>Ga0114966_10002301_pt1 | contig 17048 bp, 11 predicted proteins | sample M_130207_XF_Meta_FD_87029 | JGI IMG/M metagenome (GOLD analysis project Ga0114966, IMG submission 87029) | Freshwater microbial communities from Lake Montjoie, Canada to study carbon cycling - M_130207_XF_MetaG | ecosystem: Environmental > Aquatic > Freshwater > Lake | place: Lake Montjoie...
GCCATCGCTTTATTCGATTTCGGGTGCCACGGTCACGGAGCTTCGACGTAGCCGTGTGAGGCCGTAAAGTCGTTTTCCCGATTTCACGGCCACGTCGAAGCTCCGTGACCGTGGCACCCAATCCCCCCGTTTCAACAACGCGATGGCTCTGAAACGCTGCTCACCCGTCATCCGTCCGGTAGAACCACGTTGCCGTGAACTGTTCCAACGCGAAGACCGCCACGAGGAACCCGACGATCAGTCCGTACATCTCCTGCCCGAGGCGACCGGAGAGGACGTTGCGTTCGAGACTCGCGGGATCGCGGCTGACGCTGTAACGGCCTTCGCCGAACAACGTGTCCGTGTCCGCCTTCTCCAGCCGAGTGAAGTCGCTTTCGCGTGCGGGAAGATTCACGCTGAAGCCCACTCGGTAATCAACCGTCTTGTTCGTCGCTTCGACGGTGTACGAACCGATCGCCGTCAGATCGTTCACCGTGAGCACCTTCGCGTCGGCGGCGACATCTTGGGGACGCTGCTTGAAATTAGGCATTCGGACGACGACCTGCTTGAGTTGCCGTTCGCGATCCAGCGTGAGCGAGGCATCGTCACCCACGAGATAGTTGAACGAGCCGGACGCCTGCCACGACAGGTATTGCACGAGTTGATCGGCCAAGATCATGAAGCCCGCTCCGAGGTTTGTGTCGAGCAGATCGTTCCACGCGATGCCATCGACGCTTGTCGTCATCAGCACCACTCGCCCCTGCCCGAGTCGTCGTTCGACCAGAGCGGCCGGTCCCGTTGAGTCACCGTACTTCGCGATCGCCGCCGAGTCGGGTAGCGGCTCAACTTTCCAATACCTCCGGATCGGGACATCTCCGAGATCCGCCAGCACGCCGAGAACATCCAGCCGTTGCCACAACACATGTCGCGAGTTTCGCAGGTCCATCGTTTTGGCAGGCGAGAATTTCAAGTCGGCTTTGAGGCGGGCGGGCATCACGGCGAGCGCGGCCTCGCGGTTGTAAGCAATCGGATCGATCACCTCCCTGCGCTGTGCCGCTCCCTGAATGGAAGTCGGTGCGCCGACGAAGACGGCCAACCCACCCCCCGCTTCCACGAACGACAGCAACTTCGTCCAGGTCGCCTCACTCGGGCTAGCCGCGTTGATGACACACAACACATCGAACGATCCGAGGTCTTTCTCTCGCAATCGCTCGACCGTGCAAAATTCAACTCGATAGTCCGTGACCTTTTCTTCAGCGAGGAACTTGAGCACCTTGATCCAGTGCTGCGCGACTTCGGGACGTTCGGCAACGACCATCACTTTCAACGACGGGATCGTTTGAACCGTGAAGTGGCCGATGTCGTCGATGCTGAGCGGGTCCGACCCGCTCAGTCGCAGTTCTCCCTGTCGGTAGCGGCCGGTTCCGCTCGGGACAGAGAACGTCACGCGGGCTTCGGTCCCCGTTTCGAGCAACACCGATTGACGCTCGCCCTTGAAGAACTGACCGTCTTCGTCGCGCAGAAACAACTCGACCGTTTGGTCCGGCTTGATCTGGCCGACGCCCGCGACGACGGCATCCACGCGCACGGCTCCGCCTGCCGGAACTGACTCGCGAGAGAGCTTGATGCTGTGCAACGCCACGTTGGTCGGGTCGATCGTTCCCACGTCGATCAGATAGACGCCGAGCCACTTCAATCGTTCGAGTTCGTCCTTGAGCAGGCTCGACGATTCGTCTCGCCAGGCCGACTTGGCGAAGTCCGTGAAGATGTAGATTTCACGCACGAACTTGTCGCGCCGCTTCTCTTCAGGGATCGCTCCTTGTTCGGCCGTCACGCGCCGACGATCGTCTTCTTGTCCAAGAACGACGGAGCGAAGGCGGTCGTTCAGTGGCAATCCCGCCGCCTGAAGATCGAGTCCCTCAATACGACTCTGCGCGGCTTTGAGGTCCACCGAAAATGCCGCCGTCTCCGATTCACCACTCCCCGTGACCGCGACCTTGCTGCCGCCGGGCATTCGGCTGAGATGTTCCTTCGCGAACTGTTGAGCCGCCTGCAAGCGCGTCTGGTTGCTCTGCTTGTAGGCCATGCTGGAACTGGTATCGAACAGATAGACGGCCGCGACGGGAACCGTTTCCGAGACGCGCGGCGCGGGATCTTTTAACTCGCGGAAGACGCGCGCCGAGTACGGCCACGCCACGCCCGCCAGCGCGAGCAACAACGCCACCACGCCGATACCGCCGCGCAGCATCGTACGCCGCGTGAGCAACACGTTCCGTGACGTGATCTGTCGTTGCCACCAGGCCATCATGCCGAAATAGGCTCCCACCGCGAGACCACCGATGACCGCCAGCGTCCCCATTTCAAACCATGTCAGCCCGTAGTTCGCCGCCGGGAGCGAAGGGCGAGTCATCGCGAACACGATCAACGCGATGACGAGGACACGCAACAACAGCAGCCAGAAATGGCGCAGCCGCATCCGGCGCGAGTTCTGTTTCTTCCGTTGCAGGATCAGCCGCAGCGCGGGAAACATCAGCCGCTTTGGCTTCGCTCGCATCAGCAGATGCAACAGGATCGGGATCGCCACCAATCCCAGTCCGGCGAGCAAAGCGGGGTTCAGAAGCGACATCAGACAGGGGAACTCGATGTGCGGGAATGTGGAGAGAATGTAGCCCTGACACTCCGTGACAGGAGAGCCGTTTTTTGCCAAACGCTCAGCCCGTCGAAAAACAGACGCGACGAACGCTTGACCGACTTTCCCGTCATGGAGCGACGGGGCTACATTAGTCGGGCACGTCAAAACAGTCCATCAGCAAGAGAGGAGCCACACATGACAGACTCAGAAGCAATGCCCGCCGCGGAAGGAGTCCCCGGCGACGAACTGAAACGCGCCCTGAAAGCCTTCAAAAAGCGTCTCAAGTTGACGCGACTCGATTACGAATCGAAGCTCGGCTACGGTCCCATGACAAACGGCAGCAGCAAGTCCCTTGTTGGTATTCAACCCCCCGATCAATTCCCCCCCGAAGTCTGGCAAGAACTGGCCCGTCAAAAAAAGCTCAAGCACATCGGCCAAGGACTTTATGAATTGGTCGAAGGAGCTTGATCCGGTTCGGTGGGTGTCTTCGGGCAAATCATCTCTTGTCGCTCGGCACACTCAGCTCAAAAGAAGGACTTACGAAGTTGATTACGCGCATCACCGGCAAACTAGCTCGACTGACTGACGACGCGGCTCGCATTGAGGTTGGGGCTTTGGAGTACGAAGTCTTCATTCCCGAATTCGTCAGGCGGCAGCTTCAAGCATTGCTGGGCAATGAGGTCTCATTGAAGACGATCGAGTACGTCGAGGGCAACACGCAGGGAGGTCGCCTTGTCCCGAGAATGATTGGATTCCTCGCCGATGTCGAGTTGGAGTTCTTCGAGATGGTCTGTTCGGTCGATGGCATGGGCGTCAAGAAAACGCTGCGGGCGATGGTCCGCCCCGTGCGTGAAGTGGCCGAGGCCATTGAGGAGCAAAACCTCAAGGAACTGAGCCTACTCCCCGGCATCGGCCCCGCGATGAGCGAGCGGATCGTCGCCAAGCTGCGTCGCAAGATGGCCAAGTTCGCACTGATGGTGGCGAAAGAGTTTCCTGCCGAACCCAAGTCGGCCGAGCGAGGTGTCCTGCACGAAGCGTTCGAGGCGCTGCTCAGCTTGGGCTACAACGCGGTGGAAGCGCGAGAGAAAGTCGACGCGGTCTCGGCGGGCAAGACGAAGCTCAAGTCCGTCGAAGACGTGATCTTGGCGATCTATCAGTTGGGGCGCGAGTGACTCCTTCACCCGTCCGACAGAAAGTGAAAACGCCACCGCCGCCTGGCTCACCAAAACTCTCGCCGCAGAAACGTCTCATCGAAGACCGCACGAGGGGTGATGGGGATCGGATCGGCTCTAACCGCCCATTGAAAAAGTCGTAGCACAGGCGGCTCGCCTGTGTTGTTTAGGAACGGGGCCGCAATCACTTCCCGAGTGTGGCTGGGGTCGGGGCTTCGCCGCCCCCAGCGAAGCGGGATTCACCCCAATCTGGGGGCGGCGAAGCCCCGACCCCAGCCACACCCGTTTAAGTTCGGGAAGTGATTGCGGCCCCGCTCCTTAACTAGAAAAGCGAGCAGGCGAGCCGCCTGCCTTACGTTTTCAACAGTCCGCTAAGCCAGACTTCAACGTTGTAAATTGAGGCCATGCGATGCCGGGACGTTGCAATCGGGCAACGCGAGGCTGTTCGAGAACTTTGACAAATGGCGAGCGGCGATCAACAAACTGTTTCACCCAAAGGTACCGTACTACTGTCCAGCGACTCGGCACCGTGTTTGCGAACAGAGCCTCGTTCCATCAATCTCAAACCTGAGGCCTGTATGTACTCAACCGAAGCTGGACTGTCCGTGTCGTCTCTCGCCGATGTCGCACTCTTGGCATCTCGCGTTGGCCGGATTGCCATCGAGAACCAAACCGAGCCCTCGTCCGCATCGTTGCGGGAGTTTTGGCAACAATCTCGTGAACTCCAGCAAATGTGGACCTTGCGGCTCGACCAGTGGACGCCAGCGTCCGATCCGGAACTGCGGCAACTCGGCGAACTGGCAACTCAGGTGTTTGGTTGCGAATTGATGACTCGCGTCTGGTCCACCGTGCTGCTGGGAATTGACCGCCAAACCGGGCGCGACGATCTCAGTCGAATTGCTCGCAATGCGGTCAGCGGTTTGTTGCAGGTCCGGCATGGTGTGATGTCGCGGCTGTTGCAACTTCCCGAATCAGCCACGCCGCAGATCACGGAGATTGAGCGATTCCGTCGGCGTTGCGATCGTTGGACCGATCTCTTGATTGGCAATTTGGCGGGCAACAGCGACGTGTTCGAGTTCGCGTTCGATATCGAACGAGCACGCGACTTCGCTCTCGAAAGCATCGAGTTTGATCCGAGTACTGGGCCGCATCCCGTTGAACATCTCGTGGCAGCAGGCTTGAAAATGGCGTTCCTCGGCCAACTTCCCGAGTCTCAACTGACCAATCCCGCCTTTCAGCGACTGGTGCAGTCGATTCTGGGAGCACTCCCACAGAACGCGTTTCACGAAGATGGTTCTGTCCGATCACTGCTCGAACGTCGCGTGTCTTCGCGCGTCCTCCGCGAAAAGATGATGCCCGCTTCCCTCTTGGGGGGAATCATGGTGAGCGATGCTGCTGCTCAACTCACGGAAACGCGCGACACGATCCCGTTCCCTGGGATCAACTTCACTCAGATTCGCCGTCGCCCCAAATGAAGATCGTGTGTTTCCTACTTCCGAAATTCGGTTCTCTCCAAATTAGCCGCCTGTTGAAAAACGTAGGGTGGTCACTCTTGCCCTTCGGTCTTTCAAGCTGAAAGACGGGCAAGAGTGCCCGCTCTACAGCGGTATTCAACAGGTTGTCACTTCCGGATGACGACTTCGGAATCTTTGACGAGGAAGTCGTAGACCTCAATCACGTCTTTGTCACGCAGGCGGATGCAGCCGCGAGAGGCCGCTTTGCCGATCGAATCGGGGTCAATCGTGCCGTGGATGCCATAGCTGTCGCCGAGGTCGATCCAGCGTTCGCCGAGCGGATTCTGAGGGTCATCGCCCTTGATGACTCGGCCGTCGGGACCAGTGTATTGCGGGTTCTCAACCTTGTTCAGCACGCTGAACTTGCCGAGCGGCGACGAGTCCTCCTTGCCAATGCCCACGTCGTAACGCTTCACGTAATAGCCCTGAAGATGGATGGTCAATGCGAAGTCTTGCAAATCGACGATCGCCGCGAACGGTCCTTTCACGACCTTCAATTTCTGTCCCAATTGAATGCGCCGCGGCTCGGTCTTGTTCAGCCGAGCAAGGTACTCCCACGAGAGTTGATACTTGTTGGCGATGACGCGCAATTGGTCGTTCGGCTGGATGGTGTACGGCTCAACGAAGTGCGGCTGAGGTTGAAAAAAGATGGCCCGAGCGGACGCATCCAAACGCGGCTGCAACGTGGCGCGATGCTCCTTGTGATTCCAGTACAGCTTCGACAGAGCACGATGTGCGGCGAGTGTCTCACCACTGGCGATCTGATCGTCGATCGCTTGCAGCTCGTCCGCGAGAGCCGTGTTCGGCGGGGCCGCCTTGACCGACGGATCGTCCAACTCGCGATGCCCCGCCTGCTGCACTGCAACCGAGCGGCGAGACGGAGGAGAACTCGAAGCGAGTCGTTCACGAGCCTCGTCGGAAACGAGGACGTCTCGCGACACGGGGCGTTCGTTCATTGCACGGGAGGGCGTCGCAGCGGCATTGGCCGGGCGCGATGCGGGAACGTCCCGTTCGTCATCGGCAGGTTCTGTTTGCTGCTCAAAAATCGATGGATCATCGGATACCGATTCCGTGGCAGTGATTTCCGGTGAACCGGTCGCGTTCAAAGCGGCGCGTCCCGATTTGTCGCTCCGTGCAGGAATGCCCCCGTCGAGTTGGCCGGTTCGAGCCGCTCCGATCTCCACCGGAATGTAGCCCGTTTTCCAAGCCAGACCGCCGCCCAATCCCACACCAAAAAACAGCAAGGTCAGGATCGGCATCTGCCCAAGTCGCAGCATGGCTATCGTCCGTGACAAGAGGAATGATTTGAGGAACCGTCGATCGCGCGGGTTCTAGCAAAGACCGTCTCATGCGACTACGCGAATCTACGATTGCACGAGTGAGGAAAGTCGCCCGCGTTGCTCCCGCAGTGAGGCTGAGGAAGCTATCATGCCGTCCCGCTGACGGTTGACGTTTTCCGGCGATGAAGGACCGACTGAGACATGGCTGCTTCCCAACTGGCTGCTCCCCGAGTGTGTGTACTGCGTGCTCCCGGCACGAACTGTGACGTGGAGACCGCGCACGCGTTCGACATGTGTGGCGGTCGCTCCGATCGCGTCCATCTCTTCCGGCTGGTCGAACAGCCCGAGTTGCTCGATCAGTACCAAGTCCTCTGCATACCCGGTGGCTTCAGTTACGGCGACGACATCGGATCGGGCGTTGTTTTCGCCAGTCAGCTTCGCGGTCATCTGGGCGATGCCATCCAGCGGTTTCTCGCGGCGGACAAACTCGTGCTGGGAATCTGCAACGGTTTTCAGACGCTGCTCAAGTCGGGCATTCTGCCCCATGGAGTTGATGGCTGGAGCAAGGCGGGCCAAGACGACGCCAATTCCACATTGGCGGACTCCACGCTGACGTGGAACCTCAACGGCAAATACACCGCGCGGTGGGTCCATTGCCGAGTCACCTCAACCAACAACGTCTTCCTGCGCGGGATCGACAGCATCGACCTGCCGATCGCTCACGCCGAGGGCCGGATCGTCGTGCGAGACAACTCCGTCATCGATCAGTGGCGCTCGCAGAACCAAGTCGCACTGGAATACACCGAGTGGCCGACGACCAACCAAGACTCAACCGTCGGCAGCACGACGGCCCATCCCGCCAACGAGCGCTACGCCGCGAACCCCAATGGCTCAACCGCCAACATCGCCGGGCTGAGCGACCCGACTGGACGAGTCTTCGGCCTGATGCCACATCCCGAACGCTTCCTCTTCGGAACCCAACACCCCCACTGGACTCGACTCGGCCTGACCGGTGATGGCCTCGGCCGAAAGATGTTCCAGAACGCGGTCGACTACTTCGCGTGAGGCTCTTCCCGATCAGCCGCAGGGCGTTTAGCCCCGGTTTGTGTCATCCGAACCGGAGCTAGCGCCCTGCGACTGATAGCGGCCGATGTTTCCTACCGGGAAAAAGTTATCGCGATCCTGTTACTTAACGGTCGTGTCACACGATCCCAACACCAAAGCCTTCGTCTTCCGTCGTAACTTCTGCGCCGGACCATTCGGCGCGAGTTACTCCGTTTAATGCGACCAACTGCGACGCGGTGTGGTGCGGGGCTGGCTGGTGATGCGCGGCGGTGTCTCGCCGACGAATGGCTTCGCCAGCGGGTTGAATTACGGGATGTTCGTGTCCGTGATCCAAGTCGTCGCTGAGGCGGGCGTAGTTGTCCTCACCGAAGTCGTCGTAGCTGCTGAAGTATCCCGGCAGTTTGGAGCGTTCGATCTCATCGGCATAGGCTTCGATGACCCGTTGTTGGATGTTCTCACGGCAGCCAGAATTGATCGGGTGTGCGATGTCGGCGTAGAGCTTCGCGCGGCCGTCGTCTCCCTTGATGGCACGGTCTTCGTAAAGACGGGCACCGCATTCGTTGCAGAAGCGGGCGCGAACGTGATTTTTAGCGGAACACTTCGGGCAGCGATCAGTCAGCTTGCGGCTCGGCATCGCGACGAACGAGCCTTTGGTTCCCTGAATAATTTTCAGGTCACGGATAACAAAGCTGCCATCGAATGTGATCGAGCAGAATGCCTGCAAGCGATCGCTGGGGTCGTCCATGAGTTTGATGCGAATCTCAGTGATTTCCACGGCTGCACTCCTTAAGAATCGGTTGCCAATCGAACAATTCCCACTCGTGGCCTTGTTGAAATCAACGGATGCAAACTCGATCGACCGCTTCAACGTCGCCACACTTCACGTCACACCTGCCCGGATCACGGGCAGCTTCGCACCGCCCGAACCCAGGGAACGCCTGCCGCCCGCAAGCGACTCGCGATCCCCTCTGCCTGTCGGCTCGAAGCACAAATCCCAAAATATGATGACCCGCTGCCACTCATCTGATGACCGATGACCGGGAGTCGCTCGAACAATAGACGCATTTGGCGTACGTCAGGGTTCAATGCTTCAGCGGGAGCCTGCAACCCGTTATGCAACCGTCGCGCCGTCGCACCGACATTGTGGCAGGCGAGGCTTTCGACAAAACTAGTCACGGTTGGCTGCGCAGTGAGAAGTGCCCGCGATCCCGAGTTGTTTCCCGAAGCAGATGACCACTCGCGGAAGACGGCTGGCGTTGAAAGGCCACTCTTGGGCTTGGCCACAACAAAATGGAGACGTGTGGAGCACGGCAAAGGTTCGATTTGCTCGCCGCGTCCCGTGCAGACGGCCAGAGGCGTGTCGGCCAGAAAGAACGCGACATCACTGCCGAGTTCACCGGCCAACACCAGCAATTCCGGGCGACTGAGCTTGAGATTCCAGAGTCGATTCAATCCCGCCAATGCCGCCGCGCAGTCGCTCGATCCGCCGCCGAGTCCTGCTGAGGAAGGAATTCGTTTGACGAGCGTGATCCGGACGCCGTGACCGCAGCCGGTTCGTTCACGCAGCAGATTGGCTGCGCGGATGACCAGGTTCTCGGGGCCTGCGGGCGCTTCGAGTCGCAACAACCCCGTCATTGTTCGCGGCGACGAGTCTACAACTGTCAGCGCGATCTCACCGGAAGAGGCCGCTTCCAATACCAGCGTGTCGTAGACGCCGATGGTCGCCATCACAGATTCCAAGTCGTGAAACCCGTCGGCTCGTTTCGCGACTATGCGCAGAAACAGATTGAGCTTGGCCGGAGCCAGCACCGTCAGAGATCGGCTTGTCTGCCGGAAGAGCATGTTGGTCACATCCTGTTGACCCGCTCAACCGTGCGAGGAAAGTCCTACAAAATGAAGGACCAATCAGGCACGGAGAAAGACCTTGCGATAGTCGAGAGGCGAAGAAACTGCGATGGAATGGATTGGAACCGCAAGCCGAGAAAGAACTCTCTGGCCGAAGTGGGCGGGATGCTAAGCCGCGTTCGTTCCATCAGTCAAGACAATTTTCAGGCCGTGCAATCCTTGCCGGTCATCACAAGAGGGCTGGCAACCTCAGTTCGCAAGATGGCCATCGTTTAACCGCGTGGGCAACGCCCCGCGCGTCGAACGACATTTAACGTCATCTCGCTAGTCGATGCGCGTGGCGTTGCCCACACGGTTAAACGACTGAAGACGAGTCACCTGGCTGGCCGGCGCGAAGTAAGGCGACCGGCCAGAAATGATTTACCGAACACACCAACCCGAAGTGTGAACGTGGTCGTCGATCAACTTCGCCCTCGTTCACACTTCGGGTTGGTGTGGGTAGGACAAGTCTTGCCGGTCGCCTAATTAGCCAATCACGACCGAGCACGCGATCACAATTGGCGCGAGACCGATCGCATCGACACCGGTCCCGCAGTGTCCGCCACTGAAACTCCTGCAGGCGCTGCCGAGTCCTACAAAAACAGGGACTTCTCCATCCGAGCCACTTCGTCCGGTTCGTTGAGAATGAGCCTCGTTTCCAGTACCATTCCGCCTGTTCCACGACTGTCTCCACGGAATGCATTGATGCAACCCGTGGTCGTCCGATCAGCCGCGTTCCCAACCGCCCAATCCCTTCGGCGTGCCGGGCGAAGCGGTGTTTTTCGACTCAAGGAGTCCGCGATTGTCCCAAGGTGACGGAACCCCGAACGATCCGAATCTTCCCCTCGATCCCCATGCCACTGGAGCGGCATCCCGCGATCGCGTTGTCGATATCGCCATCCAAGATGAGATGCGGACGAGCTATGTCACGTATGCGATGTCGGTCATCATCAGTCGTGCATTGCCGGACGTGCGCGACGGGCTGAAGCCTTCGCAACGCCGCATTCTCGTCGCGATGAACGATCTGAGTCTCGGACCAAACTCAGGGCGAGTCAAATGCGCCAAAATCTGCGGCGACACCAGCGGTAACTATCACCCGCACGGTGATGGCTCGATCTATCCGACGCTCGTGCGACTGGCTCAAAACTGGAATCAGCGCGAGGTGCTGATCGACAAGCAAGGGAACTTCGGTTCGCTGGCCGGGATGCCTCCCGCCGCGATGCGGTACACCGAAGCCCGCCTCTCGGCGGTCGCGGCTGAAATGCTGGACGACCTCAAACGAGACACCGTCGATTACGTCCTGACCTACGACCAGCGGAACCGCGAGCCGGTCGTGCTGCCGTCTCGGTTCCCGAACCTGATCGTCAACGGATCGAACGGCATCGCAGTCGGAATGGCGACGAGCATTCCGCCGCACAACTTGGCCGAAGTTTGTGACGCGACCATCCGACTGATCGACGATCCCGACAGCACGCTCGACGATCTGCTCGAAGTCATGCCCGGTCCCGACTTTCCCACCGGCGGCGTCATCTGCGGACGGATGGGAATTCGGCAGGCGTACATGACCGGCCGCTCCACGCTGACACTGCGGGCCAAGACTCGGTTCATCACCGAAAAGAACACCGACATCATCGAAGTGACCGAGATCCCGCATCTCGAAACGCGCGACCGCATCCGCGAAAAGATCGAACAACTCGTGAAGGACGAGCGAATCAAAGGGATCAGCCGCGTCACGGACCTTACCGACCGCACGCTCCCCGCATGGCAGACTTGTCTGCACATCGCCATCAAACGGGACGGCGACAAGGAAACGGTTCTCAATCAGCTCTTCCAGTTCTCGCCGCTGCAATCGACGGTCAGCGTGATCCTGCTCGCGCTGGTCGGCAACCGGCCCAAGCTGCTCACGCTGAAGGAAATGCTGGTCGAGTTCATCCGGCATCGCGTGACGGTCATTCGTCGGCGGACCGAGTTCCTGTTGGGTGAGGCTCGCAAACGGAAGCACACCGTTGAAGGCTTGCTCATCGCGCAGATCGACCTCGATCAAGTCATCGCCACCATTCGCGGTTCGGCCAGTCGAGCCGAAGCCAAAGAGCGGTTGCAACTGATCGAGGTGCCAGGGCCGCTCATCAAGCGAGCTGTCGGCGATGATGCCTTCGAGATGTTTGAGCAAGAGTACGGCGCGAAGTCGTACTACACGTTGTCGGCCAATCAGGCGGAAGCAATCGTGTCGATGCAGCTCGGTTCGCTGGCCAATCTCGAACGGGAGAAGCTCCGCGATGAACACGGCAAGCTGCTGACCGACATCAAGGGACATCTGTTCCTGTTGTCGGACGAAACCCACATTCAAGCGGTCGTCCGTGACGACATGCTCGCCATCAAGGACAAGTACGGAAACAAGCGTCGCACGGAAATCACCGGGGAAGAACTGGGCGACTACGATCACGAAGCCCTCATTACTGAAGAGCCGATGGTCGTGACGCTGTCGCAGCGCGGTTACATCAAGCGCATGCCGCTCAACACGTATCAGTCTCAGCATCGCGGCGGTCGCGGGATTACCGGTGCCAAGGCGGACGAGGAAGATGCCATCGAGCACCTGTTCGTCGCGAGCACTCATGCGTGGCTCCTCTTCTTCACTGACAAGGGGAAAGTCCTGTGGGAGAAGGTCTACAACCTGCCGATGCAAAGCCGGACCAGTAAGGGCCGGGCACTCGTCAATCTGCTGCAACTCCCCGAGGGCGACCGCATCAGTGCGTGTGTGGCGGTGCGCGAGTTCGATGAGACTCGCTTCCTGATGATGGCCACGAAGAAGGGCCTGGTGAAGAAGACGCCGCTGTCGGCCTACAAGCGTCCCCAAAAGGGAGGGATCATCGCGATCAACCTCCGTGACGAAGACGCCTTGATCGAAGCGATGATCGTCTCGCCGGGACAAGATGTTTTGTTGGCCACTTCGAGCGGCATGGCGATCCGCTTCTCCGAGTCCGACGCCCGCAGCATGGGCCGCAACACGTCGGGCGTGAAAGGGATCAACCTCACCAAGGGAGCCACGATCGTCGGCATGGTCCTCGCCGACCCGTCGATGAGCCTGCTCACCGTTTGCGAGAACGGCTTCGGCAAACGCACGGCCATCGGAACCGGAGTGGTTGAAGGGGAAGAGGCTGCCGCCATCGAAGGCTCTCTTCCAGAAGGAGACATTCCCGATGATGCGGGTGCCTTGGACGACGCCTCCGAACCAGAAGCCGATGAGGCAGACAGTGAAGTCGCGGCCGAATCAGAAACAGAACCAGAAGCCGATGTCCCCGTGAAGGGCTACCGCCGCCAACGTCGCGCCGGGAAGGGTCTCAAGGACATCAAAGCGACCGCCCGCAACGGCCAAGTGGTCAAAGTCCTCGCCGTCACCGACAAGGATGATGTCCTGATGGTCACATCGGTCGGCAAGATTCAGCGTGTCCGCGCAGGCGACATCAGTGAGATCGGCCGCAACACTCAAGGCGTCCGCATCATCCGCCTCGACGAAGGGGACAAACTCGCCAGCATGGCCCGCATCCCGAGCGACCTCGTGGTGGAAACCATTGCCGTTGTTGAGCCGAAGTCGGAAGGCTGACGGCGTGTTGTTGTGTGGCAGCGCAGCACAGGTGGCTCGCCTGTGCTGTTGAGGCGGAGTGGCCGTATTTCTTTGGCGAAGCAGAATGTGTGCAGGCGGGCCGCCTGCACTACGAATGCACTGTTGCGCGGTACGGTCTCACGGCTCGACCATAGCCGCTTCGGCCTCTTCTGGTGGGAGGTGTTGGAGGCAGGCCACTGCGATGCGGATCGCATCGTAGGTGACGTTCTCTTCGAGGGTCTCGAAGAGTGGCCGAAGCTTCTCGATGCCGACGATGCGTGCGGCCGCCATCACGCGTGCGAACGTGGCCGCATCGACCCACGGCTCGGGGGCGCTGATCTCCATTTCGTGGATGAACTCGACCAGATACTCCGACACCGTGGACTTGGCGCGGTTGGTGGCCGCCATAACTTCGGGCAGCGATTGGCCTGCTTGAAACATGTCGAAGGCGATCTGCTTCGAGACCAGGGTGGAGACCGGTTTCGTTTCGATTGGCGCTTCTGCGCGGCGTGAGTTTGTGCGGGGGTTGCTCGGCGAAGGAGCGGCTGTTGCGGACTCGACTCCCTGCCCCTGATCGGCGGCCAAGCCGTGTTCCGCGCAGTACAAACGAATCGTCTCGACGAAGACATCGCCGTACTCCGCCGTCTTCTTGTCCCCGACACCGTGGGCGTGGCGGAAGGCTTCGAGCGTGGTGGGCACTTGTCGCGCGAGATCTCGCAGCGTCGTGTCGCCAAACACGATGAACGGCGGCACCCCGCGCTCGGTCGCCAGTTTGCGACGGACTCCGCGCAGCACATCGAACAGACCGCGATCGACGCCGTCCCACGAAGCCGTAGAAGCCGTTTCTGTACGTGTCCCGCGCGCCGCTTTCCCCTTCTTTTCGGCAGGTCGAAGCAGATTCGGAGCCACCTCGCCGCGCAGCACCTGCCAACCTTCGGGCGTCACGGCGAGAACTTGGAAGTCACCCGATCGGACGGCAACGCGCTTCATGTAGTTCTGTGAGGCGAGTTGCTCGATCCAATCCTGAACGTGCGACTTGGCATGTTCTTTGAGCAGCCCGTACGTGCTGATTTGATCGTGCCCGCTGTCCATGATGCGAGCCTCTTGCGAACCGGTGAGAATCTGCGCGACGTAGCCCGCTCCGAAACTCTCTTTCAGCCGCACGACGCACGACAGAATTTTCTGAGCGATGATTTTTGAGTCGGCCACCAGTTCGAGTTGGTCCAAGCAGACATCGCACGCGCCGCAGTTGGTGCCGGGATAACTCTGACCGAAGTGTTCGACGAGTGCCTTGTGGCGGCAGACGACTCCGTTGCAGAACCGTTCCATCGAACGGAGGCTCTCGTCCGACTGCTTGAACGCATCGGGCGGCAGATCACTGAGCATCTTCCGCCAAGTGATGAAGTTGGCCACTGTCCAAAACAGCCAACAGTCGGCATCGAGGCTGTCGCGTCCCGCACGACCGGTCTCTTGTTGATAGTGTTCGAGCGACTTGGGCGAACCGGTGTGAACCACGAACCGCACGTCGGACTTGTCGATCCCCATGCCGAACGCGACGGTCGCGACCACGATCTGAATGTCGTCGTTGAGGAACTCATCCTGATGCTTGTGCCGGTCGTGGTCAGACAGTCCCGCGTGATACGGCTTCGCCTTGTAGCCCGCTCGCGACAGAGCCTCCGCGATCTCATCGACCTCACGCCGCGAGATGCAGTAGACGATGCCCGACTCACCGGCATGCGAGTCGATTACCTGCCGAACCTGCTTGAGGATGTCGCTCTTCCGCACCACGCGGTAAATGAGATTCGCGCGATCAAACGAACCGACGAGCTGCTCGGCGTTACGCAGTCCCAACTGCTGGATGATGTCGTCGCGCACCTGCTGTGTTGCGGTCGCGGTGTAGGCATGAACGCCCGCCTTGGGAAACCGCGCTCGCAGTTGCTTCAGCATCCGGTACTCGGGCCGAAAGTCGTGGCCCCACGCGCTGATGCAGTGGGCTTCGTCGATCGCGAAGAACGAGACGTTGGCGTCGTCGAGGAACGACAGCATCTTCTCGGTGCAGAGCCGTTCGGGCGCGACGTATAGCAACTTCAGTTCGCCCCGTCGCACTCGATCTGCCACGCGGAGCAGCTCTCTCGGCGGGAGCGAACTGTTCACGCCGGCGGCCGGAATGCCGCACTCGATCAGCGCGTCAACCTGATCCTTCATCAGTGAGATCAGCGGCGAGACCACGACCGCCAAACCGGGCATCGTCACGGCGGGAGCTTGAAAGCAGATCGACTTCCCACCGCCGGTCGGCAGCACGACGACCGAGTCACGATGTTCAACGACCGCCCGCATCGCCTCCGCCTGCAACGGTCGAAAAGAATCGTAGCCCCAGTAGTGGAGCAGAGCCTCGCGCAGCGGCGGCATCGGATCGGCAGAGGTGTTCGCGGCAGCAGTCACAGAAGGAGTCTCTTGTTCCCTCCAGCCGTGGCAAGCACCGGGACTTCGATGAGCTGGGCAGAGAGCGTGTATGGACTCCCTTTATACTCGACCCGGACATCGCATCAACGACCAAGCGAGTCATAAAACCATCGAACTTGCCGAGGAGATCACTCAGCCGCACGTCAGGCTTCTTCCAGCCAGACCAGCGTCCCTTCCTTGTCTTGACCTCGGATGGCGTCGGCGATTTCGCGGCGAGCCGGATCGGCCTTCGCGTTGGGGACCACGCCAAGCAATTCCATTTCCTCGGCCAACATGCCGCGCACTCGCTCGGACAGATTTTTCATGACCTTCTGTTGGAGGTCTTCCGGGGCAGTCTTGATGGACAAGGCCACGGTTCTCTGTTCGAGCTGCGAAAGAATCTTTTGTACGGAGCGATCTTCAATGCGCATCAGGTCGGTGTAGTCGTACAGCAAGTCGTCGATCTGCTTGGCCAGCTCGGGGTCCGATTCGTTCAGCACGCCGATCAGTCGGATCCGCTCTTCCCGCTCGAACTTTTGCAGCAGGTTGACGAGGTCTTTGAAGCGGGTGTCACCTTGTTCGGCCGCCGTCGGATCGACCGCGCGACAGGCTTGGGCAATCGTTTTGAGCACGCCCCGCACCGCAACGGGGTTGACCTGCTTCGTTCCCGTCAACAACACAAATGTCTGTTGACGCACCTCGGGAGGCAACTGCTCCATCACTCGGCTCGTGACCTCGGGAGGAAGCTGTTTGAGTACGAGGGCCATTACGCTGGGAGGTTCGCGTTGCAAGACGATCGACATCACTGCGGCGGGTGTCGCTTGGAGTTCCAGCAAGGGATTGTCTAAGTCAGCAGGAAAAACAGGTGTGGACATGGTCGAGGCGTCGTCGGCAGGAGCGGGCGATACCACGGCAGCGGGGGGGGAAATTGACGGAGCGGGGACTCCGGCTTGCACCCGAGTCAAAAGTGCCGAGTCGCCCACCGAGTCTCGCACCTCCTGTTGAAGCTCACGGAACTCTTGAAGAACCTGCTCGGAAAGGATGGCGAAATCGGGACGCTTTGAAATGCCCGCCATGACGGCATGGAGTCGCTGCGCGTGTTCGGGACCGAGGATATCCAGGATCTTAGTCAACGACGCAGGCGCGAGTCGCTTGAGAAGCAACGCGGCCTTGTCGATGTTGGTCGGCGGTTTCAGAGCTGGACTCAATACAGTCCCCTTCGTCGCATTGGCTTCAACGCAGCCATCATCGCTCCGTCAGCGGGAAGGCGGAGGATGTTTACCATCCTCGTTTCATCGCGGGAAGAGCGTGTTGTTCGAGTGAGTGGCGGCTCCCGAACCTCAATCCGGTTCGCCGAGTCAAGCACTTGGGAAACGCCATAACTCCAACCGCGTGAGGTCAAGTTATACCTCTCGCGGCCAAGCATGAGGCGTTTGCGAGTATAACCGCGACGCTCTGGGGTGCGCGTTGCTTGGTCGA
>Ga0114966_10002303_pt1 | contig 17040 bp, 12 predicted proteins | sample M_130207_XF_Meta_FD_87029 | JGI IMG/M metagenome (GOLD analysis project Ga0114966, IMG submission 87029) | Freshwater microbial communities from Lake Montjoie, Canada to study carbon cycling - M_130207_XF_MetaG | ecosystem: Environmental > Aquatic > Freshwater > Lake | place: Lake Montjoie...
CGACACTCAAGATTGGTCGGCAGGTGCTTGCCTATGGCGATGAACGTCTCGTCGGCCCGCTGGAATGGCTCAACTTCAGCCGCACCTTTGATGCGGTGAAGTTTCACTATCAGGCAAAGACTTGGTCGCTGGATGCCTTCACTTCCAGTGTCGTTCGCATCCGCCGTTCGCAGTTCAACGTGTCTGACTGGCTGGACAACACTGCGACGCGGAACGAGTTCTTCAGCGGCATTTACTACAGCAGCCACTTCCTTCCTTTTCGGACCACCGATTTTTACGCCTTCCATTTGCACGAAGAAAACCTCACCGGCACATCGAACTTTATCACGCTCGGCACCCGGCACAAAGGCGATCCCACTAAGCTCGCGGGGTGGGATTACACCGTCGAACTCGTCGGTCAGACCGGGCAGTTGAGCGGCAAACCACTCAGCGCCTATGCCTACCATCTTGAAGGCGGCTACAACTGGCTCAAGTCCGCATGGAAACCACGTCTCGCACTCGAATACAGCGCGGGCAGTGGCGACAGCGATCCGAATGACGGCCGCGTGCATACCTTCCAGAACCTCTTCCCCACGAATCATCCACCGTATGGCTTTATGGACACGTTCTCGTGGCAGAACATGCACAACCTCGTCTTGCGCCTTGCCGCGCAGCCACACCCGAAGGTGAAGACCACGCTCGACTTCCACTCCTTCTGGCTCGCCACCACCGGAGACGCCTGGTATCGCGCCAATGGCACTACACGAGTCCGTGCGATCAATCCCAACGCCGACAGCCACGCTGGCTGCGAACTCGACTTCACCATCAACACGAAGCTCTCGCAGCACCTCGACATGCTCTTCGGTTACTCGCACTTCTTTGCCGGTGCTTATCTCGCTAGCACAGGTGCCAGTGACGATGCTGACTTCGCTTACTTAATGCTCACGCTCAATTATTGATCCCAACATGACCAATCTACAACTCGCCATCCAGTTCTTCCTCCAACTTGGTATCATCTTGATCATCTGCCGCGTCGTCGGCATGATCGCAGCACGATTTGGCCAACCGCAGGTCGTGGCGGAGATGATTGCAGGTGTGTGCATGGGGCCGTCGCTGCTGGGTATGCTCGCTCCGGCATGGAGCGAGGCTTTGTTCCCCAAAGACTCGATGAAGGTGCTCTTCCCGGTCTCGCAGCTTGGTTTGGCGCTTTACATGTTCATCGTCGGTCTTGAGTTCCGCATCGACATCGTGCGCAAGCGTTTTGGCAGTTCCGTCGCCGTGAGCTTTGCCGGCATGGCAGCTCCGTTTGTGCTCGGCGCAGGTTTGGGCTGGTTCCTGTGGAATCACACCGCACTTTTCCCGAAGGCTACCTCGATGCAGAACGCCATGATCTTCATGGGCGCATCCATGTGCATCACCGCTTTCCCGATGCTGGCACGCATCATCCACTTCAAAGGACTCGCAGGCACCACGATGGGCACGGTGGCCATCGGCGCTGGTGCCATTGATGATGCGGCAGCTTGGGGTATGCTCGCGGTCGTGTTAGCCAGCTTCAATGGTGACATGTCCCATGCCTTTCTGAGCATCGGTGGCGGCATCGCTTACGTAGTCCTCGCGCATTTGATCATTCGCCCACTTCTCGCTCGATATGCCGCCGCCATCGAGGCGCGGGGCAAGCTCAGTGATGGCGAATATGCCTTCTTCCTGGCGCTGATGTGCTTCGGTTCTTGGTGGACGGATTACATTGAGCTGCATGCCGTGTTTGGTGCCTTTGTCATGGGCAGCGCCATGCCACGCGGTGTGGTGAGCCGCACACTCATCGAGCGCACGCAACCACTGGCCGTCGCACTCATCCTGCCGTTGTTCTTTACCTTCTCCGGCTTGAATACTCGTCTGGGCCTGCTCAACAGCCCCACGCTCTGGCTCTTCTGCGGCGCAGTGCTCTTGGCGGCCATTCTCGGCAAAGGCGTGGCCTGCTGGGCCGCAGCGCGTGCCTCGGGCATCTCGAATAAGGAAGCCATGGGCATCGGCGTCCTCATGAATGCCCGTGGCCTCATGGAACTCATCATCATCAACATCGGTCTCCAAAAAGGCATCATCTCCGCCGAGATCTTTGCCATGCTGGCGATCATGGCCGTCATCACCACGCTCATGGCCAGCCCCATCTTTGAGCGACTCGTTGGCACCGGCACCTTCAAAGGCGAGCCAGAGCCGGGCACGGAGATTTGATTCTCTGAATCAGCATTCGACCGGAGAGCAGAATGCGTCATGGGTGCGGGCTCCACACGCATGTCCGCCCCGCTTCCGATCTTTGAACTCCGCCAGCCCTTCACCGCCGCTCTTCTCGATCCGGCGTTGCCGAATCTGCTGATCAAAGCGCCCACCGGTTCTGGCAAATCGACGCAGATCCCGCAGTTCGTGCTCGATTCGGGCCTCCTGGCGGAAGGGAAGCGCTGCATCGTCCTGCAACCACGCCGCATCGCTGCGCGCATGCTGGCGCAACGCGTCGCGCGTGAGCGCAATGCACGTCTCGGCGGCGAAGTCGGCTATCAGGTGCGCTTTGACAACGTCACCAGTCGCGAGACACGACTCAGCTATGTCACGGAAGGCGTCATGCTGCGGCAGATGCTTGAAGATCCGCTGCTGGAGCGCGTGGGATGCATCTGCATCGACGAATTCCATGAGCGGCATCTCGATGGCGATCTCGTGCTCGCCTTCGCGCGGCAACTTCAGCGCAAGCGACGACCCGATTTGAAGATCATCGTCATGTCGGCCACGCTGGTGCCGGGGCCGCTCGTCGAGTTCATGCAGCCGTCGAAGCTGCTCGAATCCGAAGGCCGCACCTTTCCCGTCGAAGTGCGCTATCAGGCCGCGCTTCAGCTCAAAACAGGCTATCCAGAGTCGATCTGGGACCAAGCAGCACGCGCTTGCGAAGATTTGGCCAACTCACCCGGCTTCAGCGGCGACATGCTCGTCTTCATGCCCGGTGGTCATGAAATTCGCAAAACCATCGCGGCGATTCAGGGCCGCAGCTTTGCGCGTGGCCGTCGTGTGGTGCCGTTGCATGGCGAATTGACGCCACAAGACCAAGACGCTGCCGTAACGCCCGGAGAGCAGCCCAAGATCATCGTCAGCACCAACGTCGCCGAAACCTCGCTCACCATCGAAGGCGTGCGCGCTGTGATCGACGGCGGCACAGCCCGCACAGCGAACTACGACGCCCGCCGTGGCATCAACACGCTCACCGTGCAGAAAATCAGCCGCGCTTCCGCTGAGCAGCGTGCCGGACGTGCTGGCCGACTTGGCTCAGGCATCGCGGTTCGTCTGTGGACGCAACGCGAGCACCTGCTGCGCCCTGAAAGCGAGCTGCCCGAAGTGCAGCGACTTGATTTGAGCGAAGCGCTGCTCGCATTGCGTGTGCTTTCGCGTGAGCCGTTTGATTGGTTTGAAGCGCCGACACCCGCTTCGATGTCGCGCGCAGAGAATTTGCTGCATGATCTGGGTGCCATCGATTCGAGCGGCCAGATCACCAGCACCGGCCGACAGATGAGCAAGTTCCCACTGCATCCGCGTTTTGCGCGCATGATGCTCGCCGCCGCCGAGTTGGGTTGTTTGCGAGAAGCCGCGTTGTGCGCCGCCGTCGCTCAAGGACGCGACATCTTGCTCGTGGGCAAAAACAACGCGTCGCACAAAAACGAGGAGTTCTGGGAGAATGGTGACGTGAGCGAGTTCCAGGCGTTGCTGCGTGCTTTCACGCGTGCTGAGGGCATGAGCTTCGATCCCGATGCCTGCGCCCGTTACGGCGTGCATGCCATGGCGTCGCGTGAGGCCGCGAGAAGCGCGGATCAGTTTCTCCAGCTCGCCAAACGCGCCGGATTGAGCATCAACGACGAAGTCGCCGATCCCGAAGCACTCGCAAAGACACTGCTCGCCGCGTTCAGCGATCATCTCGGTGTCGAGACGAGTCCCGGCAGCCGCATCTACCGTCTCGCGGGCGGTTACACTGGCCATCTCGACAAAGACGCGCACATCAAGGCCCCGCGCCTGCTCGTCGCCTCCGAGATTGTCGAGGTACAGGGCAAGGCGCTCACCGTGAAACTCAACAACGTCACCCGCATTGAGGAGGAATGGCTGCGCGAGATGTTCCCCGAAGACCTCACCAGCGGCCGCAGCGCCCGCTACGACAGCGTGAACCGCCGTGTCATGAACATGGAGGAAACACGCTTCCGCACGCTCGTGCTCGCCAGCAAGGAACGCGGCGAACCGGATGACACGCAGGCCGCATCCTTGCTCGCCGCTGAAGTCATCGCAGGTCGTTTGGAGCTGCCGCTTTGGAACGAAAAAGTGGAGCAGTGGATCACACGTGTGAATTGCCTCTCCAAGTGGATGCCCGACCTCGAAATCCCGCCCATCGGCGAGGAAGACCGTCATATCTTGATCGAACAACTCTGCCACGGCTGCAACACCTATCGCGCTTTGAAGGATCGTGAGGTCTTCCCTGCCCTGCACCAATGGCTTAGCCACTCGCAGCGCGAAATGCTCGAAAAATACGCCCCCGAACGCTACGCCCTCAAGAACGGCAAGACCGCCCGCATCGTCTATGACGAGAAGCAGCCGCCAAGTGTCAGCGCCGTGCTCCAGCACATGTATGACATCAACGAGAACCCCAAAGTCGCCGCCGGCCGCATCAGCGTGACGGTTCATCTGCTCTCACCCGCCCAGCGCCCGATTCAGACGACGGGAGACATCGGCCGCTTCTGGCGTGAAGGTTATCCAGCGGTGAAGGCACAGCTTCGCGGGCGGTATCCGAAGCACGAGTGGCGGTAGAAATTCGTAAGCGGCGATGGTTACACACCATGTCAGCGCTCGGTGCGCTTGATGGCCTTTTTGAGCCAGTCGCATTCGTCCTTCCACGGTGAGGCGTTGCGCATTTCAGCAACGGTCATGGGCAAACGGGCGCTCCAGTTGCTGTCGGCGGCGATGCCGGGGACATTGAAGCGGTCTTCGAGGCCGAAGAGATCGGTGAGCATGAGAGCGGCGTAGCGGGCGTTGCTGGTGAGCAAGGCCTCGACCAAAGCACGGCGGATGTGCGTGTCGTATTCGGGCCATTCGTTGTCGGAGAAGCGCAGGCCGGAGAAGTCGGCCAAGGCACGGAGTTCTTTGTTGGCGAGAGCGCGGTCAGATTCCTCGGGACTGTGCGAATCGCGACGGCGATGCTCCCAATGCGTCTTCATCGGCTCGTGATCGTGCGTGGCGTAGGTGGTGAAGGCGCAGTTATCATATGCGCTGCCCATGACGACGCGGCCATTCTCATCGTCTTCCCAATGACTGACTTTGAAGCCGGGAATATCGAGGCTGAGCAGATGCGGGCGCACGTAATCAGGCACGGTGCCGAGGTCCTCGGCGACGACTTCGGTTTTGCCAGCAGCGGCATCGAGGATCATGCGCAGGTATTTGTCGCCATTCGCGCAGTTGGCGGCCTTGTGCTCGGGCGTGTCGTCGTCGTTCTCGATGAAATGCGGCAGGCGACCACCGGTAAGCACTTTGGCTTCATCATCGCTGAGATAGCAGAACTCAGCATTGCGTGCGGGCCGCCACGGGAAGCTGTAGATGCGGTAGAAACCGAGGACGTGATCGATGCGGAAGATGTCGAAGATCTCGGTGAGCTTCTGCGTGCGCTGCCGCCACCACTGGTAGCCGCCGCGCTCCATGACATCCCAGCGATAATGCGGGATGCCCCAGTTCTGCCCCCAGCGCTGCACGAAGTAGTCGTCTTTGAAGTATGTTTCGGGCGGAGCGCCGCCGCACCATTCGAGATCGAACTGCTCGGGCTGGAAAAACACATCCGCGCTGCACCAGGAGATGCCAAAGGGGATGTCGCCCATGAGCTTGATCCCCTTCCCGTTCGCGTAGGCACGCAGCTCACCCCACTGGCTGAAGCAGAGCCATTGCACATAGGCATGAAACAAGATGCGATGGTCGATCTCGTCGCCTTGCGCATCACGCCACGCACGCGCTTTGGCTGCTGTGTTCAAGTTTTCACGCCAGGTCGTCCAATCTTCATGTCCGTGCTCATCCATGAGGACTTTGAAAAGACAGAAGTCATCCAACCAGCCGGCTTCCTGCTCGCAGAAAGCTTCAAACGCTGCGAGACGCTGCGGATGGGTCTCGATCTGGCTGAAGGCACGGCGCAGCAGCGTGTTTTTCAACCGGCGCACCTTTGGGTAATTCACCGAGCCATGGCGCAGCAGATCGGCGCGAAGAATGCCGGTGATGGTGCGGCAGAATTTATCGTCGAGTTCGGGAATGGCGGCAGGCGTGAGCTCGAGCGTGAGGTAATCGAGCGCGACGGAGCTGATGGCGTTGTAAGGACTACTGTCGCTGCCGGTGGCATTGATGGGCAGGAATTGCACAAAGCCGATGCCTGTGTCAGCGGCCCAGTCGATGAGCTGACGCACGCCACCGATGTCGCCGATGCCGAGATCGTCCGGGGTGCGAAGGGCGAAGACGGGGATGAGGATGCCAGCGCGGCGTGGCTGAATGGTGGGCATGATGAGAAGCGACGAAGCCGGAATGATGAATGATTGTTGGTTGTCTGATGCGTTTTGGGTAACTTGGCAAGCGTATAGAGCACAATGCGTTCCTGTTCCCTGATCATGCTGTTGTTTTTGACGATCTCCGCCGCCCCGGCTGCGGAGACGAAAGAGCCACGCGTGATCGACTTCAAAGCCGCACCGCATTCGTATCTCGACTGGAAGCCGAAAGACCGCTTCGCCGAACTTCAGGAGAAGGCACAGAAGGGCGAGGTGAAGCTCGACACCACCAACGACAAGGCATTCCTGACCAGCCTGCTGGAGGCGCTGAACATCCCGATCACTTCGCAGATCATGGTGTTCTCGGCGAGTTCGCTGCAAAGCGAGATCATCAACCCGCGCAATCCGCGTGCGCTGTACTTCAACGAAGACACCTACCTTGGCTGGGTGCCGGGCGGACTCGTCGAAATCATTGCCGCCGATCCCGAGATGGGACCGATGTTTTATGTGTTCGACCGCCTCCGGCCCGGCGGCCCGGTGCCGAACGTGACGCGCTCGACCAAGTGCATGAACTGTCACGCAGGCAATGCGACGCGGCGGCTGCCGGGCTTGATCGCGGAGTCGCTGCTCGTTTCACGCGCAGGATCGAGCCTGGAGACCTTTCGCCGCGATGAACAGGGCCATCAGATCCCACTGGAGAATCGTTTTGGCGGCTGGCATCTCACGGGTGAGCACAACATCACCAACAACCGGGCGAATGTGATGGGCGTCCCAACGAATGGGAAAAACGTGATCACGCCGGTGCCACCGGGGCAGAACTCGGACCTGAGCCTGCACCTGCTGCCAACGAGCGACATTCTGCCGAATCTCGTCAACGAACATCAGATGGGCTTCGAGAACCGGCTGGTCTATGCGATCTACACCGTGCGGCAGCTCAAGAGCGAGAACAAAAACATGCTCGGTGCATCGGCGAAGGCGGAGATCGAAGAGCGTGCGCAGGAAGTCGCGCGCTATATTGTGTTCGCGGATGAAGCGAAGTTTCCGAGCAAGGGCATGGTCGGCGATCCAGCCTACGTGAGAGATTTTCTGCGCGACCGGAAGGTGACGAAAACGGGTCTCTCACTGAAGGACCTGGACATGAAGACCCGCATGTTCAAGCACCGCTGCAGCTTCATGCTCTACACCGACACATGGAAACACGCGCCCAAGGAACTGAAGGAGCGCGTCTATTACCACATGGCCCTCTACCTGCGCGAGATGCCTGATGCCCAGCACGCGCATCTCTCTCCTACGGAACGAATGGCGATCCGCAGCATCCTCAAAGAGACGATGACGGATCTACCGGCGTGGTGGCGGTAGTCTGCGAAACGTAGGATGGGTGTGGTTTTAGCCCGACCGTCTCTCAGGCACTCACGCGGTGGCCTCCGCACGCCCAAGCAGTCGGGCGGTGCTGCGGAGCAAGTCTTGGGTGTTACAGAGCAACTTGGCGCAGCACACACCCAACCTACGATTGGCCTAGCGACTCAACTCCAGCATGCGCAAGATCGGCTTCTCAGCACGCTTGCGCAGGTCCTCAGGCATCTCGACACGCGGGGTGAGATTGCGCAGGCAGTCGTGCAGCTTTTGCAGAGTGTTGAGCTTCATGTAGCGGCAGTCGGCGCAGGCGCAGTGGCCGGTGGGGCCGCGAATGAAGGTCTTCCCCGGCACTTCGCGCTCCAGGCGATGCAGCATGCCGCTTTCAGTGACGATGATGAAGGTGTTTGAAGGGCTGTTGCGGCAATACCCCACCATCTTCTCCGTGCTGCACACTTCGTCGGCCAGCATACGCACGGCATAAGTGCATTCAGGATGCGCGACGACCTTGGCATCGGGATGCTCGTCCTTGATTTGCTGGATGCTATCGCGAGTGAACTCGACGTGGACGTAACACGCGCCCTTCCACAGATCCATCTTGCGACCCGTGCGTTCCATGACCCATGAGCCGAGGTTCTGATCCGGCACAAACAGGATCGGCCGGTCCTTCGGAGCGGCTTCGACAATCTTGTCCGCATTGCCACTCGTGCAGATGCAATCGCTCAACGCCTTCACATGCCCGCTGCAGTTGATGTAGGCGATCACGTAGTAGTTCTTGGCCGCATTCGCCTTCAGGAAGGCCTCAAGCTGCGGTCCGGGGCAGCTTTGCTCCAGCGAGCAGCCAGCGTTCGCATCTGGCAGCACAACGATCTTGCCGGGATTCACGATCTTGGCCGTCTCCGCCATGAAATGCACGCCGCAGAAGACAATCACGTCCGCTTCGGTCTCCTTCGCTTTGTAGGCGAGGCCGAGTGAATCGCCCACAAAGTCAGCGATCTCCTGAATGGCTCGATCCTGGTAGTTGTGCGCCAGAATCACGGCGTTGCGCTCCTGTTTGAGGCGTTTGATTTCTTCGATGAGGCTGGGGGCGGCAGTGGCGACCATGTTCAAGCATTAGAGCAGACCCACACGGACGCAAGCAGCAGGCACAATCGTGTTGATGCGCTCCGCTTCCCTTCGGGCTGCCTGCGGCAGTCTGTCTCGATTCTCTCGGCTCGACATTCTGCCTTCATCATTCCAAAGTTCCGTGTGACCCAAAAACAGCCCCATCCCCTCCTCGATCTCGCTCTCACCGTCATTCTGCCCTCCATCGTGCTCGAAAAACTCGGCACCCCAGAGCGCCTCGGGCCGCTGTGGGCTTTGATCATCGCCCTGCTGCTGCCCTTGGGTTTTGGCGTTTGGTGCTACACGCAGAAGCGCGGCTTGAACTTCTTCTCCGTGCTCGGCCTCATCGCTGTCATCGTCACCGGCGGCCTCGGCCTGCTGCAGCTCAATGCCATCTGGTTTGCAGCCAAGGAAGCCATGTTCCCCATCTTCCTCGGCATCGCCTTTCCTCTGAGCCATCGTTGGGGCAAACCTCTCATCAACGAGATGCTGCTCAATCCGCAGGTGATCAATCAGCCCGCGCTGCATCAGGCTCTCGACACGCCGGAGAAGCACCACAGCTTCGCCGCCCTGCTCAAACGCGCCTCCTGGGGCATGGCAGGCACGATGCTGGTCTCTTCCGCCGCCAATTTCGCTCTCGCGCTCTGGCTGCTTGGCGACAAAGCACCCGGCAGTCAGGAATACATCAAGGCCATCGGTCGGCTCAACTGGAGCGGCTTCCTGATCATTGGCATTCCACTCATGGGTGTCACGCTGGCATTGCTGCTGTGGCTGCTGCGTTCCATCACCCGTCTCACCGGCTTGGAACGCGATGATCTGCTCAACCAAGGCACGACTGTGCGAAAGCAGGTGAACAACAGCTAAATCAGCGGGCTAAAAACCGTTTGCCGAACCGACACAGGTCATTTATACACTGCGCCCCGGAATCGCGCGATTAGCTCAGTGGTAGAGCATTACCTTGACATGGTAGGGGTCACAGGTTCGAACCCTGTATCGCGCACCATCTTCGATTGAAGATTTCACTTCCGGCTCAAGCGAGAATCTCGCTCACTACCCGAGCCTGCGGGTTTTCCACGAGTGTCATATCAGTACCGTTGCGCTTGTAGCTGAGCTTCTTAGCATCAAGACCGAAGAGATGGAGCAGCGTGGCGTGGTAGTCGTAGTGATTGACGACGTCTTTAACGGCATGGTGGCCGAAGTCGTCGGTGGCGCCGTGGATATGGCCGGCTTTGAAGCCGCCACCGGCGACCCACATGCTGAAACCGTAGGTGTTGTGGTCGCGACCGACGGTGGTGCGATCTTTAGAACCCGAACGATTCTGAATGACGGGAAGGCGGCCCATCTCGCCGCCCCAATGCACGATGGTGGTATCGAGCAGACCGCGCTGCTTGAGGTCGATAACAAGCGCAGCGGCACCTTGATCCACATACGTGCAGGCGGCGGGAAGCAGGGTGCGGATGTTCTGATGGTTGTCCCAAGTCTGATTCCCGGTGAAGAGCGAGACACAGCGCACACCGCGTTCGACGAGGCGACGGGCGATGAGGCAACGCGTGCCAAACTCAGCTGCGGCGGGATTGTCGAGGCCGTAGAGCTTCTTGGTGGCGGCGCTTTCTTGATTGATGTCGAGCGCTTCCTTCGCGGCGGTCTGCATGCGGGCGGCGAGTTCGAAGCTCTGGATGCGTGCTTCGAGATCGGCCTCGCCGGGGCGGGCTTCGAGGTGCTCCTTGTTCAGACGCTGCACGAAATTCAGGTACCGGGCCTGCGCATCGCCTTTGAGGCTGAGCGGCGCATCGAGATTGGGAATGCGCGGCTCTTTGGGGCGGATGACGGTGCCTTGATACAGCGAGGGCAGCCAGCCATTGCTCCAATTGTCCACACCAAGCACCGGGAGCCCACGTGGATCGGTAAGGGCGACGTAGGCGGGTAGATCCTGATTTTCGGAGCCAAGTCCATAGGTGAACCAACTGCCTAGCGTGGGCCGGCCGCCGGTGACTTGACCGTTGAGCAAGGCGTAGATGGACTGGCCGTGATTATTCACGCCAGTGTGCATTGAGCGGATAAGCGTCACGTCATCGACGATGCCCGAGAAATGCGTTAGTAGCTCGCTGACATCCATGCCGCACTGGCCGTACTTTTTGAACTTCCACGGACTGCCCATGCACTCGCGGCTGGCTCCGGCAGCATCGTCGTATTTCACTTCGCCGGGGAAATCCTTGCCATCGTAGCGGGTGAGTTCGGGCTTGGGATCAAACAGATCCATGTGGCTCGGCCCGCCCTGCATGAACATCGAGATCATCGCCTTCGCTTGGCCGAGGCCGTGTGGCGCCTTCGGTTTGAGGTCGAAATGGCGTGCCGTGGCCTGCTCGCTGGTGGCGAGGAGGTTTTGCTCCTGTAAGATCGTCGCCAATGCAATACCGCCGATGCCGTAGGCGGAACTTTGGAGGATGGAGCGGCGTGAAAGCATGCACTAACTACGCACTCAAACTGCCGCCTCTAACTCGATGAGTTCACGACGTTTGAGATTGGAGCTGCATAAACGGAGTCTCATGCACACGCCACTCCCCGAGATTGGAGAAATTCAGATACTCGAAGCCAGCGAGAAGTGGTCACTCGTCCTTCTTCTGCTTCGCTGCTTCGATGTCTTTGCGGGCTTGGATGACAATGGCTTGTCCCCGGTTCATTCCAATGCTCCAACCCATGCGGTAATGTTGATCGAGATCCGAATTACCGAGCCGGACGGTTTCTTTGACTGGCTTGTCAGCCAGTGTTCATCCTTCTTCTCTATAAAAAGTGGCGAGTGCCTCGTAATATCCGGCCAGACCAATTTGCCGCCGCAGCCCAGATTCCGCCAGCATGTCAGAAGCCATGTTTTTCTCCACGAGCAGGTTGCCATTGTGAATTCCGCTTCGGATGCGATCCCGGACGACTTTAGCGAGATTTTCGTCGGCACCCGGTTCTGGAGCAGGGACAGGCGTCATCACGATGTGGCGGAAGGCGTGATCAACTTCCACCAGCGGCACGCTTCCCTTCACCAGTTTAAGGGCGTCCGCGTCCCAGACAAATTCGCATTCCAGCGTGATGTTGTGCGCGCCATGCCGCGTTTCCTTCCAGCCCGACGCGCTGCGGAATGCCGGATAGGTGGCAAGTCCGTATTCTTCCAACCGAATTGTGACCGTTAGCGGACGTGCTTCGGTAGGCTGAGCGGTGATCACCAAGGCGAGAATTTGCGCTGCCAAAGTGCTTTCCGGCACATGCGTTATTCCGATGAGCACTGAGTCGCCCTTTTTATCTTCAAATACATCGAAATAATGGCTACCACCCGCCGCGAGAAACGAATTGGCTTCCTTGCGACCGCTAGAGTGCCAGGCGGAGTAGCAGATGGATGCGGACCAGGCGCAGTAACGGAGTGGGGAACCATCATCATTTCCCCAAATCGGCAGCAGACTCCATCCGGGATCGGACTCGCCGTCCTCGCTGTCCTCGCCCAGAATCATCGCAGGAGACGGTGCAGGAGACGACGCTTTTCCGCTCAACTCAGAAAACACCACGGACGCGTTGCCTCTGCCGTCCACTTCGACCTTTGATCCAGGCAGCTTCACGGGTGGCACCTTTTTTCCATCCCTGCCCGGTGCAGTGACGTATTTTCCCGAGTATTTTTCTACCAAGGCTTTGTCATCCATGCCTTCCGCCAAAATTCGGATATCGAGTGGATGTTCTGATGTGCCGCTCACGCTACGGAGCAGGCACCAGAGCGTGGCGGCTAGAACCTGGTCTTTCGTGTAGGGACTGTAGCCGGGCGGTTTCCAGGACTTCACCCGCAGGACCACTGGAGCTGCCAAAAGCTGGGTCGGATCCTCCACTTCCACTGAGATGCCGAAGACGCTCGCCAGATTCTGATCAAGTTCCGAGCCGCCTTTCCATTGCATAGCTCCATCCGGACACGGTCTGGGCTCATTGATCATGCGGTGCAGACCGTAGTAGTAATTGCAAAGGACGATCACTCTGCCCAAGGGAATCCGTGCCGGATCGGATTTCGCCCCGAGGTTGATCGGCTGCTCTATGGTCGCGGTGCTGACCGAGGTGGCAAAGCCGAGGATTGGAATCATCCAAGTAGCCAACGAGACAACGAACGCGAGGGGAAACAGGTGTGTGGCATTCATTCGGTCTTGATTCTGATAGTCTGGACGGATTATCGCAAACTGAAATCTCCAGGAACTGCCGTTCAGGAAAATCTCCGTCTTCCCTTCGCGGCAATTTTTTGTTTCTCCAGCCGTGGTGTGGGTGCGCGTCGCAGCAGCGGACTGCCGTGGCCCCTTGCCGAAGGTTTTCACCTCGCCACGCTGCTCACCGTGCCGTTGGCGAGGCGAGTGAGCAGTTCATCGCCCTCTTTCACCTCGCTAGCATCCTTGAGTACTCGCCCATCTGCATTCGTCGTGAAGGAAAAGCCTCGTGCCAGAACGGCGTCGGGCCCGATGTGCTGGATGAGTTCATGGCGCGAATGAACGCGGTCGGAAAGGCGATCGAGGCGATGCAGCAAGCTCTGACGCAATCGTTGTGCGGAGGTTTCAGCACGATGCACGGCCTCAGTAAGTTGCAGGCGCGGATGATGTGAGGCGAGGACGTGCTGCTTCTGCGTGAGATCATCCGTCCAGGCCTGCAACTGCTCGCGCACGGCGTCGCGCAGACGAGATTCGATTTCGTCTGCGTTTTGTTCAGCCTGTTGAAGCAAACGCTCCGGCGCATGGAGCAGCGGGCCTTTGGCGGTGAGATCGATGACGTGCTGATGATGATCGAGCAGCGTGCCGACGCGTGCTTTCAACGTGCGAGCGATGCTCTCAAAGTGCCGCAGCAACTCGACGCTGTCGGGTGCGAGCAATTCGGCGGCAGCGCTGGGCGTGGGCGCACGCAGATCGGCCACAAAGTCGGCGATGGTGAAGTCGATTTCATGCCCGACGGCCGAGATGATTGGAATCGGGCAGGCTGCGATGGCACGGGCGAGTACTTCTTCATTGAAACACCACAGGTCTTCCAAGCTGCCGCCACCGCGACCCACGACAATCGTGTCCGGCACGGGCAGTCCGAAATGCGCGGCATCGCCGAGGACTTCGAGCGCGCGCACGATCTCCAGTTCAGCCCCCTGCCCTTGCACGCGCACCGGAAAGACGAGCACGCGCACCCAGGGCGCACGGCGCGTGAGAATGTTCAGCATGTCCTGGATGGCAGCGCCCGTTGGCGAGGTGACGAGAGCCACGACACGCGGGAAGCGTGGGATGGGCCGCTTGTTCTCTTCATCGAAGAGGCCCTCAGCATGCAGCTTGCGCTTCAAGGCCTCGAATCGTTCCTGCAAGGAGCCTTTGCCCTTCGCCTGCACCTGTTTGACGACCATCTGATACTGGCCGCGTGCCTCATAGACACTGATCTCGCCATGCACCTGCACGAGAGCACCGTCTTGCAGGCGTGTGGAGCTGCGCGCGGCGGCTCCGCGAAAAAACACGCAGGAGAGCTGAGCTCCAGCGTCCTTCAGCGTGAAGTACTGATGGCCGGAAGATTGCAGGCGGTGGTTGCTGATCTCACCCTCGACCCACACGCTGCCGATGTGGCCCTCCAGCACATCGCGAATCTCGCGTGTGAGCTGGGTGACTGAGAGAATCTCATGATCTTCAGGCATGCTGCGCGTCATTTGCCGCAGATGCGGTCAAAGTCCAGCCGCAGCTCAGAACACCAAGTGCCATAACCAACCAACAACCCCTGAAGCCACCGACCACCAGCAGCGTGCCACCTCCGCGATGCCGAGTCCAGGTGCAGGCGATGCGGCGAGGAACAGCGCGATGAGCAGGAAGGCGTTGATGAGGAAGATGAGCATCATCGAGAAGAATTCGCCGTTGCGTTTGAGGTCGCCCTGCTCGGCGATGACCGTTTTGACTGTGTAGGTGGCGTGGAAGAACCACGTCAGACCGACCAGCGCGTAAAGGAACCGCGTGGGCTTCACATGCACCGTCCATTGCCAAATCGAAACCGCATGTGCCTCCTGCATGTCGAGCGCAAGACCAGCGATTCCGAACGCGAGCAAGATGAGGAGTGTGTAAAATGGAATTAGGTAGGGAGCCAGCGTGATCAGCGTGTTCGACTTGTCAGTTTCGACGTAACCGCCCTGCGCGCTGACTTTCCAGTCGAAGATGCGGCCGCCAAACATGCGGGCCGTGACCAGATGGCTGAACTCGTGGCCGAAGACATAGGCCGTCACCGGTCGCAGGCCAGCCAGATAGGCCAACCCCCAAACAGCACCACCAAAGGTAAAAAATACGAATTCCTCGGAACGCAGGAATCCCATGCGCGTCACGGCACGCCAGAGCATCATAATCAGCGTAATTGCTGTGACCAGACAGGCAGGCGCAAGCAAGGCAACACCGATCCAGTGCTTTGTCAGCAGCAGAAAACGATCCTTCTTCACGTCATGCCGGTTGTTGATGCCGACGGGACGGTTGCGGGTTTCGTGGAGATGTCGGCGCAAGTTCGCGGTGGACATGGGATGCCCAGTTATTTAACCTTTGTTAAGCATATTCACAATTCAAAATGTGAATATGTGTACAAGTTGCCCTCAAATTCACCCCCACCCCCAGGTCTTGATCGCCACCAAACAAGCCACGAAGAGGACAAACCCGAGCATGATCGCGCTCCAGGACTCTGGATCGGGCTTGCAACGTCCGAAGGTCAGCAGGCGCACCGTCCATGCGCCTAGGAAGCCAAAAAATTCACCCGTATGTAACCAGTTGAAGGCAAACTCCAATGCATTGCCCATGGCACGCAGCACCACTCCTAGGCACCCGATTTCCTCATCCAGCGGCATAAAAGTCCTCCCAGCGCAGGTTCATTTGCGGAAAATAAAATACACCCCCCCTCACATGCACAGCGCGGCCCAGAGGTAATCCCATTTGAGCGTTTCCTTCATGTAAAACAGCATGAACGGCGCGAACACCATCAGCGTGATGACTTCCTGGATGATCTTGAGCTGCGGCAGCGTCAACGCCGTGCTGCCGATGCGATTGGCGGGCACCTGCAGCATGTATTCAAAGAATGCGATGCCCCAACTGATGAAGGCGGCGATAAACCATGGTTTTGGCTTCAGGTCACGCAGGTGCGCATACCACGCGAAGGTCATGAAAACATTCGACGCCACTAGCAAAGAGACGGCTTTAAACACAGGCCAGTTCATGTCCGCATTTAAAATGATTAAACTCCACCAGCGAGCGCGGAGCCGCGCACCAGGACATCGAGGAAACGTTCTTCAAACACCTCGTTGCTGGTTACCTGCATAAAATCAATGCGATGACTGGCGCACTCGCGCGCGAGGTTTTCGGAGAAGCTGTCAAAGGTTTCGACGTAGCGCTGCACATCACGCTTGGTAAGCCAGAAACGGCGGCGTTCACCGGTTTCAACCTCGGTGAGTTCGAGTTCGCCCTCGATCTCAGGCTGCCGCTCCTCGGGATGGACGATTTGCAGGAAGTGATTCTCGCCTGGCCAGGCAGAAACGCGGGCGACCGCCTCGGTGGCGCTGCCGATTTCGTGGCCGAAGAAGTCGCTGATGACGAAGATGATGCCGTAACGCTGCTTGCTGGGCCGGAATTCTTCAAACGAGCGCTTCATGTTGGTGATACCGTCGAATTTGAGCCGTGAAACCGCCTGAATGACCTTCTCGATGTTCCCCTGCCCGCGCAGCGGTGGTAGTTCCTGATGCACGCTATCGCCCATCGAATACACGCTCACCCGCTGCTGCGCACTGAGCGCCAGATAGGCCAGTGCCACGGCAAAGCGCAACGCCTGCCGCCGCTTCTCAGGAAATGGCTGCGCCATCGAGGTGCTGGTGTCGAGCAGGATGTGCAGGTTCAGTTCCTGTGTTTCCTCGTAGAGACGCACGAACAGCTTGTCCAGTCGCGCATACAGCCGCCAGTCGATGGCGCGATAGTCTTCACGCGGCGTGTAGTGGCGGTAGTCTTTGAATTCACGCGTGAATCCCGTCGCTGGTGTTGATTGCGATCCACGCCGCATCAACTGCCGTCTTTTTCTCAAGCGC
>Ga0114966_10002304_pt1 | contig 17039 bp, 14 predicted proteins | sample M_130207_XF_Meta_FD_87029 | JGI IMG/M metagenome (GOLD analysis project Ga0114966, IMG submission 87029) | Freshwater microbial communities from Lake Montjoie, Canada to study carbon cycling - M_130207_XF_MetaG | ecosystem: Environmental > Aquatic > Freshwater > Lake | place: Lake Montjoie...
AATCATCTACCGAGACCGAATAGGCCTCCGTTGCCTTCGGTCTCCATGTCGCCATACAGTATAACTGTGACGCCGTCGCCCTGGAAAACGATAATCTTAGTGTCATTTGCAGCCTCTTATTCCCCGATAGCCGGCTCCGCAATGAATATGCCCGTTTGTACCGTGATCGTATCCTGTCCCTTTCAAACAAAACGGAATGGACCGGTATCCGATGGATTCCGCGGGACCAGAACACTGCTGATGCTCTGTTTAGGTAAAAACGTGACTGATACGCCCTTCACCACAGCAAACAAGTACGATGTCGAAACTCCTTATCGTTGAATCTCCGGCAAAATGCAAGAAGATTCAAGGATATCTCGGTGCCGGTTGGCGCGTCCAGGCCACAATGGGGCACATTCGCGCCCTCAAAGAAGAACTCGAGGCGATCGGATTCACGAAGAAACAGCGCACCCACACCTGGGCTCCTGTATATGAAGCGATCTCCAGCAAACGGGATGTGATCGCCAATCTGAGAAAGGCCGCTGCCGGAGCAGAGGTCTACCTAGGATCCGACGATGACCGCGAAGGCGAGGCCATCGCCTGGCACACCTGTCAGATTCTCGGCCTCGATCCCGCCACTACGAAGCGTGTACTCTTTCACGAAATCACGGAACCCGCCCTAAAAGCCGCCGTCGCCGCTCCCACACGGATCGACCTACATAAATTCGAGGCGCAACAAGCGCGTACAATGCTGGATCTCCTGATCGGATTCACGTTGAGCCCCTGTCTGTGGCGCGGAGTAGGCTACAAGCCAGGTCTATCAGCCGGTCGGTGTCAGACACCCGCGCTCCGCATTATCTATGACAGAGACCGCGAAATAGAAGCACACACTGCTACGCTGAGTTGGCGGATTCAATGTCAGTCTGCCAGTGACCTACTGTGGAAATGTCCGACTCCATTCGAATCAGAAGAAGCTGTCGTCGCTGCACTCAAACAGATTGTAGATTCGAAGGTGACGACCCTTACACTAACCGATCGCAAGGAACGAGTGTCCACATCGCGTCCGCCGCCACCGTTCATCACCTCTAGTCTCCAACAAGAGGCGTCGAGTCGCCTCGGTATGAATCCGAAGACAACAATGCGTCTGGCACAGACACTGTATGAGGCGGGCCATATCACCTATATGCGAACAGATAATGCTGTGCTAAGTGAAGAAGCGGCCGCGGCGGCTGCGGCACGGGTGATTGCCACGTGGGGTGCACCGTATGTAGCAGCAGCAACAGAGACAAAGACCGATACAAAAACCGTAACAAAGACGATAAAGATCACTAAGAAAAAGAAAGTGGTTGAGGAAGCACCCGCACCAGCACCAACAAGTCAGAATGCCCACGAAGCTATCCGCCCTACACATATGGAGATCACCGACGTCGACGGACCCGAACAACGCCTCTATGCGCTAATCTGGAAGCGGACAATCCAGAGCATTATGGCACCCGAAACGCGCGACTGTGTTACGCTCACGGCAGACCCTCTTGCGCTAGAAACCAGCTGGGACAAAACACAATTCGCCGGTTGGTGCATCGTGGACCAGAACGCTGAAACGGAGGCAGAGGAACTCGCCTTGTTCGAAGCCCGTAAAGCCTTGGTTAAAGGAGCCACTGTGCCCTGGACCTTGTTCTCAGCTACCGAAGTCCGCACAAGTCCACCGTCTCGATACACAGAGGCCTCTCTGATTCGCGATCTCGAAACCAAGGGAATCGGTCGCCCCAGCACCTATGCCACACTCGTAGAAACGGTGTTAGACCGTGGTTATATTGAGAAGGCGACCACAGCGGCGCAACCTATTGCGATCAAAGGCTACGAGCTCAAGGCCGGCGCAAAGACACCGAAGGCAACGACGAAAACCGAAAAGGCGGGCGGTGAAAAAGACAAACTCCGAACGACGCCGCTAGGCCGCACCGTCATCGAATGGCTCCTAACAACATTCGGAGATATCCTGGAATACGGATTTACGGCACATATGGAGGCGCTGTTAGATGCCGTAGCCAAAGGCGAAAAGACGTGGTCGAGTGTTCTGGATGAAACATGGGAACGGTACGCCGAGAGCTACGAAGCAGTTCAGAACACAGTAGCAGTAGAAGGTGAAGGTAAAGGAGAAACAAAGGCGAATCAACGGGCCTTCGGAGATGGTTACAAGATGGTTGTCAGCAAGAAGGGGCCACTGTTTGTCTACGAACAGGAAGGACAGAAGACGCGATTCGCCAATGTACCGGCAACCCTATCCTTACAAACAGCGACACGCGCGGATGCCGAGGCTGCGTTTACTGCAGTAGCCGCTGCAGCAGCAGCCGATTCCCTCGGTGATCTCGACGGCGCCGCCGTCATCCGCAAAAAGGGCCCCTACGGATACTACGCCACGTGGAAGGAACATCGGGTCACGTGTAAGGAGACAGAGACCCTCGACGACGTCAGTCCACGGCTTCTCGCAAAGACCGACGCAACTGCAGTGAATCATCAAGTCGGTCCCTACACAATTCGGCGCGGTCCCTATGGTCTCTATATGTTCAAGGCGACAATAGGCGCACGTAAACCGACCTTTGTAAGTCTACCAGAGACAACGGTGTGGGCCACGTTGACACCGGAATCCGCCGAACAGATTTATAAGCAGTTCAGCAAGGCGAAGAAAGGATATAAAAAATCCGAATCTACAGTATAATAATATAGCATAGTGTAGATGGGGGCGATCCTTGCGAAAGACTGTGTATGTCTGGACGAGTTACCACCAGATATTTTTGTTGGCTATGAATCGACCTCCTATACCGTGCTCACAGCAACCGGCGCTATAGAAACGGGGTGGCGTCTTTCACGGATTCCACACCGATGCTTTCATAATAGAGAAGGGTGGCAAGCGGCACACGCTATTGAAATAGACAATGAATGGCGCGTTTTTCTGTATCACGATACGCTGGAGACTTACACTCCTGCTTACGGCATAAACTATGAGATCGACCATAATTGTGGATGGCGACGTGTCAGTACCTTTTGGCCCACACATCTGACAGATCTGACAGATCGCTGCGCTTGGCAAAATCGTCTGATAGAGCATTTGGTTTCCCTACAGGCTAAATCAAGGGCCCTCAATTAGAAATGTCGAATACGGCGATGGGCGTTCAAGACCTGAGATTACATGATATCCTGCCTCCATCGCCTCACTGACCCATTCAAAAAACCGGTGCCACGTGACGTAGTCGCCGTTTTTCAGAACGAGCAAGGGAGAACACGGGGCATCTTTTCCTAACAGCGGGTCCTCCACATCCGTAAATTTCGGAGCACCCGTTGTTGGTAGCCCCGCGGGTTCGCGGTCGATCCCCCACACTTCGTGCGTTTCCTGTGAGCCGGGACGATAGATTACTCGGCGAATGAGGCGGTAAATGGGCATCCTCCTGTCTGTGGATGGCGTATCTATTTACGACGGGACCCGTTGCCTGACCCGATGCCGGGCGGATCTACAGGGCTTCCTATGCGCATCGTATCATATCGCGTCGGATTATTCAACCACCGACCCGATAAACCCGTGGCGACAGCATCCGCCGCCTGACGACACAGAGCCGAAGGATCATCGGGGCGCGTCATCACGGCAATCGGATTCGCAGCGTTCTGCACATCCACCGGTAGATTGACGGCGGCAGGAGGCGCCACCGTGTTTCGGTAAAGCGGCGCATCACCCGGAATAATCGCCTGACAGTTTGACAGCGGTTGATCAAGACGGCGGAGTTGACTCTCCACATCGATATGGTAGGGCGTCCCTGGCCCACCTGCACGAAACGCGAACTGCGGATGATTCATCTCTGTCTGGATCATCGGCTCAGGGTCGACCACCTGGGAAGGCCACGCTGTTCTATACTGATAGCAACCGATCGTTTCTCCACACAGTGTATCCGAACACACACGCATCGGCGGCGCAGCGGTATCGGGCATTCCACGGGGAATTATCGCATCCGAGAATGTATGGAATCGCGATATCAGTGTGGGGTCGGTGCGAAGGCAGCCATAGTTCGTCTTATACCACTGAGACGTATCAGGGGTTTCTACAAGCGATTCCATCTACCGGTTGAGTCCAAAATTTATTGCCGCTGTAATGCCTGCGTTAACGTCGAATTTGCCGCCGGAACCTCCACAATTTCGGTAATACGCAGTGTCATATGCCAATCGCAGGAGGCAGCGTCGGGTCCCGTAAACGGATTTCCTTTTCGATCGAGCCACGTAATATTGAGCCGATCCAGTCGGCCGAGGACCGGCGTAAATCGTTTCGGCGACTCGATGAAGGTCTGTGCATAGCTCCCAAATGTATTCAGCAGTAGCTTACCGAAATAATGCGAGACCTGACCGGTTGAATCCTGGGCAGTCGCCGTATTCTCAATGTAGGTATGGTCCACTTCATTCATCCGTTCCGTATCATTGAGCTGTAGATAGATGTAGTCATCCACGATGCGGGGGAAATGATCGGCGGTGTAACTACGTGCTCCTGTAAGATCGGCGGGCTGTCCACCCCATCCAAGAACCCAACCGAGACCCCATTCACTGTAGGCAGACTGACTGTAGATCGGGAGCGCAGTTTTATATAGTAGTTGAAAGGTGCCGGATGCAGCAATGGTCACACGACCCGATGTCACATTGAAACTGACCGTATACGTCAATGGGCCAGCGACTGTATTCAATGCGGTCTGCAACGTACTGAGGAGTTGCGCCAATGAATACGTACCATCGGGTACACTGACCATACGCTGACTACCACTAACATCCACAAGAAGCGAGTTGTTTTTTCGCGCGGCCGAAATCGCATAGAGGCCGCAGAAGAATTTCACCTGGACAATATCGATGCGCTCTACATTTTTGTAGGCACGTGGTAACTTGAGTCGTATCTGCGTCGGCAGTGGATAGGAGTGCTGATCGCGATCGAGGCTATCGATCATGAGCACGTGTGTTAGCCGTTGTTCCTCAAATCGGATCTTTGTATTAGCCACACCGACACCACCTTCATTCAAGGAGGGCATGTCTTTCATATCTTCGACGAGTGCCGGAAACATTTCTTTCGGGGCTTTGTGCCGAATAAACGACGCCCAGTGTTGGAGCGCATCCACGTGATTTATATGCTCCTCTGTGGGATTGTATGTATACTGAGTGGGTGGTGCAAAGATTAATCCGGATTCGGACTCTGTCTCGGATCCGGATTCTGTCATTTCGGATGCAGACTCAGACCCAGAGTCGGAGTCCGCTTCTTTATAGGACATCCCTTGTCGATTCATTACCTACTCCCCGTATAGCCTATATATTTAGATGCCGAACTAAAGCGGCCCCCACCTTCTATCTACCAGAGCAATGTCACAAGCCACCGTGTTAGGTCTACATTCAGAGAATGTCGTGACCATTATAACTCCATCATCTACGATTGAATCACCACTGGGTCCACTTGACACCATCATTACTGGAGGACCTAATCCGCTGAGTAGCCCAACACAGATACTGTTGCCAGATACCAATCTGTTTTTGGTGAGCGGTTCTGTGACGCTGACTCTGTCCATATCGGGTGTAGTAACCATTACTGTGGGCGGCTTTCTCTGGTCGCAGCCGATAGCAGTAGGCACTAGCATAATACCATTCCAGACACTCGGTCGCGGCCCGCTCACGCTAACCGTATCGTCGTTCACCGGAACTGCGTCCTACACCTATACGGCAACGCTGCTACGGTAGATACACCGACAGCAACGAATGCTGCTGACCGGTCCAAATCCACGATTCTACAGCGGGGCGAACAGCGAAGCCCCAGTGGGCGGGAAGTCCGATACACCACCCCTGTTTGACGGTGACTTCGATGTATTGGATGCGGCTGATCCACGGAACTTCGGCAACGGTCATCGACCACGGATCACCGTCGAAGCCGGTCAGATAGCGATGATATCGTGAATGTACCAGCCAAACCGTGAGGGGTCCGCCATACGAACATCCGATCCACTGACGTTCCGCTTTGATCCATTCGAATCCGCGAACCTCACCGGGCGCCAGAATATTGACCTGACAGTCGCGCACTTGGGGGAGCCACCACCACTGGCGCCCTGCATCGAGTTCCATGAGACCCGGCGCGAGTCGTATTTCTTCGGCGAGGGCGCCCTTGTCGAGAATAGCGGGTCTGGGGCTCTGTGTTAGCCACGTAGCGGCCTTCATCGGACCGGACACTGTTTCCACGGACCAGGCGGATTTGGATACAACGTCGGGATGCCAAGGCAGCGGACCGATCTCCACGGTAATGGGTGTTTTTTCTCCCAATAGGCTGCGTAAATCCTCGTGGCGATCCAACGTTGCGGGTTGAACAAAGGTGTATTCTTGGATGTCGGAATTATACTCCCACCAATGAAGACCGGCGATCACAAATAAAAGTAGCAAGACTTCCCACATTCCTTGATGAGGCTGGTGTCTTTTCGCCTACCAGATAGACGCGTCTCACCATAGTAAAATAAGTGTACTATAATAGAATGGCGGTAAGTGACGCCGATTGGAAAAGATGTCGAGAAATTTATAGATTAAGAAATGCACAACTGATACCGTATTCATTAGAAGCCGAATTGAAGAATGCCGCTAACGAAATACCTGAAGGTATATCTCCCCAAGAAAAGGAAAAAGTCATTCGTACGATTACTGAAGAGATAATAAAGAAACATTCGTCGAGCAGTATTGAAGATAGAAGATATGCGCTACAGGGTACGGTTACAAATGATCAGACACTTATAAGGGCATTCAAACAATATATAGATGAACGCCATATGGAACACCTTAGAAAGTGTTTTGATGCGGAACAGATTCATTTTGAAGGAGAGCAATGGCCGATCAGCGAAGAAAAATATAATATGCTACCACCGATGCTGCAGGGAATGTATACACAAAGAGAGGACCGTATGTATGTTCGTACGGATATGGGCAAAGTGCACGTGGGGGGAGGCCGTTTTCGGACACGACGGAGGCGTAAGGTATCTTGCAGAAGCAAAAGCAAAAGCAATCGCAGATGCAGAAGCAGACGAGTCTAAACCGATGATGTAGTTGGAAGAGTAATGAATCGCTTCACCTTCGCTGAAGGTGCCGTAACGCTCAATGACGAACAGGCCCACATTGTTCGTCAACCACCGGCCCAGAATCTCCGTATTCTTGCGTCCGCCGGTTCCGGTAAAACGACGACGTTGACCTGCCGGATCGCCCATCTGTTAACCGCGTGTGGGGCCAAACCCTCCGAAATCATTTTACTGACCTTTACCCATAATGCTGCTACGGTTATGCGTGAGCGTCTAGAGGCCCTCGTCGGCTGTCGGCGGATTCTGTGCGGGACCTTTCATTCCTTATCCCAGCAGATACTGAAGGCGGAGGCTCCTGCTACCCTAACAGATCTGTATCACGTCGATGAGCTCCCATTGAAGGCGCTGGATTTCCTGAAATCGGCGAAGGGGCGCGACTGGACCGCCAAGCTGCGATGGCTGTTCATCGACGAATTCCAGGACATCAACGACACACAATATACGTTTATCCGCGCACTCCATCATCCTGCAGCAGCGGTAACCATCGTCGGCGACGATGCCCAGAATATCTATACGTGGCGCGGATCCTGTGTGGATTATATTCTGAACTTTCACAAGCGATTCCCAGAGGTGTTCGATTACCAGCTGACGACGAATTATCGGAGCACCTCGGCGATCGTGGCCATCGCGAATTCCATTCTCCGATACATTCCTTCGCTTGATCACAAAGAACCGATGACGGCCGCGCCGGTGGCACAAACCGGTGAGCGACCCGCGGTCCATTATTTCGCGCGGGCGTCGGAAGAGCGTGACTGGGTCGCCGACGCGGCGCTCCGTGCCAGTGAGAACGGGTCCACCGTGATTCTGAGCAAGTACAATAGCGTGCTCTATGCGTATGAAGCGGCCTTCTTGAAAATGGGCGTACGTGTCCGATTCGTACAAGGCGAGGAGTCGCTCACGGCCCACAAAGATACCATTTTCCTGAGTACTTTTCATGGCAGCAAGGGGCTCGAATGGGATCACGTGTTCCTGGTGCGGATGAATGACGAGGTCTTCCCACAGCAGAAGGATGAGGACAGTGTCTTACAGGAACGTCGCCTGTTCTATGTGGCGGTGACGCGCGCCCGTCAAACCCTGACATTATCCTACAGTCGGAACGCAAAATCTCTGTGTCGGTTCATTCGCGAGATCCATCGGCCGCTGCTGCAGTGGCGGGGGCTGCCGAATTTCGCCTTGAGTACACTAGCATCGCAGATTGTACCCACGTCCATCGAGTCGTGGATATCCATCCTTACGGGCGACGATTACCGGATTATAAAGGCGTTGAATCTTTTGCCGCTGTTGCCTCTAGCAACAGCCAGATCAGGGCCAGAACCAAAACCAGAGTCAGAGTCAGAGCCAAAACCAGAAAGTCAATGGGTGACGCCGTATTGGTGGGTCGAACAAGGAATGGCCTCTGAATTCTTCGATTTCCTACGGGCATTCTGGCACCGAGAAATCGCGCGTCTGCGTCCAGAATCCGGTGGACAATGGGATCGCGACGCCCAGCGCGTGATCTGGACCATCAAGATCGCCGCCGAAGACGCCGCCCTCTTCGAGCGCCACCGCGATTTGTTCGACGACTTGGCAACGCGATTCTTCGGCAAAATGAACCGTGGTGATCCGCCACCCCAGATTTATTACACCGAAGTCCTGGCCGCTATACCTGCGCCGCTCGCCCAGACCCTGGAGCAGCCCGACATAATCCGCATTATCCAGATCATCCACAAGATGCGGACGTCGCTCTACAATCTCCGATTCGCCAACATCGCATTGGAGGATATGCGGTTTGCACCCATCCGGCATTCACCACCACAGGAATCCAGATGTCAGTTGATCGAGGCGTGGCGAACGTATACGGCTACGGCAACAGCTACAGCAGAGCACCTACACGCAACATATCTGATCGGCCTCTGTAAGTCACTCGGTGAGGGGCGTTCCGGTGTTCTAATGACGTTGCCCGGTGCTCGCGAATGGGCACGCTGTGCCGCTTTCTTCAACCATTTCCGCGCGCGGATCACGTCTCTTATGGCGGCCAATAAAAAGACACCGATCCTGTGTCGGGTCCAAGCCGAACTCACAGAAGGTGTCCAGGCAGAGGCGGATATGCTCGTGGGCACAACGGCGTGGTTCTTTATCAGCGGCGACAAACCATCCGAGATCCATCGTCTTGATCGTCTGTTAGTCGTGCTGCTGACGGTACACGCCCTACGCAGAGCAGGGCACACCGTGACCCACATCACACTCTGTCAGTTGATCACGGGCCTCACATTGGATATGGCCGTGGATGCGTGGAAGTCATCTGCGCTCCTGACCGCCTATATCCAGGCACGGGTCCAGCACACCCCTTGAAAACTTGACAGGACCCAACCCTCTCTCTGGTAGGTATAACGACCCAGAGAATACAAATGAGTATCTCTGATATCGCCACCTTCTTCAGTACGTCCATCCGAAGTAAGAATGATGCTATGAATAAAGTCCGTGAAAAGGTCCTGAAGGTCATCTGTAATCCGCCGAAGGAGTATCTTGAGAATGCCGAATACGGCACCTCCTGGCGCACTGTCTATCAGGCGTGGAATGACGCACTAAAAAAGATCGCCATCGAGACCACGATTCCCGCGTACACATCTACACAGGTCAAGATAAAGGGAGGTAGGGGATTCAATTACGACGCCGATGTTCTGTATTATGACGGGGCAACCTTGGCAGCGAATCGCAAGATCGAGTTCAAGAACGGCGGTTCGAGTATCGGTGATCTGCCGCAGTTTCTATCGTTACAGGCAAAGATCGGTCTATTTCCGGTAACGTACGATCGGTTCTGGTACGAGAATGGGCTTGACAAATATCTCGCCTGCGACGCGGAGATTACGGAGCCCAAGCCAACACTAGAGGCATATCTGAAGGCCGTGACGAGTACGAAGTATACGATCACTCCTTTCTTCGGCCAGCTCAAGAATCGCGAATTGTTCTTTCAGAAGGAGAAGAACGACGTTGTAAACACCTCCATTACCGAGTATCTGACAACCTACGGATCCACCATAGATATCGCAGCGTTCGCCGAAAAAGTAAAGGCGACACAATCCGACAAGATGTATCTATTGTGGTCGGACGGAACTTTCTGTTCGGACAAGTTGGCGGACGAAGAGATGAGCGGTATGACATTCCACGGCATCCGAAACGGCAATGTTCTCGAGTTGAAAGCGGGCACGACGATCTATGGACTCCTGCTTCGGTGGCGTAATCATAAGGGTATTCTGAACCCGGCATGGCAGATAAGTATGAAGCGACTGGCCTAGCGAAGCGACTGGCCTAGCGAAGCGACTGAGCCCAACACGATGCAGGCCCCGGAATGTGTAATTTTGGTACAAAACTTGACTGCAACGGCAACAACGATATCCGCCCCCCAAAGTAGGACAATGCCCACAGCAACCTGTGATGTATGCGGTAAAGAGTTTGCGAAGAAGGTGGGTTTACAGAAACACAAGGAACGCAAGAATCCCTGTAAAGCGCCACCGACAGCATTTATGGCAGCAACGGTTCACCAAGCACTCGTGGAGGCGGGTGTTTCTCATATGGAAGCTCCCACGGGTGAATTCCGTGAAGCATCCAAAAAGTTCAACGCGTCCCTATCAAAAGAGGTGCGACAGGAACAGGGGATTTTCTTCACGCCCAAGAAAGTCCGCGACGTATTATTTGCGAAACTCGCCGAACTCGGCGTGAAGCCCACGACGGTGCTCGAGCCCTCCTTCGGATCCGGTGAGTTCTTGTTCGATGCAAAACGCGCCTATCCAGAAGCTAACATCGTCGGCGTCGAAAAGAACGAGGCACTGTTCAAATCGGTAACGTGCCCAGGTGCCACCCTTGCGTGTGGCGACTTCCTTGACTGGAAAGGTACGGCGGATTTGATCATAGGTAATCCGCCCTACTTTGTACTAAAGAACGATGGCCTAACCGCCAAAGAAAAGAAAGAATTCGCAACCAAATACGCGACAGCAATGACGGGCCGCCCCAATATATATATACTATTCCTTCACAAGTGTCTTACAGAGCATCTGGAAGACGATGGATTCCTGGCCTTTATTATTCCCACATCGCTCTACAACTGTTCGTATTACCAGCCGATGCGAAACTATATTCAGGCGCACACCACGATAAAGTACGTAGAGACACTGGATAAGCCGGGATTCTACGAGACCTGTCAGGACACAATGCTCATCGTGCTCCAGAAACGGAAGGGTGGTGACGAGTACATCTTCAAGTCGAACAGCGGCAATATCTATATTACTCCGCACTACAAGGAGATGTATGAACTCACAAAAGACACGAAGACTCTGGCGGAACTGGGTCTCGGTGCCAAAACCGGCAACGTGGTCTGGAATCAGAACAAACCTAATCTATCCGATAAGGGCACGCTCCTCATTTACTCAAGTAATATAAGCAATTCGGAGCTGACGCTCGATAATCTACGCGGAAAGGAAAAAAAACAATACGTGAAAGACATAACGAAGCCAACACTGTCGGGTCCGCTTATTCTTGTTGACCGAGGATACGGCAATTCGTTTCGCTTCAATTCCGTGTTGGTTGATCTGAAGGATTTCTACGCCGAGAATCACGTGAACGTGATTTATCCGAAGTCACCCGAAGCGGCCACGAACCTAGCGAGGGTGATAAAGAGTTTCCAGGACGACCGGTGTCAGACATTTGTGAAATGGTTTATCGGCAATGGGTCTATATCGGCAACGGATCTGGAAACGATTATCCCCATATTTGATTAACAGTAGAGAAGATAATCACCGGCCCCCTTAGAGAGGATGTTGAACTGGATGCTGAAGGCGAAGTATTCTTTTATTTCGGCGCTGGTATTTTTCATCGTGGCCAATCCCGAAACCTACAAATTCACCCAGACAATTCTAGGCGGACTCTTTATGGTGGCGCACCCTATGGGCGCCGCCACACCCGCCGGTCTTATCTTACATACGTCGCTCTTCTTCCTGGCGATGTGGGGCCTAATGATGATACCCCGTCTTTAACAGTCCAAAATAGACCACTACTGTAAGGGTATGTCCATTGCCAGTACAGCACTCGTCACAGCGGAATCGATTCTTGCGCTAACACCGATTGTTATCAAGAAGACCCCGTTGGATCCGATGTCAACGATTTGGTCACGTCTTCTGAGTTCGGCGGTCATCGGATATTTCTTGACAGGGGATCGTTCCTTAACACCGACGGAGTGGGCCGGCGCCACCGCCCTAGGATACACAAATCTCTTACACGTGGCGTCGAGTTATGAATCATTCCGTCATCTTCCTGCGGGTCAGGCGACCAGTCTTCTGTATACATTCCCGCTATGGAATCTCGTATTCAGTAGCCTATTCAATAAAGAGAGCATCGCTACCCGCGAATATCTCTTAATGGGTGGTGCTACCGCGGGAGCGATTCTTCTCAATTTGGATCCCGGTATAGCCGCGCCGAATACACTGGGGCGCACCGCAAATTCAGGATGGGGAATCTTCAATGGGATCGTTATGGCCTTGACGGAATCCGGAATGTACACGATCCTGAAAATCCTGGGATGGCGCGATCCCGCAAAATCGGTGTGGGTCGTCAGTTCGAGCGCAGCAGTATGGTTAGCGGCAATTGTCGGTCTCCAATACACCTTGTTCGGGGGGCTACCTGCCCTACAGGGCTCCTTCAGCGACATCACGCTGCTCACGCTCTTCCACGGCTTCACTCTGTTCAGCGGATACTGGCTCCGTTTTTTCGCCGTGCCGCGTCTTTCCACGGTGACATATTCCATTCTGAGTTACGCCGGCCTTCTGGCGTCCTATGTGTTCGGTATTTTCTTCTTACGCGAACAACCGGGATGGATATCGGTCGCGGGAGCACTCATCATTGTGGCCTGCGGACTCTTCCTTCAACTGGGTTCGGATGATAAAAAATCTGGCAGCGGGACATAGGAGGATATGTCAGGAACCCGGCGTACGGAAGATTTCAGTGCGATTAAATCACGTCAGCTGATTCTACAGAATCCAGATGGCAGTTACCCCACAACGGGCACAGTTATGTCTATTACTGATAATCAGGGCACCATGACCCCTTCACAGGATATTACTGTTAGAAATTTAACGGTCACAGGTATCCCCACGTTAGCTAATCCCCCACAGTATCAGGATATATCTGCTATAAGTATTAGAGCCGATAATATTACCACGAGGACATTGGATATTACCGATACAAGCACATTTACACTGTACGATCTGTGTGCAAATCACGTAGAAACAATCTATCTAACAACGACCGATATAACTGCCTCAGGCACGAGTTCCTTGGATCATATCTACAGCCTGGATATAAGTGCCCAGGACATAAGTGCCACACATATTACATCACAGGATATCACCGCAACGCACATCGTAACGGGTACAGCCTCGGCAGCGGCCATATACACGGAAACGATTCATGCCACAGGCACGAGCTACTTGGATCATATCTACAGTCTGGATATAAGTGCCCAGGATATAAGTGCCACACATATTACATCACAGGATATTTCCGCAACAAACATAACCATTCATAATTCGGCATATATACAGAATGTAACCATACCAGGTACAGCCGATATCTCAGGCATACGTGTCGTCGATATTTCGGCAACAAACGTAACTGTCAGTGCATCTGCATATATTGAGACAGCGACTATACCGAATTTATCGACGAGCAATTTAGAGCTATCTGGAAATATTACACTACTTTCCGGAACTGTTACAGCAAACAGGGGTGATTTTGCTGTAATGGATATAGGCGATTATGATATTAGTGGATATGAATTTTCACTACTCATGGCAGATTTATTTAAGGGTAAAAATGTAACAGTAACAGAAAGCCTAACGATAAATGTACCAACTATTACCATACAAGATATCAGCGCACAAGATATCACGGCGTCTAGCCTAACCGTAACCGGCGGACCTACAAATGTACAAGATATCAGCGCACAACATATCGCGACGACTAGCCTAACCGTAACCGGTGGACACATATCTGTACAAGATATAAGTGCGACTAGCCTAACCGTGACCGGTGGACGCACATCTGTACAAGATATGAGTGCAACTAGCCTAACCGTGACCGACGGAAGCACAACTGTAAAAGATATTAGTGCGACATCGTTATATGTGGAGGGGGCGATGGAAACCGGTACACTACATACCACTACAATAACTACAGCAGAGCAAACCGTGTCAAACTATCTCACAATAAATGGCCCCTCATCAACGGCAGGTATTCTAACATATAATGCCCCCCTTGGAGGGTTATTGGTAAACGGCACGCCGGCATCAGGCACAGACGTGTTAGTACCTGTAGCATTTAAAAGAGTGAAGAAGTATCTCGATCCAAATGCTACTCTGGATGCCCTATTCGCATCATATTCTAAGTATTTAGGACTATTGGATTCAAAGAACATTATTATCTCATTTTCACCGTTGTTTACATTTACATCTAGGTGTACTATACAATTCATTGTGAATGGTATTGCCACGGCACCGGTTGTATTCGAGAAGGATGAATCACTCCTCTTGGATGATGTATTGCCGTACGATTCGATACTTAAGAGACTTAATGATGCGGGTGAGTCCAATATTTATTTTAGTACAACCCCTGCGTCGTGGAAAGTTACATTGGATATATCTGGACGTAACAACAAGATCGCGGATGTGTCTGGTATGCCAACGAGTTCATTACAGGTATTACGGTATCTAGGATTTGCCCTGGATACTTCATCGAACCCCTTTGAAACCTACATATTGAATGGGCGCCAGTATGTACCCACATTCAAAGATCTATCGGATGGTTATAGGCTAGTTGGGTCACCCCTTGCCAAAACGGTAGAGTATCCAAACGGATTACAAGAACCTGACGTTGATATTTCGTCCAATGTAGACCCCTATACATTACCTGTACGTTTTACCAATCGTCCTACCGGCAATAATAAATATATGGCGATTCAATATAACGATTCCTATAGACTCTATCCTACTACATTTCCAGACGTGTCACTCAATGGACTCACACCAAATACATCGTATCCGATCACATTCAATTATTTGGATTTATCCAATAATACTACCGTAACCAAGACAGGCACTACTGCCAAGATACCCTTCCCCACTGATTTATCGGCGAATAGTACAACCTATAATTCGTTCCGTGCATTTTGGACGCAACCTTATCCTGGGAAAACCTATACGTTTTCACTCGATCTTTCAGGTCGTGATACAGTGACGTCATATCCTGTATCCGATATCAGTAACACGTTTATCGGACTGTACAACGATACAGAATATGATGTTAGAATACGGTCATTTGATCTGGCCTTTGTGGATTGTTCTAGTAATTATTCACCCTATATAACGGTTCATACAGACAAACTCAACGTGCCAATAGTCGATATTAGCGGAACTCCAAACAATAATTTAACATTGAGACTTACGTGGATTCCTAGCATACAGTTAGGACTAAGTGGCGAAATATATTATACGTTCAACAATATCCTACCGTACACACCCGTGACTGTAAGCGCATATAGTAATACATCTACTATTATAGATATATCTGGGACAGGCACCGTCAGCTGTTATCTGCGTTATAAAGATAAATACGTCAATGATGTCAGTGGAATTACGAATACACAACCCTATACTACATCATTCGGTTTCTACGATATGGTAGAGTATGGTACCCCATTCGTTATTAGTCGTAGTACCCTAACAAACGGTGTTGGATATGTGTTACCCAGTAATGTAAGTACGAATACACCTACGTCGAGTCCGTGGATTGGTTATACATTTAATGAGGTACAATTTAAAACACTAACAGAAGATTCAGGCAATAATGTAAGCATTAACGCAACCGTATATGATCTGTCTGCTTCTGATATATCTGGGCTATATGAAAATGCACAATCAGTTTCACTTGATTTATCTGGACGTAGTCAGACTGTATCAAGCATATTCGATATGACGGCAAATACTACCTACAACGATGTTCATCTAACATTCACCTCTCCAATTGTATTAAAAGGAAATATGCTTATACTATTTGATATCAGTGGGGCAGGTAGTGTACAAGTCCCCACATTTTACAATTTGAACTTACCCGAAAATAATGACGCAACATCAGTTGTGTATAAGAGGAATACATCTATACCCACACTTTCTAATTTTTCTGATGCTGGTCCCAATATTTCGGCAATCTGTCGATTCGACTATGTCTAAGAGGAGGAAACCCAACATAAAACGGTGTGCGGGCCCTTCCTTCGATTGGATTCAGGTCATAAAAAATCTGACAGCGGGACATAGGAGGATATGTCAGAGACCCGGCGCACGGAGGGGTTCACTACAATCAAATCACGTCAACTGATTCTACAGAATCCAGATGGCAGTTACCCCGAACAGGGGTCTATCATTACCATTGCTGATCGTGGTAGACTAGTTCCTTCACAGGATATTACTGTTAGAAATGTAACGATCACAGGTATCCCTACGATAGTTAACCCTCCAGAATATCAGGATATATCTGCAAGAAATATTGTCGCGGATAATATTACCACAAGGACGTTGACTATTATCGATACAAACCCCTTGTCAGTATACGATCTGTGTGCGAACCGCGTAAAAACGACCGATCTAACAACAACCGAAATACTTGCGTCAGGTACAAGTTCTCTGGATCATATCTACAGCCTGGATATACGTGCCCAGGACATAAGTGCCACACATATTATATCACAGGATATCACTACTACGCATATAGTAACGGGCACAGCCTCAGCAGCGGCCATACACACAGATACTATTCGTGCAACGGGCGCAAGTCACGTGGATCATATCTACAGCCTGGATATAAGTGCACAAGACATACAGGCCACACATATTATATCACAGGATATTTCCGCAACAA
>Ga0114966_10002305_pt1 | contig 17037 bp, 14 predicted proteins | sample M_130207_XF_Meta_FD_87029 | JGI IMG/M metagenome (GOLD analysis project Ga0114966, IMG submission 87029) | Freshwater microbial communities from Lake Montjoie, Canada to study carbon cycling - M_130207_XF_MetaG | ecosystem: Environmental > Aquatic > Freshwater > Lake | place: Lake Montjoie...
AGTAAATAATGTAAAAAGTAGTTTACAACTAGAAACTAACAAAATTACTACATTAGTAAATGAAGGCAGTGAGGTAGATAAATTAAATGATCGTATTTGGTGTCTTGAAACAAGTGTGGAAGAAATAAACGGACTTGTAAAACAGATGTTACAAGGTATGGTTAAAAAAGAAAAATTTGTTAATTTAACAAAATAAATTAAAAAGAATAAAGAGTAATAATCCACAAACTTTAAGAAAAAAAAAGATTTTTTTTATATTTTTTAATAACATAATATGAATATAAAAAAAAATATTGAGACAAAACCTAATATAGTTAATAATAATTTAACATGTGTTATGAATAATGTTGAATTGATTGATGAAATAGATAACCTTATTCCAAAAGATTTTAATTATAATGAATATATTTTAATTAATCAGGATTTAAAAAATTGTAACGAAATACAAGCAAAAAAACATTATTTAACGCATGGAAAAAATGAAAAAAGATTTACATCTATAAACGAAATAAATAATCTTATTCCCAAAGACTTTAACTATAATGAATATATTTTAATAAATAAAAATTTAAATATTAATGACGAAATACAAGCAAAAAAACATTATTTAATATATGGTAAAAATGAAAAAAGGTTTTATTCTTTTAAACATTTGAATAATAAAAAACATAATAAACCAGATTTTAGACAAGATGCTAAAGAAGATGCTAAAGAAGATGTTAAAGAAGATGTTAAACAATATGTTAAAGAAGATGTTAAACAAGATGCTAAAGAATATGATAAACAACATGTTAAACAAAATGATAATTCTATGATTGATTATCATAATTTTGATTGGAAATCTTATTTATTTTTAAATGAAAGTTTAAAAGATAATAAATTATTAACTGATCATAGTTCTTGTTATCATCATTATGTAAATTATGGATTTAATAAAAATAATAATTATTACAAAATAAATTATGATAATTTTGATTGGGAATTATACTTATATAATAATGATGATTTATCTGAAATAGGAATTAACAGTAAAGAAAAAGTATGGGAACATTGGAACTCCATCGGATTTAAACAAACATCTAACAATAAAAAAAACATCTTTTTTAATAATCGGTTTATTTTAAATACTTATTTGGATTTATTAGATGAGTTTATGAAACTTTATAATGTTACAAAACATCAAGTTTTAAGCAATCCAAAAATTGAATTCAGATATTTTTGTTTTAAATATTTGGATTATATAAGAAATTTTAAAATAGATGATATTATAACAAATAGTAATTTTGAAGCTGTGTTAGTAGAATTTAGATCATTACCTCATTTGGAGTTTATTATTAGAAATAACATTTTAAAACTAGGAAAAACTTGGTCTTTTTCAATTGTTTGTGGTAATTTAAATTATGAATTTATAAAAAATATATCCAACAATATTTCTGAAAATATAAAGGTTATCAAAATAAATTATGATAATTTATTTCAATCAGAATATAGTAAATTATTAGCATCAGAATATTTTTGGAATTTATTCCATGGTGAAAAAATTTTAATTTATCAAGAAGATTCGTTAATATTTAAATCAAATATAGATGACTTTTTAGAATGCGACTATATAGGTGCTCCGTGGCCCGAATATCAAAACGATAATAAATATAAAGTAGGAAATGGAGGTCTTAGTTTAAGAAGTAAAAAATGTATGATTGATGTTATAAATAAAATTGATATTACAAAAACAGAAATAAATTCTTCAACACTAAATTACATGAAAAGTACAGGACAAAAAATAATTCCAGAAGATGTTTACTTTACAATTAATATGTTAAAATATGGAATTGGAAAAGTTGCTAATAAAAAAACTGCGTCAAATTTTTCAACAGAATTAATTTATAATGAAAATTCTTTTGGAGGACATAATTTTTGGCTTGCAAATAATAGTTGTTGGAAACATTATTTATATAAACATATTTTGTATTGTAACCCAAAACTTTTTAATATTTGTGCAATTTCAACACCTTATGGATTTAGAATGGGAGGAGGTGAAATTTATTTATTAAACATAGCAAAATATTTTATTAATTATAAAAATTGTATTATTTATTTATTTACTCATGAAAATCATGAAATATCTAAAAAAACAATTAAAGAAATTTTAAGTTCAAACTATATTAACTATTTTGTTTTTTTTGAATACAAACAAATAAGTCATTTTACAGGAAAAGTAACCTTTCATATAGATATGTCTAATTCTAAGTATCCAGTTATAAAAGGTTGTGCTAATAATACAAAACACAATTTTTTTCATTGTCAATTTCCTTTTGACACAAATAAAGATTCATGTTTTACAAACTTATGTTTTTATGAAAATATTATTCTTAATTCAGATTTTACAAAAGAAAAATACATTCAATTTACGTCAGAAAATACGATGAATAAAAAAATACACGTCATTAACCCCAGTTGTTTTAATGATTTAGAATTAAAACACTATAAAAAAGATGGTCATAAAGATAAAAATTCATTTGTGCTAATCGGAAGAATATTTGATTTTAATAATTATGCAAATAATAAAAATTTTGATATTGTTTTAAACTATTTTGAAGAATTAAATGTAAATAGTATCACTAAATTTTCTGTACATATTATTGGTGAAGTTTATTCTGAAAAAATGTTAACTAAATTAAAAAGTTATAAAATTAACAATATACAGTTTCATACTAATATTAGTAATGATGAAAAATATAAGATCATATCACAATGTCAATATGTAATTAATATGGTTGGAATAAACAGAGATATTGATGAAGAATGTTATGCCTATGAACATTTTGGAATTTCTATGATTGAAGCAATATATTTTAAATGTATTCCAATTTCTATTAATGGAGGGTATCCTCCTTATTATATTAAAGAAGGAAATGGTTATTTATTTGATAATGAAGAACAATTTTATAATATATTAAAAGAAATCATTATTGAAAATAAAATAATATCGTATAATGAAGAATATTACAATCCTATTTTAGAAAATTTTAATCATATTGCATTTAATAAAAAAATGGAATTATTATTAAATTAAATTTTTTATAAAATCAATAAAAAATTGATTAAAAATATTAGAATAAACTACTAATAAAAGGATATGAAATTAAAAGAGAAAAAAACGAAAATCAAAACGAAACTTATTATTCAAGATGAAAATAATAAAACATCTAATTTAACTTTTGATTCAAAACATTTGGAAGAGTTAGAAATTAATAAAATACATAATGAAGATTGTCTATCAGGAATGAAAAAAATTAAAAGCGAAACGGTTGATATTATTATTTGTGATCCACCGTATAATATTGGAAAAGACTTTGGGAACGAAAGTGATAAACAAAAAATGGATGAATATTTATCATGGTGTGATGATTGGATTTCTGAGTGTTTGAGAATTCTAAAACCACAAGGAACATTATATATTTATGGATTCAGTGAAACTCTTGCATTTATAAGAACACGTATATCTTGTAATGTTAAGTGGTTAGTTTGGCATTATACAAATAAAGTAACTCCATCACTTAACTTTTGGCAACGAACCCATGAAAGTATCTTATGTTGTTATAAAAATAAACCTGTATTTAATCGTGATGATGTAAGAGAACCTTATACGGAATCATTTCTGAAAAATGCTGCAGGAAAGATTAGAAAATCAACCATAGGTAGATTTAGTAATGGTGATAAAGAAACTGTATACACCGCTCATGAAGGAGGTGCTTTACCGAGAGATGTCATTAAGATTGCCGCACTTGCAGGAGGAGCAGGAAAAAAAGAACGAGTTGATCATCCTACGCAAAAACCATTAAATTTATGTGATACACTCATTAAAGCATCTTTAAATAAAAACTCTGATACTTTGTTAGTTGTTCCATTTGTAGGTTCTGGATCAGAATGTGTTTCAGCAAAAAAAAACAAAGTACATTTTATTGGTTTTGAAATAAATAATGATTATATTATTATTGCGAATGAAAGATTAGCGAATATTGATACTACTATTAATATTATTGACGATATATAAAGTTTATTTATTTTGTTAATTTTTCTAAAATATCAATATAATTATAAATAGGTTTATTACTTACTTCTACACTAGCTATAATAAATTTTTTTATTTCTTCTCTCATTTCAATATGTATCCATAATTGTGAGGACATACTGAATGTAATAGACATTTTACATCCATCAATCTCATTTGTATGCCAACCAACTTGTGTATCTTTATTTTTACCTCTTTTACCTATTGTTGGTTCCCAAGTATAAGAAGAAGGATCTAAAACTAGATAATTACTTGGGATTAACAACCAATCATAATTAATATTTTCACTATTACTTGTTTCATCTCTTACAATAAATGAATAGTAGTCAAAATTTTTTCTTTTATTGATTTCTTCTATAATTTCAATTGGATTTCCACATTTTTTTTCACTACAAACCGTAGTTAATCTATAAGAACTAATATCAATACTTTTTTTGTTGTTTGAATACTTTGCTGATTTATTACTAATTCTTCCCAAGGAACAATTGATATCCATTCCTGGTGAATGGCTTCCATCACTTTTAGAATATACTTCAATTCCTGAATACGTAAATACAAGTGCATTTATGTCTTCCCACATGGTCTCATTAATGGCAGATGAATTAATTAAATGATACCCCTTTACACATTTTTTAAAATTAATATCTATATCTATTAATTTTAAATTTTCACATTTATTTTTGAGAGTAGTCAATAAATAGCTCATTTTACTGTTTTATTTTATTTTTTTATAAAACTTGTCCAAAAAAAAATATTTTATTTCAATTTTTTTAAATTCATAGAAAATTGAAATACTATTTTTTATTTTATTTATTTTCTTTTCTTTTTTTAGTTATTTCTTATGCAGTTCAAATAATTTTTTAATACTTTGGTTTCCTTGTTTTTCATTATTTGTTTCTCTCAAATATTCATCAAATAATAATTGTTTTACTTCTTTATTTTTTAATTGTTCCAATTTATCTTCAAACTTTTCTTCTGGCGTATTTTTACGCAAAATCTCTACTTCCTTTTTAAAACTTTTAATTTTTCCTGTCTTTTTACTATCTTCCCAAATTTTCTCTAATACTAACGCAAAAACCTGTTGAACTGGCTTCATAATTTGATTGGTAATATAAAATGAATAATCTATTTTTAATTTATTTTCTATGATGTAAGTAGGTGTTTCTATTTTTTCTCCTTGCAAAGCTTTTTTATTAGATGTATTGATATATACAAATGGAATCCGGTCTCCTGAACTTGGTTTATTTCCAGGATCTCTAGCTGTAATTCTATCTGCCAAAACTTTATGAGCAATAGAATTTGGATTTTTATATCCTGAACGTAATGACTTTGTTATTATTAGTTTATCCATTGGATATTTTTCATCTACAATATTTTGTAAACATGTTTTTAAGAAGTTGGTTGCTTGTTGTATATTTTGTTCTTTCATTAATATATCAATAATCCCTCCATACACATCTTTTACAATGGGAGCATTATCACGCCTTTTCAGTACAATTCCCATTTCTTTTCGTTTACATTTATTTGGATCTGTTTCATACAACATACCCACATATCTCTTTTTAGATAATAAACAAAATGGCATGAATGTTTTTTCATATTCTAAATCATGCGGAGCTTTTAAGAAACTAGACGCTAAATGCCCTGCTTCTTGTGCCAATTCAATAGTAATTTCCAGCGCTTTTTTACCGCGAATTTGTTCTCCATCAAGTGTTTGTAAATTAAAGGTAAAGAAGACAGAATCTGTATTGTGAACAATAAAATTGCCTATTCCTGCTGCAAAATGATGATTTTCAGTAGTTAAGTCATACACATATCCTTCATAATCAAGATAATCTATTTCTTTGATTGCATTTGGATTATTTATTGGTTTTTCTATTATTTTTTTAGACTTATTTATTGTGATTGTATAAGTATACTTGTACTTATCAAAAGACAAGGAACTAGGATAGCCAATACTTGAAGCAAGCCAATAGAGATAAGAAGCATATATTTGTCTATTTTCTTCAATAAGTAAAACACCATTTTCAAACTTGCTTCCATAGGCATCACACACCCCTTCAAAGAAGGCTTTTCTTATTTTTAATGTTCCATTGAAAATTTCTTCAGGAAAAACCTTGGATTCTTTATGATACATTTTTGTATACATTTTAATAAAGTTAATGATAAAAGAATCATTGCAACACGTAGGTGAAATTTTATACTTCAGTCTAGATTTTTCTATTACTGCAATAATGGACCAATCAAAACGAATATAAACTTTTTTACATAATTCAAAATATTTTTTGACTATTTTTATAGATTCGTTGGTTACTTGCCATAACATTTTTTTTTCACATGATGATCCATGTAGAAAGAAGAAGCCCATAATTCTAGCCTCATTTTCTGAAATTCCAAATTCATCATGTTTTTTCATAACAGGTAAACTTTGATGAAGCATTTCGGTTCCTATTCTACATTCTCTGGGAGAAATTTCTTCTCCTGATTTCAATATTAGCGAATGATCATCCGTGACATCTACTAATCCAGTATGTGTTGTTATACGCATCATTTTCTTATGAGGTGCTAACTTATGACGAATCACACGATGTAATTTTGTCCATCCGTTTTCCGTCCATGTTTCTACACCAGTTAATTCACATACTTCTTTTTCTTGTTTTCCTTGTTCCAAACATGTTGTCCAATCATTATTTCCATATTTTAATGCTAATTGTTCTATTGTTAAAATATCTAATTTTTTATTTATTTTTACATAAACAGGTGTATAATTTGCAACACTGTCACCGTAAATATACTCTGCTTTTGTTAAAACAGGACCATGAGCGCTTGTGTTACAAATTTTATCGCCATAACATTCTTCAATCATTCTTTTTGCATAAGTCAAAAGCATTCTTCCTGTTGCAGTTGTACATGCTGCAATATCTTTTTCATAAAATGTACTTGTTTTTGCACCACATTGACCATATAGTGAATTGGCGGTCAACTTATAACCCAACTGTCTTTGTTCTAAGACTTGTTTCATGAATTCATCGGTTTCTTGAGGAATGAGTTTTCGTGTTGACTTTCTAGCTTTTAATAATTCTTCTAAAATAGACGGCATAATTGCTTTTCCTTCCGTTTCTAATTTTGGTTGCGCGAATCTACATATTTTGTATCCTGATTTCACTTTTTCCGCTGCAGAACTAGGAGTCTTTCTCACATATTTGTACGTATCATAAGTAATATTGACATATTCATATCCAGGTAAATCATCATAAATAAAATTTCCATCCTTGTCTTTTTCTCCCCATTCTCCATTTTCAATCAAATTACCCGCTAAATCATACTCTTTCGTCCAAACTTTGCTATCATGTGATAAATTTTCACTTATCATTGAACTAGGATACAATGAAGCATAATCTACACAAGCAACCGGATTATCCAAATACAAATCACATTTTGGTTCTAAGACAATGGCTCCTTCATAACCTTCGTCTAAGCCACCCTTTTCTATCACAGGCATTAATGTACGTTTTTCTCTACATTTTTTTGCAATGTAACTTGTGAGTTTAATTCCTTGACCTCTCATGACTAAAAAGTTAATGGGAACACTACAAATTTTGGACATTTCAATAAAACCGGTTAAAATATCGGACTTGTTAAATAAGTAGTGAACCAAGTTGCAATCTTGAATACAATATTTTGCAATTACGGAACGATCCTCGGCGGATCCATTTGTCATACGGAAAATATCTTTAGGTGTAACATCGTCTTTCGCTAAACACCAACGAATTTTTTTGCTTTGATCTGGAGTAATATTTGCTTCAATATAGAATTTTTTTTCTTTTTTGTTTACACTTGTCACGATAAACTTTGCACCATCTGCATAATAATCCACAGAATGTCCAATTTCTTCAAAGTGAACATAACTTCCTACTAATAGTCCAGTAATATTGGATGTTTTTATTTCGGTTTTTCTTTCTACTGTATCATATTCAAATCCTTTTACATAATCACCAATAAAATAACCTGCAACATAGTCTAATTTATAACTAGTTAAATTGGATTCTCTACGATAAAAGTTATATAAATCTACTTGAAGACGCCCGTTCATTTTAATAAATTTTAAATCATGTTGACCACTCGCAATATGAATACTTGTTTCTTCAATTTTATATTTTCCTGTTTCTTTATCTTTTGTTCCACAGACTTCATCTATGTTTCGTGACAATTTCAAAAAATCTTCTGTACAATTGTTTTCTTCTGCACGATAAAACATAAATTGATAATCAAACCCAAATATATTATATCCAATAACAATATCTGGATTTTCTTTTTGAATTAAATTTTTCCAAGCAAGTAATACTTCTTTCTCAGTATCATACGTTTCTACAATACTATTTTCTAAGGGTAATTTGGAGCATGAATTTAACACAACACAATGATTTTTATAAGGATCTTCATCGCCATAATTCATAAAAGTAGAACCAATAAATGTCACTTTGTCTCCTTCTAATTTTGGAAAATTAGCATTGAGTGAAATATTTATTTCATTTAATTTTCCCTCTCTTTCAAATTTAGGATCACAAAGAATATCAACAATGGTTGCTTTTTTATTTGAATAGCTCTTGATGTTATTTTTATATTCATATTCTTCATCTTCATCATTATTTGTTTTTTCAAAAAATGATTCTAAGGTTGATGCTTGATTAAATTCTTCCGTTTTTTTCAAATTTATAATTGGAGTTAATAACCATTTTTCACATAATCTTTCTACTTCTTCTTTTGAATTTGGTTTCTTGATAGGATATACAAAATCAATGGTATCCATGTTTTCATAACCAAATGCGGTGAATATAATTCGTCTTAAGATATTTTTACATAATTCATTGGTTAATTCCATTTTTAAGTTTTCAAAATATTCAATAATATTCGTTGCTAGTTTTTTATAAGATTTAATTGGAACCGGAAAGTCTCCATGACTACTACTCGCTTCAATATCAAAACTACATATTTTATAAGGTACACGTGTTTCTTTTTCATTTAATGGAACTACATTTTTATAATGAATGGTAAATTCATAATTACAAGAAGTTTTTTTATTTCCTTCTTTTAATTCAACGGTTTTCTTTTTTGGCAAAGCCACCCATCCTGAAGGGCTAATATCACGAATATGAAAATAACGTAATAAAGGTGGAATATTTGCTTCATATAACTGTGTGTTTGTATTTTTAAAATAATAACCATTTGCTAATAATGTATGACCACTATTATAGTTGCTATACCATAGATTTTTTGCTTTATTAAATGCTCCCATGTTTAAAAATTCCAGCTTTATAAATTTATGTTCTTTTCCACCATCAAAACCATATAATTTTTTTCGTTTTATGATTATACAATCAGTAACTGTATTTTCATAATACTTTCCCATTTTTTCTTTTATATGTGTAAGAAATGCATCTTTTAACTGAATTGTCCATCCATCATTCACCATCACGTAAAAGAAGGGGCGATAATTTTCAACAAGAATAGAACATGTTTCTCCTGTTTCATTCACACCAAACATTTGAATCATAAATACAGATGTATCTTTGTAAGTATTTTGTTCATCATCCGATGATTCTTGAGATGAATCTTTTGCGTTATAAAAATTAAAGTCAAAAATTCTAAAGATATGTTCCATTGATTATTTTATTTGTATTCTACTCTTTATTCACTTATTTATTCAATTTTATTTTTTTGTTTATTGGTTGGTTCTTTGGTTCTTTGGTTTTTTACACATTTTATCATTTGAAAAAGTGTAAAATATTAATTATTTTTTTCATAATATGCAGAAATTAAAAATGATATACCTATAAAAAATCCTATTGCAGATGTTGTATATTTTATTGTTTTATCACTTAACGGATTTTCTTTATTTAAAACTATTTTAGATCCAATAATATTTCCAATAATCAGTGAAAATAATAAAATAAATCCTAATTGAAAATTTATTTTTTTTGCTTTATAAAATTCATAAACAGATCCAATGGTTATAGGAAATAAATAGACAAAAAGCACGGTTCCTAAATTTGTTTTATAGTCACCTATCTTAAACAAATTGGTTATTAATAGAAAAATACTCATTGATGCAATTCCTGTAATAGAAAAAAGTATTCCTATAGTTAATCCAGTAAATATTTCTATTAACAATTCATAAATGTACAACATTATATGTATATCATTATAAAAATAAAAATAAAAACATATATTATTTTTAACTTTTTAAATAGCTAAAGAAACAAGATAATACATTGCATACATGTTTATGAATGATGAAACGATGATTGATAATATTAACAAAATATGCAGACTTTTTTGTTTAATTATGTATTTTATTTTTTTTATGAATACATTTTTTTCTTTTTTAAAATACTTTCCTTCTTTTCCACATTTTGTTTCATTGTTTCTACATAAATCTACTGAATAATAAGAAATTATATTCTTTTTATCATCCTTTCTATCATGCTTTTTATCATATATTTTACATTCGTTAAATTCCGATTCAAAATCAAAGTATATGGATGGTTTATAGTAAATACAATTCTTACAAAGAGGAATATGTATATTTTTAAATAATTTTTCACAATTAACGATTGGTAACAATAATAACCAAATAATCTTCATTAAAATAGATAGGGATTTTTATTTAATATAGTCAATGATAATTTATTATATTTTGTAAATTTAAAATATATATATTTATGTATAAAATGAAAATTTGTGTAGTAATGTTTTACGATGATAATATAGAATCTTATGGTGAAATAAATTATAAAATAAATAAATTATATTGTGAAAAATATAATTTAAAAATTATTTTATCAAAAGAAAAAAAATATAGTAACAGACATCCTGCTTGGGAAAGATTACCATTATTACTTGATAATATTTCAAATTTTGATTATTTAATTTGGATTGATGCGGATGCCTTTTTTTATAATGACGCAAATAATATTGTTGATATTATAAATAGTAATAATGATGTTAATTTTATTTTTAGTAATGATATAAACAATACAAATATAAATACTGGAATATTTATTGTTAAAAATAGTAATTATAGTATAAATTTTTTAACTAAATGGGCATATGATGAAGAATTATATACAAGTAATCCGTATCCTGTATGGTGGGATCAAGGTGTATTAATTAATATGTTTAATAATAATATATTAGATATAAAACAAAATTCTATTCAATTAGAATATGGTGTTTTACAACATTTTAATGAAAATGATAAAATAGATAATAAAACATATATTTATCATTTAGCAGGAAAATATTATGATACAAGATATAGTATATCTAAAAATTACTTTGATAAACTAATCGGTATTTAAAATGTAAAAAAGTATAAATTGTATTGTTTTATTTTCTACGATTTCGTTTTTTTGTCTTATTTCTTCCATATTTACAATGTTGTTTTTGAGAGAAACCCTTGGGTCTTCTACAATTGATACTACGTTTATATTTTTGTGACCATTTTCCACCTTTTAACCCGTATTTTACATTTGAATTATTATCCTTTGTTTTAGATTCAATCCACTCCATAAACGAATCTACTTCTCTTGATTTATTTTGAATATCACTATCTTCAAAATGTTCTACGTGGATTCCATTTTTGGATATGTGAATAATCGTTGGAAATGCAGATGGTTGTTTTATTTTATTTGAAAGTTTACCTGAAAAATTAGTATTTAAATCCGCAATAACGATATTTTTGTACTTTGGATTGTTTTTTTTATGTATCAAAATATTTTCTATTTTTTTCCATTCTGGACGTGTTTCATTACATGGTCCACAACCTTCCATATAAATTAATAAAAAAACGTCTTTTCCTGATTCTATTGCAGAGTTCAATTCACTCATTTGCGATTTCTGTTCTTCTAATTTATTGATATGTAAAAATTTCATTCTTATAATAATAAAGAGAAAATATATTATTATACTGATAATATATATTTATATAATATATATGTCATTTGGATATTTAACATTAAATACTTTTTTATTTATCATCGTATTTTTAATTGGATTATTTTTTTACGCAAAATGTAGCGATCCTAAATATGAAGAAGGATTAACAAATAACAATAATCTAGGACCAAGATGTCCTGATTTACTTATTCAAAAAGATTCCAAATTTTATCTGTATAACTCAAAAGTTGCAAGAGTACCTGGAGTTAATCCTGTAGAATTTGATAATTTAGAAGACTACACTGAATTTTTAGATTGGCAACGAAGTCAAGGAATAAGATGTCCTGTTTTATATTTACAACAAACCTTTGATGCACAAGGAAATCCTGTTTATAAAGTACGACCTAGTGTTTCTGATCCACAAGGTGGACTCCCACCTAGTATCAATATGCCTCAAGGAATTGCTAGTTCTTCAGGAGATGTAATTTTGGAAAGTACCTTAGGAACACCAAATACACCAGCTTATCCAAATCCAACACCTTTAGTAGATGCTACACGAAACGATCCACCATATAATACAAATTCTTATCCTGCTTATGATGAATCTTCGTATTATATTGGTACAACTACACCACTAGATGGAATGAATATTCAACAAGAAAAACAAACAGTTAGTCCTGACCCAATGGATCCAAATTGGGGTGGATCAGAGTATACACAGTCTTTAGTTGATAAAGGATATTATGCGGGAAATGAAGTTCAAATGAGAGTATAAAATAAAAAATAAAAAACAAATAATATAAATAGTTTTTACAATTAATATTATTTTATATATTTTATCTAATTTTTTATTTTTTCTATTTTTTTTCTAATTTTTTTATTTTTTTCTAATTTTTATCCACAAATTTCATGACATTTTCTAATGCTGCTTTTGCTTGATTGAGTTTTACTATTTTATCTAATCCTTCGGACGGTTTAGATGCATCTATGTTAAGTGTAGTTTCTAACATTAAAGCATTTATTAAATCATCCATGTTTAAAATAGTTGTTTCATAATCAGAACGGTATTTACTTACTAATAAATTATCCGTTAATTTTACGGTTTGTGATTTTATATTGGCTGCATAGGTTGCTGCATTTCCTGCAACGCCACTTAATGAAGATGATAGATTATTTCCAGAACCATCGGTTGTCATTCCTTCTTTCAAAGATAAATTACTAAATATCAAATAACCTACAAAACAAATTCCTAAAAAAATAAATAGATTTAATAATTCTTTTTTCATTTTATATTATATATATTTATTTTTTCAATAAATATTTTATAATATTTGCAGCACAAGTTTTATTAATTTTTCTGGTTTGACCTTTTACATTGGTATTACTAATATTTTTTAAACAATTTTCATCTTTTTCTAATTCTTTCAATAAATTTGGCAAGGTTTTAAATTTATCCATGATAGATAAAGCTGTAACTGAACTTATTCCAGGGATTTGACAAAGCATGATTTCCCCTATATTGTCTGGAGTAATGTTTTCTTTTTTAACTTTTTTAACTACATTTACATAATCTTTGTCACTTAGTTTGTTATTACATTCTTCAATTTCTATGCAGTCATTATTCTTTTTACAGTCACAATTTTTACAGTCATTCTTTACACAGTCATTCTTTACACAGTCATTCTTTACACAGTCATTCTTTACACAGTCATTCTTTACACAGTCATTCTTTACTTCCTCTTGATTCACTGTTTTTATTAAATTATTACTACTATTATTGTTATTGTAAAAAGCTTTTTTATTATTTCTCTCTTTACTTAATTTTATCAATGAATTACAGATAAAAATAGCGGATTCTTCCAATGAAAAGGATCTTATTACTGAAAATCCTTTGTAATAATTAAGAGAGAAAATAGCAGAATACATCGTTAATTTTTCACTCTTATTGTCCTTAAAACGATTCATTTTATTAATATCTCCTTCCACTAAATAAATAATATTATGATTATGATGATTTAATCCGTTTAATCTATAAGACTGCTCTTCATAACGCCCATCTTTGATACTTGCAAGTAAATCATTCACTGATTTTCTCTCTATCACCAATTTCATTTCTTGATTTTCTTCATCAAAAATAATAATGTCTCCAATGGGTAAAGATTCTGTTTCTATCTTAATATCTTTAAATATTGGAATCATAGAAATTAATGTATTTAGTTGCAGTAATAACTCTTTCTCTCTTACATCTAGTTGGATAATCATTTTAATAAATAATTAAATAAATTGTTATTAAATTATTTTACAGATAAATAGATAAATAGATAAATAGATATTTTATTAAAAAATAAGAAAATACGATTAACCCATATTTCCACCAATAGTGGCACGATAACCGTATTGTTGTGTTTGAATAGTTCTATTAGGAACACAAAATAGAGGCATCGTTAAAACCGAACCTTTTAACATAGGATTATTTTGAATATACCAATAACCTGAACTTGGTGCAAGTCCAGCCTTTTTATTTCCTCCACAAACATTTGTTCTATTTACAATTGACGCTTGATTGCGTGCTGCTTTTCCACCACTCATGTAAACCATTTTATATAGTATCAAAATATTTTATTTTGATTTTTAAATTATTCTAAATATTTAAATATAAACCCACAAGAACTTTTTTGTTTTTTATATAATACTGCCTTAATTCCAGTTAGTCCTATCTTTAATTTGATACTTGCTTCTTTTATTGAATCAAAATTTTCTATTAAATTCATTTGTAAATCGTATTGACTTATTTTTCTTTTATAACAAGTTATTAATCCTATTTTATGATTATGTAAATTATTTTCTGAACAAGTAACCCATTCTAAATTTTCTAACTTGTTATTTACTTTATTTCCATCTATATGATTTACAAATGGTTTATTTTCTACATTTTCTATAAATGTTAATGCAACTAATCTATGTAATGCGTATTTTTTTATGTTTACTCTCAGATAAATATATCCTGAATGATGTGGTTTATAGTCTTTCATGATAACACCTTTTTTATTTTTAAATCTTCCTAAAGATGACACATAATATCCTGATGTATCTTCATTTTCTATATTAATTTCTTTCCAAACTTCATTTTCTAAACATTCATCTTTATGTAATTCCCATTTGAATCCACATGAACTTTTATAAACTCCTCGTATGGCACAACTGATTGAACTCCTAATATTATGTAAATGATTTCCATATTCGTTTTCTAAAATCCATTGACTAGCTAATTCAATTGAGTCATATTGTTGTATTTTTGTATTTGTTTTTAGATCAATTCTCCAAACTGATAAATTTTGATTGGTTCTTTGTTTTACACCTAAACTTTTATGTATGTTATTTTCTAAAGCTGTATTCCATTCTAAATTAGTCAATTTATTATTTAAACTATTTTTATCTTTATGATTTACATGTAATTTATTTTCAATATTTGAAATAAATGTTTTAGCAACTAATCTATGAACCTGAAATGTTTTACTTATTGTATTAGATAGTCCTACAATACTATAACCTCCTTTATTGTTTTGCTTTAACATTCTACCAGTTCTTTTATTTTTTACATTTCCAAAAGAAGACACTTCGTAATTATTATATCCTTCAATAGCTTTCCATACTTCTACGTCTTCCATATATGTTAAATAAAGAAATTGTCTTTAAGTTAAAATTAAATATATATATATTGAAAATATCATATTTGTAACCAATATAAAGTTAATTTGTATAATATATATACAAACAAGATACCTATTTTGAAATGACAGACTTTACACAGAGAAATGAATTTACACAGAGAAATGAATTTACACAAAGAAATGAATTATCCCAAAGAATCATTAATCATGATGATGACATTATAAAATCTGAGGAAGGGTTAATTTTTAATCCATACAATCCTCTAAATGCAAAGATTACATTGAATGAAGTTCAATCTATTCTTTCTAAATATAACATTCCATCCAATGTAGACAACATCGCTCTTTATCAGCGTGCATTTGTACATCGTTCCTACACGAAACGTCCTAATTTTGAAAATATACAACAAAATATTACGATAGTAGAAAGACCACCTGATTGTATGCCTCTAAGCAGTAAATCCAACGAACGATTGGAATTTTTAGGCGATGGAATTCTAGAAGCCGTAACGAAATATTACTTGTATAGACGCTTTCCTAAAGAAAATGAAGGATTTATGACCGAAAAAAAAATAGCCATTGTTAAAAATGAAGCCATTGGTAAAATAGCTTATGAAATGGGATTACATAAATGGTTAGTACTTTCTAAACATGCAGAGGAAAAGAAAATTCGTACGAATTTAAAAAAACTGGGTTGTTTGTTTGAGGCGTTTATTGGAGCGCTTTTTTTAGATTGTAACAAAATGGTAGTAAAAGATGAAAATAACTGGTTTCAAAATATGTTTGTTACTGGTCCTGGTTTTCAATTAGCTCAAAAATTTATTGAAAATGTATTTGAAAAACATATTGACTGGATTGCTCTGATTCAAAATGATGACAATTATAAAAATATACTACAAGTAAAAATACAAAAAGAATTCAAAGTTACACCACATTATGTAGAGATAGAACATGATGAAGATTTGGGTTATAAAATGGGAGTATACTTATGTCTTGGACAACCTATTTTTAATTTAACTCATAGTGATTCACTTCATATTTCATTATTTAAAACTTTTAAAACCATACATAATTATGTATTGGAAAATGGAAAAATATTTTTATTTATGGGTGAAGGACAACATAAAATCAAGAGAAAAGCAGAACAAATCGCATGTAATGAAGCAATCACTTATATACGTGAAAATGGAGAATTAATAGAAGAATAATTTTATCAATACATACAATGATAAAAAGTTTTATATACAGATTATATAATCAATGAGTAATTTAGAAAAATTAAAACAAAAAATGATGATTAAACCAAAAGTTGAAGAGAGAGAAAAAGTTGCAGTGGTTATAAAAAGAGTAAATAAT
>Ga0114966_10002308_pt1 | contig 17025 bp, 19 predicted proteins | sample M_130207_XF_Meta_FD_87029 | JGI IMG/M metagenome (GOLD analysis project Ga0114966, IMG submission 87029) | Freshwater microbial communities from Lake Montjoie, Canada to study carbon cycling - M_130207_XF_MetaG | ecosystem: Environmental > Aquatic > Freshwater > Lake | place: Lake Montjoie...
AATTGCCGCCGGTGACCCGCGAGGAAGATGCCCAAGAAGACCCAACGGCCGCCGCCTTTTGTTTTGAAAGCCCTAAATGGTCCGCTACCTTTGCCGAGACGATTCAATTGAAAAAAATCTTTCGGCAGACGGATCAAGCTTATACCACTATTTTAAACCAAATTCGGGTCGGCAAACTATTTAAATCAGCCTTGGAGACGCTGACACCCCATATCGGCAAAACGTTGCCCGTGGATTTTAAACCGACGATATTACTGCCGCGCCGCAAAGATGTGGAAACCATTAATGCCGTCGAATTTGCGAAATTGGGCGGGGAAGAAAAAATATATAAATTGGGCGCAGCCGAAGCCGTCGTCGTACCTGCTGGTGCTGCGACTGCCCTCAGCCAAGAACAGCGCGAAAATGAATATAATTTCTTAGTCAACAACATTATGGCAGATAAAGAAATTATATTAAAAAAAGGCACACAAGTTATGTGTATTGCCAATATTGATATGGAGAGTCCTGAGCCGATTGTAAACGGGAGCCAAGGGATTGTCATTGATTTTGTCGGGAATTTGCCGCTGGTGAAATTTAATAATGGCGTTAGAAGAACGGTGGGTTATCATACGTGGCATAGCGAACACGTACCGACCATCGGGGTGAAACAATTGCCGCTGATTTATGCGTGGGCGATTACTATCCACAAAGCGCAAGGCGTGTCGCTGGATATGGCTCAGATTGACGCCGGGAGCAACATCTTTGAATGCGGACAAACTTATGTCGCCTTGTCGCGTATTAAAAGTTTAGAAGGGCTCTATTTGACGGCATTCAGTCCGCAAAAAATAAAAGTCAATAAAAAGGTCCAAGAATTTTATGCCACCCTCGGCAACGGCGGCAGCAGTTAGTTGTACAAGACTTCAAAAGCCAACGTAACCGACCAATCCATATTATTCAAATCAATAATACGTCCAAATTCATCATAAAGCGAAATATGTAAACGCTGAATATCCACGGGTCCAAAATATTCGCGCGTGCGGTTTAGCTGCGTGCTTAAACCTGGGTCACTGCTGCTCTGATAGACCCCTACATCCGCTTGTAATTCGGCTAAATTAATACGCGTGATAATATTGTCCTGTAAAATGGAGTTGGCATATGCCACCACGAAAGATGGACCCGTATTTTTTTGGTGGTCGTCAATCGAAATAAAGCCATAACGTGGTCCGCAGACTAAACAAATGCCTTCCGACACGCACTTGTTTTTGGCGACATATTCGGCAGCACGAAAACCTAATTGCCAGCCTAATTTCATTTGGAGGTTGGTATCCAGATTTAAATTCCCGTTATTGTCGACATTAAAGCGTAAATTAAAGCCTTGGGTACCCAAGATACCACCCGAAACAGCGGTGAAAAATGATTTGCCACTAATGCGGTCTAAATTATAAGTTAAATCTGCCGCGGTTAATTTTGTTCCCGATAAATCAATGGCGGTTTTGCCTGCACTGTCAATTGTCACGTATACAGCATTCAGGATAGCATCATTCATCGCATTTTCAATATAAGCGGCGTGACTATTCCGGGCCCACGATTGTTCATAATTTCCATCGGGTAAGGTTAAAAGCCAGCCATTCCCATTATCACTTAAATCAATAATGAGGGAGGTAGCATTGCCGTTATTAAGTGAAACGGCATAATAGGTGGTAGGCAGTTCAATGGAAGCCACGCGCAAACTCACCACATTTTTTTGAATGGCTGGTAAGACAATAGAAAAATTCGTGGATTTGGTGGCATAATAGTTGGGACGAAACCGCGAATCAATACTAATGGCTTGGGTGATAGTGCGGACATTAATCGGGTTCAAATAACCTGGCGGTGCGCTTTTGGATTCTAAGGTAATGCGTCCATTTTCTATTTTAGAGTTTTTGCCAATTTGGCGATCGGGATTTTCAATAATAAAATTACTGCCTTGTTGAATTACGGAATGATTTTCAAGGGAGACAGCACTGATGTTATTTTTCAAGCGTAATGCAATGGTGTCAATAAAAAAAGAAATCTCTCTTTGTTTTTCAGTTCCTAAATTGTAATTGTTACCTAGCTTTTTTTTCAAACTATATTTGGCTTTCTCAATATCTTCGGTATTATAACCAGAACCCAAATGTAATAAATTTTCAAGTTCTGTATCATTATAGGCATCTCCATTTAGGTTGATATTGTCCATAGTATATATATTTGAGTAGTTTAATTTTTAGGTAGTATAAACATTAAACTTTATTAAATAAATTAATTGCCACAAGAAGAACAATTACTTGCCGGTAGTTGGATGATGGTTCGCATAGATATTATAGGCTGTCGTATATTACGATTCATCGTCATCACGGCTCCCTTAGCAGTAGGCGCGGGCGCACTCACGGGCGCAGGCACATTGATTTTTTTTTTGTTATAGGTAAGTATCAACTTGTTTTGCATTTATTTAAATATAAGACAGAAAATATTTTTTTACACACAACAGTTATTGTTCGCCACTAAGCCGATGGTTTTGGTTTTATTTCCCATCACCGCATTAGTCGTCGTCGTTTGCGTTTTCAAATTTGCCGCTTTCTTCCGGTTTAAAAAGCGGGCATAAGAATCGTGTTTTACATCTACACCGCGGCCGCCGGGCGAAGCGGCTCCGGGGCGGCCGCTCGTTAAAGTATTGCGCGTAGAATTGCCGTGACTAGGGTGCACCACGGTTTGATTCGCAGCTAAAACTCTATCGCTCATTGTGTTCCAATTCGTATTCGTACCGTCGGCAATCCGCTGCGCCGAGCTCGTAAAAGCACCTAAATTCAGCAGGTATTGTGAGGCGGGCACACGCACTTGCCGCCAAATGCGGCGTTGATTTTGTTCGGCGGTTATGACCGGATTCGTGAGATTTAAACATGAACGGCACGCCACGTTGATGGTGGCACCGCTATCATAATTACAATTACAGGACATTATATATATAATTAACACTATTTCTCAGAACAATTGTTTTTAACAATGGTTTAATGTATTGTTGGCCGCTTTCGCAAAATACGTCGTTTGAAAACTCAAATCTACAATTCGCGTCCAAGTTTCCGGTGCATTTAAACCATTGTAATTATTATTACACTTATCATAAAAGATGACATAACTCGGGTCGACCACAATATTCGTCGACGAATCCATTTGCACTGTATTCTTTACCCCATATTTATTATAATCCACCGAATATAAATTCCCACACCAGCTTTCATATTTGGGGGTAGACACTTGTACGGGATAAATGTTATAGGCACCTTCTTTAATATCTGCCTTTATTTCATAACTTTTGGCAAAATCCACACGACCACTAGATATATCACACGTTGGATTCACACTACTATTTTTATTATACTGATAGCCATTATTTTTGACTGGATTTGTCGTCTGTAAATTTTGGATGTTTTTTTGTATTTCCGTATAAATCGTTGTATTCCGTTTTTTGCTAGACCGTTCACTAGCCGATAATATCTCATTAAAAGATTCAAAACAGCGTTGTGCCATTATTATATTAGGTGGATATACTTTTTATGCAAAAAATTGAAAAGTATTTTAAAGTTGAAGGATAAGGTATTCAAAGTGCTACCAGACAAGTAAAATGAGTTCTCAAACAAAGATCAATAACGTTCGCAATCGCACACCCTTTTGTAAAGTGTGTAAAGATGCCGGGAAACCGGAGTCTTTCTATACTTCGCATTATATCAATGATGTGCCCGGCAAAGGAGGTAAAGTCGTGTGCCCGACCTTGTTGGCGCAGTCGTGCGGCTATTGTAAAAAGGAACGTGCCGGACATACCTCTAGATATTGCCCAGAACTTGAGCGCAAGCAAAAACGGAACGAGCGGCCGCGCGAACAACAACAGAAACCGGCAGCCGCCACAGCACCACAAGCAGCTAAAAATCGGTATGCTGCTTTAAGGGCGGAAATGGACGGCGAAGAAGCGGCTGCACTTGCCAAAGCAGCGGCGGCACTTGCCAAAGAAGCGGATGCACACCAATATGCCTATAAATTTCCGAGCTTGTTGCCGACAAAAAAAAAACAAAAAATGCCCGAACCGATGAACTTCAAGGCGGCGGTGACTAAGCCAGCGGCGGTGACTACTAAGCCGGTCGTCGTCAAGCCACCTGCGCCGGTGCCTGCTGTTACCCTCAAGCCTGCCGAGGCAGACGACTATAGTCGACCGATTGGGCCTGCGGGTTCTTCTTGGTTTGACTAAAAAAATAGAGTAGAAAAAAAATATAAAACCCTGAAAAAAAAAGAGAAAAACCCGAAAAACCATAGCAAAAAAATAGATAGCAAAAAAAAATAGATAGTAAAAAAATAGCTTTTGGTAAGACGGCTATTTTTTTATTTTTTTATTCTATTTTTTATTATTTGAGTTGAGCAAAACTGCCTACCGTATAATGATGCCATAAAAATAAACCTAACCCTAAACACACATCCAAAAGTAAAATTTGGTAAGCCATTGCAACCTGCCGAAAAGCAGCATAGGCGAACCCGACATAAATGAGGCCGTGAAGTAGCCGAAAGGGTGCCCACCAAATAGGCGCTCCTTGCGTTTCTAAGCCACTTTGCCGTTTGCCCGTGAAATACAAATAGAGAAAACCGATGGCAGGGAATAAGGCAAGGGCACCTAGATAAGGTAAATAATTCAGCGGCGTTATTTTCGCTAGCCAGACTACAAATAAACGTGCAGGTATGCAACCACCTAAAAATAACAGGAACCGTTTTTGAATCGCCTTCATTATTTTATATAATGTCTATATATATATTATGGTCGGCGGCGGTGTATTACCAGTAGCATTTCACGACGGACAACTCTATTTTTTATTTGGTGAAGAAGCCGAGGAACGCAAATGGATTGATTTTGGGGGCGGCGCGAAACCCGGCGAAACCCTTTTACAAAACGTCGTGCGCGAATGCTGTGAAGAAATGGATGGTTTCTTCGGCACCCCGAATGAAATTAGGCAATTGATCCGAAACCAGCTCTTAATAAAACTAAAATTACCGACGTATACTTCTTTTCTCGTGAAAATGCCTTATGACCCGAATTTACCCATCTATTTTAATAATCACCATAAATTCATTGAAACCCATCTCCCGAATTTAATTTGTCGCAAGGGGCTGTTTGAAAAACGCCAAATCAAATGGATGACCCTAGCCGACATTAAACAAAAGCGCCCGCATTTTCGCCATTATTATACGCCCCTCTTAGACTTGTTAATCGAAAACGAATCCTTTTTATTAGACGAAATGCAATTTCAAGATGCGATGTAATTTCAAGATGCGATGTAAGGAACTATAATATATTCTTTATTTAAATCAAGATGTCTATTCACGCTCTTGATTTAAGTACCTTTCAACAAACCTTTGAAGTAAGTCCAGCTGATAAATTAGAATATGGAGAGATTTACACACCTTTTGGCTTAATTCACGAAATGCTGGATTTATTTGACCCCGTCGTATTTACGCAACCTCACAAACGCTGGTTAGATATCGGTGCTGGACGAGGCTATTTTTCGCTGGTTTTATTTGACCGGTTGAATAAGGGACTGGCTGCCATTTTACCCGAGACCGCGGCGCGCCAACAGCATATTCTCTCTGATATGCTTTTTCTGGTGGAACTTAAAGATACCAATGTGGCGTTTTTGCGGGAGCTGTTCGGTCCTACGGCAAATATCCTCCACGCCGATTTTTGTAGTGCTACTACGCTGCTACCAGAAATGGACTATGTTATTGGCAATCCGCCCTACAACTCCCACGGTATGAAAAAAGTGCCTACGAACCAAACCCAGAAAAAAAAAGAAGACGGTGAAACCGTGTGGGTTAAATTTATAATGAAATCTCTCACCCTTTTAAAAGCCGAGACGGGACAACTATGTGTTATTATCCCTTCGCTTTGGTTGAAACCGGACAAAGCCAATCTGCATTCTCTTTTAACGGCTTATCAAATCGAGAAAATCCATTGTCTCTCGGGCAATCAAACCAACAAATTATTTAAAGGGGCGGCACAAACCCCGACTTGTTATTTTCTCTTGACCAAAACCAAAACCAAGAGAGATGCAGGTGGCGGCGGCGCGGCCGAAATCACTTTATATGACCTTAACCGCCAAGCTTATATTGCCTGGCAACATCCGAGGGGGCAACCGATCCCCCTTTTTGGCGCAGCCATTATAAAGAAACTCGCCCCGTGGCTGTCGGTTAGCAGCTTACACGTCGTCAAAACCAATATGCCGTCCGTGAAAAGCAAATTCACCGAGAACTTATATTCGCCCGAGTATCCTTATCGCAATATTACGACATGTATTCTGGAAAAGCTGCAACCCGTTTTATTAATGAATTTTAGTAATATCCCGCAAGCATTTTATGGCGAGAAAAAATTGGTGTTGGCACATAAAATGTACGGCTTTCCGTATTTTGACGAAACCGGTAGCTACGGCATTTCTAACCGGGATAATTATGTGATTACGGGTAAAACAGCAGAAGAATTTCGCCAATTGAAAGCATTTCTTTCTACCAAATTGGTGCTTTATTTATATGAAGCCGCCCGTTATCGAATGAAGTATTTGGAAAAATATGCGTTTCAGTTTATTCCCGACATTACCCTTCTGCCTGGATTTCCGAAAGCAGAGGATCTTAATGAGACAACCGTGGCAGACTTTTTCGGTTTAGATGCGCTAGATCGACTCCATATTCAGAACTTACATAAGAAAACGTATAAAACATTTTAAACCTGAAGAAAAAAAAAATAATATCACTTTTATATAGTCATATAATGTTCTATTTACTAACCGATTTTTGTAAACCTGCCAAATTATATGCGCTTATGGCGTTTCTCAGTTTGCTCTATTTTATCATTATTAACGATAATATGATTTGGTTTATTGTGAAAGCCGTCCTTTTTATCGGGTGGACTTTTCTTTTACAAAAATTATGTAAAAGTGGCATCAATACGATTGCTTGGATATTGGCTGTCGTACCGCATATTATTTTTTTATTGGTGACGGTACAAAAAAGTGAATAAAATTGATTGATTTTGTCATCTCTCTCTCTTTATAACAAAATCAATATATGTCAATAGCCTTGGCTACGACGCGCTTTAATACTAAAACGTGGCAGGAACGCCAAGACTGGATGGAACGACATCAGTGGGAGACGGGTTGTATTTACGGGACGCCAAGGAAAACTAAAGAGATTATTGGGGATACACTGATTGTCTTGGAAATGCATAATGACGAAAACCGGTTAAAAGCAATTAGTCTGATAAAAAATCGCCCTATTCTCTCAGATAAAACCCATCAAGTCTATCAGGATCGGAATTATAATCGCTACATTTACAAAAGCCCATACCGTTTACTTATCGACGAAATAGAATTGACCGAAATGGAGCAAAAAATAATAGCTATTTTGACCCAGCTCCTATTTAAAGGGGCGTGCCATTCTAAGCGTTCACAAGGGATTACTGAGATGCCGATATGGATTATGCAGAACAAACGAGTAAATTTTTTGAAATATTTTAGAGACATTTTAGCGAGGCATTATAAACGAGAAATATAAAAATATATATAAAAAAAATAAAAAATTGTTTATTATTTTTTTTTTCTTTTTTTCTTTTTTTCTTTTTTTAAACTTTTATATTTTATTTTATTTATTCTACGGTAATAGGTGCTTCTTGCGTTCCTCCCGCTGCCGTTGCCGCTGCTCCCGCCTCTTTTTCCGCTCGTCGCATCCCGGCGCCACTGAATTTGGCGCTATCGAGTAACCACTTTTCGTTGATGTGCGGCACCACCATTGAGTACGTGTTGCTAATCGTAGCGAACAGCGCGTTGCAGTGGAGCCGTAGCGTGTTGTATTCCGCGACTTGGGCTTCCACAAAACCCCTAAAGTCGGCTTCTTGCGCGGTTACGAAATTCTTCCATTCCGAGCCCATCGTCTTTTTATTGGCGTTTTTCCAATCAAGCTCTGCCTCGTTTACTCGGTTCACCTCCATCGTCAGGCGCCGAAACATATCGATGCCTACTGCACTCAGTAGTTCAAACACGTGGACGAGTTCGGTATTTTTTTGGCGGGTTTTATACTGTTTAAAGATATTTTGGGAGAGCTCTTCCTTTGTGATTTCGCCGACAATATAGCGGACGCGGAGTCCTTCATAGTCCTGCATCGCCTGGCAAACCTCCCGCAAAGTCCGCACCCGGTTATTCGTGATTTCCGCCACCAGGCGGTACAGTGCATCGACGGCGACCTGGAGCGGGGTATTGTGAACAAGTCCCAGCTTCGTCATGACACGATTTTTATCACGATTATCGCAGAGGCCTCCGCAGGGCACATCACCTGGCGCTCGTTGTACTGCCCCGTCTTTATTCTGGCTGCGCTGGTACTCTACCCAGTGCGGATTATGTAGCCGCTCATTGACGACTTTTTTCCCGGTATTCCAGTCAAACGCCGTATGACAGCCCGTACACCACATTTGCGAGCACCCTTCGGTGCGGAAAATGCGGCTATTACAGCCGGGGCATTGCTTGGTCTGCGTCTTAATGGCCTGGGCACTCGCCACGTTGTTGGGGTCGCACGTGTGGTCGGCCGTTTTCTGGAAGCCAATAATCTCGTGGCAGTCGTGGCAGGTAAAATTATCACAAATCCCGCACTTATACTGGGTGGAGAGCATCCCTTTACACTCGATTGCCGGGCAGGGCATAAAGAATACTTTTTTTTCGACGGGGGCAGCAGCTGCGGCGGCAGCACCACCACCAGTTACCGCAGCCGCCGCGGCGCGTTCCCGTCCATACGACATCCGGATTTCATCGCGCAGCTTTGTCAACTGCGTTTCCAGCTGCCTTATTTTTACATTTAGGTCTAGTCGCACGGTTTTCTCCTTCTCGCGTCCCTTGTAGCGCTCGGCCGCCTCCATCGTCGCGGGCATTTTACTGAGCTCTACCTCAAAAATCATTTTTTCGCGATGCGGTCGGTACGTCTCCGTGAGCCACTTTTTGCTCAAAATCAGCGTAAATTTGGGCGACCACGGCTGCTTGCACTCCATACAATGCGGCTCGTTGGTACTCGTAAGGAGGTAGGCGCGCACGCACGTCGTACACGCCTTACTTTGACACCCCCCGTGTTCGCACTCTACGCACAAGTGGTTGCTCTTATTAAACGGCTCATAGCAGATCATACACTCGGGAGTCTCAACCTGAGCAGTCATAGCAGCAGCAGTCATAGCAGTAGCAGTCATAGCAGCAGCAGTCATAGCAGCAGCAGTCATTTCGTATTCGGATTCTTGTAAAGATGTCATTATAAAAGTATTAGAAAAAAGTTTCAATTTTTTGTAAAATTATAATACTACCTTAAAAAAGGCACCGTAAAAAAAGCACCGCAGCCGTATATTTTAAATACTGATTTCCATTTAAAATAATAAAGTTGTATAGTATTAATATGAGCGATATTAATACCGATATAAATGATTATTCGATAGATGATATTTTATCTATTTTTAATATAATTGCACCTACCATAGAAAATGTAGCCCACAAGGCAGATGATTTAATTGCCCGTTATTCACCGTACGGGCCTGAACCGAAACCCGAATTGGTGGTTTTTTTTACGCAAGCAAAAGCGAAAGTAATAAATTTTTTAAACACACCCGTGACTATTCCGGTGGAGAATGAAATCACCGAAAGTATTAACAAATTATGGACGGATAATAATAAAAACACAAAAGACATTAATACATTTTTAGATAGATCGCATGTCGTTTTACAGCAACAAGAAGCGGCTAAAGCGACTTCATCCGAACCACTTATTGCGAACCATATCGTAAACATTGACAGCCAATACCGTACCAATATTTTACCATACAGCGATAATCCTTTATCCAATAGTTATAATACGAGTTTTACTTTTAATTTGACCAATCCAATTACAAAAGCGATTAATTTAACTTTGTATTCTTATCAAATCCCGACGACGTGGTATGCTTTCAACTCCCGTTCGGGTAATACCTTTTTTATGTACAATGGTATTATTATCAATATTCCGGACGGAAATTATACACCTGTCACGCTGGTTGCCAAAATAAATAGCATTGCCGCCACCAATATCGCCACCAGTGGTCTCTTAGTCACTTATGATGCCGAAGCCAACCGGATTTCTTTTACGAATAATGATTTGCTGTCGGATGCCGTGACCATTATTTTTTTCATTCAAGCCAACGTCATAAATTATAATAACTGCGGGTCGTTTATTTTGAGTGATTTTCAGACCATAGGCATTAATGCAACGTTAGGGTGGGCATTAGGTTTTCGCATCCAGCCGGATAGCACGACGGGCGATGTGACTGTTCAATTAAATGCCGGTGCCACTATCGCTGCCAATGTACAACCGGATACATATGGACCGAAATATTTCATTTTATCTTTAGAAGATTATAGCGACCAGCGTTTATCCAGCGGGCTTTACAATATAACCAGTACGAAGAATATTTCCACGATTAGTGTTACCGATTTTTATAAAACGACGCGCGTGGAATGTAAATTTCGGGAAGGCTCTTATACCCAAGCCGAAATATATACCAAAAATGCTGTGCTAGCATCCAGCACGGCGAATAATAATGTTTACGGTTTTAATAATAAATTGACAGGTCCCAATTCAGGGTCAGCTTTTGCCATTATTCCGTTACAAGATGTTAAAAATATTCGCCCGAACCCTTATGTGAAATTCGGCTATGATTTGGCTATTAACAAACGCAATTATGCCTCGCCGACGATTTTACAGCGTTTCACGGTGCGTTTAACGGACGATAAAGGCAATTTGGTGAACTTGTATGATAATGATTGGTCGATTTCGATGATTGTGCAAGAGAGATTAAACTAAAGGTTGTTCTTGAATATAGGGCGGGAGCGTGAGCAATGCCAGCTCGGATGGGCGGGTGATTTTCCATTCGAGTTTTAAAGGAACTCCAGCGGACGCGGGGGCTTTGCTCGTCCATTGGGCTTTATTCAAGACCGTGAAAAGTTTTTTCAGGCGGTTCGTGACACCGCCGGCATCTCTCGGTGGCACGTGTTTAACAGCCCATTCAAATTGTAGTGCTTGGTTTTTGGTCTGAAAGCCGTGGACGAGGCAGATGTGCGTCCAGCCGGATCCTTTGCTTTGCGTGTATTTGGCGCCGCCGCTTAGTTCGCCATTATGTTTGCGGAGGCGTTTCACGGGGTCGGGCGAAACACCGGCATAGGTTGCGCCTTTATTTTGAATGATATAGAATGACCATAGGGCTAGGGGCTCCGCTAGGGGCGCTGCCCCTACGACCCCGATTAGGGGCGATGCCCCTACGACCCCGATTAGGGGCGCTGCCCCTACGACCCCGATTAGGGGCGCTGCCCCTACGACCCCGATTAGGGGCGATGCCCCTACGACCCCGATTGCTGCTTGTGCTTGTGCTTTTCTTGGTGCCATTTTATTTACGCCAGAAAAGAATAAGCAGTGTAAAACATAAATACCACGTACCACAACCAAAATGTTTTGTATAATGAATAATGGTTTTGGCATTTTCTTCATCTACACATAAAAGACGAACGATATTTAAATACGCCGATTCTTCCTTTTTATCATAAATACATTCTTGATAACCCATATGGACCACTTGGACTATCCCTAAAATTAAGATAATAAGCAAATAAAACCATTGTTTATCCGTGGTTTTTTCTTCCTTGCTATAAAAGAGGGCATAAAGCACCGCTATGAATTTTAATAAATCGCCGATATGGTCATATAAATCCCCGAAATTAGAGACCATTTGATATTTTCGGGCGAGTTTGCCATCCACGCAATCCAAATAATAAGCGATGAGCCAACAAAAAGCCGCTATTCCGAGTTGGTCTTGCATTATCGCATAAGCAGCCAGTAAGCCAAACACTATACTGAGAGTTGTTACCATATTGGGCGTAAAACCAAGATTATAAAAGGTCTCTAGCTGTTCGTCAATAAGTTTGAATATATAAATATCTATAGGACATTCATAGCAGTCCAAGAGTTTATTTACCATTTTTATTATTATATATTATTATAATTTTTTTGGGTTATACTAACACATATATTCATTGTGCAAAAAATTGAATTACTTTTTTAAAATGAAACCAAGAGATATTACAAAACGCGAACGAACATAACGTGAAAATGAGTCAAACATCAGCGAAGGAAGAGGTGGTGGTCGTAGAAACGAAGTGCGTAGAAACGAAGTGCGTAGAAACGAAGTGCGTAGAAACGAAGTGCGTAGAAACGAAGCTGGGACGCCCGCAGAAAGTGACCGGATGTTATGTGCGGGACTATAATCCCGCTATACATAACGTAAAAGGTAAATTGTATTATGCCGCAAACAAGGAAAAAGTAAAAGAGTACAAGTCCAAAAAGAAGGAGGACATTGCTGTGCAGCAACACGCCTACTATGAAAGACGCCGAGCGCAAAAAATGTTGGAAGCACCGTCCGTGATGATGATATGCGAATGTGGACGAAGCATAAGTTCAGCGGGTTTGAAGAACCATATGAATACGAAACTGCACGCCAAAAACTTAGTCAATAAAGTATCTTAGGTAGTTATCAGAGCGAATAAACATTTTTTAATTTTTTTATATATAAAAATTGAAAAAAAAAGCAATTCTGGGTTTGATGGTTGCAAATCGATTTTGGACATTTATAAATGTCCATTTTGGGTTTTCGGCCATAGCCCTCTGCAAAAAACGTAAAAATCGTGTTGTGACTGTTATGGTCTCATTTTGATTTTATGAAATTTTATTTTGTGACGATAATTTTTTTCATTATTTTTCTAAACTATTTAGGGGATTTTTATGTTAGGATTATATATAGGATGAATCCTAACAAAAAATCCCCAAAAATCCCCAAATATTTTAGTTGCGAAACGTGTGACTATTTTACGTGTAATAAAAAAGATTTTCATAAACACGAGGACACCATAAAACATAAATCCTATGAAAATCCTAACTTTGCCTATCTTAAAAATCCCCAAAATCATTATAGTTGTTGTCATTGTGGAAAAATATATAAACATGCGTCAACTCTATCAGCACATAAAAAAAAATGTATAGACAACGAACAATCAATAATCCAGCCCGCCGTAACTGATCTAAACAATTTAACCAATTTGGTCATTGAACTCGTGAAAAGTAATACAGATTTACAAAAACAAATGATGGAAGTCTGTAAAGCTGGAAACACAAATAGCAATAATACAAATAATAGTCATAATAAAACTTTCAATATGCAATTCTTCTTGAATGAACAATGTAAAGATGCAATGAATATTAGCGAATTTATGGACTCCTTTCAGCTCCAATTCGCGGATTTAGAACGCATCGGGGAGATTGGGTATGTTGATGGCATTTCGGACATTATTATCAAAAAACTCAATGAGATGGACATTTACAAACGCCCGATTCATTGTAGCGATACTAAGCGGGACATTATGTTTGTCCGGGCGGATAATGTCTGGGAGAAGGAAACCAACGGACATAGTAGGCTCCGCCTGTTTATAAAACAAATCAGCCAAAAGAATATTAAACTCATTCCCTTATGGGCGGAAACGCATCCACAAGCGAAAGATCATGAGCATCCGCTCAATGATAATTATCTCGGGATGGTCAGTCAGGCGATGGGCGGACGCGGCAGCTTGGAAGAAAGCGAAAATAAAATCATCCGGAAGATTGCCAAGACGGTTTACATTGATAAATATCAACAATAATTTTATATAAAAAACAAATTTATATAAAAATGAAAAAAAAAGCGATTCTGGGTTTGATGGTTGCAAATCGATTTTGGACATTTATAAATGTCCAATTTCCATTTTTGGCCATGGCCCTCTGCAAAAAACGTAAAAAATCGTGTTGTGACTGTTATGCTCTCATTTCCAAAAAATGATGAAAAAATTTGTGACGATAATTTTTTACATATTTTTCAAAACAATTTAGGCGTTTTTTTTGTCATTCAAATATATAATGACAATGATGACAAATTTATCGCCGAAAAACGCCGAATATTTTTGTTGCGAAAAATGTGACTATAAATGCTGTAAAAAAAGCGAATGGGAGCGGCATTTAGTCACACTGAAACACAAAAAGAATGACAATGATGACAAAAAAAACGCCGAAATATTTTCTTGCGAAAATTGTGGCAAAAATTATAAATATAGACAGGGGTTGCATACACACAAAAAAAAATGTAGTGTGGAAAAAGAAGAAGATAGTGAAAATATGGTTAGTCTTTTTATAAAAGAAAATGCCGATTTTAAAAATTTGATTATGGAGATTTTGAAAAACAATACGGACTTACAAAAACAAAACCAAGACCTACAAAAACAAATGCTGGAAGTCTGTAAAGCTGGAAACACAAATAGTAATAATACAAATAATAGTCATAATAAAACCTTTAATATGCAGTTCTTTTTAAACGAACAATGTAAAGATGCAATGAATATTAGCGAATTTATGGATTCCTTTCAACTCCAATTTGCGGATTTAGAGCGCATCGGGGAGATTGGGTATGTGGACGGGATTTCGGACATTATTATCAAAAAACTCAATGAGATGGACATTTACAAACGCCCGATTCATTGTAGCGACACTAAACGGGATATAATGTTTGTCCGGGCGGATAATGTGTGGGAGAAGGAAACCAACGGACATGACCGCCTTCGTTTATTCATAAAACAAATCAGCCAAAAGAATATTAAACTCATTCCCTTATGGGCGGAAACGCATCCACAAGCGAAAGATCACCAGCATCCGCTCAATGATAATTATTTGGGGATGGTCAGTCAGGCGATGGGCGGACGCGGCAACCTCGAAGAAAGCGAAAATAAAATCATTAAGCGGATTGCCAAGACGGTTTACATTGATAAGTATCAAATATAAGTATCAAGTATAAGTATTAATCATACAAAAAAATGAATATAAATATATCCTGATGATAATTAGGAAGAGAGATGTCAAACACCATAAACACAACAACTGCAAGCATAAGCGCAACCGACGACCAAGCTAAATTACAAAGTGTGATGAAGGACTTAGAAAAACAAGGCGAAGCAGATGTTAAGAAACTGCAAACGGAATATAATGCTCTTATTCCGCCACAACAAACTTTAATGGATTTATTACAAAAAGGCGGCGACGAATTTGAGCGACAAATGGGACGTAAAATGACGTATGGCGAAATGCGGGATATGTATGGTTAAAAAAATAAAAAACGGATTATTTTATCATAAGGTTTTTTATTTTTTAATGTATGGAATTAATATATATTATTATTTTATACAATTAATGGATAAAATACATAATGAAAATGATAGAACGTTATTACAAAATTTACAAGATTACTTATTTAATAAAAATACACCTTTTGATAAATGTAATTTTAACGCAACCGAATTGAATCACGATTGGAATAGTGAGAGAGCAAAAGCAGGCTTAGGTTTTCCTATAAGTGTGAAATTACAACAATTACCACAAGTTAAAGAGACGCTTGCAACAAATTTATCAACCGGATCGCAAGGTTGTGATACATTCAATTTTCAACAACACCCTGTATTAAATGATGAAAAAATTGTACAAAAAATAATTTATACAATGCAATTAAATGATGATGGTAGTCCAATACTGGTGAATATGGATAAACAATCATTAGTTAAACTAACATCATATCAACCATCAAAAAAAAATCATATTTGTGCTGTTTTAGTGAATGATATTAATGATAAAACAACCGCTAAATATTCACCTGTCATATTTAGAAAGTTTGAACAAACCCAAAAAAAAAATAAAGAATTCAAAGATATTTTCTTTGAAAATTCACATCCAACTGATACTGAATACCAAGATGATATTTTTTTATCAATCGACGTAGATCGTGTTGGATTTATTAAAAATTTAAATGAAAGAGTATGGGGACCACAAAAACCTAGAATTCATTGTATGTATTCAAATGTTGTTTTGGCTGATGGTGCTAAAAAAAATGATTCAAGTCCTTTGTGTAAAGATAAAAAAAATATATCAGCATATGCTTGGTATTTAAACCAAAATCAGACAATACCTATGAATGAATCATTGTTTATGAGCGCATATGAGGTAGAAAATATAAGAGCTGCACCAGATGATCCTAGAATAGTTCAAAAATGGAAATTGAATGATCAAGATATATATACTGTTCCTGATGCAAGAAATGAAAATAATGTTGAAAAATTAGCTTCTATTGTTAAAGGAAGAAACTTTTTTAGTGATGCAAATTCTACTAATGATACTAGTGATGATAACAAAAAGTTTGTATCTTGGCTTTTACAACGTAAACGTTCAGGTGATTATTTTCAAATATGGTTTACAAAATATTTACCTAAAAAATTCTATGATGATGTAATTTCAATAAGCAATAATCCTCCAAATAGTAGTATTTTTTTATTAAAGAATATTCCTCATAATGTACGTCAAGAGTTTTTTACCTCTCCCACTTATCATTTTCGTTCAACCAACCAGCCACTACCAGATAAAAATACAATAATGGACTATTATAGAAAAAGGACATATTTTGTAACTGGGGACTGGCCAGCTTTTTGTTATGCTTTGTATAATCAGGTAAACTGTATATATGCAGATGAAGTTATTTTAAGTGCTTATTTTCCATACGTTGTTTAATAATTTTAATTATTATATATAATAATTATATATAATGGTTGAACCATTTCATACTTATCATACTTTAAAACTTCCAGAAGGTGATCTTATGTTGGTTAATTTAGAGGAAGATTTGTTTGGAAAAAAAGAAAATTTTAAATTAATGTATATAGGGTTTAATAATATAAATATACCTGAAGAAGCAAATTATCAAACTTGGATTAATTCTATTAATTATTATGAAAAATTAAATACTAATAAATTAAAGCTTAATGACGTAGACATAATAAGTTTGTTAAAATTAATGTTATTACATTTTATTGTAAACACCAAAACATTTTC
>Ga0114966_10002309_pt1 | contig 17024 bp, 15 predicted proteins | sample M_130207_XF_Meta_FD_87029 | JGI IMG/M metagenome (GOLD analysis project Ga0114966, IMG submission 87029) | Freshwater microbial communities from Lake Montjoie, Canada to study carbon cycling - M_130207_XF_MetaG | ecosystem: Environmental > Aquatic > Freshwater > Lake | place: Lake Montjoie...
GAAGTTGCTACAATGCGCCCCACAGACGCGGGGTGGAGCAGTCTGGCAGCTCGTCGGGCTCATAACCCGAAGGTCACAGGTTCAAATCCTGTCCCCGCAACCAGACAAAACAACGGCTTACCTTCGGGTAGGCCGTTTTTGTTTGTGGCGTCGAGGCCTCGAAAACAGTTTAATCCGAGCAATGCCGAGCGTTGCCGCAAACGAAGGGACGATACATCGCCGGCCGCGGCTCGGCGGATTGGCCAATTTCTACTATCGACAAGCGGCCTAAGAGGCATCGTCCGGAATTGTGGACATTACGGGGGCGGGTGAGTTGGATTCTCCGATTCTGGGATCCAAATCCTGTCCCCGCAACCAAATCGGAATCGCCAGCAGCTTTCAGCTTGCTGGCGATTTTTTTCGGGGCCCTGAGGCTTGTCCGGCTGGCAGCATGAGAAAATGCAATCATCAAGTTCAGTTCAACAGGAAAAACCATGAAGTTACTCGGCACGCCCGGCAGTCCCTATGCACGCAAGGTGCGCATCGTGCTGGCCGAAAAACGCATACCGTACGAATACGTCATCGACCGGCCGTCGAGTCCCGAGACGCAAGTCCCGCAATTCAATCCGCTTGGCAAGATACCCGTGCTGGTTTGCGACGATGGCCGCGCGGTCTACGACTCGGTCGTCATCGTAGAATATCTGGAAGGGCTGGTTGAAGAGCCGCGCCTGATTCCTGCGGCATTCAGCGACAGAATCGAGGTCAAGCGCTGGGAAGCGCTCGGCGACGGCATTGCGGACGCCACGGTCGCTATTTCGCACGATTTGCGGGAACCGGAGGCCCAGCGCAAGCCGGCCGCTTGGTACGATCGTCAGCGCCAGAAGATTGAGCGCGGACTTGCCGTCATGGAACGCGACCTCGGCGATCGCGAGTTCTGCCATGGCGCGGGTTTCAGCCTCGCGGACATCGCCGCTGGTTTTGCGCTGGCCTACCTCGACCAGGTATTGAAGGACGTCGACTGGCGGCGGGATTTTCCGCAACTCAAAAAACTTGCGGCAAGGCTGGCGGCGCGTGAATCGTTCGTCGCAACGGCGCCCGCCGTATAAACGTTGCTGGGGAACTTACTCCAGTTCGATTTTTGTTTTTTCGCGCACGCGCATCCACTGCGCAACATCCTGTGTCAGGCGGCGCGTGAATTCCTCGGGCGTGCAGGTGATGACTTCTGCACCGAGCCGCTCGAAGTTATCGCGCGTCGCCGGTAGAGCCAGCGTCTTGAGCAGGGCTTCGTACACCTTTGCCACGACTTCCTTCGGTGCTGCTGCCTGCAACACGATACCGGTGTAGGTTGAAGCTTCAAATGCTGGCACGCCGGCCTCGGCCATCGTCGGCACCGCGGGGATGGACGGCGAGCGTCGCGACATCGAAATCGCCAGCGGGCGCAGCTTGCCAGCCTTGATTAGCGGGCCGGAACTGCTCAATTGATCGAAAATCAGGTCGACCTGCCCGCCGATCACGTCGATCAGTGCCTGGCCGCTGCCTTTATACGGGATATGCAGGAATTTGATGCCGTTGTTCAGCTGAAACAGCTCGCCGGTCAGGTGGGTGGTGCTGCCGGGGCCGGCAGATGCCATGGTCAGCGTGCCGCTGCGTTTCCTGGCGAGAGCGATCAATTCGCGCAGGTTGCGCACCGGCAGCGAGGGATGCACGCTCAATACCAGCGGAACGATGGAAACCATGGAGGTCGGCGCGAAGTCCTTGATGGTGTCGTAACCGACGCGATAGAACGCGGGCGACATCGTCAGCGCGCCGCTCGACCCCAGCAGCAGGGTATAGCCATCGGGTGCTGCCTTGGCGGCGATTTCCGTGCCGGCTTTGCCGCCGGCACCGCCGCGATTGTCGACCACCACCGGCTGGCCGAGAAACTCCGATAGCCTAGGCGCGACGGTGCGCGCCGTGATGTCAATATTGCCGCCGGGCGCGAACGGCACGATGATGCGGATCGGTTTGTCGGGATAGGCGGCGTGCGCGAGCGGCGCAATTATCGCCGGCAGCATAAACTGCAAAATAATTGTCAACCGCGGCATGGCAGTGCGCATGAAGTTTTTTCCGATATCGGATAAAATCTCGCATTGTAAGCAGATAACCTTCAGTCTCACAATCCGCACAAGGTTCGGCATGGATTTCGCACTTTCCGACGAACAAATCATGTTTCGCGACTCGGTCGCCGCATTTGCACGTAAAGAGCTTGCCGATGGAGCGCTGGCGCGCGCGCATTCGCATGAGTTTCCGCACGACGTTGCGCGCAAGATGTCCGCCGCCGGGCTGCTCGGCATACTGTTGCCGGAAGAAGACGGCGGCGCCGGTGGCACCCTGATGGACGCAGTACTTGCCATCGAGCAGATCGCGGTCTACTGCCCGCGCAGCGCCGACGTAATACAGGAAGGCAATTTCGGCGCCATCCGCGTGCTCGCGCAGTTCGCGAACGCAGACCAGAAGACGCGATTTCTCAAGCCGCTGTTGCGGGGCGAGGAAGTGATCGCGGTCGCCATGACCGAACCTGATGCGGGCTCGGCAACGACCGATCTTACGACGACGGCAGTCCCTGATGGCAAGGGCTTTCGCGTTTCCGGCACCAAGGTCTTTCCCAACCCCCACGCTGACCAGTACCTGGTTTACGTGCGTTACGGGCCGGGCGTGGGAGGCATAGGCTCGGTGATGATCAGGCGCGGCGCACAAGGCTTTACCGTGGCCAAGCCGTCGAAATTCATGTCGGACAACGAGTGGGCGCCGCTGTATTTCGACAACGTCTATGTGCCGCCGGAAGACGTATTGCTGCCGGCCGGTGGATTCAAAAAGCAGATCAGCGGCTTCAATGCCGAGCGCATCGGCAATGCATCGCGTTCGCTCGCCTATGGACGTTATTGCTATAACCTCGCGCGTGATTACGTGATGACGCGCAAGCAGTTCGGCCGCCCGTTGTGCGAATTCCAGGGTTTGCAGTGGAAATTCGCGGAAATGAAAATACAGCTCGATGCCGCGCAATTGCTGCTGTACCGCGCTGCCACCAACGCCGATCGCGGTTTCCCGGCGGCGGACGAAACGACGATCGCCAAGCTTTTCTGCAACAAAGCGGGTTTCGATATCTGCAATGAATCCATGCAGTGCATGGGCGGCCTTGGCTATACGCGAGAAACGCTGGTCGAGTACTGCTTCCGGCGCTCGCGCGGCTGGATGATTGCCGGCGGCTCGCTCGAGATGCTGAAAAACCGTCTCGCCGAAGTCATATTCGAGCGGCGTTTTTCGCAGCGCCCGCCACGGGCCACCGGCTGAGCGGCGCACGCCGCAGTTGCACAAGGAGTGGGGGCAAGTGGGAAGAGTAATCAAGGCAGGCAGGGTGTTGCTGGCTCTGGCAGCTTGCCTGCTGACTGCGCCGGCGTGGGGCCAGGCCTATCCAAATAAACCGCTTAAGATGATCCTGCCGTTTCCGGCGGGCGGGCCGACCGACATAGTCGCGCGCGCCATGGGTCAGGGACTCGCCGAAGCGCTGGGACACAATGTCGTCATCGACAATCGTCCTGGCGGCGGTGGACTTATCGGCGCCACGCTGGCAGCGAAAGCGCCCGGCGACGGCTATACGCTGCTGCTCGGCGGCATCACGACGTTCGGCGTTGCGCCTTCGGTGCACAAGAATCTAGCGTTCGATCCAGTCAAGGATTTTCTGCCGGTCACCATGGCAACTCGTCAGCCGATACTGCTGATGATGCATCCTTCTCTACCTGTAAAGTCGGTGCGGGAATTCATTGCGCTGGCGAAAGCACGGCCTGGCGAAATCAATTACGCATCGTCCGGGCTCGGTGGATCGGGGCATATGGCCGGCGAGTTGTTCAGACTGGTTACCGGCGTTAACCTGGTTCACATCCCGTATAAAGGAGCGCCGCCGGCGCTGAACGAACTGATCGCAGGGCAGGTGCAGGTGATGTTCGGCACCATACTGGCTTCTGCGCCGCACATTAGATCGGGACGGGTGCGCGCCATCGCTATTACCGGTCCGCAGCGTTCGACGGCCTTGCGCGAAGTGATGACGTTCTCGGAAGCGGGCCTGCCGACGTACGATGCCAGTTCGTGGAATGGGGTGCTGGTTCCCGCCGGCACGCCGCGCGCCGTTGTTGACCGGCTCAACGCCGAAATCGTGCGCATCCTTAAATCGCCTAACGTCCTCGAGCGTCTCGCGCAGGATGGCGCACTGCCGGCGCCAACCACGCCGGAGGAATTCGCCGCTTTCATGAAAGCGGAAATCGCGAAGTGGGCGAAAGTCGTGCAAGCCGCAAATATTCGTATCGATTGAAGAAAAAATGCCGGACACCATCAGCAATTCGGGTATCTTTCAGGCGATGTTCGCGCCGCGCACTATTGCGCTGGTAGGAGCATCAGCCGACATCAAGAAAAACAACGCGCGCCCGCAGCGCTTCCTGACCGCTAACGGCTACACCGGCCGTATCCTGCCGATCAATCCGGGCAGGAGCGAAATACTGGGCGAGCGCGCCTACCCCGATCTGCGCGCGGCGCCGGGGCCCATCGATCATGCTTTCATCATGGTGCCCGCACCGGCCGTGGCGGAGGTCATCGATCAATGCTGCGAACTTAAAATTCCGGTAGCAACGATATTCAGCGCGGGTTTTGCCGAAGTCGGTGCGGCCGGGCAGCAAATGCAACGCGATATCGTCGCCAAAGCGCGCGCCGGCGGCGTGCGGTTGATCGGCCCGAATTGCATGGGACTCATCAACGTGCCGGGCAAGACGCCGCTGACGGTCAACGCCGTCCTCGATCAGGAGAAACTGCGCGCCGGTCCATTGAGCGTAATTTCGCAAAGCGGCAGCATGCTGGGCACGCTGATCACGCGGGGGCAGGCGCGCGGACTGGGATTTTCCAAGCTGGTGTCGGTCGGCAACGAGTGCGATCTAGGGGTTGGCGAAATCGCCGATCTGCTGGTGGACGATCCGGAAACTGGCGTCATCCTGCTTTTTCTCGAAACGTTTCGCGACTCCGCGCAACTCGCGCACGCGGCGCGGCGCGCCTTCGCGGCGGGCAAGCCTGTGATCGCCTACAAACTTGGACGCTCGGACGTAGGGCGCCGGGCGGCGGCTTCGCATACGGGTGCGATGGTAGGCACCGATGACACCGCCAAAGCTTTCTTTCGCGCTCACGGCATCATGCGCGTCGATATGATGGAAACCTTGTTCGAATTGCCGCAACTTGTTCTTAAGCAGCGGCCGCCGGCCGGCCGGCGTGTCGCGGTGGTTACGGGCACCGGTGGGGCAGCGGCGATGGTTGCCGATCGGCTGGGTGTGCTGGGCGCGGACGTGGTGCCGCCGTCCAGTACGGTGATCGAGAAGCTGCGCGGGCAGGGCATTGCCGTCAGCGATGCAGTGATCACGGATATTCCGATGGGCGGCAGCGAGCGCGGTGCGTATACCGCGATACTTTCCGCGCTGCTGGCGTCCGATCATTGCGATGCGGTGGTGTCGGTCATCGGCTCGAGTTCGCTGACCAACCCGAATGTGATTGCCGACCGCGTGCTGAAGGCCGAACCCAAGGTGAAGCCGCTGGCGGTCTATCTGGCGCCCCGCGCCGACAATGGGCTCTTGCTGCTGCAGGAGCACGGCGTTGCCAGTTTTCGTACGCCGGAAGCCTGTGCCGATGCGGTTAATACCTATCTGAACTGGCGCGCGCCTGCTGTCCAACCTGCGGCAAGCACTGTCGATACCGCAGCGGCATCAAAGTTGCTCGCGGCAAGCGAAGCGACGCAATTGAATGAACTGCAATCGCTCGACTTGTTTGCCGCGTTGGGGATCAATTGCGCGCAAAGTGTAGTGCTGTCCAGTCCCGCGCAGCGCGTCGATATGCAGGGACCTTTTGCGCTGAAGTTGTTGTCTGCCGACATCTTGCATAAAACGGATGCGGGTATGGTGCGTCTGAATGTCGATAGCGCGCAGGTGGCGGCGACGGCACAGGAACTGCTGTCCGCGGCAGCGCAGCGATTTTCCAAGGCCAGAGTCGATGGCGTGCTGGTGCAGCGCATGGAGCGCGGACTCGTCGAAGTCATCGTGGGCTATCGCAACGATCCGGAAGTCGGGCCGACGATATTGCTCGGCATGGGCGGTGTCATGGCCGAATTGAAGCGCAGCTTTAGTGTGCGCCTGGCACCGGTCAGCATGGCAACCGCGCAGGAAATGATGGAAGAAATCGCGGAACTGGCGATATTGCGCGGCTACCGCAATCTGCCGCGCGGCGATTGTGCTGCGCTGGCGCGGGCGGTGTGTGCGCTGTCTCTTCTGGCCTGCGTAGATGGGCAGAAGATCAGCGAGGCGGAAATCAACCCGCTGATCGTCAAGGCGGAAGGTGGCGGCGTGGTGGCGGTAGACGGCCTGGTGGTACGTCCTGGTGGTACGTTAATGAAAGGTCACTCATGAATTCTGCAACAGACGATATCAGCATAGGCGCGAGCCGCACGCTAGCGATCCATGCAGCCGGACTAACGTTCGAGAAGCTGCCGGCAGATACCGTGCATGCGTTCAGGCGCACGTTTCTGGATTTTCTGACGTGTGCGATTTCCGGGGCGGCAATGCCCGTGTCGCAAGCGTTGCTGTCTTATTTTCAGGAAAATGACGCGACCCGTATTTCCAGCGTAATTGGCCACGGCGCAATGCTGTCGGCGCCGAACGCTGCACTGGTCACGGGCGCCAACGTGCATGGGCTGGATTTCGACGACGGCCATACGCACGGTTCCGCGCATGCGGCTGGTGTCATATTCCCGGCCGTCATGGCGGTCGCGCAGCAGCAGAAGAGCAGCGCACCGGAAATCGTCGCAGCGGTGGTATGCGGCTACGACGTGATGTGCCGTATCGCGGCGGCGATGCATCCTGAATCCGCACGGCGCGGATATCACAACACGGCACTCGCTGGCGTGTTTGGCGCCACGGCGGCGGTATCCAATCTGCTGAAGCTCGATACTGCGCAAACCCTCAACGCGCTGGGGCTGGCAGGCAGTTTCTCCGCGGGCATTCGCGAATATCTGGACGAAGGCGCGGAGATCAAGCGCATTCATCCGGGCAAGGCGGCGCGCGATGGCATCATCTGCGCCGAATTCGCCAAGCGCGGCATAACCGGTCCGACCAAGGTGCTCGAAGGCCGTTACGGATTTTTTGCCACGCACGCGGCGCCGCACGTGAAATGGGCGCGGTTGTTTGATGGTCTCGGGCAGAGATATGAAATCAATATCGTCTATCACAAGCCGTATCCGTGTTGCCGGCATTACCATGCGGTAATCGACGGTATCAAGGCGCTGCAGAGCGAGCGGCGCTTTACGGCGGATGACGTCGAACATGCGGATCTCGGCATGTATGCGGTCGGCGTGAATGGCCACGATTACAAGCATTGCGACAGCCTGCTCGACGCGCAGATGAGCGCGCCAGTCGCCGCAGCTCTCGCGATTGTGCTGGGCGACGTGACTGCGACCATGTTTGTGCCGGAAACCCTGAACAGAAAAGACGTGCGCGCATTGATCGAGCGTTGCGATGCGCGTATCGATGACGAATGCGAACGCATTTATCCCGGCGTACGCTCGGGCTCGGCGAAGATCAAATTGCGCGACGGCACGTTGCTGGAGAAGCGCGTGCTGGAGCCGAAAGGAGAGGTCAAGAACCCGATGACGGATGCCGATCTCGAGTCCAAGTTCCGCGCGAACTGCGAACCTATCATCGGGGCCGCGCGTTGCGCGCGCATCCTTTCCCAAGTGTGGGAGTTCGAAAAACTAAAAAGCCCGGCAGAATTTTTCACATGGGGATGAGATTGGCCGTGCAGGTCTGCCTGATGTTGGCGATGACGTGGGTTGTCGCGGCGTCTGCCCAGAACTATCCAATCCGCGCGATACGCCTGGTGGTGCCGCTGGCGCCCGCCGGCGCCGGCGACATCGTGGCGCGCACGGTTGCCGCCAAGCTGTCGGAAATGTGGGGACAGCAGATCATCATCGACAACCGTCCGGGTGCCAACACCATCATCGGCACTGACCTCGTCGCCAAGGCCAAACCGGATGGCTACACCTGGCTGCTGGGAGTGCAGGGCAGCCTGGTGATCAACCCGGTGTCTTATTCCAGGCTCGCGTACGACCCGGAAAAGGATTTCGATCCCGTCACCCAGATGACGGTATACGGTTACGTGCTGGTGGTGCACCCGGCGCTGCCAGTCAAAAACGTCTACGAATTGATTGCGCTTGCCCGTGCACGCCCTGCGCAGCTCGCCTATGGAACATCCGGTAATGGCGGCTCTAACCATCTTGCGGGAGAGTCGTTTCGCCTGGCATCAGGCGTGAAAATGAACGCCATCCCCTACAAGGGCAGCGCACCGGCGTTGACGGCATTGTTGTCGGGCGACGTGCCGGTGATGTTCGACACGCTGATCACGTCGATTCCGTTGCTCAAGGCAGGGCGGCTGCGCGCGCTCGGCGTGACTCTGCCGCGGCGCTCGCCGTCGTTGCCGGACGTGCCGACGATAGCGGAGGCCGCCTTGCGCGGTTACGAATTCACCGCGTGGCAGGCCATCGTAGTGCCTGCCGGAACGGATAAAGCGATCATCGGCAGGATACATTCCGACGTCGTCAAAGTGCTTGCCATGCCGGACGTGCGCCACAAGCTGGTCGATGAAGGCGCCAACGAGCTCGTGGGTTCCACGCCCGAAGCGCTCGGCCGCCTGATTCGCACGGACATCCAGAAATACCGCAAGCTGTACGCGGATGCCGGTATCCGCATCGAATAGGCAGGCGTCAGGAAATTTCGATGTTCCGAAGCGGTACGTATTACTGGCCGCCGTGCCTGTCGCCGTCTGGCAAATCGCTATAATCAGAAATCGGCATGAGGGCAATGTCGTTTTCATGCCGTATCCGCGGGGGTGAAAATTGCAGTTCAGAATTTTGATGGCGGCAGCGCTGTGCGTGTTGCTGGCAATGTTCGGCGTTGCCGCTGCGGCCGATACTTATCCCCGGCACTCAGTGCGTTTGATCGTGCCTTATCCACCCGGCGGCGCTGGCGACATCGTGGGGCGTCTGCTTAGCTCGCGCCTCGGTGAAAATATCGGGCAGCAGTTAGTAGTCGACAACCGTGGCGGCGGCGCGCAACTGATCGCGACCGAAATCGCCGCCAAGGCGCCGGCAGACGGCTATACGCTGTTCCTGGCCAGCGCCACCCACAGCATCAATCCCGGGCTGCAGAAAAAGCTGCCGTACGACACGGTCAAAGATTTTGCTTCGATTTCGCTGGTCACCAGTTCGCCGCTGGTATTTGTCGCCAATCAGTCGCTGGGAATAAGTAATATCAAGGAGCTGGTCGCTGCCGCCAAAGCGCAGCCCGGGCGTATCGCTTATGCGTCCTCAGGGCCTGGTACCGGCGGCCATCTCGCGGTCGAGCTCCTGAGCTGGATGGCGGGTATCAGCCTGACGCACGTGCCGTATAAAGGCGCCGGCCCTGCCCTGATCGATGTGATCGCCGGGCAGGTGCAAATCATGTGCACCAGTCCGTTGCCGGCGATGCCGCACGTCAAATCCGGCAAGCTGCGCGCACTGGCGATGACCGGCAGTGCGCGGTCGCGCGCCGCGCCGGAAATTCCGACGGTTGCGGAGGCCGGCTATCCAGGATACGAAGCCAGCCTGTGGTACGCGTTGCTGGCGCCTGCACGCACACCGCGCGCTATCATCAGTCGTTTGCATGATGAGACGGTGAAAGTCATCAAAGCGCCCGGCATGACCGAGCAATTGCTGGCGCAGGGAGCAGAACCGATAGGCAGCAGTCCGCAGGAGTTCGACGCGTATTTGCGCACGGAGATAGAGCGCTGGACCAAGTTGATAGTTCGCGCGAATATTCGTTCCGAGTAGCAGCGCGGCCAATTGCAATAAATAGTTCTTTTGGAGAATCGCATGACTGGAACGGTACTGCTTTACGACCCGACGGCGCCGCGGCTGGAACGCGACGTGCCGGCGCAACAGGTTCTGGCGGGGCTTGCCGGCAAAGTCGTCGGCTTTATCGACAATGCCAAACCCAATTTCAATTACCTGGTGGATGACATCGCGGAACTGCTGATGAGCAAGCATGGCGTCAGCCGCGTGCTGAAACGCCAGAAACGTTCGGCATCGGTGCCTGCGCCGGATGAGTTGATAAAAGAATTCGCCGAACAGTGCGACCTGGTTATCACCGGCTCAGGCGATTGAGGGTCTTGTACGTCGTGGAGTATCCACGACAGTGTAGAGATGGCGAAGCGCGGCCGTGCCGCATTGACCATCTGCTCGACTGCGTTTATCACGCTGGGCCGCGCGCAGGCGTCCGCACTCGGCTATGCCAAGCTGCCGATAGCCGTGATCCAGCATCCGTTTGGCATCCGCACGCGCGATGAAGTGCGCGCCATGGCGGACAAATGCGCAACCGAAGTGGTGCGTCTGTTGAGCGAAGGAACGGCGAAATGAACGATAAAGCAGTGCAAACGGCGGAGCGCGCCGCACTGGTCGAATGCGCCGACGATTTCGACGCCATCAACAAGCTTTACCGCGAACGGCGCTGGAGCGATGGTTTGCCCATCGTGCCGCCGACGGTCGAACGCGTTGAGCGCATGTTGCGGCACGCGCGGCGCCCGCGCGAAGGGTTAGTGGCACGCATTGCGCCAGCGTTCGGTGCCGCGACCGTCGAGCGTATAGCCATCAACGCCGTGCTGGCGGGCTGCGACCCCGAGTACATGCCGGCGCTGATCGCCGCGGTGGAAGCCGTGGCGGATCCAGAGTTCAATTTGCAAGGCATACAGGCGACGACCAATCCGGTAGCGGTCTGGGTGATCGTCAACGGCCCGCTGGCGCAGGAACTGGAGGTCAACGCCACGTTCAATTGCATCGGTGAGGGTACATGGGCCAATGCGACGCTCGGACGCGCGCTGCGACTCATATTGCGCAATATTGGCGGTGCGCTGCCTGGTGAGATGGACCGTGCGACCCAGGGGCAACCCGGCAAGTACACGTTTTGCTGCGCGGAGAACGAAGTAGAGAGCCCCTGGGAGCCTTTGCATGTGGAACGCGGCATGTCGCGCGATCAGAGCACTGTAACGGTGGTGGGTGCCGAAGGCACGATGAACATGAACACGCATGCCAAGGACGCGGTCGATTTGTTGCGGGTGATCGCCGAAACCATGGTGCATCCAGCCAGCAACGAATACTGCCACGGTGGCGAACCGTGGCTGATGATCGCGCCGGAGCACGCGGACATTCTCAAGCGCGCCGGCTTGAGCAAGGCCGATGTGAAGGCGCGGCTGTGGGAATTGACCAAGATGCCGGCCAGCCATATGGCTGCCAAGGACTTGCTGCGAGTGAAGAGCTCGCGCACCGAGGAACTGGGCGAAATAGGGCCAGACACGATGCTTACGATTGCGCACAAGCCGGACGACATCTGCATCATGGTTGCCGGTGGACCCGGCACGCATTCTGTCTACGTGCCGTGTTTTGGTAATTCGCGCGCGATTACGCGTGTTATTGCAGCCGCCGGTTAGGGCGCATCCCGTAATTGGCTTTCGAGGTGTGCGGCGACAGTCGCGACATAGTCGCTGCCGGCATGCACGGTATGCAAAGTCCAGTCGGCGGTTCGCCCGCCAGGAATGCTTATCAGGCGTGGCAGGTCATCAGGACTGACCGTGACTTCAATCTGGTCCAGAGGCACGCGCAGGCCGTCACCAGTCGCTTTGACGACCGCTTCTTTGCGTGTCCAGCACGCGAAGAACGCGCGTTTGCGGTCCACCGGTGCGAGACACTGAAGTTCCGTGTTCTCGCGGGCAGAAAAGAAGCGCTCCGCGATGCCTTCATGAGTGATAGTGCGGGCTGTGTATTCGATATCGACACCTAACTCGCAATCTCGAGAAATTGCGTAAATCGCACGTTCTGCGGAGTGCGAAACGTTGAAATGCAATGGTCCCGGTGCCGCGGCGATATAAGGCTTGCCATGTGGCCCAAGGTTGAACTTGAGTTCCGCTGGCGTCAGACCGACGTGCCTCGCCAGCAGTATTCGCAGCATCGCCCGGGCAACGGCAGAGCGCCGCCGGTCGCGTTCGAAATACATGCGTTCTGCGCGCGTCTTTTCGTCAGGCGACAACAATTCAACGCACTGCTGCAGGTGATGATCCGGGATGTCCAGCGGCGCCAGCCAGACTTCGATGGCCGGATCGGCGAGCGTAATCTGCCATGGAATTTGCGCCAACGCGCCAGCCGGCCCGCCGTCAGACTTGCCTGTTGCCGGGCACTCGCTTACGCTAGCGCACGTTTCCATGATGTATCTGCGTAGTTGATACCTGAGCTTGCCTGTATGTTATTGCTGAAATTGCTGTCACGCCTGCCTTTGCGCTTATTGTACGCGCTTACGGACGTCCTCTATCTGCTGGTTTACCACGTCTGGCGGTTTCGACGGGCGCTCACACGGTTGAATCTGGAGCGCTCGTTCCCGGATAAATCCGCGCAAGAAATCGAACGCATCTCGCGCCAGTCCTATCGTAATGCCTTTGACATGGTTGCCGAAGTGACCAAGGGCGCTGTCATGGCACCGGAACAAGTGCGCAGCCGCATGCGCATACGAAACCTTGAAGTCCTGGCGCCTTATCTCGAATCCGCGCGGCCGGTTGTGCTGCTCGCTTCGCATCATTGCAACTGGGAGTGGCTGCTGCTGGCGAGTGGACTCGAACTCAAAGTCGGCGTGGATGCCGTCTACAAACCCTTGCGGGTCGCGGCTATCGACCGTTTCATGTTCGAGACGCGCTCGCGTTTTGGCGGCAATCCGATTGCAGTCAAGGATTTTCTCGGTGAAGTTCTGAAACGCCGCGGCAGCGCGCGCATCATCGCCCTGGTGGCGGACCAGACTCCGCCGCGCGAGGAAGAAAAGCACTGGACGCGTTTTCTCAATCAGGACACGGCGTTTTTTGTCGGTGCGGACAAAATCGCGCGCATCATCCGGTCGCCGGTCTTTTTTGTCGGCATAGTGCGCACTACGCGCGGCCATTACGAAGCGACTTTGCAGAAGCTGGCCGAGCCGCCGTATTCGCCGGAGGGCAGCGATATCATCGAGCACTATGCGCGGGCGGCCGAGGCGCATATCGTGCAGCATCCGGCCGACTGGCTGTGGATGTACCGCAAGTGGAAATATAAAAAGCCGCTCTACGCCTGAGACGTTTGCAGGCGGCCTTCGAGGTATTTCGCCAGCTCCGCTATCGTCGGGTAGTCGAAAAAATCGGTCACTTCAAGCTGGCCCGGATAGATGGCTTCTATGCGCTGGTAAATCTGCGCCAGCATCAGGGAACTGGTGCCAAGCTCGAAGATGTTGTCGTGCACGCCAACCGGTTTGTCGGTCAGGAATGCATCGCAAATCTGCTTCAGATTGCGCTCGATTTCGCTATGCGCTTCTTGTGTTGAGTCCGCAAGCGTCGTAGTGAGATCGTGCAGTTTGGCAAGAACTTCCTGAAACTCTCCTTTTGCGTAAGCATCCGCGAGCAGGTAACGCTGGAATTTTCCGCTAGTCGTTTTGGGTATTTTGACGACGGGGATTACGTGGCTGATAACTATGCCGATGTGCTCGTTGACGCATTTGCGTACGGCTTTGATGGTGTCTAGGAAGTCGCCAGGCTCGCCGCGATGAAGTATGAAAGCGAGCACATCGTCGGTTGCCGCGTTGTCGGGCCTGACGCCGCAGATCGCCGCCTTGCCCAGACCTATGCCGGCATGCTTCTCGATCACGGCTTCCAGATCGTGCGGGTAATAGTTCTGCCCGCTGACGAACAGGATTTCCTTGGCACGACCGGTAATGACAAGGCCCGCGGGCGATAAAAATCCAAGGTCGCCGGTATCCAGCCAGCCGTCTGCACCGATCGAAGCCTGCGTCGATGCGGAGTCCCGATAATACCCGCGTGTCACATTGTCGCCGCGGATATACACATGTCCGATGGTATTGCCGGGCAATGCAGTATGCGCGCCGTCCGTGATACGCAGTTCGCAACTTTCCACCGGACTACCGACAAGCATCAGGGTAACGGCGCGCGGGTCGCCAGCTGTCGCGGGTTCAATCGTTTGACCGACAGAAAGCGCGTCCCGTTGGACTGTGATGGTCGTATATCCGGCACCGGGTCTGGGGAAGGTGGCCGCCAAACTCGCTTCTGCCAGACCGTACACAGGAAACATGGCGGACTTCTGCAATCCATACGGGGCAAGGGCGGTCAGAAACTCCTCGCACAGCGCGACCGAAATCGGTTCAGCGCCGTTGAATAGTATGCGCACCTGCCGCAAATCGAGCGCTGTGGATTTTTCCGGATGAAAAGTCTTGAGAAAGTGGCGGTAGCCAAAATTAGGAGAGCACAGCACAGTGGCTTGCCTGGCGGTCGCCTCGGTCAGCCACAATTGTGGGTGCCTCACAAAAACTGCGGTAGAAATAAGGTGATGCGTAACGTCCATGACGAAAGGTGTCAGATGAAACCCGATCAAACCCATGTCGTGCGTCAGCGGCATCCAGCTTAATCCGACGTCGGCCGGCGTGAGTTCGATTCCGCGTGCAATCGCCTCAATATTGGTCAGGAGATTGCGATGATTGAGCGCAACGCCTTTCGGCTCGCTGGTCGATCCTGAAGAATACTGGACGAAAGCAATATCGTCGGGCTTCGCCGCGTGTGAGCGGCCTGGCTGTGAAATATCGTCGATGCGGTCGATAAATACGGTGGCCGGCTTGATACGTTCAATCACGCCATCCCGCGCGTTCTCCGCGGCAAATGCAGCAAGGCGGGCAAATATTTTTGTGTCGGTGCACAAATGCGGTTGCTTGAGTTTTTCCAGCACACGGAAAAATTTCAATTTATGCTCATCGGTGGTGCCGGGCGCCAACGGCACAGCGATGATATTTCCGAGTACGCATGCCCAGAAGGCGTCGATAAACTGCGCATTGTTATCGACGAGCACGATCATTTCACTGCCGGGCCCCGCACCGCAGGCCTGAAAATGATGCAGCAGTCCCAGTGCCCTGGAGTGGAGTTCACTGAAAGGCAGCTCGCGCCGGTTGTTTTCGCCCTCGAAGTAGTGAATGGTGCGCTGGCTTGAGCGGCGTTCGATCAGCGCATCGTTAAGCGTTGCAAATTTCATTATTGGCGTTTTTCCGGCCGCATGTAGATGCCGTGCTTGCTTCTCAAATTGACCTGGCACTCGAGTTCGAGCGGATGTTTCGGAAGATAACGCAGACGGATGTGGCGCGCCAGCATGGCGGTGTGCAGAATCATCTCGACCATTGCAAAATGCTCGCCTATGCAGGCGCGCGGGCCAAGTGCGAACGGCAGATAGCAAAACCGGTTGCGGCCGGCCGCTTCAGATGCCGCAAACCGCGCGGGATCGAAGCGCCCGGGGTCGGGCCAAAAGGCGGGATGCCGGTGCACGATGTAAGGTGAAATAAATACGTCGGTCTTGGGCGAGATGGCATAGCCGCCGATTTGATCCGCATCGATTGAACGGCGGGTCAGCAACCAGCCGGGCGGATACAGGCGCAGGGTTTCCTCTATGACCTGCCTTGTATAAGAAAATTGGGATACTTCGTCCATGGCTGCAGGGCTTGGCCGCCCGTCGATTTCCTGGTGCAGGTTTTGTTCGACGTCCGGGTGCTGCGACAGCAGGTACCACATCCAGTTGAGTGCGCTGGCGGTGGTTTCGTGGCCGGCGACTATGAGCGTCATGACTTCATCGAGCAGTTGCTTGTCGGGCATGGCCTCGCCTGACTTGCGATCGCGCGCAGCCATCATCATCGCCAGCAGGTCGACGCGCTCTTCGTTTTGCGCGCAGCGGCGCTTGACGCAATCCGTGATGAGCTTGGACAGCGCGCGAAACTTGTAAGCGAAGGCGAGATTGCGTTCGGTTTCATCGGTGAGCAGAGCGAACGGATTGGAACCGTATGCCTTTGTCATGACTTCAAGATCGTCGCCGAATACCGACCGCAGCACGATATTGAGCGTGACATCGCTCATGTCCTGCGTGACGTTTATTTCGCTTCCGGCCTCGGCGCAAGCCATCCATTTGTCGAGTAGTTCCTGGTTCGCCGTGCGGATATGCCCGACCATGCGCGCGATCACGTCGCGGTGAAAGGCCGGCTGTATCATCCGGCGCTGGCGGCGCCACAGTTCGCCTTCGCTGACCATGAGGCCTTTGCCGAGCAGGATGCCGACGCGTTCTATGCCTATGCCCTTGGTGTAGTTTTGATGATTGTCGACGAGCACGTGGCGCACGTGTTCGGGATGGCTGAATACGTAGATGTGATTTTGCGTTACCGGTGAATAAACGCGAAAGGCGTCGCCGTATTGCGCAAATGCAGCGCACAACTGCGATAGCGCGTCGCGGGTAAAGGTGACGTCGAGCGGTTCATCGGGACCGGGCGGGGGCGCCACGCGGGTTTCAGATTGCGGCATTGCGGGCAAAAATCCTGTTTTGCGGCCGGCTCATGGCCAAAAAAGCGATAATGACAGGCTGCGGAACATATATCGACCCCGTGGCAGGATGATATTTCGAAATATATGTTGCATAGTCCAGAAAAGCTCCCTATAATCTTCAGTCTTTGAGGTCGAGCAAAGTTACATTAAGTCTGCCGGCCTCCCGCTCTTTAAAAATATACAGCCGATAAGTGTGGGCGCTTGGTTTTGGAACAGCGTATCCGTCCGTTCGCGGAAGGTGCGCAACTTTAAAATCAGAAGTGCTCGCATGAAGTTTTAAAAAACGTCAAGCGAGAGTATTAATTTTTGCAGAGATTAAACTGAAGAGTTTGATCCTGGCTCAGATTGAACGCTGGCGGCATGCCTTACACATGCAAGTCGAACGGCAGCGCGGGAGCAATCCTGGCGGCGAGTGGCGAACGGGTGAGTAATATATCGGAACGTGCCCTGTAGCGGGGGATAACCTATCGAAAGATGGACTAATACCGCATACGCTCTACGGAGGAAAGCGGGGGTCGCAAGACCTCGCA
>Ga0114966_10002310_pt1 | contig 17017 bp, 21 predicted proteins | sample M_130207_XF_Meta_FD_87029 | JGI IMG/M metagenome (GOLD analysis project Ga0114966, IMG submission 87029) | Freshwater microbial communities from Lake Montjoie, Canada to study carbon cycling - M_130207_XF_MetaG | ecosystem: Environmental > Aquatic > Freshwater > Lake | place: Lake Montjoie...
ACTTGTAGTGCAGGCAGTCACGCCACTCGGGCTTTTCCAGCTCAGTTGCAGTATCTATGCCGTGATATTTAAGATAGAGATCTATAGTGGTCGGTCCACGCAACATAAACTCATCACCCGGGGCGCCCGATGCTAGTATCGACGGAGCTCTCCAGTGATGGATTTGACTATAGCCCCAGAAGTTCTTGGTAATTGTGCCCGAGTTCTTTAACCAAAACTCATCAAATTCAATACCACTGCCAGAAATTATTCGATAGTTGCAAGTTACTGATTGCAACAAACCAAACACCAACATGGTGTCCACACCGCCACTTAAAAAGACGTTGATCCGACCGGGATTATTGTCAACAAATTGTTGGGCACGCGCAAGCAGCCGACTATTGATCATGGATACCACCTGCTTGACTGACAACTCCGACTCGTCAACCGTGCCAATGATATCAAATTTTTGTTCCCGTACTGCTAGCAATTGATCAACTGTGATCAGGCTGTCGGTCCAGAATGTTTGTTTGCCGGCCACAAGATTGGTAATCTCGCCCGACCCATGTTGCCATATTGGGAAGCTACGGTACAGATCAGTGCGAAAGAATATCTCCCCAGAAACATTATCTAGCACAACTACACAAAAATTACCAAGGTCCCGGGGCACTGTCTGATGTATCAGATGCGGGATACCATCTGCAAGCCGGTAGTTCTCGGCATATCCCTTGTACACACAGGTGTAGTGGTCAATATCAACCTGACACCAACCTGCGTCGGTGTTGAGCACAAGGCTCCCCAAGGGCCAGTGTGCTACAAAGTTTGGTTTGTGTTGTTGTGCTAGATTAAAAAACATGCTATACCCGTGCTGTTACCACCTGATCAGCAAGTCCATATGCTACAGCAGACTCTGCAGTCATGAAGTTGTCACGCTCCATGTCCGATTTAAGCTGTTCAAAGGTTTGCCCGGTGTGTTTAACATATATATCGGTCAGCACTTGCTTCCATCGCAAAAGCTCACGGGCCTGAATCTCAACGTCAGTGGCCTGGCCCGATGCGCCGCCCAAGGGCTGGTGGATCATGTGCCGTGCATTGGGCAAAATACTGCGCTTGCCCGGGGCGCCGGCTGCGGCCAACAGTGACCCCATGCTGGCCGCCTGTCCCAGGACAATAGTAGCAATGTCACACTTGACAAACTGCATAGTATCATAAATGCTCATGCCTGCTGTGACTGATCCGCCAGGACTGTTGATGTAAAGAAGAATATCCTTCTCGGGGTCATCTGCTTCTAAGAACAAAATTTGTGCTACTACGAGACTGGCCGAGTGACTGCTGACTTCAGTGTCCAACATGATGATTCGATCTCGCAGTAGTCGACTGTAGATATCGTAACTGCGTTCGCCCTTGCTGGTGTTTTCGAGGACGATGGGTACAAGATTGGGCACAATTAAATCCTTTATTATTAATAAGTGTTTGATAAGTATAGCACAACTTCTTGGAAAAAACAATGAGACACCTACTCAATTTAATCGATTATATCAGCGAAAGCCGTGGGCTCAGTGCCCGTTTGCCTGGTTCGTCATATGCCCGTGGCACTGAGGCCGATGATCAAATTGTATTCCAAAGCTTGGATTTCTATCCCAAAGTTGGTAGCTATCCTACCGAAGAAGCCACTATGGCCGCATTTGATCAAGTACAACAACATGTCGGGCATCCGATTGAAAAAATTAATCAGCCCACAGCCGGGCTACGAGCATTTGGTATTGCTACATTTGACACTGCGGTAGGCACACGGTACTTGGCCAAGTTTGCCAGAGACATCAAACCAGTTAAAACACAAAACACTTTCTTCCAAACCAAAGACATTCCGGGAAACTTTAGTCAAACTGATGCTCGTGGGTCCAAAGAAAAGGCTGGATACAAACCCAGTGACGTGTTAACTGACTTTAAAAATCAGACTCCACAAAGCATATTAGCGCAAATTGCCGCCAAGTTCGGGCAAGATAGCGACGAATATCAGGCTGCTGTAATTATTTCCAATGCTCGCACGTTTCCGGTCACTGTGCCCGGCGGCAACATGGACTTCAAAGGCTTCCGGGATTACTTCTGTGAAATGCTGCAACCTATTGTGTTGATCAATGGCGGCGCAGTATCAGGAAATGCTGCCGAAGCTGCAGCCTTGTTCATGGGCAAGAATGGTTATTCAGACTGCACAGTCAGCTTTAACCAAAATGTATCCGGTGGCCTGTATGACAGCTTGTTGGTCAGCCCCGAAGGCAAGCAAATCAAATTGTCCAGCAAGGGTGCCAAGGGAGCAATGGCCAGTTCTGTCAACCTGTTGATTGCAGTGCGAGAACTTGAAGCAGCCGGCATGTCTGAGTTCGGTAAAAAGTATCGTGATATCATTGACATCTTAGAAGTAATTGACAAGGGTGATCACAACTCTGGGCCACTGAATCTTGCTATGCAGTATGATATGATCACGCCCGAGGAAGCCAAGCAGGTAATGTCATTGAAAAAGTATGCCGGGGCCGAAGGGTTTGACATTGACGATACTGATCTTACTGACAATTTAAAAAAGATCTACAAAGAACGCACCTCCGATGATCCCAGTAAGATTGTGCCAATGAATCACTTGGTTAGTTCAATTGCCTACAAGGTGATTAACGAGATCAACATGAAAACCAATTTCAGTGATGCTGCTGCAGACATTCTTAACCACTCGGCGTTTGTGCAGATGTACACCAACGCCAGCAAGGCCAAGAATGGCGAGTTTGTGATCCAAGGGTTCACAACTGTATGGCCCAGCAAGTTGTTCACGGAAGTTACACTTGAGGCATCAAAGAGCTACAGCTCAACTTCCAGTTCCGGTGGTAAACTGGTGTTCAACATCAACAAGGAACCCAAGGCAGTACCCAACAAGGAAGAAGGCCCCAAAGAGGCTGAACCAGGTGAATTTCCTGCTTCCCCGGGCGTGTCTGCGGAAAATGATCAACTAGACGCCGTTGATCAAGCTCGTAGCAAAGTTGTTGCCAGACGTGCCCCTGCACCTGATCGCGGAGCCGGTGTCAACGCTTCGGTGTTTGGACGCAAGAAGCGTTAATGATTTAGGTCTGCAACATGATCGCAGACTTTCAACGTTAGTGCATCTTGTGCACTGAGCCATACATCCTGTGGCGGCAACAGGTGTTGCCTAATCTTTGCTTCTGTTAGTCCGGTGCAAGCTTGGTAGTGCGCAACCATACGGTTCTGTGTCAGCTCAAACTCTTTCATTGTGGCAAACAGCTCATGTGCTTTACCTTCGTTGTACCAACTAAATTGATGACTTAGAATGCTGGTGTTGGGTGTTAGTAGTCTACGGCCAGGTGTGCCAGCAAGGAAAATCAACAATCCGGCAGATGCAATCATGCCCAGGCCGATAGTTTTGATTGGGATGCGGCTAGACTTCATTACATCAATCAGTGCAAATGCCGCTGCTGTATCTCCGCCTTCGCTACAAATCATTAGCAAAAGCTCTTTGCGTTTTTTCTTCACAACATAGTTTTCGCACAGGATCCATTCAACAATGGGTCGTATAGTTTCTGCATCTACAGGTCCCATGAACACATACATTCCAGCAGTGCGAGTTTCGGCAGTATAGAGAGAGTATAAGGGGTCTTCGAGTGGTATGGGTGCCATAATGACAAAAGCCTGTTTGTGTATATATCATACATAAACAGGCCCGGGCAGTTAACTACAGCCGATTAAACTTGGAAAATAGTCTTGATTGAATTACCGAATGCAGAGAATGCTGCTTGTTGTGCACGGCACAGAGCAATACCAGCAGTGGTCATTGTATCAACAGCTTCACGGGTACGTTCATCTGTGATCATCGAAACAGTAGACTTGGTAGTTTTTTCGATGGTATCAATTACAACTGTGGTATCAAAAAGTTGAGTGGGGTTGATTTTAGTAAATTCCATAATATTCTCCTTGGGAATAAGCGAGTGCAAGACTGACAGGACCTGCACCATGCAGCACCTTGTTGTCTATAATACTGTAGCAGTATAACATATATTTATGTTGCAACGCAACATAAGTTTGCCTTTCTGTTCAAAAATCCTGATTCATTTGACTAGGAAGTAAATATAGCTCAAGGAGTGAACCCATGTTCAAAACAATTCAAGAATTTTTATTTGGTAAGAAGAGTATGCCGGCTGCAGTTCCTGAGGCACCGTACAAGATAGAGGCGCCAGCAGTACAAGAGAAACCAGTAGAAGAAGTACCTGTTGCAGCACCAGCTACTGTAGCTACTGCACCTGTTATGACCCCGGCTCGAAAAAAGCCAGTTGTAGAATAATCTATAATTGCCATGCTAACAAGTTATGAGTTTGAATGTACTCATAAACATTGTTAGCAATTTTGATTTGATCATCGTCAGTAGTGTGCCAACGCCGTGTTGAAGATTTTCCAAGAAGTTGGTTATTGTACCGATATGGCCCTAATCTACCATCACTTACGATTCTAGGATCAGATTTGCTAAGATAATCACTTTGGGCAGTTACCCAGGCAGCATGTGGCAAGAACAAGTATGGAATTTTTGCTTGTCTGATTGCTAGTAGTGCACTCTCAATAATCCATACATCCTGAAGTTGCCGAAACTTTGGATCATAAAGATACGCAGTATAACGTTTAACAGCATCAAACTGATCATCAGTTAAATTCTTTAAATAATTTTTATTTTTATTACCTTGCCTATCAAAAAAATTATTTAGAGTATCACTCTCCATGTTATCATGCGCGAACCCTGACTCTAATGCACTCTGATCTGGAGTACGACCATAGTTAATATTGTAAATGCCCAACTCGGGATTAAATCCAGACTTAATAGGGACTTCAATTCGATTTTCTGTTTCACTACCAAAGATGATGAAATCAACTTGTCGGCAAATCATTTCGTTAATCTGCAATCGAATTGCGCTGTTGCTCACAGCCCCGCGAGCCAACGTAATATAATTATAGTCTAATTTTTTAGCTAGAATTTCTGTAAAATGTTTACCTGCACTATCAGAACAATCGGTTCGATGTAAATTTTGTGTGGCTGCCATCCAACTTGCACCACATACACCAACTGTTGGCATTATTCTTTAATCAATAGAATACAGATAGTTCACTGTATTCTCATTGATTCTGAACTCTTTGGCACCGTTGCGCAAGTGAAAGATGCGCGCCATATCAGTCTGCGGGCTAAGTGTAACAAACTCAGTAATGTTGGTACGATTTTTTCGTATCCATTCAGCTGCACTGCGTATCAATCTACGGCCAGCACCTGGGTAATAACTCCAAATCGTATAAAATACAGCCACAGTGGTAACTAGATCAATTGCACATGATAGCTCATGTGTGTCTGACGGTACATGATTGTTGTATGCACAGCAAACAACTGCTTCTGGTTCTAGGGTTTCGTTAGTCTGTAATACAAATATCTCAGAAGTGCGCGACACCCTAAAATCCAGTGGGATCTCGGGCCTGACCGGATCATCGGCTACTAGTCGGGTCAGTGGATCTGTGAGTGTCTGGATAACATGTAATGGCATACAAAGGGCTTCATTGTGGGTATATAACAACCATTAGTTATCATTATTATGTTGATGACAAAAATTACATAGTACAAGACTCATAAAGTTGTTGGCTAGCTAAGTTTTTGCCCTTGGCTTCGACTTGAATATCGGCCCATTCCAGATGTGTTAGTGCCCATTTGTTGCAGGCAGTGTTCCACATAAAGTCACTGTGGGCTCTTAATTTTTGCTTTTTATATCCTTGTGCCAATAATGTAGTCATGTTTGGCAGCACATCAACAGCATGATTAACCAGCACATCTTCTCTGCTTTGGCTGAAGTGTATTGCCGGCCTTACCCCTCTCCAACTATCAATTATGCGCTTAATTCTGTCATCCGACGCTTGGATGTACTCTCCAGTGCGGATGAAGTGATGATGTATGTCAAGCACAAGGGCACAGTGTTCAGCAAGTTCAAGACTGCTATCGATCCCCCAGCAGTTTTCGTCATTTTCGATAGTGATGCAGTTTCTTGCTTCGGGGCTAAGCCGTTGGATAGCAGCCTGAATGCCTTTGGGGCCTTGTTTACCCGAGATGTGTACGTTGATTTTAAAGTCCTGGAAAGTCTTGCCGTATCCCATCCATCTGGCCATATCTGCATGATATTCAAACTCTTCTATTGAACGTTCCACAATACCCGGATTCTCGCTAGCCAACACACAAAACTGTCCAGGGTGAAAGCTGAGTCTGACATCTAGTCTACGTGCTGTTTCACCGACCGGAGCAAAGATGCGTTCAAGATGACTTTGTACATCTGACTGTTGCCACCATTCCTTCCAGTCTTTTTCAGTATAGCCCTGAAGCATTTCCGATCCTATACGCACCATCCTACGTTCAGCAGGCAGTTGCGCTACACGCTCAATCATCTTGACAGCAGCACTAGTATTATGATTCATGATGTCCCACTGCCGTTGTTCAGCTTCTAGCGGGTGTTCGCGCAGCCATCGCATGGTGGTACTTCGACCATTCAGTTCTCGGTTGGCAGCATTTACCTTCATGCCTTTAACCTCCGAGACATTGTCTAGCCATTTGCAGCAAAATCCAATACGACCAGTCATTGTACAGCCTTGTATAGAGTGCGTTAAGTGATTAATTGTAACACATTTTCCATTGTATCGCAAGTTATATTGTCAAGTTCACGATAAGCTTTGTCCAAATCAGCTGCATGATCAACCACTACCCATTGTACTGCCGGACTGGTTGCAATGGTACTACGTACTAGGCCATGATAGTTACGAATTTTGTGCAACTTGAATTGATCCTCCACCGGGATTAGTTTTGCTAAATCAAATCCGGCTAGCAGTACAATGTCCGAAATTGGGGCGACCAAGTGCAATGCAATTACATCTTCAATATTGTCTAATTCGGCTAGATATTCTCCGTTGTATATCCTAACTCCGTGCGGACGGCCCAAATCACTGTACAAGTTGGTTGGCATGTAAAAATTGCAATTGGCCTGGAAGTTTCGTTGAAGTAATTGCTGTAGCTTGGTTTGATCATGACATATCACGTTGTCCGTACCACACCCGCGCCAGGTGCTCCAGCCTCCCCAGGTGGGACCGCAGGACTTTAGTTGCTCAATGTTCACAGTTGGATCAAGATTATAGCCGGTAGCAAATACCCAATTAACACGCATCATGCACCTTTAATTGTTTGCCATTTAACCCCACCTAAACATACCCAAGCAAAAGGTGTGTTGGGTTTGGGATCAGAGTTAAACACCAGGTCGCCACGAGTTCCCATGTATCCAGGAACACCCGGTGCATAGCCGATTCTGTGTTGCCCTATCCTGAGCTGCTTGATTGTGGTTAACCCGTCGGTGTCAAATTCCAGTAAGGGTGTTCGATTAATACCAATAGCCAAATTTTGCAATCTACCGGTACCAACGTAGGCCTGACCTTGTTTGAGCTTGCCGGCCACAATTGATACTTCTTCGTCCCATACGCTCAGGGCCATTTCGGGATCAGTTGTGTTGATGCCCACACGCCGTCGATGTACGTTCAAAGTTTGGTTAAGCTCAGTATGCCCGTCCACATGCAAGTCACGTAGTACACCAGTTTTTTGTATGTTAGATTCTGTAATATCCGGAGTAAGCATATTGCCAGTATATAACGGGCTACCATTGATGGTTACATTTTCAAACCCAATACCTTGTGTTTTTGCCAGCTCCAGGACCTGGTCAACCAATTGTGTCTTCCAACTATCTCCAATGCGGGCAACCGCCTGGGTCGCAGCACGGTCGGTAATCTCGTCCCAGCTGTGATTATCAGTGTTGATGATTCCGCGTACCAGCAGATTGTTAACTGAAAGGGACCCATCAACTTGTGCATCAGTTTCAATCTTGACTGAATTTGTCACCAACTGTGGTTTGATATAAACAGTATCATCTGTGACCACTAACTGTACATCCTGCGCTTGGTCCACAATACCACGGCTGGCAAAGTTGTCAGTTATTCGAGCATGCCACTTGTCAATACTCAAATCAATATGCTTTACTACCATTGCATCAAGATCAATACTGCTTAATCTCTCAAACAGCTTAGTGGACATTTGATGATTGACCAACTGCTCAATTTTCTTGACCCATACATCGTCCTGACTTAGATTTTCAATCGAAGCCGAAACAAGTGTTTGCACCGCCGAATCAATTGCAGTGTTTATTGTTACTTGATCTACATACGTATCAATACCCGGAATACGTCCTTGATCAAACAAGCTCTGAACATTGGTCTTTACAGTGTTGATAAGTTCCGGAACCGATTCAAGACTACGGAATTTAGCAGTGATACGATCCTGGATGTACTTGGTAACCTTGGCCTCGACTGTGTCAAACCAGTCGCGCTCGACAATTTGAGCCGCTACCTGCTGCTCAACTACTAATTTAATTTGTGTTTCTATCAGATTTCCGAACACTTCTGTGTCAATCATTCTGTCTCCAGGTATCTAGGGTAACACAATGAAATCCACCGCCTAGTGTTCTACTGTGCCGCAGGGTATGCGGGATCACAGTAAACTTCATTGCTTCTAGTCGTTTAATAATATCAGTCTGCGCTGCGTCCACAATCACAGTGTTGGGGTCGATGCTGAGTGTGTTCATACCAATCCACTTTGATGCATACGGGTACTGGTGGAACTGTTGTGGTACACAGTCATCGATCCAAATCTGTGTCCAGGATCTCAGGCATTTGGGTACTGTATCCGGAGTTACGCGACTGGCATTCAGCATGACTACGCCTTCTCTTAACGGAACCACGGTGGAGTCAATATGTACCCCGGCATAGAAATTGCACAACTCAATATGGATCTCGGGAAAACGTGCCTGCAACCATACCGCTGCTGCACGGTTGCCTGAACTTGATTCTAAAAACAGCCAAGTGTCATTGAGTCTACAGATATTCGCAGCATCCAACACCATGCCCCAATGCCTGGGCATGGTTACTAGCTCATTATGTTGTATAACACATCCTAACGCAGCTAGTTCAATATCCCTAGCAGGATACATCATAACAGGATCAACAACACAGGTGCATGCAATCAACAAGCGATCACGTGGGCAATAGTTATACATGCCGTCATAGCCAACAAAGTCCAGATCCTTGGGACGATGAACAGTAACATCAGCCTGCTGCAAAATTTTAACCAGGCCGTCTAGGTCTTCATTTGTCTCGTCAATGATCCATTGTGGCACAGGTCCACTCGGTACCGGTGTCTCATACCACGTGGTTTTCTTACTTTCTAGCGCAAACACCGGGTCATGCAACGGCCAGTTGGCATTGGTTGCTGTTCCAACTACAATTTCCCTCAGCGTGTCCCACTCATTGTAGCTGTGAATTTTCATAAGTGGCCGGTGATTTGCAAGGTGTATCTATCTTCAAGGCCAATGTTTGCTGCCATGTGTGGAGTATCATACGTCCACTCTAACACAGTACCAGCAGACCACTCTACCACTGGACTGCCCATGACTTCCAGATAATGCCCAGACTTCCAATCTTCAAGTAACACCAGGGCACGACGAATTGTTGTTTCGCGGCCGGCTAGATCAAACAACTCAATATACCGTCGATACAAATCACTATGGTTAGGCATAACTGTGCCGGTATGCATGCGATAGAATGCAAGTCCTACATCCTGCCACCCTAGATCTTCGTAGTATTTGATAAACCTGCTGGCCCATTCGGGCAACCGATGACGCATGTCACATAAGTCACCAGTAATTTTACTTTGATAGCCTTGACTGATCCAGGTGTTTACGCTGACTGGATCGTTAAAAGGCTCATTGATATACGCAAGTCTCTTAAACTCATGATCCCAGAAAACAGGAATGTTATATTTACTTGCTTCGTGTGTTGCCATAATGTACTACCGTCATCCCTTCACGATCCGGTTCTTTACGGAACGGATCAACAATTACCGAGCCACGACAGAATTTAAAGTAGTCGGGATCTTCGGCGTCTGTCCCAGTATAACCGTACGTAATCTTGCGGTTATGTGCCATAAGAATTACTGCTGCATAGTCAACATCATCTACCACATCAGTAAGATCATCAGCAAGTGGATCAACATATACCACTTGATGCCCGGCCTCAGCAATGTAATGCCCAATTAAAGTCGAGTAACTACCAATACAATAGGCCACATTAGGTTTGTATGCTTTACCATGGATCACAATAGGCAAGCAGTGACGATTGCTTTGCCCGATCAAGAACATGGCAAGATTTTTGGCCTGTGCTTCACGAGCAGACATAATAGTATCAAACAAGTCATACCCAACATCGTATTCCTCTGCTAACCAACGTAGTGCAATATTATCTCGAGGGTGACAGGCACCTGCATCCCCCATACCAGCAGTCATGTACTTGGGTCCCATGATACGCATAGTAGAATTGGATAGTGCATTGGTTACCACATCCACATTGATATGACCAATACGCATAGCAAAGTCTTGGATCATGTTGACTAGACCCACTTTAGCAGAAATAAACGTATTGTAGAAAATCTTAATTGCTTCACATTCATCCCAGGTGCCAATCTCGTAACGCGGATTGTTTTGCATCAAGGGACGGTAAATGTCAATCAACTCTTGTGCCAAGGTGTTGGGATTGCCGTCTTCGGTGCCAATCATAATCATCTCAGGATTGACCATGTCCCACTTTACTGATCCCATGGCAATGAGATAAGGGTTGTACAAGAACTGATGCTTCTTGTCTAGCAAGGTAATAAAGTGACGACGGGTAGTACCAGGTAGCACAGTACTAATTAACACTACCTTCTTTGGTGATCTTGCGTACTTGTTGACTTGGGCAATGGCTGCTTTAACTGCATCATGTCCAAAGTCGCGTGGTTCCTTGTGGCTGCTGGGCAAACTTCCATCGTAGCCCTCGGCGTGTGGTGTCGGTACTGCGATAAAAATCCAGTCGCTTTCATTGACTACTTCGTCAATATCACATACTTTAACCAAGCTGCTGGTACGTGGGTAAATATCGTATCCCCGTACTGTATTGCTTTCAGCAAATACCTCGGCACATTCTAGCCCGAGCTTTCCTAGTCCAATAAAACCAATTTGCATATATGTTCTCTGTTAATAATTTTTACGATTTTTTAAATTCCCATTATGGATGGGCAGAAACCCAAGTAATGTTATGGAAATTTCAGTGGGATGGATCAAAAAACTTTTATGATCTACAAGCTTGTTATGATAAAACTAAATTTCTTAGTCAACGTCATTATTGGAATATACACGGTTCAATGATATTACATGATCAAGAACCATTTACTTCTGACTCAGTAAATACTTATAGAAATACTCTGGCTCAAAGAAAAAATCAACCATTCTGGCTTAATTTTAATCGTCGTGAGATTTTACTCAGTATGCCGCACCAGAGCTGCTCTTGGCCAATATTTTGTCACAGCGAATCTAATAGCCAGGATATTGATTTTATTCGATATTTGGGAATGATTGACTGCTATTATTTCTGGCATGGTCTAGTTTCACGTGATTGGTTTAGGCATTGGCGTCATCATGCTGATTTTAAATTACGTAGTAATTGGGATCAAAGATTTTTACTATATGCACGTGATTTCTTGGGATCTAGAGAATACAGGAGAACTTTAATTGATCATCTTAGACCATTTCAACAAGATGTTCAGTATAATTGGTCAGGCAGTGATGTTGTTACCGGTGATTATAGTGCAAAAATTTCAACCCTAGATATGCGAGCAGCAGTGCATATTGTTGCAGAAACTGTGTTTGATCAAAATAAAATTCATCTTACTGAAAAAGTGTTTAAACCAATGGTCATGCTGCAACCATTTGTACTATTTGCAGGAGCAGGATCATTGCAATACCTTAAAAACTACGGGTTTAGAACATTCGACTCGGTATGGGATGAGGGGTACGATAGTGAAATTGATCATAAGGTGCGCATGGCACGAGCAGTCTCTGTAATACAAACACTACAGGAAAAATCATCAGAGGAATTTTCCTTAATCATGAAACGCTGTCAAAGCATTGTTGAACATAATCGTACTCATTTTTACAGTCAACAGTTTGAAGATATTTTATTAGATGAACTACATAAAAATATTAGAGGTAGTATTCTACAGCAGCACCACCGCACTAACGAAGATCCCGGTGGTGCTTTCTTCCATGCACTGGATTCAATTCGACATACACAATCAACCATTCCCATAAGCTTGCAACACCATGCTCGAAAAACGTTAAAGATGTTTGAACAGTTTAAACCAGTCAGATATAACCAAATACTCGATCAGTATACTTGGATTAATAGTATCAGGTAGCGGAGTCTAACAGGCTGGACCAGTCCGCTGCTGGCTCAGTCTGCTGATATTTCGTGATACGGGCAGACATATTTTTGTAGAAGCTGTCAAGTTCTCCCTGCCAACGTCCAATCAAATGCTCTAGCGCATCTTGACAATACTTCCAATTGCGCAATTGGTAATTGCGCATCATGTTGTTGTGCAAGTCTCGATACTGTGCTAGAGATGCAAGATCCGGTAAAGCCACTTGATCTAGCAGGCACCAAGCTGTTTCGGGATGTTCTTTACCCGGGCGCCATAGTGTGTCAAGTTCCAACACTGTGTACTTGTTTGCAAGATTCTCGGCGTCAGTGCGGCTAGCAAAGATGATATTCATATTAACCGGCTTCGGGTTCAAGTTTGATTTGTAACGGATAACCTTCGGTACGGGCCGAGATGGTGATCTCAATTCCCTTTTGTTCAGCAATCTCGTAAGGCAACACAGCCACTACTGCCGAGCCAGATTCGTGAATGTCCATGGTAATTTTTTCAGCAGCATCGGGTTCATATCTGAAATGCTGGATTAGACTTTCAATCACAAACTCCTGGCTGGTTTGATTGTCATTGATGTAAATTACTCTAAACAACGGCGGAATGATTACTGATTCACTGGGTTTGATACGAGCTTTGACTTCTGATTGAGCCATGTTTTTCTTCCTGTTAAGGCAAGGGTCAAGTTGACCCTTGCTGTTTATTTACAATTATTGAGTATCGTACGCGATTACAATCTTCTTGGGCTTCATGGCTTCAGGAACCACATGCTCAAGTCGAATGCTTAAAATGCCGTCTTTCATGACAGCGTCCTTAACCTCGACATAATCGGCCAGCGTCCAACTACGAATCCAACTACGATTGCTGATTCCATGATGCAGATACTCTACGTCTGGACGTGCTTTCTCACCACGGGCAGCAGTGACAAGCAAACGCCCATCATGGTGTTCAATATCAATCTCGGACTGAGTAAATCCAGCCGCAGCAATACGAATCTCATAGAGATTGTCACTGGTTTTGATAATGTCGTAAGGGGGATAGTTGTTGTTGGCAGCAGTATCCAGTTGTGTAGTAATGCGATCAAACAATCGATCAATACCAACCGAATTACGGTACCAGGGGGAAAGGTCAAACGAAGTGATTTTAGTCATGTTTATCTCCTATTAGGCAAGTTGACTATGGTGTAGCCCCACCATGGGCACTACAAGTGTATTTATACAGGAAATTATCAGCTATGTCTGTTATTTAGGTCAACAATCAGTTTGTAATCTGCCCAAACATCATTTGCCCAGGACATAGTGAACAAGGTGTAGAATCTATCATCCTCAAAGGTCACACGGATAGTTTGCTTGTGAATTTTATATCTGTGTGGGGCTGCATGCCTGGCCGACCAATTGTCAAGCTCGACCAATATGTGGTCTAGTATATTGCGTGACCAATACGACGCTTTTTCAAGTTGAAATTCAATGTACAATCAGAATTTGCGGGTTGGTAAAGTTTGGCTTGCAAGGTGCTTTAGCCAACGACTGCGTGCTCGTTGAGCAGCAATTTTGCGCCGTGTTGTGGGTTTGATATAGCTTTCTCGATCTCGAAGTTCCAGGAGGGTGCCATCTTCTTGCACCTTTTTCTTAAATTTTCGCAAGGCGCGCTCAACATTACCATCAGCGCCGACAAAAACAATTTTTCCCTTTGAGCCCAAGATACTATCTCCATTAAAATGCAACTGGAGTATTTATATTATCTACGTCTATTTGAATGCAGGTAATCCCACGTTCAACATACCGTCGTAGATTAAACATGTGCAGCATCAGAGCACGTTCAATCTCGCTATGCAGTGCTCGTGCACCAGTGCCCAATGTCATAGCTCGATCTACCAGTGTATCCAAGGCAGCGGTAGTAAATGTTAGCTCAACACCATCTTGCGCAAACAACCACTGATACTGGTCAATGTAATTGTTCTTGACTTCGGTTAGGATACGAACCATGTCTTCACGCTCAAGCTTTTTCAAAGTAACAATGCCCGGGAAACGACCTACAAATTCAGGGATGAGACCAAACCGCACAAGGTCATCCGGATTTACAAGATCCAGGTCCACATCTTCCTGTGTGCCGACCGACCCAGTAAACCCAATAGTGGTACCATTAATGCGGCTTTTTACGATTCCGCTAAGTCCAACAAATGCTCCGCCGGCAATGAACAGAATGTTAGTGGTATCAATCTCGGTCATCTCTCCGGTAGGGTGTTTACGCCCACCTGTGCTAGGGATGCGGCACTTGGTGCCCTCTACCAACTTTAGCAAGGCCTGCTGTACACCTTCACCAGATACATCACGTGTGATTGATGCTGATTCACTCTTGCGAGCAATCTTGTCAATCTCGTCCACAAACACAATACCTCTCTGTGTTTTGGCAATGTCATTGCCACCATTAGCATGCAGGCGGCTGATAAGACTTTCTACGTCATCTCCTACATATCCGGCTTCGGTGAGACTGGTTGCATCAGCGATAGCAAAAGGTACATCCAAATACTTGGCTACAGTTTTTGCCAGCAGGGTTTTCCCGGTGCCGGTGGGACCAACCATAAGGATGTTTGCTTTGTTTATCTCACGTTCGGGATCAGTGCAGCTGATCCGTTTGTAGTGGTTGATAATTGCTACACTAAGCATGATCTTAGCTTGGTCCTGACCAATCACATACTGATCCAAATACTCTTTGAGATTCATTGGATCCATTTTCTTAGGATCTGCCGGTGCAATTACCAAATTATCATGCTCGTCCACTAGGAGGTCAGTACATAGTGCTACACATTCATTGCAGATTGCAACTGAATCACTAACAATCAGTTTTGCAACTGCATCTTTGGGTTTACTACAAAAACTACAGAGTTGCGTTTCATTCATTGACCAGTTTCTCGTTGTAAGTGGGCTTCAATATGTGCACGTTCAATATCGGTTAGTAAATCAGTATCGTACTCACTTAACTTGATTCGATCAATCAAGTAATCAAGATACGCTGTACTGTGTACGTATCTATCATTTACTGCTTTATCTACTTCTATCCATCTCACGCTATTGTACTTGTAAACCTTGGTGGGTTTATAGTCTATTCGGATGAACTGATCGCCTTTCTCAGGTTTTTCAGGCCAGGCGCTACCAAAAAGTACATCTCGATTATTATCCGGCACATCTATATAGTCTTCCCACGGCAGCCGGTCAATTAAACCTTTCTCGTACATACGAATAGTGGCTTTGATGCCAGGCTCGCGATTCTCAGCTTTCCAGCGACGCTTGGCTTCTTTAGATGATTCATCTAGGGTTTGTTCAATCTCGGCATAATCAGTATCAATCTGTTCAATTTCCGCAACTGGTTCTTCGACTACTACAGCGAGTTCTTCAACTGGTGGCGCTACTGGAATAGGTTCTTCAGCATGATATGTCTCTTCTACCCACTCGGTTGGCCAGGAATGTATATCATCAACTGGTGGCTCAACCGGTAGTAGTTCTTCCTTGGGTTGCAGCTCGGCTTCTCTTTTCTCACGCTCCCATTTTAAACTCTCGGTAGCCGATAACAACATCATCACAGCCAGTGGGTCAAACACCAGTACCAGTATAATAATTACCCATCTTACTGCCCGCTCTAGAGTATTACTGTCTGGGTTATCCCCGTAGATAAATGCTGCTATGTATTTAATTGGTCCAACTTCTGCTTCAACTTTGCGAACCTCTGCTGCCACGGGCGCTCGATCTTCCACAAGCTGGCTAACTTTTTTCTGCTCGGCTTCGATATCGGCAAGTAGTCTGCCACGTTCCTTCTGCTGCCCTCTACGAATCTGTACCGCTTTATCGGCACCCTTTTCATCTGATGAGCGGCCCATGACCTGATCCACTGCCTCATCCATCTGTTTGAGCGCCTTGCGATTGACATCTATATTGTCCTTCCCAGTTTTGATCTTTTCGTCGTAGATGGCAATCTTGGCTAACACTGTGCCGCTGACTAATCCTTGATCGCTGTGAGCCTTGCTCAAGAATCCAAAAATGCCCATGCTAGTAATCAGCATGAGCATGGCAACTGCTGATACCAAATAAGTCCGCATGGTAAAGTGTACTCGCGGCCAGTATTCATGCAGCCACACTGTGACAGTAAGCTTGGCGACCTCAAGGATGGATCCCATGATTAGAATGGGAGCAACAGCACCGGCGAATATGGCACTCAAGCCTATGATACTATAAAATGCAGCAACTGAGCTAAGGCACAGCGCCACTAAAAACATTAGGTATGTTAAAAACATGGTAAAGTATTTACCGGGGTCTCCGTGTATGATCAGTGAGTATAATAGAAAAGCCACCCCGGGGTGGCCTGTGCTCAGACTACGCAGGATTAAAGCTTTTCGCCTGCTTCAAACCCACGGAATCTCAGGAATCTTGGGAACCGGAGACTGTAGCTTCCGTCTTGATTTTGTGTGACTGCGTCAGCTTGGATTTCACTAATCTGGCCAAGTAACTCAGGCCTTGTGGCCCACAAGCGGCTGCGATCATCATCACTATAGCCAGTACCAACATTAACTCGAATGGTTCGATCATTATCAACTCCTATTACCATGTGTGTATTATAGCAAATACTGAATATTCAGTCAAG
>Ga0114966_10002311_pt1 | contig 17015 bp, 21 predicted proteins | sample M_130207_XF_Meta_FD_87029 | JGI IMG/M metagenome (GOLD analysis project Ga0114966, IMG submission 87029) | Freshwater microbial communities from Lake Montjoie, Canada to study carbon cycling - M_130207_XF_MetaG | ecosystem: Environmental > Aquatic > Freshwater > Lake | place: Lake Montjoie...
CCCGCCCGGGATCACCCGGCCTGCTCGCTCGCGCAGTGCTCCGTCAATATTGCCGCTGCTCATGGTGCCCCCAGGAACTGTGGTCCGCTCGGTCGACCACGCTTGTGACCCTAGCGAAGGCGGGGCTCAACGGCCGACGGAAGCCCGCCACGACGCGAGAACCCGCTCGCGGTTCGCTGTGGCCCACACGCGCTCGTAGTCAACGAGGTCCACCGACGACAGTTGGGGGGCACCCGGAGCAGGGGCGACATCCGAGCGGACCGAACTGCGATTGCTTACCTGAACGTTCAGCTCCCCCGCCTCGCGGGACAGCGACCAGTCGACGAGTGCCCGGGCCGCCGGAGCATTCTGGCTTCCCTTCACGATGCTGACGGCACCGATCTCGAAACCGGTCTGCGCCGGGACCGAGAGGTCAACCGCGCCCCCCTTGGCCCGTTCGGTGAGGATGTCATGTGCCCAGTTCGGGCACGCAACGGCCGTGCCCTCGACCACCATCTTCAGCGCCGCCGACGATGACGCCGTGTAGGCGGCAACGTTCGCGTGCAGGGCAACCAGGTACTCCAGTGCCTTGGCCTCGTCGCGCTTGAAGCGGAACACCTGGGTCATCACGAACAGCGAGCCACCACCGGTCTTCAGGGGGTCGGGCAGGACGATCTTTTGCTTCCACACCGGGTCGAGCAGGTCGTCCCAGGTGGGCAGAGCCCGGTTGTCGAACTCCTGCGCCAGGCGGTTGCGGTTGGTCATGATGCCGAACACACCGGTGTACCAACCCGTCCAGTGCCCGGTCGCATCCTTGAAGCGAGGGTCGATCGACTCGGCCGCCGCAGAGCGATACGGCTCGAGCACCCCTTCGGCCCCTAGCGGATCGTGGAACTCGCTCGAGCCACCGATGAACACATCGGCGAGGGGCGTTGCGGCCTCGGCACGCAGTTGTGTCTGGAGGGCGCCGGCCGAACCGCTCAACAGGTTGACCGCCACACCCGGATACGCGGCTGCGAACGCAGCAAAGAACTTTGCGTTGGTGGATTCGTTCAGGGCGGAATACACCGAGAGGTTGCCGGTCACGGGCGCCGCGGTGGACGACGGCGCGGACGAATCGGGGACGAGGGTGCCGCCGCTCGATCCGTCCCGACTGCATGCCGCGAGGCCGAGGCCCACGAGGGCCACGAACGACCGGCGGCCGAATACCGCTGGCCTTGTTGATTCTTCAGGCATTGCCGCAATCCCCCTGGTTGAACCCCCGAGGATACGCGAACCCAGTCCTTGCGGCAGCACCCAGACGCCGAGCCCGTAGGCCCAGCAAGGGTGCGCGTCCGCGGAGTTGCTCAGTTGGCGAGCGAACCGCCGAAGATCTGCCAGGCGAGCACGCTCTTGGCCACGAGGCTGAGCACGAGGTACACCTTCTCGCCGTACAGATAGTTACTCCAGCGACCGACACCGCGGTACTGCAACCACTGGTTCAGGCCGAAGCTGAAGAAGAACACCTGCTCGGCCACCACGATGCCGTACACGAAGCCCGGCACGGTGTCGGCGCCGATGACGTTCACCCAGATGGCAACCCACGGCGCCAGTGCGGCGATGGTGCCGAACCAGAATGGCATCATCGTGGTGGTTGCGCGGCCGGGCGGGTTCATGCGTTCCTGCACCCAGCCGAACAGGATCATTGCGACGTTGGCGCCGATCACGGCAATCACGGCAGCGATGTCGGTGATGCCGCTGTACGACCCGATGAGCACGATCATCAACGTGGCGCTCAGGGAGTACTCCACCCAGCGGAACCTGTTGATGCCCCGACGCAGGTCGCCCTCGTACGCGCCGCGCAGCACCGTTGCGGTGAGTAGGTGGTCGATTGCTGCCAGCGCGAGGAATATGGCAACAGCCGGGCCGATCGGCAGGTCGAAGAGGGCCTTCGGGGTGTCGAGCCGCGTCCCTGGCGGACCCTGCGGGAAGGTGGACGTGATGCTGATGGCGAAGCCGCCCGCCATCACCGCGATCATCACCGCTTGGGCGGCGTGTAGCACGGTGAGCCCGAGATTCCACGAGCGCAGGTTCTTCAGCCGCTCCGGGGACACCCCGGTGGCGATTGCTGCATCAGGGGGTGAAGTTCTACTGACCATTTCGACACGCTACGCCCGCCCCGTTCGGCACGCGCGCATGGGTTCCCGACCAGGACATGTGCGCCGTGCCGGGTGGATTGATCGTGCCCGAGGTGGGATTCGAACCCACACGTCCTTGCGAACAAAGGATTTTGAATCCTCCGCGTCTGCCATTCCGCCACTCGGGCAAGTGATCGGCCCCCGATCGTACCGATGTGCATTCGAGTTCGGTGAGCCGAAGCCCACAGCCACGACGTACGTGACCTACGCGTCGTCCCGCAGGGCTTCTTTCCAAGACCGGAACCGAGTGTGCACGGTGCCATCGGGGCCGCTCCCCTCGCCAGAGCCGTCCGCAAAGAGCCGAAAGGTAAACAGGCGGCCGAGGTCCGTCGAGTCCACTGCCCCGTACCGCGCGTCTACGTGCACGGCGGCACCCGCGCGCCACAGCAAGTAGCGCCCGATGCGACGGACGTACCCGGCCTCCTCGCCGAGGTCGTCGCCGAGCAGTCGGATGGCCTCGGGGGCCTCGATCCAGCGGGACGCGACGATGCGGGAGTCTCGCTGCGGCAGGGGCGGCAGTTCGTCGGTATGCACGTCGTGGTCGACGAGCGGTCGCTGCTCAGCCGGGGTAGCCATTACTCGTCACCGTCATCGTCGGCCGCGGCATCGCCGAGGCGGGCCAGCAGTTGGTCACGCACCGACATTCCGGGCTCGCGTGCCTTGTCCCCGGTGATGCGCCAGCCGTGGCGGCTCGAGTACAGCAGCGGCGGTTGCTTGAGGCGGCCCTCCCCCTGCGCATCGACGCGGGCGAATACGAGGTGGTGGTCGAGCATCGGCACGGTCTGGAACACCGCGCACGAGAACCAGGCGATGCAGTTCGGTACCACCGGGTGGCCATCGACGTCCTGCAGGTACTCGGGGGCGACGTACCGGAACTTGCGGCCCGGATACCCGAAGTACTGCCCCTCGCTGATCTGGTCGGCGGCAAGCAGCGACACCGTGAACCGACCGCTCGCCCCGATGAGCGGCCAGGTGTCGTGCTTTGGCGAGATCGACGCCATCACCACCGGTTCCTCAAACGACACCTGCGTCACCCAGTGCGACGTGTAGGCACGGGTAACACCACCGTCGGAGGCGGCGACCACCTGGACACCCTTGATCATTTGGCCCAGACATCGCTTCACAGCGGGATCGATCACCCGCCCATTGTGCACCTGCCCCCCGGATACCACCATGCGAGGCCCGCGAGCGGGCCGCCAAGGTTACAAATGCCCTGCACAACGGCATCGGTGTCACACCCGGGCCGCCCGACCGAATAGTTTGTGAGGTAAGGGTCCCCCGACCCGACACGCACGAGGAGTCCACCCGCAACCCATGCTTGCCTTCACCTTTCCGGGCCAGGGGTCCCAACGGCCCGGCATGGGTCGCCCCTGGGTGGATCACGAGAGCTGGGAACTGGTTGAGGAGGCTTCGGCCATCTCGGGGCGCGACGTCGCCCGCCTCATGCTCGACGCCGATGCCGACGAGCTGAAGGACACCCGCAACGCCCAGTTGATGACGTTCGTGTCGAGTCTGATGGTGCTCGATGCCGTGGAGCGCCTCGGCCTCGAGCCGAGTTTCTGCGCGGGTCACAGCCTCGGCGAGTACACCGCGCTGTCGGCAACTGGCGCGCTGGGCTTCGAGGACGGGGTCCGCCTCGTCTGCGAACGGGCCGACGCGATGCACGAGGCCGGCCTGACCAATCCCGGGACGATGGCCGCTGTGCTCGGCATGGACGACGACGACGTTGAGGTGGCCTGCCGGCGTGCGGACGACGACGTGTGGGTGGCGAACTTCAACGCGCCTGGCCAGGTGGTCATCGCCGGTTCCATCGGGGGCGTTGCCAAGGCCACGGCAATCGTGAAGGAGATGGGCGGCAAGAAGGTCATGCCGCTCCAGGTGGCCGGTGCGTTCCACACGCCGTACATGGCACCCGCACGCGACCGTCTCCGCAACGCAATCGCCAGCGCGAACCCCCGCGACACCGAGGTACCCGTTATTTCCAACGTGGACTCGCTCGCTCACGACAAGGGCGACGACTGGTCGAGCCTGCTGTCCGCCCAGCTGTCGAGCCCCGTTCGCTGGAAGCACTCGCTGCTCACGATGGCAGAACTCGGTGTCGTCGACTTCGTGGAGCTTGGGCCGGGCGGCGTGCTCTCCGGCATGGCCAAGCGAACCCTCGACAACGCGCGGACGATCTCGGTCGCGACCCCGGAGGAACTCGACAAGCTCATCGAATGGGTGAACGCTGGCAAGAGCACTGCTGTAGTCGCCCATCAGGGTGAACATCTCTTCGCCACCGAGCGCGTGGTCGTCAGCCCGATTGCCGGCGTATTCACCCCGATCGGCACGCTTGCCGACGGTTCGTACATCGAGGTCGGCACGGTGCTCGGCGACATCGGTGGCGAGGAAGTCCGCTCGCCCTTCGCCGGGATCCTGCAGTCGTACATCGCGGTGGACGGCGAGCGTGTGACGCGCCGCCAGCCCATCGCCTGGTTGAGGACCTCCTGACATGCCGGCCATCCCGTCGGGCGCACCCGGCGCCGTCATCATCGGTTGGGGCTCTGCGTTCGGCGAGAAGACGGTCACCAACGAGGACCTCTCCCGCGTCCTCGACACCTCCGACAAATGGATCATCGAGCGCACCGGCATCCGGGAGCGGCGCATCGGTGGTTCGACGGCGTCGCTGTCGGTGCAGTCCGGCCGCAGGGCGCTCGAGATGGCCGGTGTGGACCCGACCGAGGTTGACGCCCTCGTGCTCGCCACCACCACCCCGGACCGCTCTGTCCCGGCCACCTCGGCAACGGTCCAGCATGCGCTCGGGCTCAAATGCGGAGCCTTCGACCTCAATGCTGCATGCAGCGGGTTCGTCTATGCGCTCATCAACGCTCACGGCCTGATCGCTGTGGGTGCGAAGAAGGTGTTGGTCATCGGCACCGACACCCTCTCCCGCCTCACCGACTGGACGGACCGGAACACGGCGGTGCTCTTCGCCGACGGCTCGGGTGCTGTTCTGCTCGAGGCGTCCGACGCCGGCAGCCAACTGCTGGGCTGGGACATCGACGCGGACGGCTCGGCCGAGAAGTACCTCTATGCAGAGCTCGGTGGCATCCTCAAAATGGAGGGCAAGGAGGTGTTCCGCAGGGCGGTGCGCATCATGGTGGACTCCGCCCAGAAGTCAATGGCCGCCGCCGGGATCACCGCGGACCAACTGACCCTCGTCGTACCGCACCAGGCCAACATCCGCATCGTCCAGGCGGCCTGCGAGCGCCTCAAGGTGCCGATTGAGAAGGCCGCCCTCGTGCTTCAGTACGCCGGCAACACGTCGTCGGCTTCCATCCCGCTCGCGCTCGTGGACGCGCTGGACAACGGCCGCGTGAAGCCCGGCGACTACGTGTTGCTCGTCGGTTTCGGTGCCGGGATGACCGCAGCGAGCGCCGTGCTCCGCTGGGGAGGCGGTGCCGCATGAGCCGCGTCGTGCTCGTTACCGGCGGTTCCCGCGGAATCGGCCTTGCCATCGCACAGCGCTTCGCTGCGCTCGGTGACCAGGTTGCGGTGACGTACAACTCCTCGCCCCCGCCGGAGGGCCTCTTCGGCGTGAAGTGTGACGTCACCAACACGGCCGAGGTGGATGCTGCGTTCAAGTCGGTGGAGCAACAGTTCGGTTCCGCCGTGGAGGTGCTCGTGTCCAACGCGGGCATCACCAAGGACACCCTTCTGCTGCGGATGAGCGAGGCGGATTTCGCCTCCGTCGTGGACGCCAACCTCACCGGCGCGTTTCGCGTCTGCAAGCGCGCGGCCCAGGGGATGCTGCGAGCACGCAAGGGCCGCATCGTGCTGGTGTCCTCGGTGGTCGGCCTGCTCGGTTCCGCGGGCCAGGCGAACTACGCCGCCTCCAAGGCCGGTCTCGTGGGCTTTGCCCGTTCGCTCGCTCGCGAACTCGGCTCGCGCAGCATCACCGTCAACGTCGTGGCCCCCGGCCCGGTGGCCACCGACATGACCGCTGTACTCAGCGAGGACCGCCTCAAGCAGGTCACCGACGCCGTCCCGCTCGGACGGATGGCCTCCCCGGAGGAGATTGCCGGAGTCGTAGCATTCCTCGCCTCCGAAGACGCTTCGTACATCACCGGCGCAGTCATCCCCGTGGATGGCGGCCTCGGCATGGGACACTGACAAACTCACCCACTACCGGTCCGGGGCTGAGTACCCGTACCTCATAACAAGGAGAAAATTGTGGCTGACAACTGGGAACGCTTCCGCAAGTGCGCCGTCGACGTGCTGAGCGTCGATGCCAGCAAGGTGGTACCCGAGGCGCTGTTCGGCGACGACCTCGACGCAGACAGCCTCGACCTCGTCGAGCTCGTCATGGCGCTCGAGGAAGAGTTCGACATCACGGTTCCCGAGGAAGAACTCGAAGGCGTCAAGACCGTTGGTCATGCCTTCGAGCTCGTCACCGGCAAGCTCTGACAGGAAATATCGCATGAGAGGTAGCGCGCGGCGGGTTGCGATCACCGGACTCGGTGTCGTGGCCCCGTGCGGTCTGGGCAAGGAAGCGTTCTGGAAAGGACTCCTCGGCCCGGGCGTCACGGATCACAAGGCAATCCATATCCCCGACTGGGATCCCCTCCCCTATTTCGACAGTCCGAAGGACGCACGGCGCGCCGACCGCGTCGAGCAGATGGCGCTCGCCGCTGCGGCGGAGGCGATGGCACAGGCCGGGGACCTCGGCATCGACAGCCGCCGTATCGGCACCATCTTCGGTACCGGTGTGGGCGGTCTCGGCACGCTCGAGGAACAGATCCGCGTGCTCGTCGAGAAGGGCGAGCGGCGTGTGTCGCCGTTCCTCGTGCCGATGATGATGGCCAATGCCGCCGGCGCTGCTATCTCCATGCGATACGGCCTCCGCGGCCCGAACGAGACAATCTGCACCGCGTGCGCGGCGTCCACGCACTCCATCGGCTACGCCGCCCGCCAGATCGCTTGGGGCTTGTGTGACGCTGCGGTCACCGGAGGCTCTGAGGCTGCCGGTGTGCCCATCGCCATCGCCAGTTTCGGCAACATGACCGCACTGTCCACGAGCGGCTCGAGCCGGCCGTTCGACAGGGACCGTGACGGTTTCGTGCTCGGCGAGGGCGCTGCGGTCCTCGTGCTCGAGGAGTGGGAGAACGCCAAGAAGCGTGGCGCCACGATCCTCGGCGAGGTGCTCGGCGCCGCCAGCAATGCCGATGCCCATCACATCACTGCGCCGTCACCCGGTGGTGTCGGGGCGATCCGTTGCATCGAGCTTGCCCTCGAGGACGCCGGGCTTGCGCCGTCGGACATCAAACAGATCAACGCACACGGCACGTCCACGCCGCTCAATGACGCCGCTGAGGCAGCCGCAATCGCCCACGTTTTCGGCCCAAACGGCCCGGCCGTCGTCTCCACAAAGGGCGTCACAGGTCATGCGCTCGGTGCCGCAGGTGCGCTCGAGGCCGCTGCAGTGCTGTTGTCCATGCAGCACCGGCTCATCCCGCCGACTGCCGGCACCGTCAACGTCGACCCAGATTTCACGATCGACATCGTCACCGGTGCGCCGCGACCCTGGGAGCCCGGCCCCACCATGTCGAACTCGTTCGGATTCGGCGGCCACAACGGCACCCTGATCATCGCGCCGCCCAGTTGATTCCTCTCAGGCGTTAACGACGACGAAGAGCAGTTCGCACTCACAGGCAACCTCGCCGTTGAGGAGTGCCTTGCCTGCGCCCTTGCCCGCACGGGCCGACATGCGCCCGAGGTCCACAATGAGTTCGAGCGTGTCCCCAGGGCTCACCTGACGGCGGAAGCGTGCGGCATCGAGGCCGCCGAACAACGGCAACTTTCCCGCGAAGCGTTCATCGGTCAGCACGGCGATTGCGCCGATCTGTGCGATTGCCTCGCACATCAGCACGCCAGGCAGTGTCGGACGACCGGGAAAGTGCCCGGGGAAGAACCACTCGTCGCCCTGCAGATGCCACGTGCCGGTGGCCGACACACCGGGAACGAGCGCTGTGATCTCGTCAACGAAGAGGAACGGAGGTCGGTGAGGAAGGATGCTCGCGGGGGCAGGGAAACCGGCGGAAGACATCACGAGGCCCCCTTGCGCTTCACGCCGTGCCCGAAGAACCCACCGCGTGGGCGGGCGTGCGCGTGGTAGTGATCCGGGATGTTGCGCATGTTGTCGTCCACGTAGTGCTCGTACTCGAAGTGTGTCTCCACCACCATGGCGAGCCGTGCGTGCAGTTCGATCTTCACGTGGTCGGGCGGACTGTTGTCGTGCTCGCGCCACACCACCATCGGCACGGCGCAGATCTCGCACTCGGCGATCCAGCAGAGATCGTCCTCGTGGAACCACTCGGTGATCCTCGCCGCCTCGCACAGTTCACACTTGCGCTCGCCGCTCATCCAGCCCGTCATGGTTCTCCCCTCACTCACCGATCGCGGCACGCACCTCGGCCACGTAGTCGCCCACTGCATCGGGGCCGCCGTCCATCAGGCGGCGCACCACCGACGCACCCTGGATAACGCCGTCGGCGACCTGCACAGCCTCTGCAGCCTGCGCCGCGTTCGACACACCAACACCGATGAGCACCGGGATGTCGGTGATCGCCTTCAGCCGCCTTGCCATCACCGTTGCCGATGCCGCCAGCGAGTCGCGCTCGCCGGTCACGCCGAGCAAACCCACTGCGTACACGAAGCCCCTCGTACGCGCACAGATGCGCGGCAGCCGCTCGTCCGGGGCAGTCGGCGCGGCGAGCATGATCGTCTCCACACCGGCGTCGTCCGCCGCCGTGGTCCACAGCCCGGATTCCTCGAGGGGAAGGTCCGGGACAATGGCACCAGCGATACCGGCCTTGGCCAGATTCTGGGCAAAGCGTTCGTGGCCGGCCCGGAAGACCGTGTTGTAGTAGCACATCACGATGATCGGGATGCCGGCATCGAGCCCACTGATCGCGTCCATGATCGAGATGGGCGTTGCCCCGTCGTCCAGCGCTCGCTGGGAGGCCTGCTGGATCACCGGCCCGTCCATTGCCGGGTCGGAGAACGGCAGGCCGACCTCGACGACATCGGCCCCATTCGCCGCCGCCGCACGGATTGCTGCTTCCCAGCCGGGGTACCCACCGGTGACGTAAGGGATCAACAACTTTCGGCCGGCATCGCGCTTGGCGCGCAGCATCGCTTCGAAGGGTCCGAGATGTCGCATGATTCGCCCAGTGTTGTCGATCAGCCGAGAATGTCCATCATCTGGCCGACGTCCTTGTCGCCGCGGCCAGACAGGTTCAACAGCACGGTCTGGCCCTGCATGTTCTTGGCCTCACGCAGGATCCAAGCAAGGCCGTGGGCGGGCTCGAGAGCCGGGATGATGCCCTCACGGCGCGACAGCATCTGGAAAGCATCGATCACCTCGGCGTCGGTGACGTTCGGGTACTCGACACGCCCGATGGAAGCGAGGTGCGAGTGCTCTGGCCCGATGCCTGGGTAGTCGAGACCGGCGGAGATGGAGTGCGCCTCGAGCACCTGGCCGTACTCGTCCTGCATGAGGAAGCTCTTCATGCCGTGCACGACGCCCGGCACGCCGCGCGCAACGGCAGCGCCGCCTGCGGGCTCCACCCCGACGATGCGCGCCTTGGTGTCGACGAAGCCGCTGAAGATGCCGATGGCATTCGAGCCACCGCCAACACACGCCACCACCACGTCCGGGTCCGCGCCGAGCAACTCGCGACACTGGCGGTTCGCCTCCTCACCGATCACTCGGTGGAACTGGCGCACCATCCACGGGTATGGGTGCGGGCCCATCACGGACCCGAGGCAGTAGTGGGTGCCCTCGACGGAACCGACCCAATCACGCATGGCCTCGTTCACGGCGTCCTTCAACGTGCGGCTGCCGGACTCGACGGCCTCCACCTCGGCACCGAGCAGTTTCATACGGAACACGTTGAGCGCCTGGCGTTCCACGTCCACCGCACCCATGTACACCTTGCACTCGAGGCCCATCAGCGCAGCGGCGGTTGCAGAGGCCACGCCATGCTGGCCGGCGCCCGTCTCGGCGATGATGCGCTTCTTGCCCATGTGCTTGGCGAGTAACGCCTGACCGAGCACGTTGTTGATCTTGTGGCTACCCGTGTGGTTGAGGTCCTCGCGCTTGAGCAGCAGCCGGATTCCGAGGTCCGCGCCGAGGTTGTGGCATTCGGTGAGGATCGACGGGCGACCGGCGTAGTCGCGCAGCAACTCGTCGAGCGTCGTGCGAAACACGGTGTCCGTCCAGGCCTCGCGGAAGGCGGCCTCAAGCTCCATGCAAGCGGGTACCAGCGTCTCGGGCACGAAACGCCCTCCGAAGTCACCGAAACGGCCCTCGGGAGTGGGGTCAGCCATCAAAGTCATGATCGAACCTTTCGCTTGCTCTCGTTGCTGTCTATTCGTCGGCCCAGTCGTACGGCATCTCGTCCGAACCCCGGTAGGGCTCGGGAGCAGCCGCACGCGCTGCAGTGATGAAGGCGCGCACCTTGCGCGGATCCTTGCGCCCCGCCGAGGACTCCACGCCGGACGACACGTCCACACCCCATGGGTCCACCACCTCAATGGCGTGTGCCACGTTGTCCGGTGTGAGACCGCCGGCAAGGATCACCTTGAGACCCTTGGGCACGCTCTCCACCATCGTCCAGTCGAACACCTCGCCGCTGCCGGGCTGCGCGGAGTCCACCAGCACCATGTCCGACGGGTACTCACGAGCACGCTGGACGAGCGGCGAGCCTGCGGGGAAGGCCTTGTACACGCGCCGGATGGAGCGGGCGATCTCGATGGCTTCCTCGGGGTGCTCGTTGCCGTGCAGCTGAACCGCCTTCACACCGGACCGGTTCGCGATGTCCACCACCCGCCCCGGGGACTCGTTGCGGAACACACCGACGGTGAGCACCTCGGGTGGCAGCCGGCGCACGATGTCGTACACGGCGAGTGCGGTGACCTGTCGCGGTGACGGGGCGAACACGAACCCGACAGCATCGGCACCCATGGCCACCGCCAGCAAGGCGTCGTCCTCGGTGGTGATCCCGCAGATCTTCACGAACATGACGAACGACACGGTACCGGTTCACACCCGCCGGACGGCGAGGGATATTGCTCAGACGCGGACGCGCAGTGCGCGCAGGGCTGCCGCCGGGTCCGGGGCAGTGACGAGCGTCTCTCCAACCAGCACCGCGTCGTACCCAGCCGCCCGCAGCGAGCGGGCGTCGTGCGGACCCCGCACCCCGCTCTCGGCCACTTTCACGGCCGTATCGGGAATAACCCCGGCCATGCGGACCGCCCGCTCGTGGTCCACCTGGAACGTGATGAGGTCCCGCTGGTTGACACCGACGAGGTTGGCCCTAGCGGTCAGCGCATGATCAAGTTCTCGCTCGTCGTGGATCTCGACGAGTACGTCGAGGCCGATCTCGATCGCCAGCGCATGGAAGTCGGCAAGCTCGGCGGGCTCGAGCGCGGCGGCGATGAGCAGGACGCAGTCGGCCCCCATGATCCGTGCATCGCAGACATCACGGGTGGACACGGTGAAGTCCTTGCGGAGCACCGGCAACGAGCAGGCAGCACGGGCGACCTGCAGGTCCGCCACCGAGCCCCCGAAGTGCTCCACGTCGGTGAGCACGCTCACACAACTGGCCCCGCCCGCCTCGTAGCGGCGCGCAATGTCCGCTGGGTCCAGGTCGATGTTCAGCGCCCCCTTCGAGGGGGACCGGCGCTTGATCTCGCTGATGACCCGCAGTTCGTCGCCGCCAACGAGCGCCGCGCGGAAGCCACGGGTGGGCGGGCAGGCCTTCGCCTCGGCGACGAGGGCATCGAGCGGGCGTCGGTCCGCTGCGGCCACCTCACGGTGACGGTCGAGGATCTTGTCGAGGTACGTCGCCATCACCCGAAGACGCTAGTGGCCCGTTCGAGTACCCCTACGCACCGAGTTCGGCGTAGGTGGCGTTGATCGCCCGCAGCAGGTCGGCGGGTGCCAGTTCCACGTCCATGCCCCGGCGCCCTGCCGACACGAACACGGTCTCGTGGAGGATGGCTGTCTCGTCCACGAACGTCGGCAGCGACCTCTTCTGGCCGATCGGGCTGATGCCACCAACGACGTAACCCGTGAGCCGCTCGGCATCGACCGGCTTGGCCATCTCGGCCCGCTTTCCCCCTGCTACCACTGCGATGTGCTTGAGCGACAACTGTGTGCTGGCCGGGATGACGGCGACAACCGGTTCGCCGTCCACCATCGCAATGAGGGTCTTGAAGACACGCGACTCGTCCACCCCGAGGTACGCCGCTGCGGCACGGGCGTAGCCAATCTCACCCGGGTCTGCCGGGATCTCGTGGACCCGGTACGAGATGCCGGCAGCGTCGAGCGCCAGCAGCGCCTTGGTGCCCGCCACTGCTCAACCCTCGGTGGGTGCGCCCAGCGGGATCTCGCCTGGCACCTCCACGCCACGGCGCACGAGCGCAATGGCGAGGACACCATCACCGTTGCCCTCGGTGGTTGTCGCCACCGAGGTGACGGCACCGACCTGCTCGCCATTGACCATCACTGCGTCGCCGGGCACGGTGCCCGCGGGCATCGGCAGCAACACGGCACGGCGCGGCGCCTTTGCTGAGCGACTGTCCATGCGCTCCACCAGTTCCTGGCCCGGGTAGCAACCCTTCGTGAAGCTGACGGCCTGCGCCACCACGTGCGGCATCTCACCGGGGATGGTGTCGTCCGTGATCTCCACACCCATTGCCGGCCAGCCCGCACGCACGCGCTCGCTGTGGTAGCGAGCCGCGTCGCCCTCGGAACCGGCACCCGCCGACACCTCTGCCTTCACACGGATGCGGAAGCGATTGAGTCGCGCCATGAGCGCCTCGCCGGACCCACGATCCACCCTCAGCTCGAAACCTTCCTCACCGGTGCGCAGTACCTGCACGAGGGCATCCACCTTGCCGGTCGGCTCGAGCACGAACGACCAGGCGGTTCCCCCCACCGCCAGACTGCGGAGGTCTTGGGAGAGCTGCGAATGCAGATAGGTGAGCGCGTCCGGTCCCTCAACCTGGACCGAGTCGTACGGCCAGTGCTCATTCATGCGGGTGTCCCGCTCTCACGCCGCCGTATCGTCATCCGACGTGCCGCCGGCACCGCCGCAGCGAGCGCCGCGGCCTTGTTGTGGCACTCCAGGTCTTCCTCCTCGGGGATGGAGTCCGCAACGATCCCCGCGCCGGCCTGCAACGAGGCGAAGTGCGGCCCGACAAACATCGTGCGGATCGCGATAGCGGTATCGAGGTTGCCGGAGAAGTCCACGTAGCCAACGACGCCTGCGTAGGGGCCCCGCTTGAGCGGCTCCAGCTCGTCGATGATTTCCATGGCGCGCACCTTAGGCGCCCCGCTCACTGTGCCCGCGGGCAGCGTGGCCCGCAACACGTCGATCGGGGTCCGCCCGGGTACGAGGTCGCCGCTCACCTGGGAGGTGAGGTGCATGACGTGGCTGTACTTCTCCAGCGTCATCAGCTCATCGACGTGCATCGAGCCGAACTGGGCCACCCGACCGACGTCGTTGCGTGCAAGATCGACGAGCATGATGTGCTCGGCAACTTCCTTCGGGTTCTCGCGCAGCTCGGCAGCCATACGACGGTCGTCCTCGTCGGTGCGACCCCGACGACGCGTGCCGGCGATGGGGCGGGAGATCACGCGACCCTGCAGCAGCTGGACCATCGGCTCGGGCGACGAGCCCACGAGTGTGACCTCGGGGTGCCGCACGAAGTACATGTAGGGGCTCGGGTTCACCTGGCGCAGCACGCGATACATGTCGAACGGGTCTGCGTCGAGCTGCAGGTCGAAACGCTGCGCGAGCACCACCTGGAAAATGTCTCCCGCACGGATGTACTCCTTGGCCACCTCGACCGCGCGCTGGTACTGACCGTCCGGCATCGACGACTTGAGCACCGGGCGCTCGTCGGACGGGTCCGGGGGCGGCACCGGCGCGTAGGCGAGCGGGCGGGCGAGGTCCGCTATCGCCTCTTCCACGCGCGCAACTGCCTCGTCGTACGCGCTGTCGAGCTCCGCGGCGGACATACCGAGCACGGGAACGCTCTCGATGAGGTACACGCGCTGACGCCAGTGGTCGAAGGCCGCGAGCGAACCGATGACGCTCATGATCGCGTCGGGCATGTTGCGATCGTCGTGCGGAACGTTCGGCAGGTGCTCAACCTCGCGCACCACGTCGTAGCCGAGGTACCCCATGACACCACCCTGCAACGGGGGCAGTTCGGGGAACAGCGGGGCGCGGTACAGCTCGAGGAGGGACTCGATCGCTCCGAGCATCCCCTTTTCGAGGGGCACGGAGTTCGGCAGGTTGCCCTCCACAGTGAGGTGCCCGCCGCGCGAGATGAGCGTCGCACGCGGGCGGCGGCCGACGAACGAGAAGCGGCTCCACCGTTCACCGTGCTCGACCGACTCGAGGAGGAAGCCCGGTTCGTCCCCGACGAGTTTCACGTAGGCCGCCACAGGGGTCTCGAGGTCCGCAAGCAGTTCGGCCCAGACCGGTACCACCGTGTGCTGTGCCGCCAGCGAGCGGAATTCCTCGCGTGACGGGCGTAGACGAAGCGGGCTCATAGTGCGATCAGATCAGATGTAGAGCCCGGTGGAGGCTTCGATTCGACTGGCGGCCACGGCGTGGATATCCCGTTCGCGCAGCATGATGTAGTCGAGGCCACCAACCTCAACCTCGTAGCGGTCCTCCGGGGAGAACAGCACACGGTCGCCAACCTCGGCCGAGCGGACGTTCTGACCGATGGCAACGACCTCGGCCCACGTGAGCCGCTTGGAGATTTGCGCCGTTGCCGGGATGAGGATGCCGCCGGTGGAGCGGCGCTCACCCTCTTTTTCGGGGATGTGCACGAGCAACCGATCGCTCATCATCTTGATAGGAAGCTTCTGGTCACTGCCCCCAGACGGTCCTGCAACGGTCGGGCCAGCCATGACGATTGACGGTACCGTGCGGCGATGCAGTTCTCCACGCTGACGCTCCACACCTCCGACGGCCTCGCCCTGCACGGGGATCTCGCCGTGCCGGAACACTGCAGGGGCGCGGCCGTGGTGTGCCACCCGCACCCGCTGTACGGCGGCAACCGCCTCAACCCCGTGGTGACCGCCATTGCCAGGGCGCTGCACGACGCAGGTTTGGCAACCGTTCGCTTCGACTTCCGCGGCGTGGGCGCCAGCGAAGGCACCCACGGGGGCGGCACCGACGAGCGCCTCGACGTGCTCTCGGCGCTCGCGGCCGCCCGCGCCCAGAGCGGCACCGGACCACTGGTGCTCGCCGGCTATTCATTCGGCTCGATGGTGGCGCTCGACGTGGACGACGCGTCGGTGACCGCATGGCTCGCCGTAGCGCCGCCCCTCGGGGTCATGGGGAACACGCCCGTCTCGGCAGCAGACGGTCGCGCGAAGCACCTGCTCGTTCCCGAGCACGACCAGTACTCCCCGCCGGCGACCGCGGCGGGGCACTCCGCTGCTTGGGTGAACACCACGATGGTCACGGTGCCGATGGCCGATCACTTCCTCGCTGGGCACAGCAGCGCGGTGACCGAACTGACCGCGGCATTCGTCAGCGCGCTGGTCTGACGGTTATCCCCGCGCGGGTCATCGCTTCCTTGGCCTCGGCAATCGTGTACTCGCCGAAGTGGAAGATCGATGCTGCGAGGACCGCGTCGGCACCGGCAATCGTCACACCGTCCACGAGGTGCTGGAGGTTGCCGACACCGCCACTGGCGATCACCGGTACGTCCACTGCATTACAGATTGCTCGCGTGAGCACCAGGTCGAAGCCGTCCTTGGTGCCGTCGCGGTCCATGGAGGTGAGGAGGATCTCGCCGGCGCCGTGCCCGGCCGCGCGCACCGCCCACTCCACTGCATCGATACCCGTGGGTGTCCGACCGCCGTGGAGGAACACCTCCCAACCGCCCGACGGGCGAGAGCGCGCATCAATCGCACAGACAACGCACTGCGAGCCGAACTCCGCCGCGATCTCGGTGATCACGTTCGGTCGCTGCACCGCCGAGGTGTTCACGCTCACCTTGTCCGCCCCCGCACGAAGCATGCGCCGGGCATCCTCCACACTGCGGATACCCCCACCGACCGTGAAGGGGATGAACACCTGGTCCGCGGTACGCGCCACCACGTCCACCATCGTCTGGCGGTTGTCGCTCGACGCGGTGATGTCGAGGAACACCAACTCGTCGGCACCCTCGGCGTCGTATCGGGCGGCAAGTTCCACCGGGTCTCCGGCATCACGCAGGCCAACGAAGTTGATTCCTTTCACCACGCGGCCCTCGGCAACATCGAGGCACGGGATGACGCGTGCCACCTTCACGACGGCTCTGCCAGTGTCTCGAGCGCCTCGCCAATGGTGAAGCGGTGCTCGTAGATGGCCTTGCCGGTGATGACACCCGCGAGCCCAGGCACCCGGTTGAGCACCCTCAGGTCGTCGAGCGACGACACGCCACCGCTCGCGATGACGGGGATGGGGGACGCGGCAGCGGCCGCAGCGAGACCCTCGATGTCGGGCCCGGCGAGCATGCCGTCCCGGGCGATGTTGGTGATGATGAACGCCTCGGCGTCGGGGTAGCAGTCGAGAAGGTCCATGACGTTGAGGCCGCTCCCCTGCGTCCACCCATGAAGGGCCACGTCACCGTCTCGGTGGTCCAGTCCGACGGCAACCGGCACGATGCGGAATACCGACGCCACAAGCGTGCGGTCCTTCACTGCGGCTGATCCCATGACAACTCGTTCGACCCCGGCATGCGCGAGGGCCTCTGCATCGGCCACTGAGCGCACACCGCCGCCGGTCTGCACCTTGGCCC
>Ga0114966_10002316_pt1 | contig 16997 bp, 13 predicted proteins | sample M_130207_XF_Meta_FD_87029 | JGI IMG/M metagenome (GOLD analysis project Ga0114966, IMG submission 87029) | Freshwater microbial communities from Lake Montjoie, Canada to study carbon cycling - M_130207_XF_MetaG | ecosystem: Environmental > Aquatic > Freshwater > Lake | place: Lake Montjoie...
CGGTAGGTTGTTGGATTCCCCACTTTGACAAGGACGGAATCTACGCTGAGACCGCCTTTCATGTCGGTCACGGTGCATTGGACGGCGTATTCGCCTGCCCCGATCCACGCGTGCGTTTGGGTGACCGAATTACTTCCGAAGCTCCCATCCCCAAAGTCCCAAAAGTAGGCCAGCGGATCCCCATCAGCGTCGGTGGCCGATACGGAGAAACTGAGCACCGCGTTGATCGCTCCGTTGGTGGCAGGTGCGTTGAGGATCGCGACGGGTGCGATGTTGGCTGGAAAACTTCCCCGCTTCACGACGATATCCATCCCTGCTGGAACTGTCCCGCTCAGGCCAATCGGGGTGATATGCACTCCCGCAGTCAAATCAGAAAACGTGCGACCGATCAATAACGGCGAATCGTCCTTGCCGTCAGGCGAGCCTGCGGACACGTCGAGCAAGGTCGAGCTTTGGTTTTTCAGGCCAGCCCAACGGATCCCTACCCCATTTGCTACCCACTTATTGGCTCCATAACGACTTCGGTATTCGACCCAATAGTTGGTATTGCTGTTCTTACTAGTTTTTAAAGCCCGCACACCGGTCGAGGCAGGATCATCATGCGCGTAGATGCGATAGGTGCCACTCTGACTCACGGTGGTCACTTCGCTTGTGGTCAACCAATTAAGATAGTTTTTATACCGCGCATTGAAGTGTTTGCTTCCAGCAGCGGCATTACCCATGGTGTCGAACTTGTCACCGTATTCAACACTCGTTCCACTACCAATAATGCTTTGACCCGAAGTCTCCCAAAAATTAGCGTGGTTGAGTCCATAGTTATGTCCTAATTCGTGAGCGATTACGCCTACGGACGAGGTGCCACGAATCCATGCCCCTGGACCCCCAATGTAACCAAGCCCAGCAAACTTGAACCCGGGGACGTCGCCAAAACAGATGAGATCAAAGTTAAAGGTTGATAACTGATAGCCAGCCGTCGTCGCAGCAGCTCGTGCGGCACTTCGGAGCACGGACGGGTCGTTGGTCCCGTAGTCTGCTGCCGTGCGGGGCATCCGAAATACCGGCGTCACTTCAGAACCAAAACCAACCAACGAAAACCCTGCTTTCGCATAGGACATTTCCCGATAAAACGTATTGAGCCCGAGCACAATATTAGTGCCGGTCGCCAAACTAAAAGGTTCGCCATCAAGATCTGAAAAATCGATTCGGATAACAATGATGTCTTTGATACCCTCGGTGTAAGCAGATGGCACGGGATCCCCCAGCAAAACACCCCCACTCCCGCCCTCCCCGCCAGACGCTTCTGCCTCGATCGTTTCCTCGTTGAGCAGTTCCGCATGAGCGGCAGTGCAGAGCGGAATCACCTCACCTGCAATCTCGACGACCGTTTCCTCATTCTGACTATCCGTGCGTTGTCCGGAGTAATCGCACAAGGCAGTGATCGATAAGGTTTGCAAGCTACGCAACCAAGCCACCTCCTCTGGTGCGAGCATTCGCGCAGGATTTTCATCCACCGCCATCTGTCCATCCAACACAATGCCACTCAACGCGATCTGGCGGCGAGTTGGTTCACCCAACCGACGCCCATAAAGAAAAGCTTCCAATCGGCGCGTGCCAAAAACCACCTGTTGGATCAGCGGTTTGACTGTTTCACCCTCCGCCGGCAAGGCTCCGAGAATTTCCAGATCGCCTTTCGCGCTAACCAGTTCCTCCAACTCGACCTGAATTGTTTCGGGTAATCTGGAATACTGAGCACGGTTCACCGAGAGTTCCAATGCACGTTTTGGGTCAGACTCGATCAGGTCAACCATTTCACTTCGCCGACGACGAGCCAGTTGCACACCTTCCGAGATTAACGCCTGCTTATCTTCAGATCGTGTGCGTTCAAATGTTTTCATCCAATCATTGAACGCAACGAAGGCTGGCTCGCTGAGGGTTATGGATCCGGAAGGTCGTAATTGTCCGGTTTTTTTAGGAGGGATTCCATCCACACTTTCTTGTGTAGCAACGAGTTGAGGAGGGCCCGATTGCGGGGCCGTTACCGGTAAGCTAGGGGAGTGTTGTTGGCTCGCCGGATTCAATTCAAACAACCCAAAAGCCAGCAACCCACCCAATACAGCGCCAACGGCTCCTGTGACATACCTTGCGAACATAGTATCTCTATTCTAAGCAGATTCCACGCCGCCGCAAAGATCCGAATGTTTTAAACGCTTTTTCTGGTTGAATTCGGTGCGTAGACCCGTTATCGCCTGTGTTAAGAAACAAAAACCTATGGCTTCCCAACCTACCAGACCCACCGCCTTAACGATCGCCGGTTCTGATAGCGGCGGGGGAGCAGGAGTGCAAGCCGACCTCAAAGCTTTTTCGGCAGCACGCGTCCATGGCACAACCGCAGTCACCTGCATCACGGCACAAAATCCGCAAGAAATCAGCGCGATAGAGACCGTCTCCCCCGCACTGGTTGATCAACAAATCGCGGCGGTTTGCTCCGCTTTTCCCGTAGGAGCAATTAAAACTGGCATGCTTTATTCGAGAGATCTAGTTCTCGTCGCTGCCCATTGGATCACGCGCACGCCCCAGATTCCGTGGGTTATTGATCCTGTTCTCGTCGCAACTAGTGGTGCCTTATTGTTAAAACCTGATGCACTGGACGCGTACAAAACCAGCCTTTTCCCCCATGCCGCTCTGCTGACACCCAACATTGCGGAAGCCGAAACGCTGGTAGGCCACAAAATTATTAACCCCGAAGCCATGCGTGAAGCCGCACGTATCCTGTTTAAAAACTACGGCGTTCCAATCCTAATCAAAGGAGGACATCTGGCCTCGGGTTCCTCAGCCTTGGATCTTCTTTACACCGAAGATGGTGAGTGGCTCCTACAAGCACCCCGAGTGCAGGGGGTTCGGACGCATGGCACAGGTTGCACCTTCGCAGCATCCATAGCGGCCCATTTAGCCTTGGGAAAACCGCTGCAAGAATCCGTCATGGCAGCCAAGAAAATCGTGACAAATGCTATCAGAAGGAGCTTCAAGACCGGACGCCAACAGATCCTCAACCCTTGAAATCTACCCATACAACGGAAATTTACATCGAAAAGCCCCCCTCGTCAGAGGTACCGAAAAATCAACCAAAAACACCGCTTGCAGTCCCTTGATGTCCGAGGTAGTATTCTCACTCTTTTGTGAGTCTCTGCGACAGTCGTTGTCGCGGTGATTGCGCGATATGTCGCGGGAAAGTGTTGTTTTAAAATATGTCAGTCAAAATTCGCATGAAGCGGGTCGGGACCAAGAATACCCCGGTATTTCGTATTGTCGTGGCCGATAGCCGTAGTCCTCGAGATGGAAAGTTTCTTGAGGAAGTCGGTACCTACCAACCACTGCAAAAGGGTAACAATGTGACCCTGAAGTTGGATCGGGCCATCCACTGGATTTCCAAAGGTGCTCAACCTTCCGACACGGTCGCAAGTTTCATTCGGAAGGCAAAAAGAGCTGCCGCCGAAGTGACGGCCTAAGCCTGATTTGCCGTCGTTATGCAACCCTTTCTGGATTACGTGGTGAAAGCACTGGTGGATCAACCTGAATCCGCTAGCGTCACTCCCGTCGAACGGAACAACATTACGGTGTTTGAGTTGCGTTTACATCCAGATGATGTCGGGCGGGTGATTGGGCGTCAGGGCGCAACGATCCATGCCTTACGCAATCTGCTGATGGCGGGGAGTGCGAAACAGGGACTGAGAACCACGTTGGAAATTGTCGAGAATAACGTCCAGAAGGCTCCTCCAACCCGTTGATTTTTCGAGGCTTTCGCCACGCGCGGCGAAACGCTTGACCGACCAGGCTGACCGCATGAAAATAGATGTGATCACCCTTTTCCCCGGTATGTTTACTGGGCCGCTTGATGAAAGTATTATCAAACGGGCGCGAGCGGAAGGCCGGCTTGAGCTGGTCATCCACAACCTGCGGGATTATACGCATGACCGGCACAAGACCGTGGACGATAAACCGTTCGGCGGCGGGCCAGGGATGCTATTAAAACCCGAACCGATCTTTGAAGCAGTAGAGAATTTGGCCAGGGATGAAACAAAAGTCATCCTCTTAGGACCAATCGGTCGTCCGTTTACCCAAGCCATTGCTCGTGAGCTTTCCGAAGAGAAGCATTTGCTTTTTCTTTGCGGAAGTTACGAAGGGTTTGATGAACGGGTCCGTGAGCAACTTGTGGATGATGAATTATCCATCGGTGATTACGTGCTGACCAACGGCAACTTACCTGCCATGGTGATTATAGATGCCGTGGCCAGATTGTTGCCGGGAGTTCTAGGGGACGATGAAAGTTCCCACGAGGAATCTTTTAGCAACGGTTTGCTGGAGTATCCTCACTATACGAGGCCGGCCGAATATCGAGGGATGAAAGTCCCTGAAATACTTTTGTCTGGGCATCATGCACAGATTGCGGCTTGGCGTGAGGAGCAATCACGTCGTCGCACTCAGGAGCGTCGCCCAGACCTGCTGGCGCAGCAGGACGCAAGTCAGTCCGCTCAACCGGAATAAGTTTATGAACCAAGTAATACAGGATAAAATCGAATCGGAGCAGTATCGTAAAAACGCCGAAGTTTTTGCGGTCGGAGATAGCGTGCGCGTTCACACCAAGGTTGTCGAAGGTGAGAAGGAACGTATTCAGGTGTTTGCGGGTGTGGTGATTGGGCGCCGGGGTCGTGGACTCAACGCAACCTTCACTGTCCGCCGCATCAGCTACGGCGAGGGTGTGGAGCGTATTTTCCCCGTTCACTCTCCGAGGGTGGATAAGATCGAGGTAGAACGCCAAGGTGCGGTGCGCCGAGCCAAGCTGACTTACCTCCGTAAACGTGTCGGAAAGGGTGCTGTGGCAGTGAAGGAGAAGGAAACACGCGCTCGCACGAAGCCCAAGGCGGCATAATTCGATTGTTGTTCACAACATTTTACACCAAGAAAGTCCGCCTTGTGCGGACTTTTTTGTTTTACCCGAGCCGTCTCCATACGTCGCTCGGCTGAGGTTGTTGCTCGCACTCTGGGGGATGTTAGATGTAGGGTCTGACCTAGTAATTTGAGCAAAATTTGTATCATTTTTAATCCCATGGCTCGCGGCCACAAAGCGCAAGCCTTGTTCGCTCGTCTGGGTTCGGTTTGTGATGGGGTGGTGCTCAAACCAACCTGCGCTCAGGGCCATGCGCGGACCCTAGCGGCAGAGGCTGTGGCGGAGGGGTTTTCCACGGTTGTGGCGGCTGGTGGGGATGGCACGGTCAATGAGGTTGTGAACGGGTTGGTGGATGCTGCTGATGGCGGATTACAACAAGCTCGGCTAGGGATTCTGCCTATCGGAACGGTGAATGTGTTCGCCCGAGAGTTGGGAATCCCTTTGAATTGGCAAGCGGCGTTGGACGTGATCCGGGGGGATCGAGAGGTTGAGGTTGATGTTCCTTACGCCGAGTTTCAAGGAGCTGTAGGACGAGAGAAACGCTCGTTTATTCAATTGGCTGGCGCAGGATGGGATGCGCGAACGATCGAGCTGACTACTTGGGAGATGAAGAAAAAGTTCGGATTCCTGGCTTACGTATTTTCGGGGTTGAAGGCACTGGGAGAATCGGGCCATCAGGTCACCGTCAGAACGGCGAATGATTCCGCGACAGGACAATTGGTCTTGATTGGTAATGGCCGTTATTATGCAGGGAGCTACCCGCTATTTCATCGAGCGGCGAACTCGGATGGCCTGTTGGATATCTGCATTTTTGATCGGTTTGATTGGGGGACTTTGCCGAGGTACACGTTAAAATTCCTGACGAATCAACTGTTTCGCCCCGGGGCTTACACTTATTTTCAGGCGAAGGAGGTCACCTTGTCTGCTGCAACAAATGCGGGACTGGAACTTGAGGGCGAGTTGGTAGGGGGTTTGCCAGCTCATTTTCAAATGAACCCGAACCGACTTCGTGTGCTTGTGGCCTGAGGGCGAGATCAAGTCCAGGCCATCGAATCGTTCAGCGTGGGCCCTTGGATGCCAAAAGCTTTTCCCGACCAACGAGGAGGAGGAAGATGATAATGACAACGAAAGGTATCAAGCTGAGCAGGTTGGCGTGAGGTCCATGAAAAAATGGGTTGCTGGATTCTGCCCACTGGGTGACCCGCAAGTCGAAGGATTCGAAAAAGCCAGCAGAGATGGCGATCAAAATCCCCGCAATGGCTCCTCCTGCGATGTAACCAGAGGCAGCTAACACACCCGGAGACCCGTCGGCATCGGCGACCAAGGTAGCTTCGTCGATCTCCTTGTGCAGTGCTTGCAGGTGTTTGCGACGTTGGCGATCAATATACCAACGAATGACCCCACCGATGAACATCGGCGTGGTGGTGGAAATTGGCAAATAAACCCCTACGGCAAAAGCAAGCGAAGGGATGCCGGAAAGCTCCAAAACGACGGCAATCATCACGCCCAGCAAAACCAATCCCCACGGTAATTGGCGATCGAGAATTCCTTTGATGATGTAGGACATGAGGGTCGCCTTGGGGGCCTGATATTTTTGGACTTCGGTGCCGTCGGGGCGTTTAGAATGCACCCCGTTGATGCCGGGGTCTACCAACCAGACTGCGGCTCCAGTGCTATCCACGAGGTACTTACCAGCGGGGCCGGCAAGGGTGTCGGTCTTATGCCACACCCGATAGCTGTTGGCATCCTCGCGGGACTGAGGGCCGCGCAAGGATTCATGAGTGTTGAGTTGCGAAAGGAGTTGTGGAGCGGCACGTAGCCCGGGTGCCACTTGCGCTGCGGGCACATACACAGTGCCAGAATTATTCAGCACCAGCAGGATAGGTCCCAGCACAAGGGCGGAAGCGATCACGCCGACAAACAGTGCGATTTGTTGATATTTAGGAGTGCCACCCACCAGAAAACCGGTCTTCAAATCCTGCGAAGTAGTTCCACCATTGGATGACGCGATGCAGACAATCGCTCCGACAGAAAGGGCCATGACATAATAGCTCTGACCAGTCCACCCGAGGGCCAAAAAGATCAGGCAGGTGAGGAGGAGTGTGGCAACCGTCATGCCGGAGATCGGGTTGGAGGAGGATCCGATTTCACCCGTCAGCCGAGAGGAGACGGTGACGAAGAGAAATCCGAACACGACGATCAAAAGTGCCCCTAATAGATTCATCTGGAGCGTTGGCACGAGTGTAATTGCGGCGAGGAGTAGGATAATACCAATCAGGACAAACTTGATCGGGAGATCCACATTAGTGCGGGCTGAAGTGCCTTGAGCACTGGATTTAACGCCGCCAAAATCTCGCAACCCCTCCCTGAGGCCGCGCCAGATAGTGGGCAGGGCGTGAACGAGCGAAATAATTCCACCCCCAGCAACAGCCCCCGCGCCGATGTAAAGAATGTAAGCCGAACGAATGTCGTTGGGAGACATGTCCTTAATCAATTTACCTCCCGGTGCTAGCACGGTGGTTAAGCCCTCTCCAAAAAAACGAATTAACGGAATCAAGAGTAGGTAAGCCAACACGCCCCCTGCAAAAGTGATGCCGGCGATCCTAGGTCCGATGATGTATCCGACTCCGAGCAACTCAGGAGAGACCTCGACGGCCATGGAACCGGATTGGAGGGGTGGCCCGAAGGTTCTCTCCGAAACTTCCTTCCATCCTTTGAGGGCGATGTTGCCGGTTTTATAGAGTAAACCGATCGCGAACCCTGCAAAAATAGTGACTGCACTCGGCGCACGAAGCGCAATTTTTGTTCCAATCGTCGTGAGCTTGGAGTGATGGTCAAGGTGCGCTGCAACCGATTCCTCGGAGGCTCCCGCTTTTAGAACCTCGGCGCAAGCGGTGCCTTCTGGGTATTTGAGTAATCCGTGCTGTGCAACGATAAGGGCACGCCGCAACGGGATCATCATGAGCACTCCCAGCAAGCCTCCGAGCAACGCCACCGACAGAACGCGTGTGACCTCCAAATCAAATCCGAGGATCAGAATAGCCGGCATGGTGACACCAACACCAAATGCCAACGATTCACCTGCGGAACCTGCTGTCTGCGCGATGTTATGTTCAAGGATCGTGGCATCCTTGAGACCGAACCGCGCCGCGAGCTTGAAGAGCGTGAGTGAAATGACGGCGACCGGAATGGATGCGGAAACCGTGATACCCACTTTAAGCACCAGATAAAGGGAGGACGCTCCGAAAAGCATTCCCAACAAAGTGCCAAGGATGACGCCGCGTGCGGAGAACTCGCGTAACGTCGTGTTGCAAGCTGGGATGTAAGGCTCGAAAGCGGGAGAAGTTTTGGCGTCCATGCTCATGATCGTTTGGAGAACAGGCTCACTATGCAGCGGAGAGGGGGCGGGGTCAATCGTCCAGTCAGGCGCCCCCGTTTATTGGATTGTCAGGGTGAGGATCTTAACATGTAGTAGAAGGATGCCAGAATGGTTGAGCGTTATTATTTTAGGGGTGGTGGAGGGGATCACCGAGTTTTTACCCATTTCCTCAACAGGTCACATGCTGTTAGTGGAACATTTTCTCCCGCACAAACAATCGGAAGTGTTCTTGGCGGTGGTGCAATGTGGGGCGGTCCTGGCGGTGCTGACGGTGTTTGCCGCGCGGGTCAAAGATTTGCTGCGGAACTGGTCGCAGCCGCAGAATCTTGATTATTTATTGAAGTTGGCCGTGGCGTTTGCCATCACGGTAGCCGGAGGTTTGGTGTTAAAGAAACTCGGATTCAAACTCCCGAAAGAAGTGGGACCTATTGCGATTGCGACACTCATCGGCGGCGTGTTGATTCTGTTCGTGGAGTGGGTGATGCGTGGGAAGCAGCTCGTGAACGAGATCCATTGGCTCGTTGCCATTGCGATTGGGGTGTCGCAATTACTCGCGGTTGTATTCCCGGGGTCCTCACGGAGTGGCACCACCATTCTAATGGCTTTAACGATGGGGTTGGCGCGACCGGCTGCGGCAGAATTCTCGTTCTTACTCGGCATCCCTACGCTGTTAGCTGCGGGAGCGTTCGAGGTTTTCCAAGAGTTACAACATCCCAACCCGATTGCTCCTGTGCATTGGGATATGCTGCTGCTCGGGACGGTGGTTGCCGCCATTGTGGCGTTCATCGTCGTTAAATGGATGATGAGTTATATCCACACCCACACCTTTGCGGCCTTTGGTTGGTACCGGATTGTGGCAGGGGCACTGATTCTGCTGCTCGTGCGATGAATCTCTGTCAGTCGGGTTGACCAAGGGTTCTACAAAAGCGGTAGCCAAAATACGCGGCGGTCAGTAAGAGGGAGAGTCCCGAAAAATGCGCCATGCGAAGTAGAGTCTTGTTCGAAAATTTTCCATGCCCGCGCGAAACTGTAAAGCTGAGAATCGAAAACCAAATCATTCCCCCAATAAAATTCCCGAGACCGCAAACGGACTTGGCTCGCAGATCGTTGGTGACCAGACCGTGTGAAATGAAGTTGGTGGACATCGCCAACCAGTAAAGGAGGACTCCGGGATTGGCGAGCACTCGCACGAATCCGATCATGAACGCGGTGTGCGGATGGAACCGTTGTTCGATGTCTTCCACTGGGTGCGTCGTGCGTGGAAGTTCCTGAGCACGGAGATATCTCCAACCCAAGATTAACATGAGCAGGAAGCTGATGAACTCAATGGTCAGCCTAAAAACATTAGAGTCGAACAGTTGAGTAAAACCCGCAAAGGCGATTGCAAAATAAACAATGTCCATCGCCATCGCACCTGCGCCAATCATCAAAGCCCACCACAAGCCACGATTCGCACCCTCGTTCAGGATGGTCACATTGATTGGGCCGACAGGGATGCAGCCTAAAAAGCCAAACACCAACCCGGTCAGTAAGGCTCGCACCAGTGAGTAAGTTTCTTCCATGTGTGAATTTTTAACTTACTGAAATGGGGGCTCCGTCATCGTGATCCTCGTCCTCATCTTCGATTCCTCGACGCATTTTATGAGAGATGCGAGGGCGGATAAATCCATAGATGAGATAGGCGGTGAAAATAGCGGGCAGCACAATGGGCAAGAGGAGTTTGTGAGCAATGACAAGTAAACCGACACTGAGAGTCAATACCACCGTTTTAAAGAAAGGTCGGGTGGCTCTCATATCGAGCTTTTTGAAGGAAGGATATCGCACTTCGCTCACCATCATGATCGACAAAAAGATCATAATGACCGGCAAGGAGTAACGCCAATAACTGACACCAAAATCCTTATCCTCCCACCACAGAATGAAGAGCGTGAGGGAGGCCACCAATCCTGCCGCGGCAGGGATAGGAAAACCGAGAAAGTCGGTGGATCGATGACCGGTGGAAATTGTGGCTAGGCAATTAAAACGGGCCAGTCGAAACGCGCCACAGATGAGATAGATCGAGGCGATAAACCAGCCAATCCCCGGATGGTTCACGAACACATCCTTGAGCACGATCCTATGCACCAGAAACGCCGGAGCCACCCCAAAGGAGACCACATCCGCCAAGGAATCGAACTCCCGTCCGAAAGGACTTTCGGCTCCCCCCATTCGGGCCACACGCCCATCGAGCAGATCAAAAATACAAGCGAGTAAAATCAAGCCGATAGCAATGCGGATTGTGGAATTAAAAGTTGGAGACCCCACATCAGCCTCGACGATTTTCGTTAACGCGAGAAACCCACAGAAAAGGTTGCCTGCGGTCATCAGGTTGGGGAGAAAATAAACCTTCAGCCGCGCATGGTCGTCGCCGGTCTCAATCCGTTTATCTTTAGCTTCGAGCCGCATGTTAGGTGTTTCTCTCGCTGAGAATATGACGCTCGAGATTTGTAGAAGGGACTGCCGAGCCTACGCGCCGCGCTTGTCGAATGAGTTGGCAACAAACCGCTAACTCCCCAACACGCCGGATCGTTTTCCCCACGAACACATAACGCACGCACGAAACCACGATTCTGAGACTATGCCCGCTTTAAGGGGTTGGAAAGTGATTTTCATCTTCAACGGCACGAAGGTGGACTTTCCTTCTGTTTCTCCTTAGTGTCTCAAGTCAAACTCGTTGTGACTCGCATAACCCAATCAATGTGGCCTCAAATTCAACTTTTCCGACGCGTCCACCTCTGGGCCGCGCTCATTGGGGTCGGCCTGAACCTCGGGTGGCTGGCATCCTCCGTGCAGGCTCAACAATTCACGGGTGAGGACAAGGCGCAGAGGCTTTGCGCTCTCTGCCATCTTTACACCGACCCTTCGGTGCTGGATCAAAAGACCTGGAAGCAAGGTGCGTTGCCGTTGATGGCTAAAATGCTCGGCATCAAACCGAGTCTTGGTAACACACCCGAAGGCCAGCAAATGCTGAGTGATTGGGAGGATATCTGTAATTATATTTATTCTGCGGCACCTACCAATGCGCTGCCACAGGTGCCACACGCGCCGATTGATCTTGGTCTGCGCCAGTTTCAACCAGTGCCCTTGAGCTACCGTCCCGCGGCCTCAGCGACGACGCTGTTGAAGGTTGATTCAGGGCGACGACTTCTCTTCGCTGGGAACAGCGACTCACAACAATTGGATGTTTTGGATTTTCAAGGGAAGTTGCTCTCCAAATTGTCGCTCAGCAATCCGCCGGTTGCTTTGAGTTTCCAAGGAGACCGTGCGTTCATCACCCAAATTGGTTCACTGGGACCTTCGGATATTCCTTCAGGAAAACTCTCCGTCGCCACGCTCAATTCCAATGGGTTCTCTGGCTTAACGGTTTTGCTAACCAACTTGCATCGGGCAACGGAGACGGTGATGGGGGATCTGGATGGTGATGGCGACCTCGATTTAGTCATCACGACCTATGGTCATAATCTTGGCCATTTTTCGTGGTATGAAAACATGGGGAACGACCGCTATGTGGAGCACTTACTGATCGATCGACCCGGCGCGATTAAAGCGGTGATTCGTGATCTGAACGGCGACAATCGTGCTGATATCATCGTGCAGATGGCGCAAGGCCGTGAGGGGATTTTCCTGCTCAGCAACCAAGGGAACAAAGAGTTCACCGAAGCGCCGTTGCTTCAATTTCATGCAGCGTGGGGATCGGCTTCTTTTGAGCTGATCGATTTTAACGGCGATGGGGCGTTGGATCTGATGGTGGCGAATGGGGACAGCGGGGAGTATCCTACTTGCCTGCGTGCTTACCATGGCGTCCGGCTTTATCTCAATGATGGCCGCCTTAGTTTTCGTCAGGCTTGGTTTTACCCAATGAATGGAGCCTACAAAACGATTACTTCGGACTTTGATGGCGATGGGGATCTTGATATTGCCGCTATCTCTTACTTTCCAGATTACCTTAAACAGCCGGCAGAAAGTTTCATTTATTTTGAAAACCAAGGTGATTTTCAATTCAAGCCTTTCAGTTTCCCCCAGGCTTATTCTGGGCGTTGGATCACGATGGATGCTGGGGATGTGGACGCGGATGGATCGTTGGATCTAGTCCTAGGGGCTGCTAACCGCACTCCTTTCTTGGTGCGACCTGATATCAAAAAACTTTGGGAAACTAACGGGACGGCACTCTTGGTGTTGAAGAACCAAAAAAATAAGCTGAAACAAACGACCGTCAAAACTCCCTGAGCGAAGCATTGCCGATTGTAGGCTCGGGATTACTCTCCGCGCAGAATCTCCAAAGGTGGACGGTTCAGCACTCCCCAACTCATCGCCAGCCCTGTCCCCATTGTGATCACGCAAACGCTGGTGACCGTGACCATTGCGGCCAGCATCGGAGGGTGAAAGGGGAGCTTGAAGGTGAAGTGGACCAAGGCCCAAGCACCTCCTAACGCGAGTAAAACTCCGGTCAAACTCGCGAAAAATCCGAGCAGAAAATATTCGATCAAGAGGATCTGCAGAACCTTGCGACGTGAGGCGCCGAGGGTTCGGAGTAGAATGCTTTCCTGCATCCGCTGGTACCGCCCCGTCAAGATCGCCGCAACCAACACGAGAAAACCTGTTCCCAAGATGAACATGGCCATGAACCGAACGGCCAATGATATTTTGCTGATGATTACATCCACCGTCTTGAGCACCAGAGTGAGGTCAATGAGTGAGATATTTGGGAACGTTCCGATTAGCTCATGGTGCATTTCAGCCCCTGCTGCAGCAGTGGGGGTGCGAGTGGTTAAGATATGAAATGCCGGCGCAGCTTCCAAAGAATTGCTGGGGAACACGACAAAAAAATTGGGGGACATTCGTCTCCAATCCACATTGCGAAGATGAGCCACTCGCGTGGTGATTGGCACCCCTTGCACGTCGAACACCAGATCATCTCCAATCGTCACGCCCAAATCTTTTGCAATCCCTGATTCCAAAGAGATGGGGGTGACATCCTGCGCTCTCTCGGCAGGCCAGTAACCCGCCACCGATTCCTCGGTATCCACAAGTTGATCGCGCCAAGTGGATCGAAACTCTCGGCGCAGAACCCAGTTCGGTGCGCGTTGGCGATCAGGTGCCTTAAGCAGGTCTCCGATCGCACGGCCTTTGACCGATGCCAGGCGCATGGTCACCACCGGGGATCGTTGAAGTATTTCCAGATCGCGGTCTTTCAACAACCGTTCCACCCCTTCGATTTGATCACTCTGAACATCGAAAAGGACCGTGTTGGGTTGGCGTCCGTGTCCGCTTGGGAGCAGGTCCACCAGCAAGGTTTGCTGCACTAGAAACATGGTGAGAACCAGGAAGGTTCCTAACCCTAACGAGAGCATCAACAAGGTGGTGCGGTTATTGGGTCGATGGAGATTGGCAAGGCCCTGCCGCCACACGTAAGGCCAGCTTCGGCTGATGACCTTGCGTGCGACTTGAGTCAAAATCTTTGCCACTCCCGCCAGGAGTCCGAATGCTGCGAGGATTCCCCCTGTGAAGGCCAAACCGTGATACCACTTGGTGCTTTGCCACAGCGAAAACGCAGTAATTCCTAACCCCATCAGACCGAAAATCAGCCACCTCGCCGGGTCTCCTTGGAGGGGTTCCGCCTCGGAAGCTCGGAGAACCGCGAGAGGCGATACCCGCCGCAACGGTAGGATTGGCAATAGCGTGAAGAGAACGCAGATCAGGAAACCGGCACCCATGGCTCCAAAAACCGAGGGCCACGCGATTCTGTAATCAATCTGCAATGCCACAAAATCTTGCACCACACGGGGCAAGAAAAACTGGAGGATCACACCCAACGCCCCACCGACGATCGCTCCCGTTAACCCGAGGCCCATGCCTTGCGCCACGTAGATTTGCACGGTTCGGCTCGCGCTCGCGCCTAGGCATCGGAGCACCGCCACTCCGGGCACCTTTTCTTTGACGTGTACATGAATCGCGCTGGCGACCCCCACCCCGCCAAGTAACAACGCGATGAAGCCCCCGAGACTGAGGAACGTTTGCAGGTTGTTGAGGGAACGGCCCAGATCGCGCTTCCGATCCTCCACAGTTTCTAATTCTAACCGGAGATCTTTCGAGGTATTGCGGTGCTTTTTTGCCAATGCTTCCACGTTGATCGTGGAGGGGTATTTAATGAAAACCTTAAACCGCGCCAAGCTCTCCGCCTTCACTAGCTTTGTTTTTGGCAGTTCGGTGGCCGGTATATAAACACGCGGGGCAATCGTCGAGAAGACCAGAGCTTCACCAGGGATTTTCTGCAAGATCCCCGCGATCGGCAGAATCAACTGACCGAGCTTGATGGGATCCCCTACCTTCGCGTTGAACTGGTTCATCAACGATTCTTCGACCAGTGCTCCCGGGAGGCTCCGAAAACTCTCCCCCGCCTCAACTGGAGCCGTTTCGAACTTTCCATAAAATGGAAAACCGTCTGTTAAGCTCCGGATTTGAACTAATCGTGTCCCCTCAGTTTTTGGGAAAAGTGCCATGGAAGAAAACGCCACTTCGCGGGCCTGTTCACCTCCCAATTCCTTGATCAGCTCCTCGGCTCGCGCAGAAAATGGTTGCCGTGCTGACACAACCAGATCGGCTCCGAGCAATGTTTTTGCCTGGTCAGCCACGGCGAGTTCCAAGTTACGACCGAGTGATGTGATCGAAACCAGAGCGGCAATCCCTAGAACTATTGAGCAGGAAAAAAGGAATAACTTTCGACGACTGGCCCGACTGTCGCGCCAAGCCATCAGCCAAATCCAACGATCGAACATCATCGCATGATCCTTCCTAGAGTGAGCCAACCATCTTGCCGCCCCTCAACTTGATGATGCAGTCGGTCATCGACGCTAATTCTAAATTGTGCGTCACGAGCACTAGGGCTGTACCCGCTGCTCGGTTGAGATCGAATAGCAGATCAATCACTTTGCCGCTCGTGTCGCTATCTAGATTGCCCGTGGGTTCATCGGCGAACAAAATCTTCGGACGATTGATGAAGGCACGGGCGAGTGCCACCCGTTGTTGTTCGCCGCCAGAAAGTTGAACAGGATAATGATCCATTCGATCGGCTAACCCCACACGGTCCAGGAGTTCGATCGCCAAATCGTCCGCATCCGAATCCCCGCGTAACTCGACGGGCACCATCACATTCTCCCTCGCGGTCAATGTGGAAAGGAGTTGAAAATTCTGAAAAACAAAACCGATCAACAAACTTCTGAGCTGCGCGCGTCCGTCCTCATTCATTCCATGAATGCCGATTCCGTTGAGATGCACCGTGCCACTCGTCGGTTGATCCAACCCAGCGCACAACCCGAGCAACGTCGTCTTACCACTGCCCGATGGCCCCACGATCGCGCAAGTTCGGCTCTCGCCCAAACCAAACGTCACATCCCTAAGCACCGTCAAGGATCCCCCACTTGTGCTGTAGGATTTGGTGAGTGCGTTAACTTCTAAAACGAGTTTGTCATTCATGCTGTTAGCTTGTTTTAGGAGTCCGCCGTGCGATCCAAAAAATTCCCTTATCTAGCGTTGATCCACTTGCGATGCCCCTGGAAAACAGTTCGCAAACTGCGCGACATAGAATCTTGCAGCTCTTGGAGTTCTTCGTAAATCGCAGCGTTCTTCGAGGTGGGCGTTGCGGTTTCCGACGCGTTCACTTTGACGAATGCATCAGTAATTTCGTGCATCTCCACATGCTCCCCAGACATGAGTCGATAATTCCACATCGATTGCAACGCGGCTCCATAAGCGGCTCCCTCCGATACTTTGAGGGTGACGACTTCGACTTGAAAAATATCCGCCATGATTTGCCGCCACAGTTTAGACTGCGCACCGCCTCCGGTCGCACGGATTTGCGTTGCGTTCACCCCCAGCGTCGCAAGCCGACGCAACCCATAATTCATTCCTAAGGTCACACCCTCGATCGCAGCTCGTGCAAAATGGTGAGCAGTAAACGTTTTAGGATTGATTCCCAAAAACACGCCCGTCCCGTCTGGCACATTCGGCGTGCGCTCACCTTCCAGATAAGGCAGCAACAACAACCCATCACAACCGGCGGGAGCTTTTCCAGCCACTTTCTGGAACCCCGCATGATCCACCCCAAAATCTCGCCGAACCATCTCGGTCGCTGTCGTCACGTTCATCGTGCATAACAACGGAAGCCACTGATTCGCCGAATCACAAAATGCCGCGATTTCACCTTCCGGATCCACCACCGGTTTTGCCGCGCAGGCGTAAATCGTGCCGCTCGTGCCGAAACTTGCCGTCACAATTCCCGGCCGAGTATTCCCCGTGCCGATTGCCCCCATCATATTATCTCCGCCGCCCGCACTCACCATCGTCTCGGTAGTTAACCCTAAAGCTTTCGCAGTCTTTGGCTGAAGGAAACCGGCCCTTTGATCGCTGGAACTGAGTTTCGGCAATCGATCGACCAAATGTGGATCAATCGCTTGAAGAACCCGATCCGACCACTCACGCTTCCGCACATTCAGCAAAGCCGTCCCGCTGGCATCGCCGAACTCCATGCACTTATCTCCAGTAAGCCAAAAATTAAGATAATCATGCGGCAACAACACAGTCGCCAGACGCTTAAAATTCTCTGGCTCATGGTTTTTTAACCACAAAATCTTGGAA
>Ga0114966_10002317_pt1 | contig 16995 bp, 22 predicted proteins | sample M_130207_XF_Meta_FD_87029 | JGI IMG/M metagenome (GOLD analysis project Ga0114966, IMG submission 87029) | Freshwater microbial communities from Lake Montjoie, Canada to study carbon cycling - M_130207_XF_MetaG | ecosystem: Environmental > Aquatic > Freshwater > Lake | place: Lake Montjoie...
CTCACGCCACTATACTTCGGTGTTTCATAGAGCTCGTCCAGAAACCCCTGCGACGCCTATCCGCCATCGTGTGCGTAGAGGCGTCGCAGGTGTTTCTGGACGAGCTCTATGAAACACCGATGTATAGTGTGGTGAGCACTCATTATATGGATTTGCCGAAGCGGTATGGGGACACGAAGGTCCAGAATCTGTGTATGGAGGCCTCCCAGGGCCCGGATTCACTCGTCTACACCTACCGACTTACGGAGGGTGTGAACAAGTTCAGCAGTGTCCGTGAAATTCTGCGCGAACGCGGTCTGCTGCTCTAAAAAACAAACCGCTCTCTGAGTAAATGAATCCGCCATCCATGGAAACGATCATGCTCGTGCTCAGTGGCGTAGTTCTGGCATCCGGTGTTCTGTATTGGCTGTGGAGTCATATCCAGCTGACCCAGAAGAAGGTTCAGCTGCTGGAGAGTGCTGTTTTTGAGCTGCGTGGAATGGTTTCTGGAACTCCAAATCCAGTTCCCGTAGCAGAGGCGGAGCCCGCTGCCTTTAATGATGTGAGCGATGACTGGGAGCCCGAGGCCGAGGCCGAGGGAGAGGCCGAACAGACTAGCACACCTCTCGAGGAGTTGGAGAGGGAGGTGAGCATGGCACCCCCACCACGAGAGACAGTGGTCCACGAGGGCCAGGCATCTCTGGACTCTATGCCTCTGAAGGAGCTGCGTCGTCTGGCGGAGCAGCGTGGCATCGCTAATACGAGTGAGATGCGCAAGAAGGAGCTGTTGACTCTGCTTCGTTCTCAGGTGACCGCACCTACTGAGATTGATGATGTGGTTGATCTGGAATAAAATGGCCGTCCGAAGGAGAATGTTCGACCGGTTTCGTGTTCCGAATCCACATTATCCAGGCGCACCGGTGCGCATGAATGATGGACGTCTGTTTACGGATTATCGCCCCAACTGTCTAATTCTGGGTTCCGTTGATGATAAGGAAGAGTTTCAGGCGGCCGGGGAGAATCGCATTTTTGCGAATCGGTCGACGGCAGTGATGATTGCGGGATCGGTGCCTCGGGTGGATACCATGGTTCCGGAGCTGACAAAGCGGGTGTGTCGGTGGGATGGGTGCGTGACGGTGATGAACGAGCCGATCGGGATTGGTCAGGGACGGGTGACGGGGACTCCGCCAATGCCGGATATCTTTTCCTCGAATCCGAAGTCCTATGTGATGTGGCCGACGAATGTGCCGGTGGCGAAGGAGGTCAAGTCGCGCAATCGCTATTCGGCGCCATATGGCAATTGATTTTGATACCTAGCATGAATCATGCAGAATATCAAAATGATGGGAGAAGGCTACGGGTCGTTAACCCCGTCTGTTTTACAGACGGGGGAACCGGACATCGCCTACGGCGACTGTCCGTTACCCGACGGCTCTAAGCGGAGCTTAGAGCCTAGGGAACCCCACCAGGTTGGCGCCCAGACCGAAGCCAGCGCCCTGGCGTGCAGTCAGGCCAATGCTAGGTGCCAGCAGGTCCAGCAGAGCAAAGGTCACGGCAGCCACGATGGACACAGCCAGGATCTCCTCCAGATTCAGCTTCTTCTGGGGGATGATGAAGGTGGCCAGTGCGACGGCCAGACCCTCGAGAAAGTACTTGATTGCACGGGTCACAAGTTCGCTCATGGTGAAACCGTCCATCTTATAGTTAGGGTTGCGAAAATTACGTGGCTCGTTTAGGGCTAAAGCAAGCCACCCAGTTATTGTGTATCTGATGAGTGATGAGAAGACTCAGGTGTTTCTGGAGGGCGACGAGGAGATCCGCGGTCAGAAGTATGTGTGCCTGAGTTTCCTGACCCCTAACCGGGGAATTCTCCGCAACAAGGATCTGTTCTTCTTTAGCAAGTTCCAGGAGTTCTACCAGATGGACTTTCGCATCCGTTCCACTGAGGCCTTTGTCATGGAGCAGGTTCGTCAGCTGCAGGACACACTGTCTACGATCGAGGTGGACCTGGTGAATGCCGATGTTGACATCAGTGGTGCGAAGGATCTGCTGACAAAGAAGTCTGCCACCATCGCCAAGCTGCGCGGCGATCTTGCGCAGAAGACTTCCGCTGATATGGAGTCCTATGTGAAGACTAATCTGAGCGATTTTAAGGAGTCTTCCATTGTGGAGAGCTACGAGAAGTATATGCTGGTGAACCGTCAGCGTCTGGAGGACGAGTTTCACAAGCAGAACAACTTCCAGACCAGCATGCATGGCCTCAAGGTTCGGGGTGTGTATTCCACTCAGGAGCAGGCCAATGCGCGTGCCAAGGCACTCAACAAGAAGGATCCCTACTTCAATGTGTATGTTGCCGATGTGGGTGAGTGGCTGCCCTGGGACCCTGAGCCGGAGGAGATCAAGGATCAGGAGTACCAGAACGACGACCTGAACAAGCTCATGCAGTCTTACAAGGAGAATGCCGCCAAGCGTGATGAGTTCTTCGAGGAGGACAAGCGCCAGAAGGTGGCAAAGGCCATGGCGGAGACAGCGGCGGCAAAGGAGCGTCTGGCGGCGGCAAAGAAGGCCACCTTCGGTGAGCAGGAGGCAGCGGGCACTCCAGCGGATATCTTCGGAGGTGATGTGGATCTGGCCCTGGCCAGGAAGGCTGAGCGCGCGGCGCAGCCAGAGCTGATGAAGGGCGGTGGTGCTCAGCTGGACTAAACTTGACAATCGCCAGAAAAGAGCGATGATCAACTACGATGTTTGATCCCTCTGTGATTGATTTCAGCAGTTGGATCGATGAGGAGGAGCGTGACATGTTAAAGGATCTGGCAGATACTTTAACACGTCTTGAAGCATGGGCTGAGTTTGAGACAGAGCCGGATGGACCCGTGGGCAAGAGTCCTCTAGCCCGACGTGTCTATGATAGGCTCACGAATAAGGGCCACAGTGGGGGAACCTATTCCTGGATCTACTGCTACATGAAGATGATTGTGAGACTGGGATGGGAGACGTTCATGAAGGAGCGCCAGGAGGCGCGCGATGCGATGACGGAGGAAGAGAGGGAGCATGAGCGTAGGATATTGGCTTCATGGGCTGCGGCTGGGGCTGCGTCAGAAGCAGCTGTGGCCGCTGCAAAAGCAAGGGAGGAGGCTGAATAAGGAGTGGTCGAATAAAAGAGGCTTCTTCAGCCGCTCTTTTTGCTACAAGATCATCAATCATCGTTTTACTTTCTTGCTCCTCTGTGCTCGGCTTACGATATCCGGATCCCTTGCGAACTCCTCCGCAACGCATCTTTAGTTTCTCTGTACATTAAGCTGGACCTTCCTCGACCGCCCCCCAGCAGATGGATCAAAGTCATCGACCTCATCATCCCGTGCATAGGCCGCAGAGTGCGCCCAGAATTCCGGCGAGCACATCTTAAAATCGGACCGAGGTGCCGCCTTGTACCAGAACACCTGATCCTCCAGCTTGTTCGACTTGGCATTATTATCAATCACCAGACACTCGTAGTTCTCCGTACACTGGTTCATCACCTGGCAGAAGGAATCAAAATCAGGAAACATACCCGCATACTGCTCATAGAGCTTACGCCGATTGTTCACCATGTTCTCGCGGAGAATGAACACGTAATCGATGTTAGTCCTCAGAGCCGGTGGAATACCCATCGCATACTGCATCGTAATGATGAACATGGTGTGGACGTGGCGCCCATTCATAAACAGATACCGCACATTGCGATCGCGGATCCAGGTCGTATCGAACAGACAGTCGTCCAGAATCAAGAAGTTGCGGGGATCCACAGAGGTCGTGCCCCGTTCCGTCATATCTTTCAGAATCTTCTTGCCAATCAGCTTCTGGCGCTTGAGCACATTCGCCAGCACCAGCGGAGAATACTCCTCATGAATAAACATAGACGGCACGATCTTGCCGTAGAACTGATTCGCACCCTCCGTGCCAGAAATCACGGTCCCGCAGGGCAGACCCTGGTGATGCCACAGCAGATCCTTCACCAAATATGACTTACCGGTCTCGCGCTTGCCAATCAGCACGACCACCTTATCGTGCTTAATCTTGTTCATATCGAATTTCTTGAGCTTAAGATTGAGGCGCTTTGGTGGTTGTGGCGCTGACATTACTCAGGCTGGCGTTTTTAAGTTGTCGCGAAACGTACATGTTGCGGTTATTACCCTATGCGGTTATTGTCCCGATATCGAATCACAGAGAACCCCAGTATGAAGACAGATAAGACAGCGAAGACCCCGGGAGAACTCCTGTTCTACACCCAGCGATCGCCTGTCACTCTGGATGGCGTCTCTATCCAGTCCTATTTTCCCAGCCTCGAGCAGTTATTTCCCTCTATTGCCGACTTGAAGATGGGCAATCCTACGCTCGGTGCGAGAGAACTAGCAGTCGACATCAGTGACGGCGTCGCGCTCATCGAGAATCTTCAGGACCACACCACACGGACCATGCCCATCTGGATTCGCAAGTGCCATCTCGTCGACCCCATCGACGTCATGTCAGGAGACCAGGTGCTGCCCGGAGATGGTTCCTTGCCCTATTTTCGCGAGGCCTGGCAGTCCACCCTCCGCAAGCTGAATGATCCTTACAACGAGGCGTATACCGATGCCGTCTTCGCCTGTATGGCCTCGCGCCTGGTGGAGACCGGCCGTTCGCCCCACTTCTGTCGCTTTTTCGGCACCGGTAATGCGCGCACGGCCGAGTATCGCTACGACGTGACGAGTGACATGGAAGATATCGAGGATGAGGACTGGTTTCGCGATGGACTTCGTGGCGGTGCGTTCAAGATTCTTGCTGTCGACCCCGAAGACAGGTCCGTCTTTACGGAAATGACGTATCCCATGCTCACGAAGCCCGCGCCCCGTATCAATGATGCATCCACATTGTCTTCTGTATCTGGCGGTGAGAGCACCGTATCTGAAGAGGAGAACGAAGAGGCAGATGACGAGGCAGAGATCGAAGAGACGGATATAGAGGCCTCTGGTGAAGCCGTTGTCCGTCGTCCCCAGATTCAGCTGGCGCGCCGTCCCGCCAGCCACACGTCGGAATCCGATGAATCTGAGGGAAGTGAAGACGACGTCGACTACGTTGCCGTGCTCCGCAATTTCCCTGTTCAGTTCACGGTTCTCGAGCGCTGCGACGGCACCATGGATCGCCTCATGGTGGATGAGAACGACCAGCCTACCACCGACATGCTAGAAACCAAGGAGCAGCGGTGGACGGCCTGGATCTTCCAGGTGATCGCCGGTCTGGTGACCGCGCAGCAGGCCTATGATTTCGTTCACAATGATCTCCATACTAATAATGTGATGTGGGTGGGAACGGGTGAGACCCATGTATACTATCATTTGACAGGAGTGGCGGGAGGCGATCGCTATTATCGAGTGCCGACCTATGGGCGTATCATGAAGATCATCGACTTTGGCCGTGCGACCTTCCGCCCCAAGTCGGCGTCAACAGATAATCGCTTGTGGCTGCCTGACGCATTTTCCCCTGAAGCCGTGGCGGGTGGCCAGTATAACTGTGGCCCCTATTTCGAGAAGGGGTCACCCAAAGTCTCGCCGAACAAGTCCTTTGATCTATGCCGTCTGGCGGTGGCCATCCTGGATTTTCTGTGGTGGAAGGAGCCTGCACCCATCGAGCCGAAGAAGGTGTTGACCAAGGAGAGGGGTCGGATCCAGTATGAGACCACGTCACCTCTGTGGAATCTGATGTGGCTCTGGTTGACGGATCGACGGGGCGAGAATATTCTGCGGGGCCCAGATGGCCGCGAGCGTTACCCCCAGTTTGATTTGTATTGTGCTATTGCTCGTAATGCTGTGAATGCTGTGCCGGCCCAGCAGCTGACTATGCCTCTCTTTGATTCCGTCTTCCGCTGCGTAAAGAAGGATATACCGGCAGATGCGAAGATCTGGACACTCGCCTCAAAATAGGTGTGTCCAGTAGAGTATGGACTATGTGAAATGGGCCAACCTGGTGGCGATGGCGATCTTAGTGGCGGGTACGGTGATCTCGTTTGCGGTAGGCCGCAAGACCTGGGCCGCGGCCCTGATGCTCTTGGTCGCGCTCTGGATTGGGCTGAATCGTAATTCCTATCTGCCCTTTCTGGGACCGACCGTCATGCCGTGTTCGCTGTTGGCGAATCGTATCCCCGAACATGCTGACACTGAAGTGCGCGTCGACGGCCTGAAGCCGGGAGTCACGGTCATGTATTGGGCTGCCGAACCGGCAACCGATGGACTAGCACGGATCAAGGATTGGCGTCAGGCGTATCTGGATTTCGCGAACGCGGGTGTGACGCGGGCGGATGGAGCCGGTGTGGCGGTCCTCGTGATCCGGAAACCCCAGCCATACACGGTACCGGTCAAGGGGCGTCTGGAGAGCCATGTTCACTGGCGGGTGTGCGAAGGTGGTGGTATGCTGGGGCCTGTCGAGACGACTATGTTGCCATAGTCGTTACTGCCAATGCTTCGCATCGTCGAAACCACAATGCTCTAGCATTGTAGGTCACAGTCTAACGCTCTGCGTTGCCGAAACCACAATGTTGGCTCATTGAGTAAATTATCTGTGTCAGTCGGACTGCTTGCCAAAGACAAACTGAAATAACCTTTTTAACACAGATTTCGTTAGAGCGTGTTACAGAATGTATTGATTCTTTAACACGGACTAAAAAGGATTTGGTTAGTCGCCTCCAGATGTCACTCATGAAAACAGGTCTGGGAGAATTGTTAGGAATTCTTCTTGGAAAGCATGAAGAGGTTGTTGAAATCGTTAAAAAGGCCACCGTCACTCAGAGTGGGAAGGGAGGAAGAAAACTGTTGTCTAGATTGATTGGCTGTAGCGATAGATAAGATTACGCACCCTAACACCAGCCCAGTAATCTTTGCTGTAATACTTATACGAATCATTAATTCCTTCCCAGATAGGTTTCCTTGGGTCTTTTATTGTTCCTCCAACGATAGTGTTTATCATTGGAAGATCCATTGATGGTTTAGGAGTCGCCTCTGGATAGTTTGCCTTCTGAATCTTTCCCTTCCAAAGCATCGCCTCATTAAAGGGGCGCTGGACTGGCATTACTAGTAAGTTGGGTAGAGTTTTTAGACTGTGTAAAATTATCTGGTTAGGGCTGTGCCCTTTCTGACGATAATAATTTACATGTCCTCGTCGTAGCCGTGACGACCACCCAGGTGCTTGCGGTCCAGACGGTTGCCGCCGCGGGTATTGATCAGATCACGGTCCTCGGGAGTGGTACACAGGCAGCCACCGCCGTCGCAGCTCATGGTGGAAGAGCAGCACTCGGGCTTACACTGGTTTGCGTCAAAAGGAAGCATGGACGTCGCTACGCGGTCCGTCCTGTGAGGCACATTGGGCATGCGCGCACGGTAGCCCTGGGCGTCCTTAGGCAGACCGGCACCAGGCTCCCAGCCAGCATAGCCACGGTCATCGCCGGCAATGGGGGCAGTGTCGAACCCATTGATGAGGTAGTCCATGAAACCCTCCGCCTTCTTCTCCTCCTTCTTCTCTGTCATCGCCACCACGGCGTCGGCGAATCCCTCGCGGACGCGCTGGGGCCAGTTCGTCAGTCCCATCAGCATGGCCAGATTGGCCACAAACAGGAGCACCAGCATTCCGATGAGGTACATTCCACGGGTAGTCATCGTTCTACTTATAGTGTTCAGATTTACCCCAGTATGACGGCTTCTACCAGGGGCTTCAGGCGACCCAGCCCCACATCGGACGCATCCCGAACACGGAGATCACCAATCATGAAGATGCCGGATTCCGTATACAGGTGGAGCCAGCGGTTTGGATGACGATCGATGGCCGTTCCCGTTGCGGGGGTCCAGATACCTGGCAGCGACGACCAGATCCATGTTCCACGGCTAACGATGGCGGGGCCGATCGAGATGGCATCCGTGGTCATGTCGCCGCGGCGAGACACCAGCCCAATGACGCGGGTCGTCGAATCCGGGCCGTCGCATACGCAATCCCCGATCCGGATAGCCGATATCGGTTGCGAGAATTGACACCCCATCCAATCGGCACAGGTGATCATACAATCGGGGGCCAGACCCGCATCCTCCAGATCACCCTCCGTAGGAGCCGGTGGCGGTGTCGGGTTGAGGGTGCGCCAGACCTCCTCATACCAGGCCGTCTGGGCCGCGACGTCGCCATCGGGAATCTCCTCCCAATCGGCAAAGATCCCGAACCCGGCATAAATGCGCCGGGTCGTCGTCGTCAGGCATCGCAGATCACAGGACATCGCCGGCTGGAGAACCGCCCTCGGATGATCGCGAACGAAGATCCGGGATCCGTCCACATAGACCAAATGATCCCCCGTGACCCCCACTCCGTCAAGCATGTATGTCGGTTCGGAGGACCGGAAGAGATGCGTTGCGGTCACATAGGCACCGTCGACCAGACGATCTCCTATAGCGACGACCTCTATGGCCCGGGTTTCTCCACCCCACATTACTATACGTGTCCCCGTTACGAAACACGCCCCCGGCACGAACATCTCCGACACAAGTGACGCCGCAATCGCCGTCGTCACAGATACAACGGCGATACTGACGGCCACCGTAGCCCCCACAATAACGGGCGCAATCGGCAACAGAATTAAGAATAAGAGAATCATTAGCGCCGTGATAATACCGATAATGATGATATTGACGATAATCACCAGCTGAATACTGTTGACGGCAGCAACAATGACGGAGATGAGACCGAAAATAACGGAGAGCATCGAGCCCTGAATGCGGTCAATGACGCTGTACATGTTAACGAAGAACAGTTGAAAGAGCTTCGCTGCATTTTTCATCTTGCCCATGAACATGGCCAGAGTGTCATGGAAAATCCGCCACAGATTCACAAAGACGCTGCCTATAGTGTCGCCGAGACCTGACATGATCTGGACGTTATCGGCGGTGACGTTGGCCAGGTGTTCGGGCACGGCCGCCGCCGCCTTAACCGTTTTCTCAATAAAGACTCGCTGACAAAAGTCGAGGTTGTCGGCGGAGAATTGGGAAGGCGTGCGTTCATCATTGTCTGGTTTGAAGAGTGAGGCGATCGGGACAATGTAGGGATCGCAGCGCTTCTCGGCCCAGTTCTCGGCAATATTTACACGGAGCGCGGTAGTAATCGATGCCGATAGGGCTATGGTTAGGACAACAGTAAGCACTACAAACGACGTTAAACCCGACATTACCCCTAGCGGCTGTGGTGGTTTTATGCCGGCATAAGAATCGCCTGATCCATTAGGATGTCTCTTACTCGTAAGCGCCACTGTGGTAGCGGCAAGGTTATGCGTGCCAGCTATCGTCAGAGGCGTGGCAGACAGGAGATCTTTGTGCCGGCGAGCTGTATTACAGACAGGGGTCTGCCCGGGAAGGGCTACAAGGGAGACGGAGAGGGTATTGGGCCCCTCCGCAAGAATATGCTCGGTCAGTTCGGCTATCACGACGCAGTCCACATGAAGTCCAGCGCCCGTCGCCGCTCCCTGCGCCGTGCCGTGCGCGCATATGGCACTACCTCCGTGGGTCGTATGCTGAATGCGATTGCTGTCTATAATAAGAATACGGCTCCCGCCTCAGCCGCCGTCTTCAACGCCGATCGGAAGTGGGTCCGTCGCACGTTCAAAAAGAACGCATAAATAGCCGCCCATCATAGATGGCTGATGCAGAACCGGCTGCTACGTGTAAACAACCTGATTCAACCTCAACGATACTAGCAGTGGTCACGGCGGGTCTGCTCTTTATTCTCTACGCGCTGGTCAGCGTGAATCAATATAATGAGATCAGCCGTAACTGGGCTCTCTATCGATGTGATCCTGGGATCATGCCCTTTGCCGCCTACTATGGCCATGATCTCGAAGAGGCGATCGGATTCTGTCTCGGCGAAGGAGTCAGAAAGCACGCCCCGGCAGTCATTAATCCGATATATACCGGCATCGGCAAAGTCACAGGAGTCATTGACGGTGTATTCAATAAAGTAACCGCTATCCAGAGCGGTGTGAACGGGCTCCTTAATGGACTCCAGACCTTCATGATCAATTTCGTGAATTCGTTTCGTCTCCTGGGGATACGCATACGTATGATCTTTGTGGGGATGCGGGATATCTTCGCGCGCATCTACGGTATGTTCGTGGCCGTCGTTTACGCGGGTATTTCGGCGATCACGTTCGGTGAGAATCTCGTGTGTAATCCCCTGGTGACCTTCATCGCGACAATCTCGGGGTCCCCAGATATCTGCTGCTTTGCGCCGGACACACTGATCCGCATGGCCGATGGTCGCGTGATTCCCATTCGTGCGGTCGAGATCGGCGATCAGCTCATGGGATCTCAGGTGACCTCGACCTATGTGTTTGATGGTACGATGACACCCATGGTCCACATCGGCGATATCCATGTGAGTACGAATCACTATGTCGAGCACGAGGGACGCATGATTCTGGCCGGTGCGCATCCCGCGGCTGTGGTTGCGCCGTCCCTGGATCGTATCTGGTGTCTGGGCACAGATACCCACAGGATTCCCCTGGTTGGTCTGACTGTGGCGGATTACGAGGAGAGTTCGGATCCGGTGGTCATCGCGGCAGCCCAACGGGCTGCCGAGACGCTCCTGACAGGATCCTATGGATTGACCGTGGCCGATTACAGCCTGGGTCTGGATCCGACTCTCCGTGTGTTTATGAAGAATCTGACCTGGAAACCGTTGTCCGCCGTGCGGATAGGCGATGAGGTCCTCGGTGGCGGCGTTGTCACAGGAACCGTGTCCGAGATCTGTGAATCGCAGTATATATCACCGGGGGGGCATTATGTCAGTGGCGCCCAGCTCGTGCTACTCGGAGATCGATGGATTCGTGTGGCCAATGCTGGTTGGCCGGCCGTCGCCGTCACGAACGAGACACTCATTCACTTGCTTGTCACAACGAACATGTTCACTGTAGGGGGTGAGGAGGAATCCTTCATTGTGCGCGACTATGCCGAGGTGAATTCGGACAAGGTCCAGGCACCCTATGCTAAGGCCATGACACGGGTCTAAAATCCAGAACATCAATAGATGATCCCAGCACATATTCCAAATATATGGTGGGAACATGAACCGACGTGGGCGCCGCCTGGTCTCTTTGTTTTTATTAATGAAGAGGGTCGTCCCGTGGCGACGTGGAACAGTCGGACAAAACAGGGGGCATGGCCTAGCGAAGGGCCGACGCGGGGTCTATATGTGGTCGTACCTCCGATGTCGTGGAAAGCGATCGGAGCACAGATCATCTGGTTAGAATCGTGGGATCAAATAGTTCATCCTATCAGCTAGTAAAAGTTGATATTGGGCACGGCCCGACGTCACCCAGGCACGATGCTATCCGCTTTCCGAACGTCTAAGAATCTGTGTGTGCGTATTCGCGCTAGCGAAGGACCCATACGGCACCCCGTGAATCTGGCCCTCCTCGTCGATACCAGTGACAGCATGGCCGCCGGCCGCCTCGACGCAGTCAAGAAGACCCTCGTCGCCGCCCGCTCCCTCCTCTGTGATACTGACACGATCACCCTCGTCACCTTTGGCACAGAGGCCACTATCGTTATTTCCACACTCCAGCTCGACGCGATCGGAATGGACCATTTCTACGAGGCCGTGGCCGCCATTCAGACCAACGGCATGACTAACATGAGTGCCGGTCTGGAGGCGCTGGCCTCCACCAAAGCCACATATGACGCCCTCGTCATCTTGACCGACGGCTGTGTGAACCAGGGGATCATGACGACCGAGGGGCTGCGCTCCATGGCGCTCAGCGTCACCGGTCAGCTGCCCATTCATACGCTCGGCTACGGTGCCGATCACAATCGCGAGCTTCTCCGCGATTTGGCCATGCGTTCCCGCGGCACATACACCTATGTTAGTTCCGATGAGATGCTGCCACTGGTCATGGGCGACGTCATTGAGGGACTCAGGAGCCAGGTGCTGACGGGCGCCGAGCTCACTGTGCCATCTGGCTGGTTCTGTCAGGAGTTCGACAGTGACGGAAACCGATACCGCGTGGGTGACGTGGTGCCGGATCGCGACTACTGGGTCGTATTCGCCTGCAATGAACCCGAGGACGGCACTATCTTCCTCACGGCCAAGGAGGGCGGCTGGGAGCTGGATCGCGTGCCCATCTCATCGTGTCAGGATGTGCGGGAGCAGGTGATGCGCTGCCGCGTGGCGCAGGCCATTGTGGCTACGACCAATCTGATGGAGCGCGGATTTGACACCCATATTACGGTCAAGGCATTGTTGCGCGAGTTCGATGAGATGACTGATGCCGAGAAGCAGCGCCCTCTGATGCTCCGTATGCGGGCGCAGCTCGAGGAGATCATGGAAGTCGATGTCACCAATGAGTCGATGGCGCGGATCTCGGCGGGAGGCGCAAACCTGGCCACCCAACGGGGCGGCGGATTCTCTTCACCGGCGCAGCTGGATACGAGCACGCGACTCTCGATCGAGTATTCCGCTGTCTAAGACTATAGGTGCCGACTCTCTTTTAACGACAGGTTGCGAGCCTAAACCCCCGTATCCATGTCCAGATAGAATGAAGACCCAGGCCGCCCGCATCAATGAATGTGTCCAGATCCTCCGCAAACTCGAGGATAAGATCAAGGTACCCTCGACCAATGCGAGTATCCGCGTGCTCAAAAAAAGGATGGGGGTCTATTGGCGCGACGGTGCCCTCCAGGAGGACTCCTTTTTGTTGTATGGATATGATCGTCTGATTGTGTTTCGTCTACCGGAACTCGCCTCCGAGAAGGTCGAGGTCACGCTCCGCCAGGTCGAGGACGTTACTCTGCACCCACTCCCTTCAGATCTTGTGGAAGCTCTAACGGAACAAACGAGTAGTGAGCCCCAATCTGGTCCAGCACATCCTTCTCAGGGGGAGTGAGGAAGGAGATGGCGGTACCGCGGCGGCCGAACCGACCGCAGCGACCAATGCGGTGGATGTAGCTCTCCTTGTCCTCGAAGGCGGGCATGTCGAAGTTGAACACCACGGACACCTGCTGAACGTCAATACCGCGAGCCAGCAGGTTCGTGGCAATGAGCACGCGGGTCGCACCGGCACGGAACTCATTCATGCGCTGCTTGCGGATGGCCTGGGTCATGGGATCACCGTAGATCACGGACACGGGAAAGCCGCGATCCGTGAGGGCCTGGAACAGCCGCTCCGCCTTCTCCTTCGTGTTGACGAAGATGATGGAGGACTGGATGGTGAGGGCCTCGAAGATGTCGCAGAAGCACTCCATCTTCCAGCTGTCCTCCTGGACTCCCACGAAGTATTGGCTGATGCCGTCCAGCTTCACGTCGGCGGCCTTGAGTGTGATGCGCACGGGGTCGCGGAGGATCTTGGCGGCCAGCTCACGGACCTCTGGGGGCATGGTGGCAGAGAAGAAGCCCACACGGCAGGTCTCGGGGAGACCCAGATTCACAATCTCGCCCACCTGCTCGGCGAAGCGGTCCGTCAGCATCTCGTCTGCCTCATCCAGGATGAAGGAGCGGAGATCGGCGAAGCGCAGATCCTTGGACTCGGCCAGATCGTAGATGCGACCGGGCGTGCCGACTACCACCTGGGCGCCGGCACGAATGTCACGGACATTCTGATGACGGGGCTCGCCACCGATGGCCAGAACCACCTTGATACCCATGTACTTCCCCAGAGCCGTTACGACCTTGTAAATCTGGTCGGTCAGCTCGTGGGTGTGAGCCATGATCAGGACCTGGACCTTCTTGATGGCGGGGTCCACACGGCTCAGTGCGCCAATGCCGAAGGTTCCGGTCTTTCCGGTACCTGACTGGGCCTGGGCCAGCACGTCGCGCCCCGCCACCATGGGCAGGATCGCCACGGACTGAATGGGGGAAGGCTTCTCAAAACCATGGGCGTACACTCCACGCAGGAGGTCGTCGCTCAACTTCATATCGTCGAACTTGTCAACGGGGGGGAACTCTGTCGCGTTACTCGTCTCCACTTCGAATTGATCTGCCATCGTACTGTTGGGTTAACGTGTAGTGACATGGTCAAGTTTTGTGACCATAATGGTCATAACACTATGTCCTCTGTTCCACAGAGTCCGTTCCACGAATTTAGTGAGTCAAAAATAGAGATGCTCCTACTCTTCTTATTTCTGAACGCGACCATCTGGACAGATATGTTTGATCGGATCTACTACGAATGTTAGTTCCGCCAATCGGTCGGATAGGGCCCCCAGTGTACGATGGTCCGCAACGCTGCCCGCAAATCACTGATATTCCCGTCATTCTGGATCACGCGATCAACTGTCGCATCATCCAGAGCATGTTCCGTGGGGTCATCCATGACCGTAACGGATCGATTGATTCGGACTCGCAGAACATTCTGTCCGAACGCGGCCGTCAGGAGCCTCTCCTCCTCTGGATAGCGCCAGTCGGAGATGACGTAATTGTGTATCGGGTTGATCCGATTAATGACGAGACGGGTATATATATCTGGATCTGTGACGCGAATGGCCGCGGCGTGCTCAATCACATGTTGCCGTGGTGTCTTCCCCGCAATTGGAACATCCTTGAGCCGGTGATCATGAAAGGTATCCAATGGAATGCCCGTGGCGGCGGCTACCTCGATCTTGATAGCATCCGCAAACGCCAAGCGGACGAAGTTCATTTCCTCGAGAAGCAAGGCAGCGGCGTCTTTGCCGGACCCCGCCCAACCAGACAGGAGAATGATCATCGTAGGATGCCAAAATGAGGCGGGGTGCGGTTCAAGTTTATTAGCGGCACACCACACGCTTCCGTGGAACCTTGCAATACTTACCTGGGATCCGATCAAACAGTGATCGGATCTCAGATACCTTTGCATCAAAGAACTCCCGCCGTGGATTAATGCGGCGGTGATCCAACGCCTGATGTAGACGCCGCTCCACAGCCCGTGGGTTTCGCACTTCCTTGGCAAAGAGCACCGTGAAGGGAAGGGGGACACCAGTTTGTCCCTGATAGAGCTCCTTGACCCGATCCCAGGGTGTCTTACCCCTGGCATGGACCTCTCCAATCTTATACAGGACACGGCCCGCATAATGTAGACACGGATTCACCATACAATACACCCAACCAGACATCGTGAATAGTATAGGCCGGAGGGTAATGTGATCAACTTTTTACGTGAACAGGACTGCGCCGTGTCCATTAATGATGCGGAGCCGGTTGTAGCGCGTGACCCACGCGTAAATATAAAAGGCGGGGCTTGAATCGCACGTAACATTCATCTGAAGCAGGAGTTCCTTCGTCGGCAGCACGTCCCAGTTCGCACACCCGCGAATCTCGACCGGTGCGCCGAGCGCATCTGTTAGTCCTCCCGTAGGCCAATAGCCGAAATCATAGCGATAGATGAAGCGATCGACTAGCGGCGTGCGCGCACAGTTGAGCGCCGGAATCAGAGATCGGAAGATAGCGGCCTCGTGTTCAAACCGCATCAGACCGCGGATCGTCATCTTCGCCTGGAGAATCGGATCCGCCGCCGTCGCAAAGGCCGGCACAATGCGTCCCCGTCCATAATTCAGATCTCTCTCAGAGACACCGACGGCATCCGGCCACCAGATGGAGCCCGATGGATCCAGGGGCCCATGAAGATCCCTCGTAAAGAGGAAATAGGCATTGTATGCTGGCGCTTCCACACGTTGGGCAACCCAGGTCAGATCACGCACGAGACCGGTCTCATCCAGACGGACCCGCACAAGTTCATTGCCATTGGTCGGCTGCGGCGGCACGGCCTCGTGCTGTTCAAGGGAATCTCCATATCGCACCGATAGGCCGCTGCTTCGCGGTCCTCGAGACTAACATACTCGATGATCCAGTAGGCGTCGATGAATTGTGGGATTTCACCAGTCCATGTGACCATAGAGCCGTCGGCATTTCGACTGCTCGTATAAATGGATCCGGCAAAGTTACGGAAGGTCACACGGAGCTGAATCTGATCCTTGTAGAGGGCACGGATGGGCAGAGCCTGCGGGCCGGGGCCGCGATTCCACCAGAAGGGTGGCGTCACGGCAATCGTGCTTGGTTGCGGTTCCCGATCGGAATAGGTCGACGGATTCCGGCCGATCAGCGTGTTAGTCGTCGTAAAGTGTTCTATGGGGGACTGCTCGTCCATGACCTCTAGAAGACGACTGTCGATCTCGTCAATAATATCACCGTTAATGAGGAATTGAGTATTCACACACAGAGCGTGGCCGATGGCGTTCGTCCACGCGAAAGCTGGTCCAACGGTCTGAGGAAGAGTCGGCAGCTCAATGACGAGTGACGCGCGCGTGATGAGCTCGCCCTCAATGGGAATCGTACATGTGGCGGTCCGGCCAAAATCGGCAAAGTTATCGAACTCGCTGCGGCGCCACTGTGAGACCCACCGTGTCCGTTTACGCATGAGAAAGGTATAGTGTTGTGTCGATGGTCTCCCTGTTACCGTATTGAGTCGTTCACGGTCCTGAAGACCGCTGGCGACCACCTGGAGCATAGTCGCCGGTGTTGCTGACATTACCCTCTACTCGTCTGTGCTCATTTAGCCCGACGCCGAAACACTGACTAATATAGGATAATGCCGCTACCTCTCTACAGTCCAACTATACTGTCACCTAAGCTACCACAAGTACCACCACCAAGGCAGATCCTGAGTGGCTACACGCACAAGAAGCGCGAGGATCGCATATCCCAGCGTATCTGGTATGAGAATATTACGTATCCGGCCGAGGTAAACCAGGCCTTAAATCTTCGTGGACCAGTTCAGTTACGATGACCGAGGTAGACAAGCTCTGTACCATGGTGAAGACGCTGATCGATATGGGTCAGCGACAGTCCGAACTCATTGCCGAGCAAAATACCGCTATCGCTCGTCTGACCGAGACCGTGGTGTCTCTGTCACACAAACTGTATCAGCAGTCTCTGGGTATTGCCGAGATTCGTAGTGCGCAAGAAGATGTGAGGACCCGACGCTAACGGCGTCTGCTCTGGCTCCGCTTTCGC
>Ga0114966_10002318_pt1 | contig 16994 bp, 7 predicted proteins | sample M_130207_XF_Meta_FD_87029 | JGI IMG/M metagenome (GOLD analysis project Ga0114966, IMG submission 87029) | Freshwater microbial communities from Lake Montjoie, Canada to study carbon cycling - M_130207_XF_MetaG | ecosystem: Environmental > Aquatic > Freshwater > Lake | place: Lake Montjoie...
AAACAATATTTAGAAGGTATGATTGAACATCATTCAATGGCACTTCTTACTAGTAAAGAAATATTAAAAAAAACAGATGACTACAATATTGCCAAATTAGCTAAGAATATTATTGAATCACAACAAAATGAAATTAAAGTAATGCGTAGTTTACTTAATAAATAGAAAATTTCTATAATTCATAATATTTTTTAGCATTATCAGTTTCTAAATGAACTTCCGGAGGTGCTGGCCATTCTAGATATGTCATTGCTTTACTAGTTGGCCTTTCAAGAGATAATAATTGTTTTAATGCTTTCATTCTTCTTTCTAATGGAAACATTTTTGCTGGTAATTTACGACTTAGTTGCTTCCAACGCCATTCAAATTGAAGCGCTGCAGACCAGTCAGGAAATCCCGATATGTGAGCAGCTCTTACCCATATTTCACCTTTTGCTACTTTTGCTCCTGTAGCATGTGCACCTCCTTTTATTTCCTTATTATGCTGACGCAAACGACGTTCTAAATCAACAGTTGCGCCTACATACGTAGCATCATCGCTAGAAACAAGTAAATATACAAAAGACATTCGTATATAAACATATTAAAAAATATTTAATATGTTTAATTAATGACAAAAATAGCATTTATAACAGGTATTACTGGTCAAGATGGCTCTTATTTGGCTGAATTATTGTTGGAAAAAGAATATCAAGTATGGGGTATAATTAGACGAAGTTCAAATATAACAACTACTCGTATTGACCACATTTTTGATAAATTAATTTTACGATATGGGGATTTAACAGATAGTTCATCATTATTAAATATATTAATGGAAATTAAAAATACATATCCTTTATTAGAAAGACTAGAGATATATAATTTAGCTGCAATGAGTCATGTAAAAATCTCATTTGAAATGCCTGAATACACGTGTGATGTAGATGCTATGGGTACATTACGTTTGCTAGAAGCTATACGAACATGTGGAATTTTATTAGATAAAGTACGATTTTATCAGGCATCTACGTCAGAAATGTTTGGAAAAGTTGTCGAAATTCCGCAAAAAGAAACAACTCCATTTTATCCTAGGTCACCTTATGGTGTTGCAAAATTATATAGTCACTGGATAACAAAAAATTATAGAGATTCATATGGTATGTTTGCATGTTCTGGGATTCTTTTTAATCATGAATCGCCTAGAAGAGGACATAATTTTGTAACCAGAAAAATAACAATAGCATTAGGTAATATTGTAAAAGGTACACAAGATAAACTAGTACTTGGTAATATAAATTCATTTCGAGACTGGGGACATGCTAAGGATTATGTAAATGGTATGTATTTAATGTTACAACAAGAAAAACCAGATGATTATATTCTCTCTACAAATGAATATCATACTGTTCGAGAATTTGTTGAAAAGTCATTTGCTTTAAAAGGGTATAATATTAAATGGAAAGGAGAAGGTGTAAATGAAATTGGTTATGATGAAAATACAGGACAAGAGTTAATCTTTATTTCAGATAAATATTTTAGACCTGCAGAAGTAGAAGAATTATTAGGTGATAGTAGTAAAGCAAGAAATGAGTTAGGATGGACCCTAAAATATAGTTTTGATAAGCTAGTTAGAGAGATGGTAGAAAATGATAGTAATTAATATTAATATATTTTATTTAAATATAATATTAATTTATTCGTTTAATAAAATCATTTTTAAATCTTCATTTGTAAAAAAAGTAAAATCAATTCTATTTTTTATCTCATTTTTTCTAATTAAATCATCTTTATAATAATCGGCCAATATTAAATCAATATAATCTTCAAATGTTATATTATTCTGAAATAGTATTTGATTTTTTTTTTGAAAAAAACATAAATAAATAAAATAATAATCATTAAAATTAAAATTTATTTGGGTTTTGTTATAATAACAATATTCATTTTTTTCATTTAAAAAACTATAATTATGATTTATATTAGTAGTGCTTAATTCTGCTACTACTAAATTAGGATAACATATTACGGAGGTTTTATTAAAATATTTAAATATATTTATAAAATCTATATCAAAAGCTACTATTTTATTGTTATTTTTGTATGTCAAAGTATATTCAATTGCTTTTTGTGAATAATAAATAGCATGTGCGCCTAAAATAAATTTACATTTTGGATAATACGTGTTATTTTGAACATTTCTATAATTTAAAGTAGAAAAATATTTATCAAATGCTCCCAACATAACCAAATCATAATTGCTATTTGTAAATAAATTATAAAACATTTGTTTAAAATTTTTATGAAAAATAATATCATCTTCAAAAATAATTATTTCTTTGTAATTATTATTTTTTGCATGATTTAAACACCATAAATGACTTAAATAACAACCATATTCATTTTTATTAATACTATATGAAGGAGAATAATCTATTTTATTTACACGTACTAGATTATAATTTATATTCATTTTTTTCATTACTATTTCTATGTAATTTTTACGAAGATTATCGTTAATTAAATTAATAACATATATCTTGCCAATTTTTTTATTTATATATTCTAAATTTTGTAAATCGTTAATAATTGGAATATTTACAACATTATAATTTTCAAGTGTATCATATATTTGATTTGTATTTTTTAACATATTAGGTAATTATATTTTTTTTAAGATATTGTTCTTTAATTTTATCTGTAATTGAAATATTAGAATTAGATAAAACAACTGATTTTTTAACCTCTGGAGCTTGCACTGGAGCTTGCACTGGAGCTTGCACTGGAGCTTGCACTGGAGCTTGCACTGGAGCTTGTTGTGTAAATTTTGGTATATTATATAATATAACTTTTTTTTGCGGTTGTTTTTTATAACTTGTATTAAATGTTATACCTGCCATTTTATAAAATATTATAATATTTTTATTTTAGCAAATATTTAATTAAATTTTTTTAAATAATTTTATTCTTAAATGTTTTTTTATATTACTTAAATATAAATGGCTACACAATTTTTATTGAAAGATAAAATAAAAGCTACTAAATACTATGAAACTGCTACACCAATTGATTCTAATACAGGAAATAATGAAGCAGATATTTGTTTAACTCTTATTAATAGCATTAAACCAACTGTTAATAGTACTACATTTTTAGGCGGAGATGAACTTTTAAGCCCTGGAACAAATCTAAAATTTACTGACCCTACCGGCTCCATTTGCTCACAAACTTTTGCAATTGCATCTATTAATAATGTAAATGAAAATACACCAGATGAAATTGTTAAAGATGATATACTAATTGGTATTGATAAAGATAGCAACCCAATAAATACGTTTATTTCAAAAGATGCTAACTCTGAACCATTTTTAGATAACTACTTAAAAATTGAAACTACCAAAAACTTAGGACCATTTAATTCTACTGATAGCCTTTTTCAAGCAACTTTTAAAGAGGATAGTTCTGATTTATTATCTATGGCTGTAAATAGTGCGTATAATCAAGATGATGAAAATGGGTTATTAAAAATTGCAGAAGATACTACATATAATAATTTGTATGCTTTAGGTAAAAATACCTCAAAATATTTTACTGAAAATGCAAATTCTAAACAATTAGAGGTAGACGATATTGCATCTGATAATCGTGTTTCTACAAATAAGATAGATATTCAAACCATACCAAATAATACACCATTTAATGATGAAAATTTTGGTACATTTAAGTTTGTTACAGCTAAGCCACAAATTAATGTAACTACAAGTGTAGATGTTACAACTTTACCTTTATTACTAGCATCAACACAAGTTGACACATTTGATATTGCGTTAGAACCAGATAGTTTAGTCAAAAAAATGATAATATCTGGAACTGATTATTTTCATATAAGTGAAGTTGCTTTTTATGATAGTAATAATAAAAAATTAGTGTATCAAACAGATTTTACATTGTCTGGTATTGATTTTTATAGTCCAGATTACAGCATGACAATGTTACTTGATAATAACCCAGAAACAATCATCCATTCGGCTGATACTGGTTATAATAATTTTATAGTAGAGTTTACAAACCCAAATGGAGTTGCTTTAAGTAAATTTTTTCTTCAAAATATGACTGATACACTAGGTAATTATTATTTAACGTTAAAAAATTATGTATTAAACATTTACGATAAAAATAATAACAAAATATCTAATGAATTAAAATTAAGTGATGTTCCTTCATTATACAGTGCAAATGATGATTATAGTGTAGTATTTAATACAGGTGTTAATAGTAATTATTTACCATCAAGTCTTACAGTAGATGAGTATAAAGAATTATTTGGTGATACTATTAATACTAATTTTAAGATAGAAATCACTAAAAATCAAAATACTGGTTTTAATTTTGAAAATACTTCAGATGATACTTATGCTAGTTTGAATAATAGTACAATTGTTGATAATGTTGATTATGTGCAAAATATAGCCAAATTGTCTCATTCTTTGGAAATAGCTCAAGAACCTATGAAAATTGATTCTGATATTAACAATAGTCACGATAATTCTAGTCATTTTTCATTATCTAATAATGGTGAAAATTTGTCATCTACAAATTATAACACTGATGGAGAAATTAAACTTGGTTTTAATGCATCAAATAATCGCATCACGAATGTTACATCTTCTAATGCATTTGAAGTTATTGTTGACTACGATAATTTGACAGAAGAATTAAAAACAACAAAAGATGTTTCTTATGAATTAATAGATTATTTACTACCAACTGGTCAAGGACAATATGACTCTTTTGCCGATTCAAATGGTGCTTCTTTGTATACAATTATGGATGCATATTCTACAATTGATTTTACTTCTTCTATTGATGTTGATAATTCAATAAAATTAATTAAAATTACTCCTACTTTTAATGTAGATGCTGTAGGAATGTATAAATTGAACGAGGATGATAGTTTAGGTAGTCAAGTTCCTGTTGATATTACAGCGACATTATCTGAATTATCAAATATACCAACTGATACAGAATTACGTACAAAATTATTAAGTAAAAAAATTTCTGATTTAAGTATTCAAAGTGTAAATAATGATTTATTAATTCAAGATACAATTACTCCAACAATTGATTCTAATAAATGGAATTTGTATTTTGACCCTGAATACAATAATGAATATTTAATGTCATCGTTGTTAGCTACTTCAAATGCTAGTAATTTTCCATCAATAAATAAAAGTACTTCTATAATAAATAATGATGAAACATTAGATGTTACACTATCATATGTATCTGTTACATCTTCTAATAATACTGGTATGTTATTTGATAGTGTAAATATAACATGTGATGATATTACTAGTGAAATTTCTCAACAATCATTGGAATTTTTTAATGAGAGTCAAAAAACAAACTATTATGAGTTGTTAACAGATACAACTGTGACTGATTATCAAATTGTTAAATATATGATAACTGAACAATATCAGGCAAAGTTTATGTTTCCATTATCCGTTTTTGGAAATATATTAATGACTACCCCTTTATTGAATTCAGTAATTACAACATATTTATATTATTCACTAGATACAGTAATTACAATAGGTGCTAATAATGATACTATTACTGCTTCAAAAAATAAAATTTTGATACCTTCAATATCAACTGATATAACAAATTTATATAAATCAACGGATAAAATTAGCCTTGCTGGTGGTAATACTTATCTTTCTGGTGGTAATCCTAATGATAATGTAATATTAAATTTTTCAATAAATAAAAAATCTGTAACGCCTTTAAATGCTATATTTCAAATAAAATCATCTCAAGTTGATTCTTGGGAAAATATTGGTAATATCATAACAGATATTGATACTTATTATGGAGCAAATCAAACCATAACAAATCAACTTGGACATAGTGTTAATGTTATTATATGTCCTACAATTACAACAAATACAGATGAAACCTTACAATTAATAGATGAAACATATGCCATTCCATTACAAATCAATGTAAGTAATTTGAAATTAAGTGTAAAAGGTTACAACTATCCCATATCTAATTCATTATCTTTAGATGTACTAACAAATCCAAATGATTTTATAACTAATGATTTACCTATTGGTACAGATATGAATTTATCAGTTAATTATACAGCTACATTAATAGGTTCTAATGAATATTCGCTTATAATTTATGTCAAAGATGGTAATAATACAATTGCAACAATTAATATGGCTATAACTTCATTTTTTGGTACATTTGTCATTGCAAAAAATTTGAAACCATATTTTTATGTAGATAGAAAATTAGGCACGCAATTATCTACCAGACATTTTATAATTGGTGATGAATCTGTTAGCAATGGGTCTCTATTCGGCGTTTCCTCTGGAGTAATAGATATGTCTGATGGGGTTAAAATAAATTATACTGATTTAAGACAAGATGAACACTTGAAATTTAATCTTTTATCTGATAAAATATCAGTATCCAATGTTGGTTCTGCAGGCACTCCTCAATATATAACTCAGTTGGATTATCAATCTGCTAATTGCGAAACAGTATCTATTACTTATTATAGAGGTTATCTAAATAGCAATGCAACAACACAAACATATAAAATAGTACGTAAAGATTTGGTTTCAGCAAAAGTTAAAGCAACGGATACTTATGTTTCAAATATAACTGGTGTGTATGTTAATAAAGAACATGTTATTAATTTTAATGATACAATTTCAATTGGAAATAAAGTCAATTTGTTATTTTCTAGATTACCAAACAATATATTGCAAAATAAAAAATATATAATGAATATTAATGTTGTTGGAGATAGTGTTAAGATAACGTCAACCAATAATAATATAGAAACTGTAACCAATAAAACATTATTAGATTATTTGTTGTATGATTTTAATAGTGATAAACAATTAATTTCTAAAGGAATACAAATATCATCTAATTTACAATACTCAATTGTATATAAAGCAATCGGTGGTAAAATATATTTTGTACATGATTATAAAACAAATCCTTCAGTTATTGTTTGGCCCAGTCAACATATTCTTAATTTCGATGATGTAACCGATTTAACATTAGGTACTACTATCTCTAATACAGGATTAGACGCAAACGGTTACGTAAAATTTACATTGTCAAAAGATACTTTACTTGATAAAATAAGTTATCTTGTTTATGCTCCTCCTTATTTATATGCTAGACAAGCTACAAAATATGCTTCTAATGTGTTCCCATTTAATATTGCTGATAGTGCTTCTGAATTAAAGACTGCATACTTTTCTACTACTAATTATACAAAATTAGTCAGTTCTAATCTAATACAAAATGGGTTGTTAAATAAACCAGATAGAGACCCTGGAAACATGACTGCAACACCAGTTAATAATTGGAGTTTTCGAACCAGTAACATAGATTCAAACGTTTTACCTGGTTATTGGGCTGTTTATAATGGTAGACGTGCATATGCCGGACGTGAAGATACATTTTATCTTACTCCTTATCCTGTTGCAAATGCTTATGCTGTAGCTATATTCGGAGAAAATACTATGAGTCAATCTCTATTTTTGAATGCTGGAAAATATACATTAAATTTTTGGATGGCTCCTTGTATTTATAATGGTCCGACAGCTGATTTACATGTATGTTTAAATGATAATGAAATAAAAACATTTTCTTACCCTGGTGGAGATAAATTTGTAATAAATCAAAGAGGTCCTGATAATCTATATCAATGGATAAAACAAACACTTGACATAAATATTAACAGCAGTGGTAATTATAACTTACAGTTTAAAACCTTTTTAACAGGTTCTGCATATAAACAAATTGGGTTAACTGGTATAGAACTTAACCAAACAAAATATTTATATAATCCTTTTACAAATATAACAAATACAAATAATGTTGCCTTTACACCATCAACAATAAAATCATTTGCTGACTACAATAATAGCTCTAAAAATATGGGTGTACAAACAATTAACATTACTGGCTCCAACATTAAGTTAACCGAATTAAAATCTAATAATCCTGAAACTCCTTCCAATAATGGTCCTAATCGTAATGGTATTATATATGATGGTAAAATAGGCGATTTAACAAATTTTTCAAGTAATTATATTAAATTATTGTCTAATGATAATGGAGTTTTTCAAATAAGTTATACACAAGATTTAGGAGGGCTATTTGAACAAATATTTGGAAACAATGATGTTACACATAGAGGAAATATAATAATAAATATTGGAAATAGTGTGTTACCAGTTACAAATGTTACCTTACACAATGAAGTATCAAATGGTAGTATTGTAAATATATATGATGTATATCAAGTTAACCGCAACAATACATTAGAGTTATATTTATTGAAATATGTGTATGATACAATGATAGACTATGCAAATGTTCCAGGTAATACGTATTTAAAAAGATTTCCTGGTTCTGTAGATAAATTTTATTATTCACAAGTATCAATACCCTCAGTAAATCTTGGAGATAATATTAATAATGTATTAAAAACAATTACAAAATCCAATTTATTATTGGATAGTAATAACATTGTTTGGACAGAAAAAACATCATTCAGTAATGATTTATCTTTACAAATTACTCCTTTAACTCAAGCTGGTGCTTTAGATATGATAACTTTATTTTATACTAATAAAGATGTCCCTACAAATTATACAATTGTAAATATTCCTAATGCCTATGAAGTCATTAATGGAGATGGTACATATCAAACTATTATTACTGGATTAGGTAAAATTAAAACACAAATTGTAAATACCTCAAATACTCCAGCTAATATAGATATTGATTTATCGTTACCTAATAGTTTAACATCAAACTATGCTTTTAATAACAGTGCATTATATGATAATGAAATTCCATTAGATACTCAATTAAAATCAATAGATGATATATTATTTAAATTTGAATAAGTGTATAAATTGTCTATAAATATGTAAACTTTTATTAATGAATAATAATAATAAAATATTTATTATTATTAATGAATAAAGCTAAAAAAAATATATTTAAAAATATAATAGTGCAAAATAATAAAATAAGATACAGAACATTGTGCTTAAAATATATAGATTATATACGTAAAATACCATTGTGTAATATTCATTTAAATCAAAAATTTGAAGCTGTATTAGTAGAATTTAGAATATTACCACACATTGAATTTATAATAAGAAATACAATACATAAATTAGGGGATAAATGGAGTCATACAATAATATGTGGAAATTTAAATTATGATTTTATGAATAATTTATGTATTGAAATAAATACAAATATTAAAATAATCAAATTAAATTATGATAATTTGACACAAAATGAATATAGTAATTTATTATGTACAACTGATTTTTGGAAATTATTTATGAGTGAAAAAATATTAATTTATCAGGAAGATAGTTGTATTTTTAAAAAAAATATAGAAGAATTTATACAATGGGATTTTATTGGAGCTCCATTTACAAAAAAAGGCAATAATACACCAAATAAAGTCGGAAATGGTGGGTTTAGTTTAAGAACCCGTAAAATAATGTTAGATGTAATAAATAAAATTAAATTAGAAGATACAGAAATATGTTCATCCACATTAAATTATATGAAATCAGTAGGATTAAAAAATTGTCCGGAAGATATATATTTTTGCAAAAATATGTTACAATTTAATATTGGTACAGTTGCTGAATGGAATGATGCTTTTGAATTTTCAACAGAGTTAGTATATAATCCAAATAGTTTGGGTGGTCATTGTTTTTGGTTAAGAGACCAAAATTGGAAACAACGTGTAATAGATTTAATTGATGAAAATATTTATATTCAAAATAATTGTAATAGTAATATAAATTTATTTATAAGTACAAATAATATAAAAAATACACAATTATTAAGAGTTATATCCAATTTAATAGATGTTGATTTTGATTTTATGAGAGAAATTTACCCACAGTTAAATAATATTTCAGATTTTGAATTAATTAATTATATAAAAGAACATAATTTTAATAATCATTTTTTTCATTTTAAACAATTATCAAATTTATTTCAAAATAAAATAGAATATTTAAAAAATATAAAAAACAATAAATTAATTAAATATGAAAATAAATTATACAAAGTAAATGAATTTTTTGAAATAATAAATAATTATACATATGATAATTTTAAACATTTAACAATACAATTAAAATATAATTATCATTTTAAATCAAATGAATTACTAGTAATAGTTTTTATAGGAAATGAGCAAAAAGGGATTGAATTATTAAATAAACTTGTTGCATATTCAAAATTAGAAAAATTTTCTGTTGCGTTTTGCATAAATTATAAATTAGTAGACTTATTTAAAGAAAAAATAATAGAACAAAATTTTGATAGTTTTATTATATATTCTTGTAATGAAATGGGAAATGATATTACACCTTCATTATTAGTATACGACGAAATAAATAAAATGATAGATTTTACATATGTTATAAAATTACATACAAAAACAGATAGTACTATATTTAATAATTTTACGAATTATTTACTTAATAAACCATTAAAAGAGCTATTATATTATAAAAATAATGATAGTAATTGCATTGGATTTTCATATATTTCTATAAATAATGATTTTTTTTATAACAAAACACGTTTTAATAAAAAATTATATGATAAATATGAAGATAGATTTAATAAAAATTTATTTGTTCCAAATACTATATTTTTTACACATAAAAATAATTTTACAAATGTATTACATTTTTGTATACAAAATTATAAAACAATATTTTTGCAAAATATGTATGATAATAATTGCATTAATACTAATGAAAGTTGTGTTCATTTTATGGAACGATTATTTGGTGTATTATAGTATTATTTGAAATATTTCAATATTACTATATATATATAATGAAAATTATAGTTTATGGAACAAATGGATGGATAGGAAAACAATTTATTGAAATCTTAAAAAATAAAAATATGGATTTTATTTGTGGCAAATCAAGAGCAGATAATGATAAACTGTTATTAAAAGAAATTGAAGAAATTATGCCTACTCATATAGTATCTTTTATTGGAAGAACTCATGGTAAAATTAATGATAAAATATATACAACAATTGATTATTTAGAACAAGAAGGTAAATTGTTTGAAAATGTTCGAGATAATTTATATTCTCCATTATTATTAGCACAAATATGCAAAGAAAAAAAAATACATTATACTTATTTAGGTACTGGTTGTATTTTTAAATTTGATGAAGAACATCCGTTTGGTAAAGAAGAAAATGGGTTTGATGAAGATAGCTTACCAAATTTTTTTGGGTCGTCTTATTCTATTGTAAAAGGTTTTACAGATAGGTTAATGCATATGTATGAAAATAATGTTTTAAATTTAAGGATTCGAATGCCCATTACTGGAGAGAAAAATGGTAGAAATTTTATCACAAAAATAGTAAATTATGAAAAAATTTGTTCAGTACCAAACTCAATGACTGTTTTACCTGAATTGTTACCATTTGTATTAGATATGATGAAAAATAACCATACAGGTACAATTAATTTGACAAATCCTGGATTAATAAGTCATAATGAAATATTAGAAATGTATAAAGAAATAGTTGAACCATCTTTCACGTGGAAAAATTTTAGTCAACAGGAACAACGAGCTATTTTGGCAGCAGATAGAAGTAATAATTTTTTAGACACGACTAAATTAGAAATGTTGTATCCAGAAATTCGAAATATTAAAGATGCGGTGAGAGAATGTTTAATTGAATATAAAGAGAAACTAGATTTAGAAACAAATGAAAAAAATAAGGGAAAAGTAAACTTGTTAGTTACAGGTGGCTGTGGATTTATAGGTTCTAATTTTATTAATTATTATTTTCCAAAAGAAAAGGTAGATAAAATGGTAAATATTGATGCTATGTACTATTGTGCAAATGAAGAGAATATAAGTAAAAATATTCGTTTAAATGATAAATATGTACTGATAAAAGGTAATTTGTGTGATAATGAATTAGTTACTAAAGTTTTAAAAGAACAAGAAATAACTCATATAATACATTTTGCGGCTCAATCACATGTACAAAATTCATTTGAAGATTCAATAAAATTTACTCATGATAACATTGTTGGTACACATACTTTATTGGAATGTTCTAGAAAATATGGTAAAATACAAAGATTTATACATGTTTCTACAGATGAAGTATATGGCGAATCGTTAAACGAAGTGAATGAAAAACATAAAACAGAACAGTCTATTTTATGTCCAACGAATCCATATGCAGCCACTAAAGCAGGTGCAGAATTAATAGCACAATCTTATGCACATTCTTATAAAATGCCAATTATAATTACACGTGGAAATAATGTTTACGGTCCTAATCAGTATCCAGAAAAATTAGTACCTTTATTTATTAAACTTTTGAAAGAAAATAAAAAAGTAACTATTCAAGGAAAAGGAACAAGTGTGAGAGCTTTTTTACATGCATATGATACAGCAACTGCATTTGAATGCATATTAGAAAAAGGTGTAATAGGTGAAATATATAATATAGGATGTGATGAAAAAATGGAATATTCTGTAATGGAAGTTACAAAAATATTGATAAAAATGATTAAAAATACTGAGGATTATGATGAATGGATAGAATATATTGAAGATAGACCATATAACGACCAAAGATATTATATAAGTAATCAAAAATTGAAGGATTTAGGTTGGAATATTACAGTGAACTTTGAGGATGGACTTGCATTTGGATTAATAACATAGATAAAGTATATAATAAATTTATTAATGATGAACCTTTCAAACATGTAATAATAACCATTTTAAATAAGAAATATATAATTTACCAAATTACAATATAAATTAGCATAAATATTGTAATTCTATCTCAAGAATATAAAAAATGATATTTAAATACAGAAAAAGTAAATATTATACTATTTACTATTTTATATTAACGAGTTTTCAATATTTAATTTTAATGCTTTAAAGTACGAATAATTAAATTCTTCACTAGGTTCTATTACGCAACCCTCACCCCATTCATTTAAAGCATTAATAATTATTGTATCATTGCATTTAAAAATTTTTTTTAAATGATTATAAAATATAAAAGAGTTGTTATTTAAAAATATAGTTGGTTGTGATTCTAATGTAGTATGTCTATATGTATTGTCCCATCTTACAAATGTTCCACCCCAAGTATTATTATCATTATTATGTAAACTTTCTATTTTTTCATATGTTTCAAAATTATCCTTAACAATAGCTGGTAATGTTCTTATATGTTTTTCATTTGAACCACACAATAAATAATGTTCTTTTCCACTTTTTAATTTTTTATTTTCTATTGCATTTTTTATATCTGGATTCATTTTAATATATTTATCTTCATTAAATATTCCTTCATTAAACATGTAATTATATTTGTCTAATGGTTTTTGATTTATTAAAAAATTGTTATTTTTATCAGGTATTACATAATTACAATAATTTGGATTATATAAAAATTGGTTTTCAAAATTATTACAAGTATTTTTTTCTCGGTGATTTAATGTTTTAACTATGCATATACCATCAAAACCATTTTCTTTTAAAATTGGTTCCCATTTTTTAAAATAATCATCTGGAATATCATCTAAAAGATATACACTAAACAATGGTTTATTATCAATTTTAATATATAAATTATTTTTAAAAAATGATAACAAATAATTAATGTGTTTAATACTAAAATTATAATCAATATTTAACATTACTTCATTATCTCCACCATCCCACCTTTTTGTCCAAGGTTCATTAATAAAATTAAAAAAAAACGGTACATTTGGATGCGAGTCATCTAATATTTTATTAAAAACTTTATCCATTACTGGTCTTCCTTCAAACCAATAATGACAATAAATAAATCCATACCATCCTTGATTTAAAAAATATTCTGTATATCTTTGTCTAGTTTTTATATCTAACAAATTATAATAACCTATATCCTTATGTGGTTTAATTATATGTTGATTTTCAATTATTTGTTTTGCTTTTTTTACATTTGTCCATTCAGTAAAATCTTTTCCCCAAAATTTATCATTTTCTGGTATAGGATGAAATTGTGGAAATATATGCATAAATATTTTAACATGATTATTAAAAGTTAGTTTTTCAAAATTATATTCAAATTTTTCATTATTTATTGTATTTTTTAAATCTTCAATATTTTTAAAATTAAATGGAATAATATCTATTATATCATTATCAATAACATCATCTAAAGAATTTATTTTATTATTAAAAATATATTGTAAATCAATATCATTAGTATTAACATTTTCATAATTATCATTATATATATTAGATAAAAATGATTTTAATGTTTCAATATCAATCATTGGTTTGTGTAATCCAATAGGTAAAATTTTATTATCATAAATACATTCTACAGCAAATGATATTGCTTCTTTATAATCAGGAATAATCGCGCTAGAATCATTATGTAAATACTTTGAAAAATAACAGTCTTCTGGTAATAAAGCATCTTCAATATTATTTAAAAAATAATGTTTTTCTATAATTTCTAACATTTTATCTTTATTTCTTAAAGAAAACCCACCATTGCCAATACTTATATTAAATAAATTCCATTCTACATTTAAAGGCCAGGGAGCACCAATATAGTCATAAGATAAAAAATTATTTAAATTATTTTTTAACAAAAGTGTGTCAGTTTGTGTTATTAATATATGTTTTTCATTGAATAAATTCCAAAAATTTTTTGATTTAAATAATACATTATAACTATTACTATCATAAAATATACTATTATTTAGATGTAATGTTTTGACATTTAAATTAATTATTTTTAAATTTTTAATATTTTTAAATATTTCTGAAACATAATTATAATTGTCATTACCACATATAATACAAAAATTCCAATTATCATTACGAAGCATTTGTATCATATGCTTCATAACAGGTTCTATATATATATGTTTTCGACATTCGATTAAGACACAAACTTTATTTGAATTATTATTTAAAATAATATTATCTAAATGTATATATTTTTTTTTTAAACTAAATAAACAATTGCTCCAGTTTTGATTAAATTTAATACGATATTTTTCATTTTCATCTAACTCGTTATATATTTTTTTAAATATATCAAATGTAATAAAATTAAAGGAAATTAACAATTTTATTAATTTATATAAAATAATATCTTTTTCTTTAAAAATTAATAAAAATGTTTTTTTAAAATTTTTTATATTTAAAATATAATCATTTTGATTTCCACTAAATATTATAGAATGCAATTTTTCATTAAAAATTTTAGAAACATGTATTTGAGATTGAATATATTTGTTAAATATATTTTTAACTTGTTCTGATATAAAAGTTTTTTTACTTATATAATTATTATAATAAAAATCATATTCTTTATTTTCAACTATAATGTTATGAATATTGTTTGATTTTACATAAAACTCATCATCAAATAACATTATTTTTTGTAAATTATTAAAAAAAGAATTATTTATTCTATATCCACAAATTCTTTTTTCATTCATACAATTATTATTATGATGTTCTATTATATCATTTGTATTTGTTAAAATAAATAAATCAGGGTTTACATACTTGTAAATGTTTGGTGACATTACATTATAAGTATCATTTTTTGCATATTTAATATCATAACATTTATTATTAAAATAGTGTATAGAACAAAGTCGTTTAAATATTTTACTGCTATTATTTTTTGCATCATATTTTTTTAATTTATTTTTTGATTTTTCTATTTCATTTATTAGTAAATCTTTATTTAAATAATATTTTTCCATTAATTCTAGCAAATCATTTTTAACAGGTTCACACCATATATGATTAAAATATACATTATCATTTTTTTTTGAAATAGTTTTTACATAATTAAGCTTAATAAAATCATCTTCAATTATGTCTTTAAATCCACCAAAATTTGTAGCTAGTACAGGACAATCATTTTCTATTGATTCTAATATAGTATAACCTAACCCTTCTGTTTTATGTGGTGATACATATAAATTACTTACTCTATAAAAAGTGCATACTTCTAATTGCGTTAATGATTCTGTTATAAGTATCATATTTTGTTTATCTTTAAATAATTCGTCGCATATTTTTTCATTATAATTATTAATTTTAAGTAATAAAATTATATCTTCATATTTTTGTTTTAATACATTAAAACATTCAAGAAGCATATGTATATTTTTTCTATCAGATATACTTTGAGTATCGTACATAAAACTATATATAAATTTATTAGTAGGTATTTTAAATTTATTACAAAAAATATTTTGTTCGATATATGTGTATGTAGAATTTTCTAAATTAAAAAAATTAAAATAGAATACTGGTTGACGACATTTATACTTAATATCATTATAAAGAAATTCTGAAATAGTCCAAATTTCATCGCACATATTTTTATTACTCCATTCAATTTTAAATAATTCAGATTCCCATGACCATATGCCTATATTATATTTATTAATTAATATTTCATGAGGTAACCATTCAAACCCTTGTGCATTGATTATTAATAAATTTATTTTATAATAATTATTATATATTTTATCTGTATCATTTAAATTAACTAAATTAAAATTTATATTTTCAGATATTAAATATTTATACAAATGTTCAAATAGTTTATTTAATCCATTTATCGATTTACTGTAAATAATATTTACACCAAATTCATTATAATCTATTTTATTATTATTCTCTGATTCCGAGTTTAATTTTGATTCTGAAACAAAGTTCAAATCAGTATCCAATGATGCATTAAAATCATTTGAAATATTTTTATATTTATATTTTCTACTTTCCTTATACCCATCATTTTCATAATGCATTTTTGCTTCAATTTCTGTTAAATGTTTTAGGTCTTCATTTAATTCAATATAATTCTTTGCATTAAAATCATT
>Ga0114966_10002319_pt1 | contig 16987 bp, 27 predicted proteins | sample M_130207_XF_Meta_FD_87029 | JGI IMG/M metagenome (GOLD analysis project Ga0114966, IMG submission 87029) | Freshwater microbial communities from Lake Montjoie, Canada to study carbon cycling - M_130207_XF_MetaG | ecosystem: Environmental > Aquatic > Freshwater > Lake | place: Lake Montjoie...
ATAAATCCACCCGCTCAACGTCGCTTTCTATTTGTGGTGCGTCATAAGATTGAGACGAAATATAACCCTTGATGTCTGCTTCTGTTACGTCAACGCTTTTCTTCGTTATCATGCCAGACGGGTCGCGCTGAGTTTCGCTAAATAGTTTTTCGACTGGTGTCTTAAGCGTGGCCGCAAGGGTTTGCGCCGCCATCGTCCATTCTAATGGTTTGCCGCTTTCTTTCCTGACACCCGCACCGCGCCCCATGGGAGCCTTTTTCATTCCCAGCAAATCGTAAATGCTGCTTAAACATAAGCCGCTGGCTCGCGACAATTCCACGATAGTTTTGAATCCCGCTTTTTCCATAGCCTTGAGGATGCGGGCGTTTTTTACAGTCACAGTGACGCGATAATCGGTCATATCCGCCCCGTCTTTTCTGGCGATGAAATTACCGCCTCATGGTCGCCGTCCCAGGCTAGCGCCTCGTCATAGTCGCGCAGCGCGGCTTCAACCTCCGCGTTTATGTCAGGTTGATCTATGCGGTAAACGTGGCAATCCTGAAGGCCAAAGGCATCGTACTCGATGCTCTCTAGCAACGCGGCCATGCTTGGGAACCATGCGGCTTCGCCGTTGGGGTATGTGATGAAATAAATCATAGCGCACCTCCGACAAAATGCAGAGCAATCGCAGCACACCAGGCAAGAGCAATCGTGGCCGCAAGGGCAAGGATGCCCAGCACCATGTCGCCGCGCGGGCGGCGCTCTGGCGCTGGCTCATAAATGTGGCGAGTGTCGGGCTTCATTTTACACCTAGCATATTGTTGATTGCCAGCATGGCCGCGACCATGCCGGCGCGGTGCGCTATCATATAGCGAACGGCATCTTCGCGGGCTGGCGCTGACCCAAGCCAATCCCCGCAAAACCGGGCAACGTAGACCGGGGCGGCTTCGCCTGTGTGTTCCAGGGCGATGCTATAGCGGGCATCTAGTGTTTGCGTCATGGCGGTTTCCTTTGTGTGGCAGTATGGGGAGCGCGGTTAAACGCTCCCCGCCTTGGTTAGTATGCGGCGGCGCGTACGCCTTGCACGGAATGGTAAATGCGCGGCGCTCTGGGCTTGCCGGTGCCGGGGTTCTTGGCTTTCCCGCCCCTGCTGCCCAACCGCTTATTCGGGTTCGGCGCTTGAAACGTATAGACGCCGGGCTGAAATTTGCCGCCCCTGTCAAAAGCGATGATTTCGCTACGCAACGAGCTATGCACGAGGTAGCGGGTCCAGGCTTTGCCAGAGAGCAAATACAGGCGCGAAAGGTGGACGCGAACGCCCCTGATCTTCAGTTCACGCCCGCACGCCTTCGCAACGGCGCAACAACCGGGGTTTTTGCGCGTTGCAAGGTTGCAATCGGCGCGCGTGATTTCAAGTTTTAATGGCTTCTTCGCGTCAACAACCGGGAATCCGTCGATCTTTTGGTTTTGCATTGTACATTCTCCATATGGTCCCGCCCTTGCCGGAATGGCTTGGTGCGGTGCGGTTTCAGGCTAGGCTAGGCTAGGCTAGGCACAAGTTTAAGCGCGCGCGCCTTGGCCGCTTCGACCTGGGCGCTGGTAAGACCGGCGGCGATGCTTTCGGCTAGGCTTGCCGCCATTGCCGCGCGAGCATAATCAGGCGCGGTTAGGGCAAGGTGCAGGGCTTTGGTTAGGGCTTGGAATTGTGTCATCACGCCGCCTCCGCACGGCTTGTTTAAATGGTCTTTCATGCATTTAACCCTTCATCCTTACCGGGCCAAGAATGGAGCTTGTTTAGCCCATCCTTAAAGCGCCAAATGAATCCGCCATGCTCCACGTTTGTGTTACATATATTGTTTTCTACGCTGGAAACATGGCCCACAAATACGCCTTTGTAGTTAATGGGATCACCAACGCGCGGTTTGCGGCAATTTATTAAGTCTTTCATGGCGTTTCACCTGTTGCTTTGGCGATTGCGGCGCGGGCTTCACTAATGGCAAGCGCGTTAAAACTATTATGCATTGGATCACCAGCCGCGATACGTTCCAACGCCGCGAGCAGGTCGGGGCTTGCCGCGATCAAGCGGGCGTTGGCATAAAGCGTGCCCCCCTCAAAGCCTTCAGTGCTACTATCAAGGCTTGCGATATGCTGACCAGTTTCCGCGAATAGCTGCAAGCTATCATTGGCAAACCAAGGCCCCGGCGTGTGTTGCGTTGTCATCACGCCGCCTCGCGCTGGCTATCAGCGCCAATTACCGGGCACATTGAGTAAGTGCCAAGCGGCTTGCATTTCTCGATCCCGTTATAAATGTAGATACCGCGCTGAAATGTCCTGCCGCCTTGGCGCAAGGTTAGGCGCTTGGCAGTGCGGGCTATGACTTCGAAGCTAAAGATGCAGTTATAATCGCAAGCGGAGCGCGTTGCGTAGGTTTTGCCAGTCTGGAATTGTGTCATGGGTTTGATCCTTTGGTTGGCTTGGCTTGCGTATGGGACAATATAAAGGTGCGGCTTGTCAATAGGGCGGGGCCATAACAATTGCTGACCCGTCATGCTCAAAGTCTATCGTGTACCCGCCCCAATTGCGGCGGGCGCAGGTGCAGCCTTTAATGCCGCACAATTTGCGGTCAACCCGTGCAACCTGCCCGGGTGACAGATAACCCGTTATTAGCGGGCGCACGTTTATTGCGGTGCGGTGAAAATCGTTAGTGAGCGTTATCGTTTTGGCGCGTGGGATCATGGCTCAGGCTTCCTTTGGTTAGGGCGGGGCGGCGGGTTAGGCCGCCCCAGGGGGTTAGGCGGCCTCGCGGGCAAGTTCCGCCGCATGGGCGGCTTGCGCGGCGGCTCCTTTTTCATCCGGCGAAAGCATAACGGTTGCCGCATCCCATGCCGGGGTCGCGGTGACGGCATTGTCACGCAATGGCATGATGATTCCATAAACGCCTTGGCGGGTGTTGAACGTTACCGGCGCGGGTTCGTTGCCGTTGTGATGAATATTGAAATATCCAAGGTCTAGCGCCTTGGCGAACTTAGCAAAAATGCCGGTATAGTTCCCGTCATATTGGCCCGGCTTGCCGTCAACAGTGGCGGGGATGATCCGGCGATAGTCTGGGAACGTGCCGTCGATCGGCGCGGCCATGCCGGTGATCGTGCCAGTGAAGGCCAGCATCTTGCTATCGTTCGGACCCGGCACGGTTGTCATGGTCGCGTAATCAGTGCCGCGACCCGGCTTCGCCGCCTTAATGAAATCGGACGGGATGATCCAAGAGCCTGTCAGAGTGTTAGGCTCTAGGCTATCCTCCCGGCGGGAGAGCAGGATATGCCCGTTTGTGGCGGTATAAGTGACGGTTGTGGCGGTCACTTCGACATATACGCCCTTGAGCCAGTAGCGGGTTTCTTCCGTGCTAGCGGCAAGATTGACGGCTTTAAGCGTAGCAATGTTGATTGAGGCTTGCATTGTGGCGGTTCCCTTTTCGGCTTAATTGCCGCCTATGACGCCCCGGATAGGGCGGCATAAGCTGCGATTAGGCGGCTTGGACCGCGCACCAATCGCGGAAGCTATCTTCCCGCAAGGCGGGGCAATCCCCGACAGGCTTGGCAAAATCATAAAACGCTGCAGTCATGGCATTAACGCCGGACTTGGATTGCGGCATGCGCTTTCCGGCCAAGGCTGACATGATGTGGGCGCGGCAACCGGCTTTGGTATTGCCAGCCAGAGCCCAAAAGTCATAGCGTCCAGCGGTATAAGCGCCTAACAGGCGTAAGGCTTCGGTTTGGTTAGGTGTTAGTTTCATGGCGGTTCCTTTGGTTGTGGTTAGGCGCAGACAGCGATGTTTTTAGGATAGCCCTGCAATATAGTTGCGCGGCGGGTATAGACGGCCCATTTGAAGTTTTGCGTCGGCGCAATCCAAAATTCTCTGTTGGGGAAACGGCATTGCAGCATAACCATGCGATTTGCGGCATTGCGCTTCAATTTATATTCGCGGTGTTTCATGGCGGTTCCTTTGGGTTAGGGGTTAGGCGGGAGGCAAGGGGCGGCGGGTTAGCGGGCGAAAAGCATCACACAAAAGGGCAGGGGGGCTTTTCTTGCCGTGTGAAAAGCCCTTACTTCAAGGTGCAGGGCGCCGTTCACGGCACGGCTAAAATCCGCCTCGTCAATGAGGCCAGCCGCGTAATGCTTGGGGTCAAGGCCATCCTTTAAAAGGCCGTCCAGATACGCAGCGGTTTCGTCGATCAATTCTTCTCGTGTTTTCATGGCGGTCTCCTATCGGGGCTGTCAGGCCGTCCCGTATATGCCCCCCGACCAGGGGGGGCATAGGCTGGAAGGCTAGGCACCGCAGCGGGTTTCTGCGGCATATAACGCCTCGTCTTCGCTTTCGCTTCGGCGGGCGTCATTGTCGGCTAGGGTTAGATCAAGGGCGCTGGCTTGGGCCGGGGATAGGGCGGCGGATAGGGTCACGGTCCCGTAATAGTGCAGGGTGGGCCACCAATGGGCGCTAAGAATAAGGTGGTGGATTTCACGGGGTACTACGGGGGTGCGGACGAAATAAGTTGTCATATTGGCGGCTTCCTTTTGTTTGCCACGCCATCGTTAAACGCGATGCGCGCTTGCGTCAAGCGCAATATGCGGCGGGATACGGTGCGGCGGGATGTCGCAGCGGTAGCGGGGGAGCGTATTGATAAACCGAAATTTCCGGCCCTGCCCGTCACCCTCCCGGCCCTGCAGGGATATGCCAAATCCCGCATATCCGGGCTAGTTGAATGTTAGTCGCATGTCGGACAGAAACGCCGCACCCCCTATTTGTAAGCCGATGTCGCCCGATGTCGCCCCTACTTGCGACCAGCTACCAACAACATTCCAGGGGGGTACTTACCCCCTGGATGTAAGCCCGTTGCCTTTGTCGGTGTTTGCTCCGGCCTTGGCATAGCATAGAGCATGGCACCCCTATGCCCGCCCCCCCCGCGCCCATACCCCATGCGCCCATGCCCCATGCCACCCCCCGCCCATGCCGGCCGCGATTGCACCCATGTTGCGCGGGACAACATAATTGCCCTCATGTTGCGCTGGACAACATCGATGTTGCTGGCCGAAACTTTCTTCGACGGGGTGGGGTCGATATAGACATAGGCCCCCCCCACAAATGGGCCGCATAAAACTAATCTTGCGCGCTGCTCCCAAAATTTGCCGGGAAACCCAAAACGAAGCCTTGCGCCGTCCTCAATTCCCACAACATATTGACGCCGCGCTCAAATATGCTCATGATCCAGGCGGATTCACCTAAATATGGTGCTATATGCCCTCGACATCTGACAAGCAGCGCCGTTTCATGGCTGCTGCGGCTCACGACTCTAAGTTTGCTAAGAAGGCGGGCGTCCCGATGAAGGTCGCCAAGGAGTACAACCGCGCTGACAAGGGGCCAAAGCTGGCGAATGCTATGAAAAACATGAAGCGGGACGACACATAATGGCTGGCCCCCCGTTCAAGAAGGGTAACATCATGAGCCGTGGCGCTGGGCGTCCTAAAGGCTCGAAATGCAAGTCCACGATGAAGGCGCGCGAAATGATTGCGAGCTTTATTGATGGCAATGCGGACAGGCTTAACGGCTGGCTTGACGAAGTTTACGAGCGTGACGGCCCTCGGGCTGCATTTCAGTGTTTTTCGGACTTGATTGAGTACCATGTGCCAAAGCTGGCGCGTAACGAGGTAACTGGCCCTGATGAAGGCCCGGTGGAGCTAGTCATTTCGTGGCAAGAAAAGAAATAGCCATTGCGTACTCGCCTAGAGACGCCTTCGAGCCGTTTCACAACCGTTCGCAGCGGTGGGGTTGCCTTGTGGCGCATCGTCGGGCTGGAAAGACAGTTGCTGCGGTCAACGACCTCATACGGGCGGCGGTCACTTGCAAGTCGGAAAATCCGCTTTTTGGCTACATTGCCCCGTATCGCAGCCAAGCCAAGTCTGTGGCCTGGGATTACCTGAAGCGGTTTAGCAAGCCCATTGCCAGGGCGGCTAATGAGGCTGAATTACAGATTGATCTAATAAACGGCGCTAAAATCAGGCTTTTCGGGGCTGATAATGCTGACGCTATGCGCGGTTTGGGCTTTGATGGCGTTTTGCTAGACGAATACGGCGATTTTCGGCCCTCTGTATGGGGCCATGTCATTCGGCCCACGCTTTCTGACAAGGAGGGCTGGGCTGTATTTATGGGAACGCCCAAGGGCAAGAATCAGTTCTGGGATATTTACACGGATGCCAAGAGAAACCCCAAAGAGTGGTTTTTGCTTAGGCTGACGGCGACTGACAGCCAGATTGTGCCTCAGCATGAGCTTGACGCGGTAAAATCCCAGATTACGCCTGATCAGTATATGCAGGAGTATGAGTGCAGCTTTGAGGCTGCCATTCTGGGTGCGTATTACGGCGTAGAAATGCGTGAGGCGCAGGACGCGCACCGTATTAGCGCAGTTCCTTACGATCCCAGCTTGCCGACGTATACAGCGTGGGATTTGGGCTTTAGGGATGACACGGCAATTTGGTGGTATCAGGTAACGAGTAACGAAGTTCATGTTATTGACTATTATGCTGTGTCTGGCGCGAGCATTGAGGACATTGCTAAAGTTGTTACAGAAAAGCCGTACCATTACGGCAAGCATTACTTGCCACATGACGCGCGGGCCAAGACACTTGCGGCGCAGGGCAAGTCAATCATTGAGCAGTTGGCTGAACACCTTGGTTTGACGAATATCAACGTCGTGCCCGACCTGGGCGTACAGGACGGCATTCAGGCTGTTCGTATGACGTTGCCAAAGTGCTGGTTTGACGAACTCAAGTGCGCTGAAGGCATTGAGGCTCTAAGGCAGTACGAGCGCGAATACGATGAGGACAAGAAGGCGTTCCGCGCGGCTCCCAAGCATAATTGGTGCAGCCATCCGGCAGATGCGTTCAGAATGCTGGCTGTTGCATGGCGGGGCGAAGTGGCTCCGAAGATCATGGCGAGCGAGCGCCCATTGATTGTGGGCAGGACCAACACGGCGACGCTTAACGATATGTGGGCGTCCCAGAAAACAAAGAGAAGGGCTAGACTATGAGCGGCGTAAACAACCCATATCGGTATTTTTATGAGCATGTGGCGGCATCCCAGTCCGCGCAGGTTCTTGGCGTAACGGGCGCAGTTGGCGACTACCTGCATCGCTTGATCTGCACGGTCACGACTGGCGCAACTGGCAATGTCGTGATTGTCGATGGCACGGGGTCGGGCATTCTCACGCACACGGTCATTCCGGCCAGCGCGTCTGTTGTACCCGGCGTGTACAACGTCGAACTCAATGCTGTGTCGGCCAACGGCGCGTGGAAAGTCACCACGGGCGCTGGCGTAGAAGTCATGGCTGTTGGCATCTTCACATAATTCGTAATCAAAGGAACATCACATGCCCATCGACCCACAGCGCCTAGCGCAAATTATGCAACGTATGCAGTTGGCCCGTCAGGTTGGCGCGGCTGGTGGTTTGCCACCCAGCGGCGAATACAATGGCGGCGGTGATATTGTTACGCCGCAGCCCCCGATGCAGATGCAGCAGGGCGGTCCGCCCCCCGGCGTACCCATGCAGATTCAGGGCGTAATGTCACCTATGCAGCGCCCTGGTATGCCTTCGCAAGGCGGACCGGCTCCGGGCATGCCTCCGCGTCCCATGATGCCGCCGGGCGGTATGCCGCCGCGTTAATACGACATTAAGGAATTAGTCATGGCATTGGAAAAAGTCGATTCGACTGTCCAGAAACTTCTTAGCAATATTCATGCTTACAATAATGAATATAAGAAGTGGGAAGCGCGGACCACGAAGATTCTTCGCCGGTATCGTGACGACCAAAGCACAACCACAGGCATGAACGAAGCCGCGCGGTTCAACATCCTCTGGTCCAATGTCAATACATTAGTTCCCGCTGTGTACGCCCGTCTGCCCAAGGCGGACGTATCGCGCCGCTTTGGCGATAACGACCCAGTGGGCCGCGTTGCGTCTTTGCTGATTGAGCGCGCCCTTGATTACGAAATCGAGCATTACCCCGATTTTCGTGCATCCATGCGTCATGCCGTGGAAGATCGTTTCCTTGGCGGGCGTGGAGTGGCGTGGGTCCGCTATGACCCGCATATCAAACAGCAGGATGTACCCGAAGATGGCTACCAAATCACCGAAGACATTGAAGAAGGCGAGTCCCAAGAAGCCCAAGGCGACATCCACAATCAAACCGCCGGAAACGACGGCCCCCCTGAAGAAATTGATTACGAGTGCGCCCCCACCGATTACGTTCATTGGCGCGATTTCGGACATACTTGCGCGCGTACTTGGGAGGAAGTAACCCAAGTCTGGCGCTGGGTTTATATGTCCAAGGATGCTGTGACGGAACGCTTTGGCAAAAAGATTGCCAAGAAGATTTCGTTCAACAGCAGCCCAGAAAGCCTGACAAAATACGGCCAATCGTCCAAGAATAACGACAAGGCCAAGGTGTGCGAACTGTGGGACAAGGAAACCGCTAAGGTTTACTGGCTCATGGAAGATTATGTTGAACTGCTGGACGAGCGGGATGACCCGCTGGACTTGGAAGAGTTCTTCCCCTGCGCCAAGCCCCTATACGCGACAACGACCAGCGATAGCCTCATCCCAGTGCCGGACTTTATCCTGTATCAGGATCAGGCCAACGAACTTGATATTCTGACTGACCGCATTGACGGCCTAGTCAAATCCCTGCGCGTCCGTGGTGTGTACGATGCTTCGCAGCCCGCACTACAGCGTTTGTTGACTGAGGGCGACAACAATACGTTGATCCCAGTCGATAAATGGATGGCCTTTAGCGAGAAGGGGGGGCTTAAAGGCAGCATTGACCTTCTTCCCATCGAAACTTTGGCCTCCGCGCTTATCAACTGCTATCAGGCCCAAGCCAACATCAAAGGCCAAATCTATGAAATTACAGGCATTTCTGACATTCTGCGCGGCGCTGGTGCGGCGTCTGAATCCGCCACGGCCCAGCAGCTTAAGGGCCAATATGCTGGATTGCGACTGCGCGCTATGCAGGAGAGCGTTGCTCTATTTGCCAGCGAACTACTTCGACTAAAGGCGCAGATTATCTGCACCAAGTTCCAACCCGAAACTATCCTGCAACTAGCTGCGGCTTCTCAAATGTCGCCTGCCGATCAGCAGATGATCCCGCAAGCCTTGCAACTGATGCAGGATAGTCCCCTTCGCTCGTTCCGCATCCAGGTTGCGGCTGACAGTTTGGTTCAGCTTGACGAGAACCAGAATAAGCAAGACCGCGTTGAGTTCCTGACGGCTTTCTCCAACTTTCTGCGGGAAGCGGTTCCGGCTGGTCAGTCCTCGCCTGAAATGGTTCCCATGCTGATGGACATCGTTAAATTTGGCATTGGCGGGTTTAAACAGGCTAGAAACATTGAAGGGTCTATTGACGCTGCATTGCAGAAGATGGCGGAGGCAAGCGCCCAGAAAGCCCAGAACCCGCCGCCCAATCCTGAAATGATGAAAATACAGGCCGATCAGCAAGCCACGCAGATGAAGGTCCAGGCTGACGTACAAGGCCAACAGGCCCGCGCTCAGGCTGATATGCAGATTGAGCAGATGAAGATGCAGATGGAAACTCAGCTTGAGAACCAGCGGCAGCAGAATGATGCCCAGCTTAAAATGCAGGAGCTTGCTGCTAAAGAGCAGTTTGACCGCTGGAAGACTGAACTGGACGCGGCGACTAAGATCATGGTTGCCCGGATTGCAGCTAACCCCGGCATGGACCTGCCGATGCTAGAAGCCCAACAGGCGGCGTCTGAGACTATTACCAAGGAGCTTGGCGATAACGTTCGCATGGCGATGGACCAGATGACCAGCGCCCATAACAACATGGCAAATATGCACGGTGAGTCCATGCAGAAGCTGCAAGATGTCCTTCAGGCCGCTAATGCGCCCAAACGGATTGTGCGCGGCCCGGACGGCAGGGCGCTTGGCGTTGAGCCTGTACCGGCTGTTCCGCAGGGGATGATGCAGTGACCTTATCGCTGACGCATACATTCGTATCGGCTATTCCAGACGGCACGGACGCCACGGTTGTGCGCCCGTCCAACTGGAACGACACCCATACCGTTGCTGGGACGCTGCCTATTGCCAATGGCGGGACGAACACGGCCAGCGTACCAGCCAACGGCCAACTGCTGATTGGCGACGGAACTGGCTACACGGTTGCCAATTTGACGGCTGGCACCGGCATGACGATCACCAATACGGCTGGCGGTATCACACTGTCTGCGCCTGAGAATGGCACGGTTACGGGCGTCACGGCGTCCAGCCCCATAGCCTCCAGCGGCGGTACAGCGCCCAATATCAGCCTGACCGGCACGGTTGACGTTCCGCATGGCGGTACTGGCGCGACGACTTTGACGGGTTATGTGATTGGCAACGGCGCAAGCGCCATGACTGCCAGTGCGACAATCCCGATCAGCAACTTGACCGGCACATTGCCCGTTGCCAATGGCGGCACGGGGCAGACAACCTACACGGACGGCCAGCTTCTTATTGGCAATACCACCGGCAGCACCCTAACCCCGGCTACTTTGACGGCTGGCACGGGCGTCACGATCACCAATGGGCATGGCACGATAACAATATCGGCCCCGGACACCGGCACGGTTACGTCGGTCACAGCGTCTAGCCCCCTAGCCTCTAGCGGTGGGGCGACGCCTAATTTGAGCCTGACTGGCACGGTTGCCATAGCCAATGGCGGCACGGCTGGCACGGCGACCCCGACAGCGGGCGCGGTCCCGTATGGTACTGGCACGGCTTATGGCTTTTCTGCGGCTGGTACGACGGGCCAAGTCCTGACATCTGCGGGCGCTGGTACGCCTACCTGGACCACGCCGACCACTGGCACGGTAACATCAGTCACGGCGTCTAGCCCCATTGCGTCAAGCGGTGGCGCTACGCCCAATCTAAGCCTTGGCACGGTCCCGATTGCCAATGGCGGCACTAATTCCACTGCCACGCCTACGGCTGGCGGTATTGGCTATGGCACCGGCACGGCTCATGCGTACACGGCGGCTGGCACGACTGGGCAGGTTTTGACCTCTGCGACTGCCGGTACGCCGACATGGACTACCCCGACAACGGGAACAGTCACCAGCGTTGCCCAGACCTTCACTGGCGGCATTATTAGCGTTGCTGGCTCGCCCATTACGTCCAGCGGGACTTTGGCCCTGACGGTGGCTGGTACGTCTGGCGGCGTGCCGTATTTCAGCAGTGGCTCGGCTTGGGCAACGTCTGCCGCTTTAGCTGCTAATGCCATTGTTCTTGGCGGCGGTGCTGGTGCAGCCCCCGCAACTACGACAACAGGAACGGGCGTTGTTACCGCGCTAGGCGTTAATACTGGAACTGCCGGAGCATTTGTCGTCAACGGCGGCGCTCTTGGCGTTCCGTCCTCTGGCACGGTTACGAACCTGACCGGCACGGCAAGCATTAATATTAATGGCACAGTGGGTGCCACCACGCCAAGCACTGTAGCGGCGACTACCTTGGCAATCGGCGGAGCCACGCTTGGCACTAATGCTCTGGCGGTGACTGGGACGGCCAGCATTTCTGGCGGTGCCTACATTAGTAATCTTGGCGGCGCTAATAAGATCATCAATGGGGATATGGTCATTGACCAGCGCGGTGTTGCTGTAACAACGGACAACACTTATGTCGTTGACAGATTTTTGGTGCGCCTAGTCAATCAGACAACGCAGACCTTCACGGCCCAGCAGGCGTCTCTGGCGTCCACGACGCCGCCCGGATTTATAAACAGCCTTAAGTATCTGTACGGCGGTACGGCAGCGGCCCCCGCCGCCACTATGGTTGCCGGTATTATCCAAAAGGTTGAGGGTTTGAACTGCGGTGACATGAAGTTTGGCACCGCCGACGCCAAGGCTATTCTGTTGAGCTTCTGGTGCAAAAGCTCGGTTACCGGCACCTTTGGCGTCTGCTTCTTTAACAGCGCGAACAGCCGCTCTTACCCCGCGACGTACACGATAAGCGTTGCAAATACTTGGGAGTACAAGACCGTTGCCGTCCCCGGCGACACTTCGGGTACTTGGCTTGTCACCAACGGCATTGGTATTCAGGTGAGCTGGGATTTGGGTGTCGGCGCAACTTACTCCGGTAGTGCTACTGGCGCATGGCAAGCGGCGGACTATCGTGGAGTAACCAGCACAACTAAATTGTGCGCCACTACGGCTGGCGACTTTTTCCTAACAGGCGTCAAACTCGAAGTCGGCTCCATCGCCACGCCGTTCGTGCCGGATGATTATCAGGTGTCGTTGGGGAAGTGTTTGAGGTATTATCAAACTGTTCAAACTCTTATGATGAATGGAGTTACTACTGCTCAGGCAATTATGGAGTATTTTTCTAAAGTTCCGTTTAGAGCCACACCAACAATATCTTTATATTCAGCTTCTCCTTACGTTGAAAGCGTACCTTGGAATACGGTAGGAAGTCTTACATCAGCATCAATAAGCGCCGGTCACCTAACTGTTAACGGAGGGGATATTTCAATAAGTGGCACTTTTTCACCAGCTACATCATATGGGTCAGTTTGGATATTAGGCAATGGCGGGCAGGGTACGACGGTAGTAACTTTTACGGCAGAGTTATAAAATGTATAAATTACAAACTAATAAAATTACTGGCGAGGTTTGTTCTATTTGGTATCAAGAAAAACTAATGTGCATACCACTAGACCCCGACAACACCGACTACCAGCAGTTCCTCGTAGACTGGAAGAACGGCGCTGAAGTCCTTAACCCCGACGGCACACCCGCCCCCTACGTCGCACCGGAACCTAAATAGTGGCGACAGCCTTCCAATCTAATGCCTTCCAGACCAATGCGTTCCAGATTTCTGGAGCGCCGCCGCCTATTGTTATCGATGACACCCATGACGGCGACTATCACAAGCGCCTCAAGGAACGGTTTGATGAGGAAAATCAACGGGTTAAGCGTAAGCGCGAGGACATTATTGCCGCGTATGAACGCATTGTTGAAGGCAAACCGGACGTAGCTAAAGAGCTAGTCGAGGGCTTTGAAGTAAAGACAAAGCAAAGAGGCAGTAAAGGCAAAGACTTGTTGCCCCGCATTGACTTTGATAAGTTTATGAAAGACTTAGACCGCGTTGAAGAACTATGGTCCCAATACTTAGAAATGGAAGACGAAGACTTAATGGTGCTTCTATGAGCAAGTACAAGGCAATATACGACAGTAAAGGCAAAGTAGCTGAGTACAATGACGGCGAACTGACTTGGTATCGTGAAGACCTCGCAGAGACTAGCAACAGTCCTCAGATTATGCTTGACATTCAACCCTATACGAGCATGGTCGACGGAAGCTTGATTACTTCGCGGTCCAAGCATAGGGAGCATCTTCGGCAACATAACTGCATCGAAATCGGTAATGAGAAGATGCAGAACACACCCCCGCCACCTTCTACCAATCGGCGGGAATTATTGCATAGGCGCTTGGCTGACATGAGTGACCGCCAAGCTAATCAGATACTTAACCAGCTACGGAGAAACTGAACTTGGACACCCAAGACCAGATCGTTCCAGAAGACAATGACAAGGGCGTAGATCGCAAAGAGCTACTGGCCCAGCAGTTTGACGACGTTGAAACCAACGAACCACAACAGCCCAAGGCGCGCGCCGAAGACGGCAAGTATGTAGCTGCCAAGGACGCCCCCGCCGCTGAACCGGACGCTGATGAACCCGTCTGGAAGCGCCCGCCATCCTCTTGGAAGCGCGATTATCATGAAGTCTGGCAGACCGCTGACCCCCGCTTGCAGGAATACGCCTACAAGCGCGAAGAGGAAATGCGGGCTGGTATTGAGCCGCTGCGGTCTAAAGCCCAGTTTGCCGACCAGATGAATGAGGCCATCCAGCCTTATATGAACACCATCCAAGGTCTTGGTATTGATGCTCCGCGCGCCGTGAAGGCGCTCATGGAAGCTGACCATGTGCTGCGTAATAGCCCGCCGGACCAGAAGCGGGCATACCTTGCCAATCTGGCGCGGTCCTATGGAATTAACTTGGGTGAAGTCGATCCGTACCAACAAGCCGGACCAGTTGATCCCAATTATTATGCCTTGCAAAACGAACTTAATAACGTTCGCGGGGAAATTAGCAGTTTCAAACAGCAACAGGAACAGGCCGAAAACCAGTCCTTGCTGGGAGAAATCAATAACTTTGCCGGTAAGGCAGAGTACTTTGAAGAAGCGCGCCCGGTTATGATCCAACTCCTACAGAGTGGTGTAGCTGGCACGTTAGAAGACGCCTATGAAAAGGCGATTCGCCTTAACGACGATATTTTCTCGCAGACCCAGCAACGCTCACATGCAGAAGCTGCGGCTCAGAAATCATCGTCGGCCAATCGGGCTGCGAAAGCGGCTAAGGCGGCAGCGGTTAGCGTTAAAAGCTCCACACCCGGCGCTAAGACATCGACCAAAGCGCAAGATAGACGCTCTATGCTGCTCGAACAATTCGACAGTGTGAACGAGCGTTTTTGATAAACTGATGAAAGGACTACCCAATGGCTTTCGCCAATAGTTCGATCAGTGACATCATTGCGACCAACATTCAGAGCCGCAGCGGTGAACTGGCCGACAACGTGACCAACAATAACGCGCTCCTTCGTCGTTTGAAGGATCGTGGCAACGTGAAGACATTTTCTGGCGGTAACGTAATCCTCCAGGAAATTATGTATAATGATAGCACCACAAACAACACCAACTCGTACAGCGGTTACGAAGTGTTGAACGTGTCGCAGAACAGCCCCATTTCGGCTGCTCAGTTCTCTATCACTCAGTACGCCTCGGCGGTGACGATTTCCGGTCTGGAAATGATCCAGAACTCCGGCAAAGAAGCCATCATCGACCTGCTGGATGGTCGCATGAATGTTGCGGAAGCCCAGTTGGCTAACCGTATTTCGGGCGACATCTATCTGGACGGCACTGGCAACAGCGGCAAGAACATCACCGGCCTTGCGGCTGCTGTTCCTGACGTACCCACCTCGGGAACGTATGGCGGCATCAACCGCGCTTCGTTCACGTTCTGGCAGTCGGTTGCTTATTCCGGCCTGACCAACGGCGGCGCGGCTGTTACTGCCTCAAACATCCAGCAGTATATGGATGCCCTGGCTGTCCAGCTTATCCGTGGTACGGACAAGCCTGACCTGATCGTTGCCGACAATAACTACTATCGCCTGTACTTGCAGTCGTTGCAGTCCATCCAGCGCATTTCGGACTCCGGTTCGTCGATGGCTGGCGCTGGCTTTGCCTCGCTCAAGTATTACGGCGCTGGTATGGCGTCGGATGTTGTGCTTGACGGTGGTATCGGCTCTGCCGCGACTGCCAATCATATGTGGTTCCTGAACACCAAGTACCTGATGTTCCGCCCGCATGTGGATCGCAACTTCGTTCCGATTGGTGGCGAACGTCAGTCCGTCAATCAGGACGCTATCGTGAAGCTGATCGGCTGGGCGGGCAACCTCACCTGCTCCGGTTCGCAGTTCCAAGGCGTTTTGTATGCTTAAGGCATAAAGAAAGGACTAAAGCATGGCTTATTCATTCACTGAAAATCGCGCTGGTTTGCTCCAGATCGCGAATACTGACTCCGGTGTTACGATGGCGAACGGCTCGTCTGCCGTTCCCACGCCCCCGGCGACGCTCGGCATGGTTTGCCGCGCGTTCGATCCCACCTACGGCGAAGGTGAGTTCATTATGCTGCTGGGCGTTGCCAGCACCGTGATTGGCTCGCTGGTGACCTACAATGCCACGACCTACCAGACCACCCTGTCGGCCAATACGGCCAATCAGGCGACCCCGGTAGCCGTTGCAATGGCGGCTAACACCGCTGGCCTTTTCGGCTGGTATCAGATTGGTGGCCTCGCGGTCATTAAGAAGACCGCCGTTGCGACCAACGCTCAAGTTGCTGTTTACCAGTCCGCTACCGTTGGCCGCATTATGGCTACCGCTGCGTCTGGCAAGCAGGTTCTGGGTGCTCGTTCGGCCAACCTTGCTACCATTGCTGCGACTGTTTCGACTGTTATCGTGTCGATCAATCGTCCGCATCTGCAGGGTGCCATTGCCTAATGATCGTACCATCTAACCTAGATGATACGATTCCTATCGTGTGCAACACGGAGGATCACGAGGTTTTCGGCAACATAACTGCTGCCGTTGCCCGTGATCTTCCGTGGTTGCAGCTTTCTGAGCCGCACGATGGGGTTGCTGTGATTGTGGGGGGCGGGCCTTCTATGAAGCCGCTGCTCCCCATGATTGCCGGTCACAAGGCCGCTGGTCAGGCGGTATTTGCCGTAAATGGCACTATTCCGACCCTTGCCAGCGTTGATGTGACCCCTGACTACTTTGTGCTACTGGACGCCAGAGCGCACAATCAGGGCTTTGTTCAGCCCAATAAGAACACCAAGTACCTCATTGCGTCCCAGTGCAGCAGCGGCGTGTTTGACGCCCTAGACGGCCATGACGTTACCTTGTGGCACCCGGCCTATCCGGGCATTCAGGAATACATCGGGGACCGCGTTTGCGCCCTGATCGGCGGCGGGACCACCGTTGGCCTTCAGGCCATGAGCATCGCCTTTTGCATGGGCTACCGGCATATCCACCTGTATGGCTTTGATTCCAGCTATTCTAATGGCGAAGGCCATGCCTACATCCAAGCGGCCAATGCCGAAGACCCCCGCGAAAGCTATTGGATCGGCGGTAAGGAGTATATTGCCGCCCCTTGGATGGCCCGTCAGGCTATGGAGTTCCAGACCGCTGCCCAGCAGCTTGCTGAAGAAGACACGATTATTCAGGTTCACGGCCACGGGCTTCTCCCGGCTATTGCCAAGGCCATGTCTGAGCCGCCAGCGCCTATGTCGGAAGTTGAGAAATATCAGGCTATGTGGCAGACCCCGCTTTATCGGGAAGTTGCCCCCGGCGAG
>Ga0114966_10002320_pt1 | contig 16984 bp, 14 predicted proteins | sample M_130207_XF_Meta_FD_87029 | JGI IMG/M metagenome (GOLD analysis project Ga0114966, IMG submission 87029) | Freshwater microbial communities from Lake Montjoie, Canada to study carbon cycling - M_130207_XF_MetaG | ecosystem: Environmental > Aquatic > Freshwater > Lake | place: Lake Montjoie...
GGTACCCTGTTGTTCGCGGAAATCGTGGAGCAACTAGCCGAGCACGTTGAGCTCGATGAGGCCGACGTGATCCTCGAGATCCGCCGCCTGATCGAGGCCGAAGGCATCGAGATCATCGACGATAACGATCGCCCGGCTGAGCCTACGGCGCTTGAGCGCCGGCTCGCCTATGAAGGCACCACCGATTCCCTGCAGTTGTTTCTCCATGAGGTCGGTCGCTATCCCCTGTTGACGAAGGCCGACGAGATTCGTCTCGCCAAGCGTGTCGAAAAGGGCGACATGCAGGCCAAACAGCAGATGGTCGAGTCGAACCTGCGCCTCGTTGTCTCGATTGCCAAGAACTACCGTGGACAGGGTCTTGGCTTCCTCGATCTGATTCAGGAGGGCATCCTCGGCCTGATTCGTGCCGTCGAGAAGTTCGACTGGCGCCGCGACCTTAAGTTCTCGACGTACGCCACGTGGTGGATTCGTCAGGCAGTGGCGCGCGCACTCGCCGATAAGAGCCGCACGATCCGCCTCCCCGTCCACGTCGTTGAGCGGCTGCAGAAGATCAATCGTGCAGAGCGCACCCTGATGCTGCGGCTTGGCCGCGAGCCCTCGAACGAGGAGATCGCTGAAGAGGCCAAGTTGCCGCTCTATCAGGTGCTCGACGTGCGTAAGGCCGCCCGCTCGCCGATCTCGCTCGAAGAGCCCGTCGGCGACGAGGGTGAGTCTTCGTTCTCGGACTTCCTTGCCGACTCTGAAGCGATCGACCCGATGGATGCCGTGTCGGATCAGTTGCGTCATGAGGCTCTGCAGGAAGGCCTTAGTGCCCTCCCTGAGCGGCACCGTCGCGTGCTCGAGTTGCGTTACGGCCTCGACGGTCTCGATCCGCGAACGCTGGACGAGATCGGCCGTGAGTTTGGTTTGACGCGTGAACGCATCCGTCAGATCGAAGTCGAGGCACTTCGCGAGTTGGCAGCAATTCGCGAGATCCAGGGTCTCCGCGCAATCCCAGGAGTCTAGGGAACGCACGGGTACGACCCACAACGGGACGTGGCGCAGCCTGGTAGCGCACTCGCTTTGGGAGCGAGGGGTCGTCAGTTCGAATCTGACCGTCCCGATTGGGTGGGTAACTAAATGAGCAGTCTGTACGCGCTTGCGGGTGGTGGTCCGGCGATGGAGCGTCTGTGCACGCGTTTTTATGAGTTGCTGTTTGCTGATGCGATTCTGACGCCACTTTTTCACGACCAGGGTGAGGAGCATGCGGAACGGCTCGCCTTGTGGCTCACCGAATTGCTCGGCGGTCCTCCACTCCACACGCAAGAGCGCGGTGGTTTTGCGGTCATGCGTGGTGCACACAATGGACTCAAAATCACGGAGGAGCAGCGTGCTGCGTGGGCCGGACACATGCGGCAGGCGGCACTCGATTGCGAGCTCCCACTCGAGTTTCAACAGCGCTTTATGCCGTTTGTCGAAGGTGGCAGCACGTTCGCCCAACGCGTCTCGTGGCCGGTAGATCAGCGCTGGCCGCGCTAGTCCTGTTAGCGACGTTTCCTGCGTTCTCGGCACGTACTGCAGGGGCGCAGAGGCATTTGTGCAATTCGCTACAGAAAGGAGTAGGGTTTCCGGCACGAGGAGGAATCAGCATGCGCACAGAGGGTTTTCTCGAACTTCCCCATGGCAAGGTCTGGTGGCGTCGTGAGGGTGACGGTGACGCCTTACCGATCTTGCTCCTGCATGGCGGGCCCGGAGCCGCCTCGTACTACCTCGAACCTTTTGCGGAACGCCTAGCTGAGCACCGCCCGGTCATCATCTTCGATCAGCTTGGTTGTGGGCGCTCCGATAAGCCAGATAATCCTCAGCTCTGGACGCTCGATCGCGCCTGCGAAGAGCTCGACGATGTGCGGGCTGCACTTGGTCTCGAGCACTGCCACTTGCTGGGCCAATCGTGGGGGGGCTGGCTTGCCATCGAGTACCTCTGCCGCGGCACGACGGGCATCGAGCAGGTTGTCTTGGCGTCGACGTCGGCCAGCATGCGCCAGTTCGGAGAGGAGTCACTTCGTCTGATTCGCGCCCTCCCCCCTGCCATCTGCGACACGATCCTGGAACTGAGTGAGGCGCGTCAGTACGATGATCCCGCCTTTGTCGCCGCCTCGATGGAGTTTTATGCTCGACATGTCTGTCGACTCGATCCGTGGCCCGAGGCAATGGTTTTGACCGCCGACGAACTCGATGGAAACCAGGTTTATCTGACGATGAACGGTCCGAACGAGTTTACGCTCGTCGGCACACTACGAGACTGGGATCGCAGCGCCGACCTCGCGCGGATTACCCAACGCACGCTCATCACGTGTGGCCGCCACGACGAAATCACACCGGCCTGTTCTGAAACGATCCTGAACGGGATTCCGAACGGGCGGATGGTCGTCTTTGAAGAGAGCGCGCACTGTGCGCACCTTGAGGAGCGCGAGCTCTACACGGCGACGGTCGAGGAGTTCCTCGCCGCGTAGCCGACGCGGTTCGACCACTCCATCCCCACGCCCAAGACGATCAGACCGACCATCTGCCCGGCATAGAGCGACTCAGCGCCACCGAACCGCGTCAGGGTTCCCGCGAGGGCGATCACGATCACGCCAACCAAGAGCGCGGCGTTTGGGCCGACGCGGGTTCGTCGCACGATCGAGGTCAGCGCACCAGCGATCAACAGGGTCGTCCCCGCGCTATTCATGCCAATTGCCCAGATCGATGCGTGCCCCGCAATGGCGCTGTTAGGCGGCGCCTCAAGGCCATTCACGCTCGCGATCAGACTCAGATCGACGGGAGCGATCAAGACCGTCACCGTGGCCCCCACGACTGCCGTCAGCGTCATCCCAAACACGATCAACGCAACAGGCCGCGGCAACGCGAGAAAAGCCGAGCCAGCTCCGAGGAGGGCGACACAGAGGCAGGCACCCGTCAGGTAGTAGACGCGAAACGAGACTGCTCCCCAGCCGTCAGCAATGCCATACGCGGAGGCTGCGCTGGCAGCAGCGAAGAGCAACAGCCCGAGCGCCCAAAGCGGCTTGGCCGGACTAAACGAGCGTGTGGCGCTGCCGGCCATGCGGGCCGCCAATGCGGCCGCTAGGAGTGCAGTCACGAGCGGCAAGATGGCGGAGTTCGCGAGCATTGCCCGTAGGCTACCGGCGATGCCGATTTCGCGAACGCTCTCCGGCACGTTGCTCGTCGCCGGCGCGGCAACGCTCTGGGGTGTTAGTGGCACCGCTGCGCGTGTCGTGATGGACGCAGGCCTCGCGCCAGATCGGTTTGCCGAGCTGCGATTGACCCTGGCCGCCGCAATTCTGCTCAGCTGGGTGGCCGTGCGTCGCCGCGAAGAGTTGCGACTCACTCGGCGTGAGATCTTGGCCTACGCCTGCTTCGGAACCCTTGGACTGATCGGCGTTCAACTGTTCTACTTTGAGGCAATCAGTCGGATTCCGATCAGCATCTCGCTGGTGATCGAGTATTCGGCACCCCTGCTTGTCGCGCTCTGGGTGCGCTTTGTCTGGGGCCGCAGGCTGCCGTGGCTTGTCTGGGTTGCAATCCCCGTCGCGATCGGTGGTCTCGTGCTCGTACTCGGTGTCGGCAACGACACTGGCTCGCTGTCGTGGGTCGGAATTGCCTTTAGTGTCGGGGCCGCCCTCTCGTACGCCTACTACTCTCTTCACAGCGAGTCGCTGATGCGCGCTCGGTCGCCCGTCAGCGTGCTTGGCATCGGCCTCGCCTTCGGCGCAGTGGCTCTTGGTATTGCGCTCCCGTGGTGGTCCTTTCCGTGGTCGGTGCTCCCCGAGGTGGCTGCGACTGCCCCGGTTAGTGCCCCGACGTATCTGTACGTCCTGTTTGTCGTGATCGTTGGGACGGTCATACCGTTCGCCATGTTCCTCGCGGGGGTGCGACGAGTGCACGCCGATGGGGCAACCGTGACGGCGATGCTCGAACCAATTATCGCGGGTGCGATTGCGTGGTCTCTGCTCGGGCAGGTGTTGAGCCCACTCCAGGTGGTCGGTGGTCTGGGCGTGCTGGCAGCCGTCACGCTGGCCCAATTGAGCCGAGCGCGGTTCGAGGCTAAGCCCTGACGCTGCGCGCTGTGGCTAGCGGCCCGAGCGAATCAGATCGGCGCACTTCTCGCCGATCATCAAGACGCCCACCACGGGATTGACGGTGGTCAGGGCCGGAAAAATCGCGCCATCGGCGACGCGTAACCCATCGATTCCCTTGACCTTCAAATCAGGACCAACGACTGTCGTTGGGTCGTCGAGGGCCCCGATCTTGCAGCCACCGAGCGGGTGATACACCGTGTGGTGTGCGGCGCGCCCATACGTTGAAAGATCCTTGCGGGAGGTGATCTTGGGTCCGGGAGCGACCTCCTTCTTGATCCACTCCTTGAAGGGACCAGTGGCTGCCACTTCGCGCGCGATCTCGAGACCGTCAACGATCGTCTGCTCGTCGTAGCCGTCGGCATCCGTGAAGTAGCCAAAGTCGATCGCCGGCTTGATGTCGGGGTTCTTACTCAGCAGCCAGAGGCTTCCACGCGACTTCGTGCGAGGGATGTTCGGCGTCATGCAGATCACGTTCTCGGGCACCGGATAGCCAAGCCGCTCCGTGTTGAACGTAAACGGCAATTGGTAGGTGTGGTACATCAGGTCAGGTCGATCATCGGCCTTAAGGCGATTGACGAAGAGGGCACAGTCGGCACCCATCGCGGTCTGCGGTCCGAGCGGCTTCTTCAGCTCCCACATGATGATCGACTCTGGGTGATCGAGGATCTCGCCGCCAACGCCGGGCAGGTCGTGCTGCACGTCGATGTCTAGCTCTCGCAAATCGTCCGCCGGTCCGATGCCCGAGAGCAGCAAGAGCCGCGGCGAATCGATTGCGCCGGCACAGAGAATCACCTCATGGCTCGCGCGGTACGTGACGGGACCGTCTGGACCCTCACAGCGCACGCTACGCGCGTGGCCGTTCTCCAGACCGATGTGGAGCGCGCGCGTCTCGCAGATGACATGGAGGTTCTCGCGCGTGTCCATGATTGGATGCAGGTACGAGACGCTGGCCGAGGAGCGGACGCCGGTGTCGGGGTTGTAGGCCACATCCAAGAAGCCAGCGCCGTCGCTAAACGGCTGCGCATTCCAGTCGGGGCTTCTTTGGACGCCGGTGGCGGCGACGGCGGACTCGATCCAGTCGGGGAGAATCGGATCGCGATCCTGCTCGGGCACAATCTGATGCTTGTTGGGGAGCTTGGTGTAGTACTGCTCCATGCCGGCGCCCTCCCACCCGGTCGCGCCTTGACTTGCCCAGTCATCCCAGTCGCCTGGGAGTGGTTTAAACCAGATCATCGTGTTGTGCGATGAGCAGCCACCCAGCACCTTGGCGCGGGAGTGCACGATGTGCGAGTTGCCGCGGGGCTGGATCTGAGTTGTGTACTTGTAGTCGAAGTCGCTCTCGAGCAGCTCGAGCCACCGTTTGAGCTTGAGCACCTCGTCGAAGGGACGATCATCCGGACCAGCCTCGATCAAGGCCACCGTGACGTCGGGATTCTCGCTCAAGCGCGCGGCGATCACCGAGCCAGCCGTTCCACCACCAACGATTACGTAGTCAAACTCGGTCGCCATCAGTTCCCCTCCTGGGTCCACACTCCACATGAAGCCTACCGTTGGCAGCCGTAAATGTCAGACGCTGCGTCGCAACGGCGATGGCTCGACGCGCAAGATCTTTGCCACCCAGGCCGGCAAGACCCAGTTGTAGTCGCCGGCAATGCGCATAAACGCTGGGACAAGCAGCATCCGGATCAACGTGGCGTCGATCAAAATGCCCGCGGCGAGACCGAGGCCAAACTGCTGGAAGGCAACCAGCGACCCCAGCAAGAACCCGGCGAAGGCTGCAACGAGAATGATTGCGGCAGCGGAGACGATCCGGCCAGTGAGTTGGAGGCCACGGCCCACAGCCTCACCATTCGAGGCTCCCGCGTCGTAGAGCTCCCGCATGCGCGTCACGAGGAACACCTCGTAGTCCATTGACAGTCCGAAGAGCATCGCGAACAGGAAGATCGGGATCCAGGCCTCGATCTGATCGGTGGTCTGGAGCCCGGCCCACTCCCCCCAGCAGCGCTGGAACACCAGGACGAGGATGCCGTAGGCGGCCGAGACGCTGAGCACGTTGAGGACGACCGCCTTCAGCGGCAGGAGCAACGAGCGGAACGCTCGCACGAGTAGGACGTAGGAAATCAGCAAGACCGCCGCGACCAGCCAGGGAAAGACGCCGTAGATCTGGTCGATAAAGTCGACGCCTGCGGCTGGGCCACCACCGACGAGCACTGTCGTCCCCTGCGGGAAATGCGCCTGTGGGACAAGCGTGCTGCGAATCCGTCTGGCGAGTTCCTGTGCAGACTCCGATCCATAGGCCTCTTTGCTGGCGGCAAAAATGACGGCGTACTGCTGGTTCTTGTTGACGAGCCCGGCTGCGGTTGCCTGCTTGCGAGCCTTCGCGGTGTCGCCCTCAACGAGCAGGTCTGCGGCAGAGCTGACAGCACTCGGCTCCTTCGAGATCGCCGGGTTCTTGCGCAACTCGCTCTCGAGGCGAACGATGGCCGCCTGTACGTCCGCATCCCAGATGCCTCCGGGCCGGCCGCTGTTGACGATGATGGTCGATGGCGCGAGAGTCCCCGCTCCGACCGTGCGTTCCAACTTCTGCAGGCCTTGGACACTCTCGATTGAGGCCGGCAGACCGGCGTTGGTTCCTGGGGTCAACGCAATCCAGAAGGTCGGCAGTGCCAGTGCCACAAGGACTGCGGAACCTCCGATCAGATAGCGCCAGGGGCGCGCCATGATCGAATCGGACAGGCGTACCCAGAATCCCGTCTCATTATCCATGCGCGCGTCGAGAACCCGTGTTGGGACGACGCGTACGCGTGCGAGCCACGGGCCGAGAATCGAGAGCAGAGCAGGTAGCAGTGTGACGGCTGCGACGATCGAAACGAGTGGTATCACGACTCCGCCGATGCCAAGCGAGCGAATGAATGGCAACGGCAGCATGATCAGGCCGGCGAGACCGACGGCGACCGTCAGGCCGCTAAACACCACGGCGTGCCCGGCAAAGCGCATCGTGGGGTCGAGTGCGGCTCGAACCTCACTGCGATCGAGTGGCACGCGCCGTGCATCTCCGATAGCTCCCGCATCCGCAAGCTTTTGGCGCTGGATCGTGAGCATCTCCTCACGGAAGCGATAGACCACGAGTAGCGAGTAGTCGATCGCAATCCCGATGCCGATCAGCTCGACGAGGTTGGTGACGTAGATCGCCATATCCAACTGGTGGGCGGCGATCCAGACCACACCAAGCGTTGTCGGGACCGTGGCGAGAACGAACACAAAGGGCACGAACGTCGAGATCAACGTGCCAAAGATGAACAGCAGTACGATGATCGCGATCGGGATCGTGATCATCAGGCCGCGCTGCAAATCGGCCGCGATGGTCGGCTGCAGGTCGCGATTGATCGCAGTCTGCCCGGTCAGATAGGCCGTTCCGCCGGGAATTGAACCGATTGCCGTTCGCATCTCAGGAACCTTGAGTTGGGCTGCAGCGGGCTCCTGCGTCGTCCCAATCCCCACATAGGCAAGCGATCCACTCGTCTGCACGGTGGCCACGCGTGCCGAGCCGAGTGCCTTCGCAGCTCGCTGTGCCGCAGCCTCAGTGTCCTTGATCAATGCGGGCGTCGCAGCCTTCCCGTTCTCCATGCTCGTCACGAGCACGAACGACGAATCGCCACGCTGTCCAAAGTCGTCCTGGAGCAAATCCAGCACTTGCGTGGACTCTGTGCCAGGTATGTCGAAGCGGTTGGACAACAGATCGTTGAGCCCTGCGCTGGCATAGGCACTGATCGCAACGATTACGAGCCAACCAGCAAGCACAGGCCAACGGAAGCGATCAGAAAATGCGGAGAGGCGGAGCATCAGGGAAGTTTGGAACCGTTCGTGTGCGGGACTACACGTAGTGTGTCAAATACCCCTGTACGGATAACCCTACACGTGCGAATCTCTTAGCCAGCGATCTGGAGATCGTGACGGACGAGGTCGGCCACGATCTTGCCAGACAGCATCACCAAGGGCAGCCCGCCGCCCGGATGTGCACTCCCACTCGCGAGGTACAGACGCTCGAACGCGGGCGAAGCGTTTCGTGGTCGAAGGAATGCGGCGCGCGGACCCATCGAAGCGGTTCCGTAGATCGATCCACCTGGTGCCCCAGTTAGTCGTTCGAGATCTGCCGGCGTGCGTCGAATGATCGTCCGCGCACGTTCACGGGCCCGGAGGCCCAACGCATCAAGGCGATCGAGAATTCGCTCCTGGTAGCGCTCGCCTTCCGCATCCCAATCGACCGGGCCATGCCGCGGCGCATTGACGAGAACAAACCACGATTCGTCGCCCTCCGGCGCGCAAGACGGATCGGTTGCGGCGGGATTGCAGAGATAGATCGTTGGCGAATTCGGTGGTTGCGGATCGTCGAAGATGTCGGCGAACTCTGCGCGGTAGTCCCGTGGAAACCAGATGTTGTGATGGGTCAATTCCGGTGTCCGTCCGGCGACACCGAGCATCAGGACGAATCCAGAAAGGCTAGCCGGGGCCGCCGCGATCTGGGCGGCCTGTTTGGGCGCATGAACCAAGCCGTCGTAGAGGTCGGCTGCGTCGCAGTTTGCGATCACTGCATCCGCGGGAATCACCTCCCCATCGACGGTTTCCACTCCTACCGCACGACCATTTTCGGTCACGATCCGCGACACGCGCGTCGAGCACCGGACCTCTCCCCCCTGCTCTCTGATGACGTCGCTCAGAACCTCAGCAATCCGGTGCATGCCCCCAAGGGGGTGCCACGCACCGTAGGCAGATTCTGTGTAGGCGATGACCGACATCGTCGCGGGTGCGCGTGCGGGGTCGGATCCCGAGTAGGTGGCGTAGCGATCGAGCAGTTGGCGAAGCCGTGGATCGCGAAAGTGGCGAGCGCCATACCGTTCAAGCGTCGTATGGGCCAGGATGTCGCGTGGATCGATTGGACGCCCACTGCGGCGGGCGAGTTCGATCGGACCAGACATCGCTGCCGAGAGAAACAACGGCAACGAGAGATCCCATGTGCGTTTACCTTGGGCCAACAGCGCGTGCCACGACTGGCCGGCTCCGTGCTCAAGTGCCTCAAAGGCGGCTGCCGTGGCATCCGCATCAGCGTGGGTCGATAGGCGCGATCCGTCCTCCCATTGGTACTGGCAGAGTGGATCGACGCGGCGGATGTCCAGCCGGTCACTCAACGTCACACCTGCCGTCGCTAATGTCTCCTCGAGCGTAAAGGGCATCGTCAGGAGCGACGGTCCGGTATCAAAGGTGTGCCCTTCAGAGCGCGCAATGCCAAGCTTGCCACCAACCCGAGCAGCAGCCTCAAGGACGAGTACGTCGCAGCCCGCAGCCGCCAGCCGCACGCCCGCACCAAGGCCGCCGACTCCCGCGCCGACAATGACGACGCGTGTCATGCCGTGGCACTCCCGGTCCATTGGCGCAGCAACGCGGGCACCGTCAGCAGTCCCATCGCAATACAGGAGGCGATCGCAACAGTCCAGCCCGCGAAGAAGAGCGCGTGTGCGACGGTCTCACCGGTCCACGTCCAGGCGTAGAGCAACGGCCCCAACAGGTCGGTCAGGCCCCAGCGGCTCGGTCGGCCCGGTGCACGGGCGCCCAGTGCCCACCAGCCAAACAGCACCACACCGACGGCGAACCAGCCAACGAAGTTGATCAAGGGAATACCCGCATACTGCCCTGGATTAGGCCAGATCCAAAAGCCTTGGCCGACCATCTGTGGGTCGAGCGCCACGTCCCATGCGGTCAGTGCTGCGGCCGCAAACAGGGCACGAGTGAGGGGACGGTTGCCAAGCAATTCGCCGATGCGCCACGCCGGATAGGCCATCATCGCCCAGGCCAACGGAATCAGGACTGGCACGTCAAACAGCTGTGGTTGCAGCGCGGCCGTGTAGCTGTAGGTGCTGAACGGAATCCCTGTGTGGACACCAAGAATCTCGGAAGAGAGGCCGATCAGAAAAGCCAAGCCTGCGAGTGAGAGCGCAAACCGCGGCCCAGACCGGTGCCACGCGGCTGCCACCGAGGCTCCAAGGAAGAGAAACACCGTCAGTGCCGTCAGTCGAATGTTCCACGCCTCAGGCGCCTGCGGATAGAGCACCTGGCAGAGCACCAGCAAGACAAACAGGCCACACGCGACGCGGGCGGCCGTGGACGGAATCCGGTTCACACCTGCATGGTACGGCCGATCCTACGGACAGTTGCGATACATCGATCGGTATCCTATGTATATGTCCGAAATCGAACTGATCCTCGCTGCGCCTCGCGGCTATTGCGCTGGAGTGGATCGTGCGGTCGAGACCGTGGAGCAGGCGCTCAAGTTGCAGGGCGCCCCCGTGTACGTGCGCAAGCAGATCGTCCACAACCTCCACGTCGTTGCCGATCTCGAGACCCGTGGTGCCATCTTCGTCGATGACGTGACGGAGGTGCCGGAGGGCGCGACCGTCGTCTTCTCGGCGCACGGGGTTGCCCCGACAGTGCACACGGGTGCCGAGCAGCGCTCCCTTACCGTGATCGATGCCACGTGCCCCCTGGTGACCAAGGTACATAACGAAGCCAAGCGCTACGACCAAGCCGGCTATCACATGCTGCTGATTGGGCACGCTGAGCATGAAGAGGTCGTCGGCACGATGGGCGAAGCGCCCGGTGCCATGACGCTCGTCGAGCATGCCGCCGATGTGGCCTCGCTGCCTGATTTTCCTGCTGGTCAACCACTCGCCTATCTGACGCAGACCACGCTTTCGGTCGACGAAACTCGAAGCATCATCGACGCGCTCACCCAACGGTTTCCGTGGATCGAGAGCCCTGAGAAAGGCGACATCTGTTACGCCACCTCGAATCGGCAGGCTGCGGTCAAGGAACTCGCCAAGGTGACGCAGCTGGTGCTTGTGATCGGGTCGGCGAACTCGTCGAACTCCTGTCGTCTTGTCGAGGTTGCTCGCGATGCAGGGGTTGACAGCTATCTGATTGAGGACGAGAGCGAGATCGATCCAACGTGGATTGGCGACCGCACGAAGATCGGAATCACGTCAGGTGCATCGGCCCCGGAGCGTCTGGTCCTTGGCGTGATCGAGTGGTTCCGCGATCGTTCTGACGGGATTACCGTCTCGGAACTCGAGACCGTGCATGAGGACGTCTCGTTCCAACTACCGCGACCGATTCGGCGCGCGCTGGCGCTGATCGACGCTCCCTCCGCCGACTAACAAGACGGCCTAGCCAGACGCTGCGTAGAGGTTGCAGGCTGCCCGGGTCGCGGCCGTTAGGTCGGCTCCGCTCGAACGGAGGGCCTCACGAATCGGCTTGGCACCCCGGCCGATCCCGAGCACGGCAGTCGCACCCACCTGATACAGCGCCGACGCGTCGGCATCCACTCGTCCGCCGAAGATGACGCAAGGCAGGCCGGCTGCTCGTGCTGCCTGAGCAACCCGCGCCACCGTCTTACCCGCCGCGCTCTGTGCGTCGACAGCGCCCTCAGCGGTAAGTACGAGCTCTGCTTTGGCAAGCTGTTCTGCGAAGCCTGTCTCTTGCATCACCAATTCGGCGCCGGGGATCGGTGTTGCCCCTAGGAGAAAGCAGGCAGCGCCGAGGCCACCCGCTGCGCCTGCACCGGGTCGGCGTGCGCGATCACCGTACAGCACGTCTAGCTTCGCGAGACCGGCGTCGAGAATGGCGACCTGCTCGGGCGACGCGCCCTTCTGAGGTCCAAAGATGGGTGCAGCGCCGCGTGGACCCGCCAAGGGGCTATCCACATCCAGGGCGACTACGAGCTCCGTCCGCGCAAGGCGCGGATCAAGACCACCAAGCTCGAGACGTGCAATCGCCGGAAGATCCATCCCACGACCGCGCAGGACATTTCCATCGCTGTCATACGCCTTTAGGCCGAGACCAATCAGTAGACCAAGCCCACCATCGACCGTCGCAGAACCACCGAGTCCAACGACGATGCGCGGCGCTCCACGTTCGAGGGCAGCGAGCACCAGTGGTGCGATCCCAGCACTCGTCGCGCGCATCACATCGCGACGGCTGCGCGGAATGTGCATCAGACCGATTGCCTCAGCCGCCTCAACGATGCAGGTCCCGTCTGGCAAAACGCCGAGCGCAGCCTTGCGAGGCCGCCCGATTGCATCGCGCGTACTAATCATTTCGCGACGTCCACCCCGACCCCGGACGATCGCGTCACAGGTACCTTCGCCCCCATCGGCGAGGGGGTGCTCGATTGCGTCCCAGCCAGCCTGGCGGCAGCCTTCGGCCATCGCCTGCGCGGCCTCGTGAGCATCAAGAGCGCCGCGGAGCTTATCGGGTGCACAGAGGGCGACAGGAGACATGATCAGCCGAGGAGATGGAGGGACGAAAGGGGAACGGAAGTGACAGGCGGTGTATCAACGATCACGCCATCGACGGAGACTGCGTGCGTCGCGGGATCGACACGGACGGCCGCCGTCGTTGTGTTGCGAACCATGTCTGCTGCACCGAGGGTGCGCGTGCCACGGACGCCCACACGTTGTTTACCTGTCGGCAACGCGGCCGCGCCTCCACCATCGATCGCCGCTTGGCTGGTGAAGGCCAGGCTCAGCCGCGCCGGCGCAGTCCCGATGGCACCGATCTGTGCTGCGACGCGCGTTGGTTCGGAGAACGCGGTTGAGGCATTCGGATCCCCACTTACGCCCCAGGTGGGAAAACCCGCCTTCAGCACGAGAAACGGTTTGACGGCAAACCACGCCGGGCTCCACAGCACGATGTCGGCAAGCTTACCCACCTCGAGCGAGCCAATCTGGTCGGCCATGCCGTGAGCGATCGCTGGGTTGATCGTCGCTTTGGCGAGATAACGCAAGACGCGTTCGTTGTCGTGTCCGCTCGCGTCTCCACCGCGGGCGTCGCGCATCACCGAGGCCAGCTGGAACGTGCGGCGGAGCGTCTCACCTATCCGACCCATGCCCTGACTGTCGGAAGACGTCATCTGGATCAGGCCAAGATCGTGCAGGACGTCCTCAGCGGCCATCGTGGCTGGGCGCACGCGATCGAGAGCCAACTGGTGGTCGCCCGGGAGGTCGGCTTGCAAGACATGCACCGCCTCGACCATTGCGGCATGTTCTGCCGCCGTGTTGATCCCGAAGGGGAACGTTGGGTTGGTCGACGACGTCAAGATATTGGGCTCGCCGGCGAGGCGCATCACGTCCGGAGCATGACCACCTCCGGTTCCCTCAATGTGGTACGCGTGCAGCGTGCGGCCGGCGATCAGAGCCAACGTGTCTTCGACTGTGAGGCACTCGTTGAGACCGTCGGTATGGACGCAGAGCTGGACATCGTGCTGGTCAGCAACGCGTAACGCCATCTCCAGTGCGGTCGCGTGCGCACCCACGTCTTCGTGGATCTTCAAGCCACCGGCACCGGCCTGGAGCATTCTCTCCAGCGGCTCGGGTCGACTCGACGAACCGCGCGTCAGCATCAGCGTGTTGATCGGTGATTGATCGAGCGCCGCATGAATGTGTTTGAGCGCCCAAATCGGATTCGTGCCGAGGTTCCAGACCGGTCCATAGTCTTGGATGATGAGCGTCGTAAAACCCGCGGCCAGCGCTTGGGGAATGATCTGAGGCGACAACAGGTGCACGTGCGAGTCGATCGCACCAGCTGTTGCGATCAGGCCCTCACCGGAGACGATCGCTGTATCCGTGCCAAGCACAACGTCGACGCCATCCATGATGTCCGGGTTGCCAGCACGCCCGATCGAGACAATGCGACCGTCGCGAATCCCGATCGCCGTCTTGCGGACGCCCAGGATCGGATCGATGATCACAACCTGCGTGACAGCAATCTCGACCGCCTCCGTGGTTGCCTGTGCCATCAGGCCATCGCGAGCTGTCTTGGCAAAGCCGGCCATCACCTCGTTGCCGCGCTCCTGATCATCGCGTTCTACCTCGACCCAGAGACTCGTGTCACCCAGGCGAATGCGATCGCCGGTGGTTGGTCCATAAACGCGTGCGTAGACGCCGGCGGGAAGCGTCACGCTCCGCTCCCCAAGTAGCCGCGCTCCCGTGCCAGCAGCAGCGCCGCCGTCATCGCACCATCAGCATCCAAGGGTCCATTGGCCAAGCCCGCGAAGCCGAAAGCGATACGACGACCAGTAAAGGGGCGGAGCGTGACGGATTGGGTCTCCCCCGGCTCCCAACGGATCGTACTGCCCGTCGGAATTGCGAGTCGCCTCCCCCACGCCGCCGCTCGGTCGAAATCGAGCTGACGATTGCTCTCAAAGAAATGCCAGTGAGACGTCACCGCGATGGGGACCGCTGCCGTGTTGACAACGACAACCGTGTTGGTGTCGGCAACGTGGAGAGGCTTGACTGGACGTGTCTTGATCGCGCCCGGACCATCAGCCTCGGGGTCACCAAGCGGCGCAGAGAGAACGACCAAGCGGGTGCCGTCGGTAAACAACGCCTCGACCTCAATGTGCTGCACGAGCGACGCGGTGCCGGGCAGCACTGCGTCGGAGGTGAGGACTGCCATACCGGCCGCGTTCGCCTCGGCATGCGTTGCACCATCGCGCGCGGCCTCACAGACAGTGTCGGAGATAATCGCGACGGCCTCCGGCGCATTGAGCAGCAGTCCCCGGCTCCGGCGGGCACGCGCCAGTTCGGCTGCTTGGAACAACAGCAGGCGATCGAGCTCTCGAGGCGTCAACTGCATTGCGTTAGCGTAGCCCGTAACCGCGCTGGTAGAGACTCTGCATTCGTTCCACTCGCTTGACGTAATCGCGTGTCTCTCGAAAACGGATGCGCACGACTCGACCATCCGGCGTGGCCGCGACCCACCGGTCAACGTTGCCTTGGCCTGCGTTATAGGCGGCCAACGCCAACTCGAGAGCCTGTGGGTGGTCCGAGTACTTATCCCGCAGCGCGTTCAGGTACCAGCAGCCGTAGCGGACGTTCAATTCCGGGTCGTACAGATCCGACGTTGTGAAGTTACCGCCACCGGTGCGATCCGCGATCCCCTGAGCCGTATCAGGCAGCAGCTGCATCAAGCCAATCGCCCCGGCGGAGGACTCGGCGCGTGGATCGAACTTTGACTCCGTGTACACGACGGCGGCAACCAGCGATGGCTCGAGTCCGTAGTTGACTGCATGCGCCTCGATGATGGTCTGAAACTGCAGCGGATACCGCGCACGAAGATACCAGTCCGGTTCTAGTCGAACCGCGTAGATAGCGACCGCGCCGAGCACAAGCACGACGAGCGCGAGGGCTCCGAACAGACGACGCATTACGCCTCAGCGTATCGCGCGATGTACCCGTCAACCGCCTCTTGCAGTTGCTCGTGTGTGCCGGAGTTGTCCAGCAGATCGTCAGCAGCGGCCTCTCGTCGTTCTGTTGACCAGAGCCGGGCTTCCCGCTCGGCGGCCCGTTCGAGCTGCCCCCGCGCTTCGAGGCGGCTACGACGGGTGGTCTCGGGCGCCGTCACGACCAACACGCGGTCGAAGCGATCAGTCTGACCGGCCTCGAACAGCAATGGCGACTCGTAGACAACTAACGCGGTTGGGTTCTGCGCATTGGCGCATGCTTCGACCCATGCCCTGAACTGGTCGAACACGAGCGGATGCAGTAACCCCTCGAGCCAGGCGAGGGCCTCACCGTCGCCGAAGCAGCGCCGGGCCAAGGCAGGCCGATCCACCTCGCCGTCCGGCCCGAGCACATCGCCACCAAAGTGAGCGACGAGCTGGTCGCGTACAGACGGGCGGAGATACAGGTCGTGCACGACTGCGTCCGCACTGAGCACGGGATACCCGCGCAGCGCGAACGCAGCCAGCACAGACGATTTGCCGACGCCGATGGCGCCCGTTAGCCCGATCACTAAAGGCCGGCGAGACACCGGCCCAGCTTACGCTTTGGGCTCTTCCGCGTCAGCCTCGGCGATGGCCTCTTCAACGATGGCCTCAACCTCAGCCTCGACGATGGCCTCTTCAACGATGGCCTCAACTTCAGCCTCGACGATGGCCTCTTCGACGATGGCCTCAACCTCAGCCTCGACGACGGCTTCGACCTCAGCGCCCTCGGCAGCGGCGGCGGCAGCCAACTTGGCAGCGTGCTCAGCGGCGACGGCAGCGGCAACCTCAGCAGCCATGCCCGGCGGCAACAGCCCTTCAAGGTCGTACTCGCCCTCCTCGACATGGTCGAGCTCGAGGTCCGGTGCGCCACCAGGCTCAGCAATTGGCTCATCAGGATCGATGAACGGATCGCCACCAGGAATCAGGCTAATCGGTGCGAGCACTGGATCACCCGGCAAGACCTGCTTCATCGACAGAGACAGACGACGGCGCTCGGCATCGATCTCGATGATGCGCACGAGGACGTGATCGTTCTGTGACACGATCTCGCGGGGATTCTCGATGTGACGCTCGGCCAACTCGGAGATGTGGACGAGACCCTCGACACCCTGCAGGATCTCGACGAACGCGCCGAACGTGACCACCTTGGTGGCACGACCGTGCACGACGTCGCCCTGCTGGTAGCTCTCGAGGACGCGCTGCCACGGATCGGCTTGAGTCTGCTTGAGACCGAGCGAGATGCGCTGACGATCGCGGTCCACGTCGAGCACCTTGACCTCGACCTCTTGGCCGATCTCGAGCAGCTCGGACGGATGATTGACATGGCTCCACGAGAGCTCGGAGATATGGATCAGACCATCGATGCCATCGAGATCGACGAAGGCGCCGAAGTCGACGATGTTCGAAACGAGACCCTTGACGGTCTTGCCGGGGGCGAGATCGTCAAGGATGCGCTGACGCACCTCACGGCGCTCCTCCTCGAGCATTGCGCGACGCGAGAGCACGACGTTGTTGCGCGAGCGATTGAGTTCGATCACCTTGCAGCGCA
>Ga0114966_10002323_pt1 | contig 16971 bp, 16 predicted proteins | sample M_130207_XF_Meta_FD_87029 | JGI IMG/M metagenome (GOLD analysis project Ga0114966, IMG submission 87029) | Freshwater microbial communities from Lake Montjoie, Canada to study carbon cycling - M_130207_XF_MetaG | ecosystem: Environmental > Aquatic > Freshwater > Lake | place: Lake Montjoie...
GAGGTGTTGGTGCGCCGATTCGAGTCGAACCGTCGACCGCACCCGCTGCAGGGCACCGGACGCGTGATCGACGGACTCACGCGCGAGCGCGACGTGCTCGCCGATCTCCGCGGTGCGGCCGACCTCGTCATCGACACGACCAACCTCAATATCCATGAACTACGCAGGCGCATCGACGCCGCCTTCTCCGACGACGAGCACACACGCCTGCGGGCCACGCTCGTGTCGTTCGGCTTCAAGTACGGAATCCCCGTCGACGCCGACTTTGTGGCCGACGTCAGGTTCCTTCCCAACCCCTACTGGCAGCCGGAGCTGCGCGAGCTCACCGGACTCGACGGCGCCGTCAACGACGCCGTGGTTGCGAACGCGGAGGCCAGAGAGTTCCTCGAGCGCTACAGCGGCATCATCGACCTCGTGGCCGACGGCTACCTTCGCGAGGGCAAGCGCTACGTCACCATCGCCATCGGGTGCACGGGCGGTAAGCACCGTAGCGTCGCCATTGCCGAGAACCTAGCGACGCGTCTGGTGCGATCCGGGGTTGAGACCCTCGTCGCGCACCGCGACCTAGGCCGCGAGTGATCCCGCTTGATGCACGAGGGCCGAGGCCGTCCTCGGGCCCCGTGGTGGTCGGACTCGGGGGCGGTCACGGGCTTGCGGTGTCGCTACGCGCCCTGCGGCGTATCACCGACCAACTGACCGCGATTGTGGGGGTTGCCGACGACGGCGGCTCCAGCGGCAGATTACGTCGCGAGTTCGGGGTACTACCCCCGGGCGATCTGCGCATGGCCCTCGCAGCCCTCTGCGGTGACGACGGTTGGGGTCGTACCTGGAGCCGCGTGGTGCAGCACCGGTTCGGTGGATCGGGGGAGGTGGGTGGGCATTCGCTCGGAAACCTGATCATCACCGCGCTGTGGGAGGAGACGGGCGACGTCGTTGAGGGTCTGAACTGGGTGGGCGCGCTGCTAGGTGCGAATGGGCGAGTGCTGCCGGTCACCGAGATTCCGGTCGACATCGTGGCCCACGTGACCGGGCTCGACGCCGGCCAACCGGGGGAGGTCGACACGATCTTCGGCCAGGTGGCGGTGGCGACAACCCAGGGCCGCGTCGTCGACCTTCAACTTGAGCCACCCCACCCGGCCGCGTGCCCGCAGGCCCTGGAGGCAATCGCGGCTGCTGACGCCATTGTGATTGGCCCCGGCTCGTGGTTCACCAGCGTGCTGCCGCACTTCTTGGTGTCCGGGGTGGTCGAGGCCATCGCCCAGTCGTCGGCTGAGCGCATTCTCGTGCTTAACCGCACCGCGCAGGCCGGAGAAACATCGGGCTACCGGTCGGAGACCTATCTCGAGGTCCTGCATCGATTGTTCCCCGAGGTGCGCGTCGACACCGTTCTCGCCGACCCCAGCACGGTCGTCGACCGAGACGCGCTGATGCGGTCGGCGGCCCGCGTGGGTGCCGTGGTTGACTTCCGGGCTATCGGACGTGACGACGACCCGGCCAGGCATGATCCCGACCTCTTAGCATCGGCCTTCGGCTCCGTGCTCAGGCGCACCACTCGGCATGACAGGATCACCCCATGGCAATGACGTCGGCGGTTAAGGACGAGCTCTCGCATCTGGTGGTGACCAAGACGTGCTGCCGCAAGGCGGAGGTGTCAGCGCTGCTGCGCTTCGCTGGTGGCCTGCACGTCGTCGGCGGGAAGATCCTCATTGAGGTGGAGCTCGACTCCGGAGCCACTGCGCGCCGACTTCGCCGCGATATCGAGGATGTGTACGGGCAGTCGGGAGAGCTCGCCGTCGTGCACCCGTCAGGCATGCGCAAGGGCAACCGCTACGTCGTGCGTGTCCTCGAACACGCCGACCAGCTTGCTCGGCAGACCGGTCTCGTCGACACCACGGGCCGTCCGGTGCGCGGCCTTCCCACCAGCATTGTCAGCGGGGCGTCGTGCGATGCCGAGGCTGCTTGGCGCGGAGCCTTTCTGGCCCATGGATCACTGACCGAGCCAGGGCGCTCGAGCTCGCTGGAGATCACCTGTCCAGGTCCCGAAACCGCGCTCGCACTGGTGGGCTCGGCCCGCAGGCTTTCGCTGAGTGCTAAGGCTCGTGAGGTGCGCGGAGTCGACCGAGTGGTCATCCGCGACGGCGACGCCATCGGGGCAATGCTTACCCACATGGGAGCCCACGAGTCGACACTCGCGTGGGAGGAGCGGCGGATGCGCCGCGAGGTGCGCGCCACCGCTAACCGACTCGCGAACTTCGACGATGCCAACATGCGACGCTCGGCCCGCGCGGCGGTCGCTGCCGGGGCCCGTGTTGAGCGCGCACTCGACATCCTCGGCGACGACATTCCCGACCACCTCGAGGCCGCAGGGCGCCTGAGGCTCGATCACAAGCAGGCCAGCCTCGAGGAACTTGGTTCACTGGCCGACCCGCCCATGACCAAGGATGCGATCGCAGGGCGCATCCGGCGCTTGTTGGCGATGGCCGACAAGAAAGCCTCAGACCTTGGCATTCCGGACACTGAGTCTGGACTCTTGTCCGACGACCTTGCCGACGACGCCTGACTAGTCACGTGAGCGGCAGGGTTAGTTACGATCAGGTCTCGCAGTTCGGTAGGCTACCGACAGAGTGCGAGGAACGCCCGTGCGGCGATCGTCGACGACACCAGCCAACGACCGGAAGGCAATTCGCGTGACGATCCGCGTAGGAATTAACGGCTTCGGCCGCATCGGACGCAACTTCTACCGTGCCATCGAGGCCCAGCAGGCCGGTGGTGAGGCCATTGAAATCGTGGCAGTCAACGACCTCACCGACAACCGCACCCTCGCGCACCTGCTCAAGTACGACAGCATCCTCGGGCGCCTCGGCGACGATGTCTCATCGACCGACGACGCCATTGTGGTGGGCGGCCGCAGCATCCGCGCCCTAGCCGAGCGCAACCCTGCCGACATCCCGTGGGGCGACCTCGGGGCCGACATTGTGATCGAGTCGACGGGCCACTTCACCGACGGTGACAAGGCACGTGCCCACCTCGCTGGTGGCGCCAAGCGCGTGATCATCTCGGCACCGGCCTCGAACGAAGATGTCACCATCGTGATGGGTGTCAACGAGGGCACCTACAACCCGGCCACTGACACGATCATCTCCAACGCCTCGTGCACCACCAACTGTCTGGCACCTATGGCCAAGGTCATCAACGACACCTTCGGCATCGTGTCGGGCTTCATGACCACGGTGCACGCCTACACGAACGACCAGGTCATTCTCGACTTCCCGCACCCCGACCTGCGTCGCTCGCGCGCCGGCGCGCTGAACATCATTCCGACCACCACGGGCGCGGCCAGGGCCATCGGACTCGTGCTGCCCGAACTCAAGGGCAAACTCGACGGCTTCGCCCTGCGTGTGCCAGTGCCCACTGGTTCGGCCACCGATCTCACCCTCACCCTCGCAACAGCGGCCACGAGTGCCGAAATCAATGCGGCTATCAAGGCTGCTGCCGACGGCCCCCTGCGGGGCATTCTGAAGTACACCGAAGACCCCATCGTGTCGAGTGACATCGTCACCGACCCGGCGTCCTGCATTTTCGACTCCCTGCTCACCAACAGCATGGGAACCACCGCGAAGGTGCTCGGCTGGTACGACAACGAGTGGGGCTACTCCAACCGTCTGGTCGATCTCACGCGCTACGTAGCCGCGGCCGGATGATGCGATCCCTCGACGACCTCGAGGCGACCGGGCGCACGGTTCTTGTGCGCAGTGACCTGAACGTTCCTCTCGGCATCGACGAGGGTGGCGCGACCGTGATCACCGACGACAGTCGCATCCGGGCGAGCGTGGGCACCGTCAGGCGCCTCAGCGAGGCTGGAGCGCGGGTGGTGGTGTTAGCGCACCTCGGCCGCCCGCGCGGGACACCCGACTCCGCCTACTCACTTGCCCCGGCGGCGGCTCGGCTGGCCGAACTTCTCGGACACCCTGTGACTCTCGCCCTCGATGTCAGTGGACCGTCTGCGCGCGCAGTCGTCGGGGGTATGGCCAACGGCGACGTCGCCATGCTCGAGAACGTGCGGTTCGACGCGCGCGAGACCAGCACTGTCACTGACGAGCGGAAGTCCTTGGCGGCCGAGTGGGCCGCACTTGCCGACGCCTTCGTCAGCGATGGCTTCGGGGTGGTGCACCGCGAGCAGGCCAGTGTGTCCGATGTGGCCAGGTTGCTGCCCAGCTATCCGGGCGACCTCGTGCGGTCCGAGGTGTCGGTGTTTTCGGCGGTGCTTGCCGACCCCGAGAGGCCGTACGCAGTCGTGCTCGGCGGATCGAAGGTCAGCGACAAACTCGGGGTTATCGAGCACCTCCTGCCCAGAGTAGACAGGCTGATCATCGGTGGAGGCATGTGTTTCACGTTCCTCGCGGCCCAGGGCTACGGCGTGGGCAGGTCACTCCTCGAAGCCGAGATGGTCGACACTGTGCGTGGCCTCATCAGCGAAGCTGCCGACCTTGGTGTTGAACTCGTGCTGCCGGTTGACGTCGTGGTTGCCAGCGATATCTCTGACGACGCCGCCACGCAGGTGGTGGGTGTCGACGCCATTCCCGTCGACCAGATGGGCCTCGACATCGGCCCCGCCAGCATCGCGCTCTTCCGCGACCGACTCGCCGACACGCGCACGGTGGTGTGGAACGGCCCCATGGGCGTGTTCGAGAAGGCACCCTTCGCGGCGGGCACCCGCGCGGTGGCCAAGGCTGTCGCTGGCATCAGCGGCCTGTCCGTGGTCGGAGGGGGCGACTCGGCCGCCGCCCTTCACCTTCTAGGAATCCCCGACGAGGGCTTCACCCACATCTCTACCGGGGGCGGTGCGTCGCTGGAGTTCCTCGAGGGTCGGACCCTACCCGGTCTCGACGCACTCAACGAGGAGTAGGCATGGCCAAGCAGACGATCGCGGCGAAGGCACCTAGGCCCGGCAAGGGTGCGGGGCGCAAGCCCCTCATGGCCGGCAACTGGAAGATGAATCTCAACCACATCGAGTCAACCTGGCTGGTGCAGAAGTTAGCGTTCGCCCTCAATTCCGACGACTTCGACGCGTGTGAGGTGGCCGTCATTCCGCCTTTCACCGACCTCCGTTCTGTGCAGACGCTAGTCGACGCCGACCGGCTCAAGCTCGTGTACGGCGCCCAGGACCTGTCTCAGCACAACAACGGTGCCCACACGGGCGAAATCAGCGGTGCGATGCTCGCCAAGCTGGGGTGCACCTACGTTCTGGCGGGGCACAGCGAGCGGCGGCAGTTCAACGGTGACGATGACTCCGTGTGCCGTGCCAAGGTGCAGGCGGCACTGCGTCACGGACTCACCCCCATCGTGTGCGTGGGCGAGGGGCTCGACGTTCGTCACGCGGGCGAGCAGGTCTCCCACACTCTCGCTCAGCTTGACGCCGCCCTTGAGGGTGTGACGGCCGAGCAGGCACGCACCATGGTGGTGGCCTACGAGCCGGTGTGGGCCATCGGAACCGGCGAGGTGGCAACCCCCGACGACGCGCAGGAGGTGTGCGCGGCGATCCGCACCCGACTCGCGGAGCTCTACTCGGGCAACCTCGCCGACGCGGTTCGCATCCTCTACGGCGGGTCGGTCAAGGCCAGCAATGTCGCGGGCATCATGGCCATGCCCGACGTCGACGGCGCCCTCGTGGGCGGCGCGAGCCTCGACCCCGACGAGTTCGTTGCTCTGTGTCGCTTCCGGATGATCCCACTCGAGTCGTCGGCCGACTCCGACGCCTAGCCGTACCCGGCGGCGTCAGACGTCACCGCTCTGACGTATCCTTCACCCTATGACCTTGACGCTCGAGATCGTGCTGGTGATCACCAGCATCCTGCTGATCCTGCTGATCCTGCTGCACCGCGGCAAGGGCGGCGGACTGTCCGACATGTTCGGCGGTGGCGTCAGCAGCAGCGTGGGTGGCTCCAGCGTCGCCGAGCGCAACCTCGACCGCATCACGCTGGGCATCGGCCTCGTATGGGCAGCCTGCGTGGTCGGCCTTGGCCTGCTGCTGAGCACTGGTCGCTGACGCACGCTCCAACGCACCATCCCCTGAACGCTCTCAACACCGGAGGCACCTGTGGCAAGTGGAAGCGCAATTCGCGGTAGTCGAGTAGGCGCAGGGCCGATGGGTGAGGCCGAGCGGGGAGATGCGGCACCTCGCATTCGCATGTCGTACTGGTGTGCCAAGGGCCACGAGTCGAAGCCCTCGTTTTCGAGCGAGGCGCCGATCCCCGACGAGTGGGACTGCCCCAAGTGCGGGCTTCCCGCCAGCAATGACCGCGAAAACCCCCCGCCCGCTCCCAAGGTCGAGCCGTACAAGACGCACCTCGCCTACGTCAAGGAGCGTCGCAACGACGTCGATGGCGACGCCATTCTTGCCGAGGCGATCGAGAAGCGTCGCGCCACCAAGCGCTGACGGCGCTGTCGGCGGTGGGGCTGCTCAGGCTACGTGAGCTGCGGCCTCGCGGTCGAGCAGCGCCAATGTGCGCGTGCTACCGCGCACCAGCGCCGCTGGAAGCAGTGAGGCCTCCCCGTCGTTCAGGGCGCGTCCCATGGCGTCTGACTTCTCAGCGCCCGAGGCAACCAGCCACACCTCGCGCGCTCGGGCGATCGTGGGCAGCGTGAAGGTGATGCGTGTCGGCGGTGGCTTGGGGGAGTCAATGACGCCACAGGTGACCCTGAGATCGGCCAGAGCGGCATGTGCCGGAAAGAGTGAGGCCACGTGCCCGTCGGGGCCGACGCCGAGCAGCAGCACATCGAACTCGGGCACCGCACCGAGCCCCACGCGCAGCAGTTCGTCGGCGTAAGCTGCCGCCGCTGCGTCGACGTCGTTGGCCCAGCGCCCACCCGGCGCTGGCATCGGATGCACGTGTGACGCAGTGAGGGCTACCTGGTCGAGCAGCGCTGCGCGCGCGCCTGTCTCATTGCGCACGGGATCACCAGTGGGCTCGAACCGCTCGTCACTCCACCAGATATGCACGCGCCCCCAGTCGACGGCATCGCACGCGGGTGACGCCGCGATGGCCGCCAGGCTCGCCGTGCCGATTGAACCGCCGGTCAGACAGAAGTGGGCCTCCGGCCGCGCGGCTAGAGCATCGCAGAGCACTGCGACCGAGCGGGCTGCCACCGCGGCAGCGAGGGTGTCGTGATCGGGGGCCACTTCGACGAGGGGGCTGGACTGGCTCATGAGGTCCTCCGGCTGGGGCGCGCAGTGGTCGGCTTGGCTTGAGGGCGGGTGGCCGGGGCCACCGCGGGGAGGCCCATGAGGGCCTCGGCATAAATCTCGTCGGGGTCGAGGCGACGCAACTCCTCGGCGAGAAGTTCGGCCAGGCTTCGACGGGGGAGAGCCACGGTGGCCGGTGAGCGTCCGGTGCGGCTCAGCGTGGCCTTGACACCATCGGCGCGGTTGATCGCGATCTCGCCGAGTTCACCTACGATGCGCACCTCGCTGATGCCTGGCGCCTTCGCCGAGAAGGATCTCACCGGAGCTCCGAGTTGGCTGTGCAGCCACGAGGCCAGCAGTGGCCCGCTCGCGTTGCTCGACTCGCAAACGACTTCGATCGAGATGACCGGGCCCACCGGCTGGTCGAATGCCGCCGCAAGGATCGACCGCCATGGTGTCAAACGGGTCCAGGCGAGGTCGGTGTCGCCCGGCTGGTAACCACGCTGTCTCACGTCGAGCGACCGCATGGGGCGAGTGACCGCGCTCGCATCGGTAATGCGGCGCACAGCATGCCGGCCAATGGGGTCGTCGGCGAGATCCTCGGGCGCGGTACCGGGCCACCACGCCACGACGGGGGTGTCAGGGAGCAGAAGCGGGATCGCGACCGAGCCAGCGTGGTGGGCGAGCTTCCCATGCAGCCTCAAAACCGCCAGTTCGCCGGGGCCCTGGTCGCCTCCGACACTGATCTCAGCGTCGAGGTGGGCGGGCTCGCGACCCGTGCGGGCCACGAAGACCAGAATGCGCATGGGGTGCTCGCGCGCGGCCAGGCTGGCCGCCTGTACGGCGTCAGCTTGAGTCTCCTCCGAGGCGAGCACGAGCAGGGTAAGCACCATGCCGGTGGCTGAGGAGCCCATACGCCGACGCTCGTCGGCGATTGCGGTCGCCACAGAGTTTCCGGTCGTCTCGTCGAGGCGAATCACGGTCTCCTCCAGTGTCGGCCGTCGCGCGCGAGCATCTCATAGGACGCCTGGGGTCCCCAGCCGCCGCTGGCGTACTGCTCGGGGCGTCCGTGAGTGGCCCAGTGTTCGAGTACGGGGTCGAGGATCTCCCAGGCCATCTCGACCTCGCGGTGGTGCGGAAACAGGGGTGGGTCACCGAGCAGTACGTCGAGGATCAGTCGCTCATAGGCCTCGGGACTTGCCTCGGTAAAAGAGTCGCCGTACTGGAAGTCCATGGTGACATCGCGCAACTCGAGCGCGGTGCCCGGCACCTTCGACCCGAAGCGCACGGTCATGCCCTCGTCGGGCTGCACCCGGAACACCAGGGTGTTGTTCGACATCTCGGAGACGTCTCCCGCGGCGAAGGGTTGGTGCGGCGCCTTCTTAAAGACCACGGCCACCTCGGTCACCCGTCGGCCAAGACGCTTGCCGGTGCGCAGATAAAAAGGAACTCCCGCCCAGCGACGAGTATTGACGTCGACCCTGATCGCGGCGTAGGTCTCGGTGTGCGAGGTCGCCGGTACCCCGGGCTCCTGCAGGTAACCGACCACCGGAAGTCCCCCCTGCCACCCCTCGGCGTACTGACCGCGCGCGGTGTGCAGCTCGAGGCGACGGGGCAGCGACACGGACGACAGCAGCTTCTCCTTCTCACGCCGCACCGACTCAGCCTCGAACGACACCGGCTCCTCCATTGCGGTGAGGGCCAGCAATTGCAGCAGGTGGTTCTGCATCACATCGCGCGTGGCGCCGATTCCGTCGTAGTACCCGGCTCGACTTCCGATGCCAATGTCTTCAGCCATGGTGATCTGCACGTGGTCGACGTAGTTGCCGTTCCAGATCGGCTCGTAGAGATTGTTGGCGAATCGAATCGCCAGCATGTTCTGCACGGTTTCCTTGCCGAGGTAGTGGTCAATGCGAAAGACCGACTCGGTGGTGAAGACGCTGTCGACCACCGCGTTGAGTACCTGTGCGCTCGCAAGGTCGTGGCCGAACGGCTTCTCGATGACCACGCGCCGCCACGCACCGTGGGGCGATCTCGACAGGCCGCAGCGCTCAAGTTGCTCCACCACGACGGAGAAAAAGCGCGGCGGAATCGACAGGTAATGGGCGATATTGCCGAGCGTGCCCCGGTCGACCTCGAGGTCGCTGAGCACCGTTGATAGGGAGTCAAATGCCGCGCCGTCGTCGAAGTCGCCTCGGATGAAACGGAAGCCCTCGCTCAGCTGCTGCCACACGTCTTCGCGAAACTCCGTGCGCGCGTGATCTCTGACCGAGTCGTGCGCGATCTGCCCGAAGTCCTGCGATTCAAAGTCGGGCCGGGCAAACCCCACGAGGGCGAAACTCGGGGGCAGGAGCCCGCGGTTGGCGAGATCGTAGATCGCCGGCATGATCTTTTTTCGTGCGAGGTCGCCTGTGACGCCGTACACCACCAGCGTGCACGGGCCTGCAATGCGTGGAAGTCGCCGGTCGCGCGGGTCGCGGAGCGGGTTGACGAGCGGCGCCGTCACTGCCCACCTGCCGCCAATGACCTCTGGAGGTTGTCGAGCAGCTGCTGCCACGAGGCGATGAACTTGTCGACGCCCTCGTCCTCGAGGAGCGTGACCACGTCATCCTCCTTGATTCCGAGCGCCTCGAGCGCCTCCCAGACGGCCCCGGCCTCAGCGGAGGTGCCGCTCACTGTGTCGCCTGCGAACACCCCGTGGTCGGCGACGGCGTTGAGGGTGGGCTCCGGCATCGTGTTGACGCATCCGGGGGCCGCGAGGTCGATCACGTAGCGAGTGTTGTCGTAGGCCTTGTCCTTGACGCCCGTGGAGGCCCACAGCGGTCGCTGGGGCTGGGCTCCGGCCTCGCGCAGGGCGGCCCAGCGGTCTGAGGACATCGCCTGCGAGTACGCCTCCCACGCGAGCCGCGCGTTGGCAATCGCGGCCTTCCCGCGCACCGCGGCCGCCTCGGGGGTTCCGAGTGCGTCGAGACGTGCATCGACCTCCGTATCGACCCGACTCACGAAAAATGACGCGACGGACGCTACATCGCTGATGTCGAGGCCCGACGCGAGGGCCGCCTCGAGGCCGCTCATCCAGGCGTCGAGAACATCGCGGTAGCGGTCGACCGAGAAAATGAGCGTCACGTTAACGCTGATTCCTTCACCGATCACGGTCGTGATGGCGGGAAGACCCTCGACCGTGGCCGGAATCTTGATGTAGAGGTTGGGCCGATCGACTGCCCACCACAGTGCCCGAGCCTCGGCGACGGTTTCGGCGGTGTAGCGTGCCAGCCTGGGGTCGACCTCGATCGACACCCGACCATCGCCCTGGCCCTTGATGTCGGCGACCGGTCGCAGCACGTCACACGCGGCACGCACATCGCGCGTGGTGATGGCCCGCACGGCCTCGCCGACGTCGACTCCACGCACCCGCAGGTCCTCGACCTGCGCGGCGTACGCCGTGGCACCGGTGCTAATCGCGTGATCGAAGATCGACGGGTTGGTCGTGACCCCTACGACTTGCTTTGCCGCGACGAGGTCGGCGAGCGCGCCGCTGGAGATGCGCTCCCGATCGAGGTCGTCGAGCCAGATGGAGACTCCGAGGTCGGTCAACTGGGCGAGAACGTCGGTCATGGGGTGCCTTCCTGGGGTGGATGAAGCGAGGCCTGCTGCCTACTGCGAACGTGATGCGGCAATCGAGTCGCGCGCCGCCGCGACGACTGCGTCGACGGTGATGCCCACCTTGCCGAAGAGGTAGGCGGGGTCAGCGGACTCGCCGAAGTGCTCAAGGCTCACACACCTGCCCTGCGAGCCGACGTACTTCCACCAGCCCTGGGCGATGCCAGCCTCAACCGACACCCGAGCACGCACCCCGCTGGGCAGCACATTCTCGCGATAGGCATCATCTTGCGCTTCGAACCACTCGAGGCACGGCATCGACACCACTCGGGCCGCCACACCCTCTGCAGCCAGCAACTCATGGGCGGCTACTGCGAGCTGAACCTCCGATCCGGTGGCGAGCAGCAGCACGTCAGGAACGGCCGAGGAGGAGTCGATGAGTATGTAGGCGCCTCGGGCCACACCCTCGGCGTCTGCCATCACCGAGCGATCGAGCACCGGCAGGTTCTGACGGCTCAGCACCAGGCCCGCGGGCGCTCGCCGCTCGAGCACCGTGCGCCAAGCAACGGCTGTTTCAGTCGCGTCGGCCGGCCGCACCACGGCGAGACCCGGAATCGCGCGGTTCGCCCAGAGGTGCTCGACGGGCTGGTGGGTGGGTCCGTCCTCGCCGAGGCCGATCGAGTCGTGCGTCCAGACGAACGTGACCGCTGTTTGCATCAGGGCAGCCAGACGCACCGCGCCGCGCATGTAGTCGCTGAACACGAAGAAGGTTCCACCGAAAGGCTTGAGCAGACCTGACAGCGCCATTCCGTTGAGGGCAGCACCCATGGCGTGCTCGCGAATGCCGAAGTGCAGGATTCGGCCGTAGGGCGACTGACCCTTGGCGAAGGGGGAGTCGCTCTTGAGTTCGGTGCCGGGGGGCAGGAACGACAGGCCGCCCTCGATGGTGGTCAGGTTGCTCTCGGCGAGGTCGGCCGAGCCGCCCACAAACTCGGGCAGTTGCGCCGCGAGGGCCTGAATCACCACGCTGGAAGCCTTTCGGGTGGCCATCGACGTTCCAGCCTCGAAGGTCGGCAACTCGAGAGCCGGGACCTCACGGCTCAGCACTCTGTCGAGCAGGGCTGCCCTATCGGGCTGGTCGGAGCGCCAGCGCTCATAGCCGGCGTTCCAGTCGGTGCGGAGCGAGGCGCCTCGCGTGACGACTGCCCGAGCGTGGTCGAGCACCTCGGGCGCCACCTGAAACGTCTGCTGGGGGTCGAAGCCGAGGGCCGTCTTGACCGCCGCAACCTCAGCGGCCCCGAGAGCGGAGCCGTGAGCCTTGTAGGTGTTCTGCAATGTGGGTGCGGGCCAGCCAATAATGGTGCGCAGCTGAATGAACGAAGGGCGCTCGGTTTCGGCCTCGGCGGCGGAGAGAGCAGCCGCCAGCGCCACCACATCGACCGCTCCATTGGCGCCGAGCTCGACGCTCTGCACGTGCCAGCCGTACGCGGCATAGCGCGCCAGCGGGTCTTCGCTGAAGGCGACGGCGGTGTCATCCTCGATCGAGATGTGATTGTCGTCCCAGACCACGATCAGGTTGCCGAGCCGTTGAGTTCCGGCAAGCGAGCTTGCCTCGCTGGTGAGGCCTTCCTCGAGGTCGCCGTCGGAGGCGATCACCCACACGCGATGGTCGAACGGGCTGGTGCCGGGGTTGGCGTCGGGATCAAGAAGCCCGCGCTCATAGCGCTGGCCCATGGCCATACCGACCGCGGTGGCGAGTCCCTGGCCGAGGGGACCGGTGGTGGTCTCCACGCCGCGCGTGTGGCCGAACTCCGGGTGACCGGGCGTCAGAGAGCCAGCAGTGCGAAACTGCTGAAGATCGGAGAGTTCAAGACCGTAGCCGCTCAGGTACAGCTGGAGGTACAGGGTGAGGCTTGAGTGACCGCACGAGAGTACGAATCGATCGCGGCCGAGCCAGTGCGGGTCGCTGGGGTCGTGGCGGAGGAATCGCTGGAAGATCAGATAGGCGGCCGGTGCCAAACTCATCGCGGTGCCAGGGTGACCATGGCCGGCGCGCTGCACGGCATCGGCCGCTAGTACGCGCGCGGTGTCGACAGCTCGGGCGTCGAGGTCGGTCCAGTCGAGTTGGCTCACAGTTCCTCATTTCGCATCAGGTGTGGGCGCCAGCCTAGCGACGCGCGGCACGGGTCGGATGCAGGTACGGGTAGTCTGGGACCCACAATTGAGATCAGCGGTGGGCGCTGTTCCGCTTCGCGACGAGGGGTGAGATGTGACCGCACTCGATCCGCTGCCATCGCCCTCGGCCGAGTCGGGCCCTGTGGGCATGTTGGGCACCGCCAAGGCCCTGGTAGCGCTCACTAAGCCGCGCATCATCGAACTTCTTCTGGTGACCACCCTGCCCACGATGTTCCTCGCGGCCGACGGCCTGCCGCCGCTGAACCTCGTGCTCGTGACACTCGCGGGCGGAGCGCTGGCCGCGGGGGGCGCCAACACCCTCAACCAGTTCCTCGACCGCGACATCGACATGCTCATGCGGCGCACCGAACGACGGCCTCTCGTCACGGGCGATATCACTCCGCTGGTGGCCCTCCTGTGGGGACTGTTCCTGTCGTGCCTATCGGTTGCACTGCTGTGGTCGGCGGTCAACCCGCTGTCGGGGCTGCTCGCCGCTGCAGCCATTGCGTTCTACGTGATCGTGTACACCATCGTGCTGAAGAGACGCACGTCGCAGAACATCGTGTGGGGTGGCGCCGCCGGCTGTTTCCCGGTGCTTATTGGCTGGTCTGCGGTCACCGGCTCGCTGAGCTGGGCGCCCGCAATTTTGTTCCTCATCGTCTTTCTCTGGACCCCGCCGCACTACTGGCCGCTGTCGCTTCGCTACGTCGACGACTACGCCGCGGCCGGAGTTCCGATGCTGCCTGTGGTCGCCTCCACGTCGGTCGTGGCCCACCAGATCATCCTCTACTCGTGGGCCATGGTGGTTGCTTCGCTGGCGCTCATTCCGGTCGCCCACACGGGCGCGGTGTACTCAGCAGCGGCCGTACTCCTCGGCGCGTGGTTCCTGCGCGAGGCCTACGCGCTCAAGGCAAGAGTCAACCGCGGCGAGGCTGACCTGAAGCCGATGCGGCTATTCCACGGGTCAATCACCTACCTGTCGCTGCTGTTCCTCGCAGTAGCGATCGACCCGTTTCTCTTCTGAGTCGGCCCGCCCTCGGGCGACAGAGACCGGCCTGCCGACTCAGGCCAACGCCCGCTCGCGGGTTGCCAGAGGCAGACGGATCACTGCGATCCACACCAAACAGGCCCCGAGCTGGTGCACCAGCACAACCGCCCAGGGCAATCCGGTGAAGTACTGGGTGTAACCCAGCACTCCCTGAGCCACTGAGATCGCTAGCACCCACGAGGCACTGACACGGGCAGCCCGAGGCGCACCGGAGGCCACAAGGGCGATGAGCAGGCCAATGGTGAGTCCGAGGAAGAGCAGCACCATGTCGGCGTGCAACCAGGCGATAGTGCGGGGGTCGATGGGAATGCGGTTCGGAGTCACGGCGTCTCCCGAATGGGGCCCGCTGCCGGTCACCACCGTGCCCAGCATCACAACAGCGGCTGCGACTGCGACCAGAGCCCACGCGAGCGGACGGATGGGCGATCGGACGAGTGAGGTGACCTGGCCATCGCCTGGCTCTCCGCCGCGCACATACAGCACCGTTGCGCCGGCGATGAGGCCCATCGACACGAGAAAGTGGCTGGCGACGGTCCAGGGGTTGAGCCCGGTGATGACCGTGATGCCGCCGAGCACCGCCTGCGCCATGGTTCCAAGAAAGGGCACAGCCGCCAGCAACAGCAGGGCGCGCCGGCGCGGGCGGTGCCTGAGCACTGCGACGAACGTGGCAATGGTGATGATCACGAGGGCGAATGTCAGCACGCGGTTGCCGAACTCGATCAACGCGTGCCATTCCTCGGCTTGGTAGGGCACCGGGGTGTAGGAGCCTGGCACGCATTCAGGCCACGTGGGGCATCCAAGGCCGGAACCAGTGAGGCGCACCAACCCGCCGGTGACCACGATCGCGGTTTGGGCGATGAGATTGACGAGCAGAATCGCCCGCGTGGCGCGTGAGACAACCGCTGAACTCACGGGGCCCACCGAACTCGACGGAGTGGTGGCGGAGATCTCAGACGAAGTCATGAAGCGAGTCTAGGCAGCGCTGCCGTTCACTCCCACTTGAAAGTTCGGGCCGCGACCACGGACCCGACCACGGCCCACACGACGAGCACCAGCACGCTCGACACTGGCAGCGGTGCTCCTACGACCAACACCTGTCGCAGCGCGTCGGCGAGTGCGCCCGACGGCAGGAATGAGGCGATGGCAGCCCAGGCCGAGGGCAAACGTTCGGTGGGAATTACCACGCCGCCCCCGAGCAGCAGCAGCAGGTACACCCCGTTGGCGATGGCCAAGGTTGCCTCGGCGCGTGCCACCCCGGCTAGGGCCAGACCCAGCGCGCTGAAGGCCGCGGTTCCGACCACCAGCAGCAACACAACTGCGGGCAGGGAGCCCTGAGGGTGCCAGCCGAGCGCAACTGCGACGACGCAGATCAGGGCAGACTGCAGAATCTCGATCACCACCACCGCGCCCGTCTTAGCGAGCAGTAGCTGCCGACGCGTCAGCGGGGTAGAGCCCAGGAACTTGAGAGCGCCGTAGCGGCGCTCAAATCCGGTGCCGATCGCCTGTCCCGTGAAGGCGGTCGACATGACCGCTAAGGCGAGGATTCCCGGAGTCACCACATCGACGCGACTCCCGCCTCCGAGGTCGAGCACGGGCAGCAGGGTCAGCGTCACCAGCAGCACCAGGGGGATCCCGAGGGTGAGCAACAGTTGCTCGGGATTGCGCAGCGTGGAGCGCGCTTCCAAGACAAGTTGACTGCGCACCCTCTGCCCCGACGGCGCTGCTCCAGCCGAGGGGGTGAGGTCGAGGTTGCGGTCTGCGGTCATGTCCGCAACTCGCGTCCGGTGAGGTCGAGGAACACGTCCTCGAGGGAACGGGCCCTCAGCCCGAGTTCCAGTGGCGCTACGCCCAGCTCGCGGCACCACTGGTCGACCAGCTGGGTGGTGCCCATGTCGACTGAGCCGTCAACCACGTACCGTCCCGGAGTCGATTCGGTCACGGCACACCCGTTCGGGAGCATGTCGATCAGCGAGCCGAGTGCGAGGCCGGGTTCGGTGCGCAGAACAATCTGCGAACCGCCCGAGGCCTGCACCAGTTCGTTAATCGAGCCCGCCGCCACCACATGGCCGTGGTCGATGATCACCACGTGGTCAGCAACCCGCTCAGCCTCCTCGAGCAGGTGGGTGGTGAGCACGATGCTCACTCCCGCGGCGCTCAACTCGCGCGCGAGGTCCCACACGGCCGCTCGAGCCTGCGGGTCAAGGCCGGTGGTGGGCTCGTCGAGAAATACGAGCTCCGGGCGGCCGATGATCGAGAGAGCGAACGCCACACGACGCTGTTCGCCACCCGACAGGCGGCGGTAAGCGGTACGCCCGAGTGCGTCAATGCCCAGCCTCACAGCAAGCGCTCGTGTGTCGAGTGGGTTCGCGTACAGCCGCGCCACGTGAGTCATGATCTCCGAGGCGCTGGCACCCGGGGGGATGCCGCCACTTTGAAGCATCACGCCCACGCGCTGCCGCAGTTCGGCACCATCGCGGCGGGGGTCGAGCCCCAACACCGACACGGTTCCGGAATCGGCGGTCTGATAGCCCTCGCAGATTTCCAGCGTGGTGGTCTTGCCCGCCCCATTGGGCCCCAGAACTGCCGTGATGGCGCCTCGTGGGGCGACGAACGACAGTCCGTCGAGGGCACGTACGCCACCGAATGACCGCGTGAGGCCGACCACCTCGACCGCGGGACCCACGCGGGCCGCCGTGTCGCTGGGGGATTCGGGAGGCTTCGCAAGCGCCGACGGCTCAGTCACGATGTGATCCTAGGCGCGTATAAGGGGTGGGCGCGTCACCTCCGTCCCCCAGTGCCCGCCAACCCGCGCCCACGCCGCCCTGCCACCCCACCCGTTCCATTTCGCCGGTCGACACCGCCTCAACCAGCCCCACCTCCGCTCACCCCACCCGTTCTGTGGTGCGATCCGACATCAACCGGTGTCGGATCGCACCACAAAACGTGCCCGATCGCACCACAGAAC
>Ga0114966_10002324_pt1 | contig 16968 bp, 18 predicted proteins | sample M_130207_XF_Meta_FD_87029 | JGI IMG/M metagenome (GOLD analysis project Ga0114966, IMG submission 87029) | Freshwater microbial communities from Lake Montjoie, Canada to study carbon cycling - M_130207_XF_MetaG | ecosystem: Environmental > Aquatic > Freshwater > Lake | place: Lake Montjoie...
ACGCGGATCTTCATTCATCCGCCGCACGTGGTGCGTGGTGCCGACCGACTCGTCACGAACTTTCACCTCCCCCGCTCCACCCTCCTCATGCTGGTCTCGGCCTTCGCGGGTACGGCATTGATCCGTGAGGCCTACGCCCAAGCGGTGCGGGAGCGGTATCGGTTCTTCAGTTATGGCGACGCGATGGTGATCTTGTGAGCATGGATTTCTCCTTCGAGGTGCAAGCCACCGACGGACGCGCGCGCGCCGGCGTATTCCGCACGCCGCGCGGTGCGGTCGAGACGCCGGTGTTCATGCCGGTGGGGACGCTCGCGAGCGTGAAATCGCTCGACCCGGACGACCTGCGCGCGATGCATGCGCAGATCATTCTGGCCAACGCCTATCACCTGCACCTGCGCCCCACTGACGAACTGGTGCGGCAGATGGGTGGGTTGCACCGGTTCATGGCGTGGGACGCCCCGATCCTCACGGACTCGGGCGGCTTCCAGGTGTTCTCGCTGGCGTCGTTGAACAACGTCACCGAGGACGGGGTCTCCTTCAAGTCGCATATCGACGGATCGGCTCGACACTTCACCCCCGAATCGGTCATGCAGATCGAGACGAATCTCGGGGCTGACGTCATCATGCAGTTTGACCACGTCATTCCAGGCCAGAGCGAGCATTCGGCCTCCAGAGACGCCAGCGAGCGCAGCCTCCGTTGGCTCGCACGATGCCAAGCCGAGTTCGCGCGACTGCATGCGGTTGAGGGGGCACCACGGCAGACGCTGTTTCCGATTGTGCAGGGCGGGATCCACGCCGATCTCCGGCGCGAAGCCGCGGTGCATATTGCCGGCGCGGGGGCGTGGGACGGTTTCGCGATCGGCGGGCTCAGCGTGGGCGAGGAAAAGCCTGCGATGTACGAGATGCTCGAGGTCTGCGACGATGCCATTCCCCGCGACCGCCCCCGGTACCTGATGGGTGTGGGCTTTCCCGAGGATCTCGTTGAAGGGGTCGCGCGTGGCGTGGATTTATTCGACTGCGTGGCTCCGACCCGCATGGGGCGTAATGGCGCCGCGTTTACCGTGGACGGGCGCCTGAACCTGCGGAACGCGCGCCACCGAACTGACGAACGCCCACTCGACGAGAGCTGTGGCTGTGCCGCCTGCCGACGCTTTTCGCGGGCGTACATCCGGCACTTATTTGTCACCGATGAGCTGCTCGGGCTACGGCTTCTGAGCCTGCACAATGTACATTTCCTGATAGCCCTCATGCGGCGGGCCCGGGCGGCCGTCCGCGATGGGACCTTCCACGCGTGGAGCCGTGACTGGCTCGCGCGTTATCACTCCGCTCCCTAGAGCCAATGAGCTTCCTGACGACCATCCATCCGGCCCTCGCCGCCGCCCTGCAGGGCACGAGCGGCTCGGGACAGCTATTTATTCTGGTCGCGATGTTTGCGATCTTCTACTTCTTGCTGATCCGCCCTCAGCAGACGCAGCGGAAGAAGCATGAATCCGCGCTTCTGAACATCCGCAAGGGCGACGAGATTGTGACCGCCGGCGGGATTGTGGCGGAGATCGTGAGCATGCGCGAGACCATGCAGGACGGTACCTCGACCAAGACGCTCGAAGATCGCGTGACCATCAAGAGCGGTGAATCCAAGTTCGTGATCGAGCGCGGCCGAATTGCGAAGGTCCTCGGCACCAACGGGAGCGAAGCGAAGGAATAATGGCAGTGCTTGGCATTCGGGTCCTCGGCGACCCTGTCCTGCGGCAAACGACCACACCCGTCACCGATTTCGGGCCCGGGCTGCAGCAGCTTATCGACGATATGTTCGAGACTATGCATGCCGCACACGGCGTGGGACTCGCCGCGCCGCAGGTTGGACGCAGTGAGCGCTTGGCGGTTATCGAGGTCAAGGATGTGCCGTATGTGTTGATCAACCCCGAGATTATTGAACGCGAGGGGAAGCTCAAGTGGGAAGAAGGATGTCTGTCCATGCCCGAGCTCTACGGCGACGTGATGCGTGCCAAGCACGTCGTGGTCCAGGCACTTGACCGACACGGCAAGACATTTGAGGTCGAGGGCACGGAACTCCTCGGCGTCTGCCTGCAGCACGAGATTGACCATCTCGACGGCAAGCTGTTTATCGATCACCTCAGTTTCCTCAAACGTCAACGGGCGCTGGCAAACTGGGAGCAGGAAAAGGTGAAGTACCCCAATCTCATTCGTACGATCGTGCCGAGCGAAGCGAGCGATCCGCTCGACGACGACGACGAGCGGATCTGATCGATGCGGATCGCGTTCTTTGGGACTCCTGAGTTCGCGACTGCCCCGCTGCGTGCATTGATTGACGAGGGGCACGAGGTCGTGCTGGTCGTCACACAGCCAGATCGACCGCGCGGTCGGTCGCGGTCGCAGCTCGATCCGTCGCCAGTCAAGCTCGTCGCGTTGGAGGAGCGAATTCCGGTGCTGCAGCCGGAGCGCCCGCGTGGCGATGCGGCGTTCCTGGAGGCGCTGCGCTCAGCAGCGCCCGACATCTCAGTCGTTGTTGCGTATGGGCATATCCTCCCGCGCGATGTCATTGATCTCCCGACGCACGGCACGCTGAACATTCACGCGTCGCTGCTGCCCGCGTATCGCGGGGCGGCACCGATTCAGGCCGCCGTGCGCGACGGCTGCGCGGAAACGGGCGTCACGATCATGCGCATGGTTCCTGCTCTCGACGCGGGCCCGGCTATTTTTAGTCGCGCGACGCCGATTGCCGCCGATGAGACCGCCGGCGAGCTACAGCTCCGGCTCTCCAAACTCGGTGCGGCGGCGATTGTTGAAGCGCTGGCGTTGATTGGCGTAGGCGCAGCAACAGAGACGCCGCAGGACGACGCGCGCGCTACCTACGCGAAAAAGATCGAACGCACAGACGCGCGACTCGACTTTTCACAGCCCGCAGAGATTGTCGCGCGTGCTATCCGCGCGTACGACCCGAAGCCTGGAGCCTGGGCCCTGCATCGCGAGGGTGAGGTGCGACTGTTCGGCGCGTCGCTGAGCGACGCCGCTGGGGCTCCTGGCACTGTTCTGAGCGCCACGCCTGAGGGGATGGTGGTGGCGTGCGGCACTGGGGCGGTGCGGATTACCGAAGTGCATCCGGCCGGGAAGCGCCGTCAGCAGCTGGCGGAATGGCTCCGCGGACGCGGGGTGCTCGAGGGTGAGTGCCTGAGCTGACCGTGTAGACACTGCATGCGGTGGCGCTGAATACACCAGAAACGTCGCGAGGGCGGTCCGATTCGGACCGCCCTCGCGACGTTTATACAGCGTGGAGCTCGATTATGGTGTTCCCGTAGCGGTGAAGATTACCGTTCCGCCACCTGCTGTTGCCACAATGGTGTTGGTGCCCGCGGCTCCCCCGAGAATCAGGGTAACGGATGCGGTGCCGTCCGCACCGGTTGTCACAGTCGCGGTGGCCGCTGGCGCAGCACCTGCGCTCAGGAGACCGCCGCCGCCGACCACCGCGAAGGCCACCGCCTGACTGGGAACGATGTTCCCGTACGAATCCTTGACCAGCACCTTCAAGGGAGTCGGGAGTATGGCGGAGCGCACTCCAGTTTGTGCATCGCCCGCGGCTTTGGTCATGACGGCCGCGGCAGCAGGACTCACCACCACCGTGCCCGACGCGACGGCCGCCACTGCACTGCTCTGCGCGTAGGGACGGACCTGCACCGTGCCGCTCACCGTGAAGCCCCAGCTCCCCGCCGCCGTAATGGTTGTTGTGAGGCAGGTTGCTGCGTTATACGTGCTCGGCGCCGCAAAGCTGACGCTCGCTCCGCCACCACTACCCGCGAAGGTGAAGGTCACGCTGTCGATGACATTTCCCGTCACGTCCTTGGCTGTGGCGCACCATGTGACGGCATTACCCGCGGTGATCGCCGCGGACGAGCTCACGTTCGTCGTGATTGTGCGGAGCGCGCCTGGATACACATGCGCCTTGAACTCAACCTGACCGATGCCCGCAACGGTCGCCACCATGCGCTTGGCCACGGCGCTTGACGGAATCGCGGCACCATCGGTACCGCGCAGCACCCAGCGGTTCTTGGCCAGTCCTGTGTTGTCGGTGGTGTCGACCGAGTTGATCGCAAAACCGTCGACGGAACTCGACGCCTGCGTCGCCCAGCTAATCGAAATACCCTGCACACCGAGGTTCGTCACCGGGTCAAACACCTGCACCACGAGCGTGTCTCTGAGCGTCGCGCCGGTCGTATCGGTCTGCAAGGTATCGAGAATATTCACCATGCGAATACGGAAGGCGGGACGCACCGAAGCGTGGAATATCACGCCGGCGATCGCGCTGAATCCGGTCAGCGAGGCGGTGACACTATCCGTTTGCGCGGTCGTGCCGGTATTAGAGCCGAGGCGCCAGGTCACCGACGCGCGGCCATCCACCCCCGTGACAGCGGGTGACGGCGAGGTCAGGGCATCAGCGTTCGTGGCGGCTTGCGTGAAGCCAACGGTCACGCCCGAGAGCACGTTGCCCCCAGCATCACGCACTTCGACGATGAGCGGAAGATTAAGCGTCTGCGCCGACTGTCCGCTCTGACCTTCGCCGCTGATAATCCGAAGCGTCGACGGCGTTCCAGACACGGTTGTGGCGGTCGCCGCGAAAGTAACGCTGCCTACGCCAGTGACCGTCGCCGTAACCGTCTGTGCGCCGATGCTCGAGCCGAGGGTCCACTTTGCGGAATCGAGCCCGGCCGCACTCGTCGTGCCCGAGCTCTTGGAGATCGCACCGCCGCCAGAAGCGACGGCCCAGCTCACGCGGGCGCCGAGCGCCGGATTCCCCGCCTGATCCAACACGAGGACACGAAGGAATGTGGGGAGAATCGCCCCACTGCCCGCCACCTGGCTGTTGCCATTATCGACGATTGCCGCACCGCTGGAGCTGAGGGTGCCGGTGGCCTGCACCGTCACGGGTGTCAGTCCCGCAATCGTCGCCGTCAGCGTCTGCTGTCCGACCTTGCTGCCCAATGTCCACTGCGTGGTCGCCAGCCCGGCGGCATCGCTTTTGATGCTCGTCGGCGAAGCGCTTGCGCCAGTCCCATTGCCAGCACCCTGGGCGAATGTAACCGTGGTACCAGATACTGCGTTCCCCAAGGAATCCAACACTTTCACGACGACATTCGCACCCAAGGGCTGCCCAATCGAGCCCGACTGGCCATTCCCTGCACTCAGTACGACTTGGGCAGCCCGCAACGATCCTGCGGTTGTACCGCCGGTTGTACCGCCGGTTGTACCGGAGACCACACCGGTCGCGGTCAACGTGATCACTTTTGCACCCGCGGTCGCAACCACCGTTTGTTGACCGGCGTTCGCGCCCAGTGTCCACGACGTCTGCGCGCGTCCCATTGCATCAGTTGCAACGACCGCGGGGGAGACCGATCCACCGCCGGTGGCAACGCTGAATGTGACTGAAGTCCCGGCCACTGCCACACCAGCGGCCGTCCGGACCTGCACGGTCAGTGGTGTACTCAGGGCCGTGCTCACAATCCCGTTCTGATTGTTCCCGGAGGATACTTGCAACGAGTCGGCGGTGCCGATCAGCGTCGGGCCGGTCATGGACCGATCCATACAGCCGAGGATGACTGCCGCGCTTAGGACGGCCACTAGGCCGATCACACGTCTCAATCCAGCACCACGTTGCGACATCATTCGACCTCAGCCGAATAGGGAAGAACCACCGCACGCTCGAACGCCCTCGGCTAGGGCGGCTAGACGAAAGCTAAGGGTTGCTACCGTTCTTGACTCATGGATTGGGGGGGAGGTCACACAAACGAGGGGGGGGGGAGACCGTCCTGACCGGGCACGCCCCATCCCGGCCCCCTTATATTCATATTAATCATCTTCCCCAGCCCCCACGCATGGCCCAGTCCCAATCGAGCTCCAGCACCGCGTCCCGCGGCGGTATCACGGACGCGCGCTTCGCTTCGGCCGATGTTTTAGCCGACATCCGGACCGGACTTCTGCTTGATGCGGCGTTTGACCGCCGCGTGGGGCTGCTCGACAGTCGCGATCGCCGGTGGACGCAGGAGCTGGTGTATGGGATGCTGCGCCGCCGCGGACGGCTGGACGCGTTGCTCAGTGACCGCGTGCGCGGCGGGCTGGCTCGCTTGGACCCCGATCTCACCGATCTACTGCGCCTCGGCAGCTACCAACTGCTCTACATGGGGAGCGTCCCTCCGTATGCGGCGATTGCGCAAACGGTGGAGCTCGCCAAGCGGCGCCACGGCATTGGCGCAAGCAAGCTCACGAATGCCGTGCTGCGGCGCCTCGACCGCGAGCGCGATGCGCTGGTGCTCCCCGCGCCAAACGACCCGCTCGAAGGGATCGCCACCGAATACTCGCACCCGCGCTGGCTTGTGGCCCGCTGGGTTGCGCGATGGGGCGAGGACGAAACCCGTGCGCTGCTCGAGGCCAACAACCATGAAGCGCCGCTGGTGATCCGCCCGTGGGGGGTCGTGCGCGAACAGCTTGAAGCAATGCTCGAAACCGCCGGCGTGCAGGTTGGCGACGCACCGCTGGTGCGCGACTCGATCACCATTAGCGGTGCAGCACTCACCGAACTTGGCGCCTTCCAGCAAGGGCTCTTTTTTGTCCAGGATCCCGCCGCCACGCTTGTGACGCAATACGCAGCGATTCCTGCGGGGGCAGTTGTCGCAGACCTGTGCTCGGCACCTGGGGGCAAGACGGTCGAACTCTCGCGCGTGGCCAAGACGGTCATCGCCGCCGACGCCTCCGCGGCTCGACTCGTCCGCGTCCTCGAGACCATCAACCGCCTCGAACTCGGCAACGTGATTCCTATGGTTACCGACGCGCGATGCCCTGCGATCGGCCAAGTCGATGCCGTATTGGTTGATGCACCTTGCACCGGCACGGGCACCTTCCGTCGCCACCCCGATGCGCGCTGGCGCCTGCGCACCAGCGACCTCGCCGTGCTGTCGGCGTCGCAGCGTGCCATTCTGCGCGCGGCAGCATCGATTGTGAGACCGGGCGGTCTCTTGATCTACAGCACCTGCTCGCTGGAAACGGAAGAGAACGACGCCCAGATTGAGACGTTCCTCGCAGAGCATCCGGATTTCGTGCTCGAACCGCCGCCGGCCGATGCCGTGCCGGCGGCCGTGCTCGACGCTGGCCGGCTCCGTGTCCTCCCGCAGCGCCATGGCACCGATGGCGCATTCGCGGCGCGCATGCGCCGCAGGAGTTCCTAATGCCGCGCGCTGCGACCGTTCGGATCGCCCCGTCGCTCCTCTCGGCTGACTTCGGCCGACTCAAGGACGACCTCGCCATGCTCGAGGCCGGTGGCGCCGACTGGCTTCACTTCGACGTCATGGACGGCAGCTTTGTGCCACCAATCACGTTCGGTACGAAGGTGCTCGAAGCGTGCCGGAAGCTCTCCTCGCTCCCGATTGATGTGCATTTGATGGTGAATCACCCTGAGACGCAGCTCGAGGACTTCGCCAAGGCCGGTGCCAGCGTCATCACGATTCACACCGAAGCCGCGTCGCACATCCATCGCCAGGTTGCGCGGATCCGCGAACTGGGATGCAAAGCCGGGGTCACGATGAATCCGGGCACGCCGATCGATGATGTCCAATCAATCATCGCCGATATCGACCTGCTCCTCATTATGAGCGTGAATCCTGGTTACGGCGGGCAGAAGTTCATTCCCGCGTCGCTGGAAAAGATTGCGCGCGCCCGCACCATGCTCGACGCGGCGCGCAGCTCGGCCGCCCTCGAGGTAGACGGCGGCGTGAGCCGCGATACTATCGCGGCCTGCTGGAAGGCCGGCGCCGATACCTTTGTCGCCGGCAACGCGGTCTTCTCGGCCAAGGATCCGGCCACCGAAATTCGCGCGCTACGCGCACTCTGTAGCGAGACCGCATGACGAATCGCTCCCAGTGGATGCTCGTGGGCGCGATTGTCGCCGTGGTCGGTGGTGCGCTCACATTCGGTGCCCGCACGATGGGGGATTCTCTCCCCACGGTCGAAGCAGGCGCGAAAGCCCCGTCCTTCACCGCCGTCCCAGTCGCGAACGTAGCGGGAACGAAGGCGCGCAGCATCGCCGACTACAAAGGACAGGTCGTGCTGCTCAACATCTGGGCGACCTGGTGTAATCCCTGCCGCGCCGAGATGCCGAGCATGCAGCGGCTGCAGAGCGAACTTGGTCCGCAGGGGCTCAAGATCGTTGCTGTCAGCATCGATCAGCCGGGAATGGAGCAGGCGATTCGTGACTTCACCAAAGAACTCGGCCTCACCTTCGATGTTCTCTACGACGCGACGCAAAATATTCAACTGCAGTACGTCACGTCCGGCGTCCCCGAGACATTCGTGATCGGCCGCGATGGGGTGATCCGTAAGCGTATTAGCGGTGCTACCGATTGGAACGCCGACAGCCAGAAAGCGCTCCTCCGGCAACTGCTCGCCGAACCCGCATCATGATGCGTCAGGGCTAACCGTGCGCGTCCTCGGCATCGAGAGCTCTTGCGACGAAACGTCTGCCGCGATCGTCGACGGTGACGGCGCGTCGGGCACGCTCCGCTCGCTCGCCATCCTCTCACAGGATGTGCACGCGATCTTCGGAGGCGTCGTCCCTGAAATCGCGTCGCGCGCGCACCTCACGGCCATTGGCCCCGTGGTCTCGCACGCACTGCGCGAAGCTCAGCTCGAACTCCGGGACATCGACGCGATCGCGGTGACGAACGCGCCCGGTCTCGTGGGGGCACTCTTGGTGGGCGTCAGCTACGCGAAGGGCCTCGCCGCGACATTGGGCGTGCCAGTTGTCGGCGTGCACCATATGGAAGGGCACCTGTTCGCGACCTCGCTCGACGACCCGAACGCGGAGCCTCCCTTCACCGCGCTTCTTGTGAGCGGCGGTCACACCCTGCTGCTCGATGCCGCGGCCTGGGGCGAGTACCGACTTCTCGGCGCCACGCGCGACGACGCCGCCGGCGAAGCCTTCGACAAGGTCGCAAAACTCCTTGGCCTCCCCTACCCCGGCGGACGGCACATCGAGCGACTCGCCACCGAGGGAGATCCCAAGCGGCATCGCTTCTCGCGCCCCATGCTCCACGGTGGACAGCGACTTGGCGACGACGATTTTTTCGACGTGTCGTTCTCCGGGCTCAAGACGGCGGTGCTGCTGGCCGTGCGCGCGGCAGAGGCAGCCGGAACGCTCGAGGCAGAACGTGCACATATCGCGCGCGGATTCCAAGACGCGCTCATCGAGACGCTTGCGGCCAAAACGGTCCGCGCGGCGCAGGCCTTCGGCCGCGACAAGATTGTGCTGGGCGGCGGCGTGGCGTGTAATCGTGCGCTCGTCGCCGAAATAGAGCGTCACCTCACACGTGCGCGCGGCAAGACCGCCACCGTGTTTGCGCCCAGTCTGCGGCTCGCTACCGACAATGCCGCGATGATTGCCCGCGCTGGCCTCTTCCGCCTTGAACGCGGCGAGCGCGCCAGCGCTGGGCTCAATGCCTTCGCGTCACAACCACTTCCCGGCCTCGTCACAGCCGCGGCGAACCCTTAAGTTCCGCAGATGCCCCCGACTACGACGGACTTCCTCGGCACCACAATCCATAAGTTTGAGATCGCCCTCGGCCCCCTCCCCATCACAGGGTTCGGGATTGCGATGCTCATGGCCTTCCTTATTGGCCAGTTCGTGGCGACCAGCGAACTCACCCGCCGCGGGCAACACGACTCCGCCGAAGCGATGGGTGACATCGTCGTTGGCGCGGTAGTTGGCGGACTCCTCGGCGCCAAGATCTACTATATGATCCTCTTTCACGAGTCATTCTTCAGTCGCGGCGGCTTCGTGTTCTGGGGCGGGCTCGTTGGGGGAATCACCGCGACGGCGATCGTGATCCGCATGAAGAAGCTCTCCTTTACGCGTATCAGCGATGCCACGTCAATCGGACTCGCCGCCGCGTACGCCGTAGGGCGTAGCGGATGCTGGGCGGTGGGCGACGACTATGGTCGGCCGTGGAATTCTGCGCTCGCGGTGAAGTTTCCCGATGGTGCGCCCCCGTCGACTGTGGGGAACATGGTCTCGCAGTTCGGCGTCACGGGCGTCCAGGAACACAACGTCACCGACGTGATGGGGGTGTACCCCACGCAGCTCTTCGAAGTGACGATGGGCTTGGTAATGTTCGCCATCCTTTGGCGGATGCGCGACCATAAGCACGCCGAGGGGTGGCTGTTTGGCGTCTATTGTGTGCTGGCTGGCGTCGAGCGATTTATTGTAGAGTTCTTCCGCGCCAAGGACGATCGCTTCTTTGCCGGCTTCACTATTGCGCAGACCATCGCGATTGGCTTCGTGGCGCTCGGCGTGGTGTGGATGCAGATGCGTCGTACACCGCGCGATGGCGCGCCCGGGATCTACACCTCGGCCTGACGACCGTTGGGGCGCGGCTAGGCCCGCTCTAGGTGGAGCGTAGCTACGCCCGCTCTAGGATGACAACGGCCGCAGCCGTCAGGTCGGTATGGGTGAGCGTGACCCATACCTGCCGCACCTCGAGCTCAAGCAGGCGTGCCTCTGCGCGGCCGGTGAAACGAAGCGTCGGCGAATTCCCGGGACGCGGGACGACCTCCACTTCGCGCCAGCCAATGAGGCGCGCTTCGTCACTGCCGGCGAGTGCCTTGAATGCCGCTTCTTTTGCGGCGAGTCGTGCGGCGAGGTGCAGCGCTGGCCGAGCGCGTTCGTTGGCGTAGGCGGCCTCAGCTTCTGTGAAGAGGCGCGCGAGTAGCCGTTCGCCCTTGTTGGCGAGCATCTGCTCGACCCGTGCGACATCGACGACGTCGATCCCGATACCAGTGATCATTGCTGCACCATGGTCCGCGTGGTGGTAATCGGAGCGCGCAGCCGCTCCGGGAGCGGCGCCACGGTGGGTTGGATTGCAGTCCAGAACGCATCGAGCGATCGGTAGAGCAACCCAAGCGCGTCCACCCATCCTTGCCAGCAGCCGTCTCGGTCTGCCTCGCCTGCCCCTGAGAGCCAACGTGCTGCGCGGTCACATCGCTGGAGCGCCTCGAACACGGGCGCCGCCGCATCGGTGAGCAGGGCAATCATGGCACGGCGATCTGGCGCGGACGACGGCCAACGCTCCGCGGCAATCGACTCGATGGCGCTCGTGAACACAAGCCTGAGCGTCGCCGCATCGAGGGCGCGCAGTTGATCGCTCAGGGTGCGTGCCGCATGCGCCCCTCGCCGCGCTTCGACGAACGGCACGAAGACTACGTCATGACTGCGCTCGCCAAGCGCGTGCACCGCGGCGAATCCACGCAACGAGCGTGTGAACTCCGGCAGTGCGCGCGGCGGCGGCAGTTCAGGCATCGGTGATGCTGTAGCGATAGATGCCACGCAGTTCGTCATCACAGACCGCGGCGCGCTCGCCGGTGCGGAGCTCGAAGGCGTGCGCGAAATCGGGGAGACGTCCCGTGGTGAACTCCACGCGGGGAATCCTCGTCACTGCAATCGCGGCCTCGATTGCGTCCGGATCACCTTCGACCTCGACGAGTACGTCCATGCGCGGATAGTATTCCATGCGCACCACGGCGCCGCGGCAGCGGAACTGTACAATGCGCCGGTCGATCTCGCGCGTCACGATGTACCCGAGATCTTCGAGCATCTGTTTGAGCGCAGCGGGTTCGCTCACGCCGGTGGTGAGCTCCTGCCGTACCTTGTAGCCGTCCTCGTAGCCCGTTGGGCCTTTCCAGTCGAGTCCGGCTGTGATGCCCTCGTCGTTCTCGTATACGCGCAGGCGCAGGACACAGTCGCGAAGGGCGAGCGAGCGATCAGCGGTGTCGTAGCGAAGATCGTGAAGCCGACCCTCAAACATCAGTTCGGCGCCGTCCGCTCGGAGCGCAGCCACGACCCCTGCGGGGTCGGTCGCGATTCCCTTCAGCTCGACCTCACGCGACACGGATTGCCTCGAGCACAGCCGCGGTGTCGGAGAGGTCGGCGAAGACGGCATCGGGGGCACAGGCGGTGAGTGCGGCCACATCGTAGTGCCCAGTCGCGACGGCAATCGCGCGGGCTCCCATGGGGCGGCCACAGGCCACGTCCATTGGCGTGTCGCCGATTATGACGCAGTCGCTGCCGTGTACGGGGCGGCCGAGTAGGGCTTCCGCGCGAGCGCGGGCAATGGGCGGAAGTTCTGGGCGCGATTCGTGATCGCTGCCGTACGCGCCAACGACGAACCGATCGGGATTGATCCCCGCCGCGCGCAGCTTCCGCACGGCGCCTCGGATGACATTCCCTGTGAGCAGGCCGAGCATAATGTCGTCCTGCGCATGGACGGCATCGAGCAGCGCATGAACGCCAGGGAGCACAAAAGACGCGGGAGTCGCGCCCTCGAGCTCTGGCTCGAGTTCCACGAGGTAGCGTGCGATGATTTCGTCCGTGTGCACCTCGACACGCGACGCATCATGCCCCGTGAGAAGCATCGCCTCGCGCACGATCTGCCGGTCTGTCTTGCCGTCGTAGCGGTGTCCTGCGGGGCCTGTGTTCCCGATCACCGCCACGAGGGCGCGTTCCATAGCGCGCTTCCCCGCTCCCTGTGTCCAGAGCAGCGTTCCGTCGATGTCAAACAGTGCGATCTTCATTCGCCGTGCGCCGGTTCGGCGGTCGAGATTTGACGCGTGAGCCAGAGCCCTGCCATGACTCCCAAGGCACCGACGCCCTGCCAGAGCGTCGGCTGCTCGCCGAGCAACGGCCAGGAGACGAGCACGGCGACAATCGGCTGCAGATTGGTGAACATCGCGGTGCGCGTCGGTCCGATGACGCGCACGCCGCGGTACCAGAAGAGGTACGCCACGCCCAAGGACAGCAGGCCGCTGTAGGCGAGCGCCCCCCAGGTTAGCGGGACGATCGCGTGAAAATTGGCCTGCATCACGGATTGGGCCCCAATCAGCACAATCGGTACGGTTCCACCCACCAAGGTCCACGCGGCGAGTTCGGGACCGTCAATGTGCGTGAACGGCTTGAGCCACATCGAATAGAAGCCCCAGCAGACCACCGCCGCGAGGATGAGTAGGTCGCCGACCACCGACGACACGCCGTGTGCTTCTTGCGCCGAACCCGCCATCACGACCGCGATGCCGAGGATCGACATGGCGACGCCGATAAGGGCGCGCGGGGCGAGCCGTTCGTTGTGAAAAATGCGCATGATAATCGCCATAAATGCCGGGCTAGAGGCAATCACCAGCGACGCAGTTCCCGCTCGGGTACGCGAGAGCCCGTAGATGAAAAACAGTTGGTAGGCCCCGTGCCCGATCAGGCCGAGTCTCACCAGCTGGAACTTCTCGGAGGTGGTGGTCTTCCCCTGGCCTCGGGCCAGCACGAACGCCATCATCGCGACCGTACCGGACACCATGCGAATGGTCGTATAGACGAGCGGGTCGAGCACCTGCGTGCCGTACTTATTGACCGTGAAGTTGCAGCCCCAGATCACCGCCGAAGCGATCAAGAGTAGCTCGGTCACGACGACTTCGCGATGGTGTCGGGTTTTGGCTTCTGGCATTGTGTGAAAGCTAACGGACAGCCGTCCTGCGGTCATATGTGCGCGCGGGCGGGCCCTTTGACGCCCCTACGTGTTGGGCGCTACCTTGGCGTATGCATGTTTCTTTCGCGCTTTTCGCCGACGCCGCCAATATCTCGCAGGAAGGCAAGCTGAACGTCCTCGGGGTGTTCGATGCCCTGCAGATCGGAAGCCTTCCTGCCGTCCATCCACGGGCCACCCTTGTGGTGCGCCTGAAAGCCGACATGACCGACGTCGGGCTTCATACCCTCGCGTTCGGCTGGATGACGCCGCGCGGCGAGGAAATCTGGTCGAGCTCGGGGGAACTCGAGGTGGGAAATCCGCCGCCGGGCGCAAGCGATATCGACATCCCCGTCATCGCGTCGATTGATCTGCCCATTCAGGAAGCGGGGGCACACACGATGCGTGTGGATCTCGACGGCAAGCTGCGCGCCGAGCTCACCCTGCATGTCCGAATCGGCGCGCCGTCGATGCCGACAAACGGGATGGTGAGCTAGGACAGAGGAAAGGCCCGACCGATTATCCGATCGGTGGTCACCAGAATCAGCGCCGTTTGTCCGAGAATCCGTACTCGCGAATCTTCTTAATGAGAGTCGCGCGCGAGATGCCGAGTTCGCGTGCCGCGTGCGTGCGATTGCTGTCGTTGGCGCGCAACGTACGATCGATATGCGCCTTCTCGACGTCGGACAACGACCGCGGCTCGTGATGTGCCACGCCGGCGCCGCTGGCGTTGTGCACTTCCCGCGGGAGGTGCATCAACTCGATGCGGGGCTGCCCGCGCGCAATCAGCATTGCGCGCTCCAGCACATTGCGAAGTTCGCGCACGTTTCCCGGCCACGGGTATCGGAGAATCGCGTCAAGCGACTCGTCGGACAGCACGCTCGGTGCACCCGCAAGCGTGGCGCCCAAATCGTCGAGCACGTGCGCCGCGAGCTCAATGAGATCCTCGCGTGAACGCGTGCGCAGCGGGGGGAGGTTGATCGGCATGACCGACAGGCGATAGTACAAATCCTCGCGGAATCGCCCCGCCGTGACCTCGGCCACCAAATCGCGCCCCGTTGCCGCCACGACGCGAACATTCGGCGTGATCTCCAGCGTGCCCCCGAGTCGACGGAAACCCTTCCCCTCGAGCACGCGCAGCAACTTGGGCTGGAGCGCCGAGGAGAGGTCCCCAATCTCGTCGAGGAAGACGGTCCCGCCGTCCGCGATTTCAAAGAGACCGCGCTTGGTTGGGCCCTGTTGCCCCTCCGAATCGGATTCGACGCCGAACAGCTCGGACTCGAGCGAGGTCGCAGTCAGTGCTGCGCAGTTCACTTCAATAAACGGCTTTGACGCGCGAGGACTCTGCGAGTGGAGCAACTCGGCCACGCGTCCCTTCCCCGCACCACGCTCGCCAACGATGAGCGCCGTCGTCCGATCACTGGCAGCGAGCAGGGCGACCTGTGCAGCCAGTTCGCGCATTGCGGCCGAAGGGCCGAACACGAGCGACTTCCCCGCACCACGCCGTTCCGTGAGGAACCGGTTCAGGCTCCGAAGCGACGCTTTCTCGAGCGCGCGTTCTGCGGCGGCGGCGAGATGGTTGAGGTCCACCGGCTTCGTTAGGAAGTTTTCCGCTCCCTTATGCAGCGCCTCAACCGCCATCGGCACATCGCCATAGGCGGTCACCATGATCACCACCGGATTGTCTTGACCGATCTTGGTGAGCACATCGAATCCCGTCATATCGGGGAGTCGAACATCAAGGAGGACGAGGTCCGGACGGAGGCGCTGATACGCCTCGATGCCGGCCGCGCCCGTATGCGCCTCGGTGACGACGTGGGATCCGTTATGCCGGAAGAACAGCGCGAAGGCTGACGCAATCGCGACTTCGTCATCAACAATAAGAATGCTGGCCATGATCGCCCTGATTGGTAACTAGTCTCTAAACTATATCCACTGTCTTAACTTTCAACATAACAGCATTTCCAGATGAATCAATACTAGACAGGTCGTAGGAGCACCCCTGCTAGAGGTTCCGCAGTCGCCGTCAGGGTGCCTGGCCCAAGAATCTCTCCGTCCGCCTGCGCTTCGTGACCGCTGACCGCCTCGAGGGTTACCACCCGCCCGCGTGCGAAGTGCATAGCGGGATGCGGGGTGAAATCGTTCCGGATACAGCGCAGCGTAAGCGCCAGGGCATCGGGGACCGAGTCGGGGAAGAACAGACACAGGTCGAGCAGTCCGTCGTCGGTACGAATATCAGGGCCGGTCGAAATAAACCCGTCGAGCAAGGAACCGACGTTGGCGATCATCGCCATGACGCACCGACGTTCGCAGGTGACACCGTCGACCGTGGCGCGAATCAGCACGCGCTCATTTTTCAGGAGGGCACGGAATCCAGACCAGATGTACGCCCCGACGCCGAACCGCCGCTTGAGCGACGGCGAGGCGCCGCGCATCATGGCGACATCCATGCCGAAGCCGGCAGTGAGCGCAAAGTGACGGCCGTCTGTGAGGCGGCCCAAGTCGATCCGAAACTTGTCGCCCGCGAGCAGTCGGCGCACCGCACGCCCGATGTGGAGCGGCGTCCGGAGGTGACGCGCGAGCTGATTCCCGGTCCCGCCCGGTAGTATCCCGACTGGCGGCCCAGTCACGGCGAGAGCACCAACAACCTCCATAGCCGTGCCATCACCACCGAGCGTGAACACGGCGTCGTGCGACGCCCCGTGGGCGGCGGCAAAGCGGGCCGCATCGCCAGCGGCGGTCGTGCGCATGAGTGCGACGTGCACGCCGGCGTCAGCAAACGCGCGCAGCGCTTCCTGTTCCCCGGCCTGCCCGCGCCGAGCAGCGGGATTGACCACGAGTAACACCGATCGGATTAGAATCGCCAGAGCCGGAAAATGTCCAACCCGAACTGTCTCGGCGTTGGTGCGAACCCTCGTGCGTTCGCATCGCGTGAACAGAGCACCGCACTCGTCGGCGGTTCGATACCGAAGGAGAAGGTCACGTTGGACCGTACCCGATAATCCACCTTCACACCGAGCGCATCGGCAAACGTGGGGGCTTCGGCAGACGATCCTCCAGGCGCGAGGAGTTGTCCCACTTGGCAGAGGCCGGCGTCGAGGCGCACGAAGGTATTGACCCCCACCTGCTTGGCACAGTTGAAGCGCGTTCCGCTGAGGAGCCCGGCTCCGACGTCCGCGATCTTGCCCTGATAGGCATCGAGGCCAGCGGTACTGATCTGCGCGTCGTCACACAGCGTGCCCGTCGCCTTGCCGCCGAGGAATGTGCCGAACGATGACACGAACACGCGCGCCGCGGTCGAACCGATATCGCTGTTGCGCCCGCCGATTTCGTCGCTGGGGCCGCCCGTCACGAGATAGCTGATCAGATCGCCATTGGTGACGCGCAGCGAATCGGGGCTTGAGAGCTC
>Ga0114966_10002325_pt1 | contig 16968 bp, 13 predicted proteins | sample M_130207_XF_Meta_FD_87029 | JGI IMG/M metagenome (GOLD analysis project Ga0114966, IMG submission 87029) | Freshwater microbial communities from Lake Montjoie, Canada to study carbon cycling - M_130207_XF_MetaG | ecosystem: Environmental > Aquatic > Freshwater > Lake | place: Lake Montjoie...
ATGGCCAGACCCGCCGCGCCGAACAAATTCGCGAAGTAAACGACCACCAGATTCTTCAGCAGTTTCGCCAAGCTGATGCGGCGCGAAACCCAAGCCATGACGAGCAGGTTGTTGCCGGTGAAAAGTTCTGCGCCAGCGATGACCACGAGGATCAGCCCGAGCGAAAAGGCCACCCCGCCGAGCACCCGGCTGAGCGCGAAACCAAGCGTCGGATCACTGACGACCAGCGTGAAATACATGGCACCTAGTCCGATGAATCCGCCCGCGAGCACGCCCAAGGCAGCCATGGACAAAACCGGCAGGTTGGCCTTGGTCACGCCGACGCTCTCGACGTGCTCGGCGATCTCCTTCGGCGAGTAGCAATCGGAACCGTAAATCTCAGGCATGGGCAGGAGGAAACTCACTCACTTGGTCAGCGACATTAACTCTTCTGTTTCCAGAAAGACCAGCTTCGTTCCGGCGTCATGGTTTGGAACGGCAGATCTCACGGTCGAGTGACGCAAGAATGGTGCACTGTCGGACAGAGGGCGGGTAGCGCGTAGCGGTGCAGGTGCGAGCCTGAGCAAAAGAATAGCCAATCACCAACCGAGGAACCCAAACATGCAAACCGAGAAACCAGAGAAGAAGGGATTCATCGCAATCCTGAAGGAGGCCTTCACCAAGTCCGGCGGCTGCTGTGGCGCGGGTGAAACTTGCGGCGGCCCGGACAAGGCCCCAGCCAGTGACAGGGCACAGACCAAGGAAGTCTCAAAGGCCAAGGAGGCCGACAAGCCCGCGCAGAAATAGGACGGCAGGAGCCCCGGCATCGTCCTGCTGAGCGTACGGAGACGCCCGATGGAGAAGATAACCCGTGGGCGACACCGACTCGTTCCGCGCAGCCAATTGATCCTTTTCTGAACGACCAAGCCAAACTTCGGGAGTTCGTCGTGCTGGCGCTCGTCCCTGCCGTCGTGGGAGTGCTGATCCTCGTCAGTTGGAGCCTGTCGGTTTGGCACATCGGACCCCCGTTTCTAAATGCAGGGCTGGCGCTGGCGGCCACCTTCTTTGGCGGATGGCAACGGTTTCTCGGTGGGTTCCACGATCTATTCCGGCGGAAGATCACCGTGAATGTCTTCGTCGTGGTGGCATTGACCGCCACGATTGCCGTCGGGGAGTTCCGACCGGCAGCCGTGATCATTTTCATCATGGTCGTGGTGGGGGCGCTGGAGTCCTACACCATGGACAAGAACCGCCAGAGCATTCGCAATCTGCTGGACCTGACTCCCCGGACCGCCACGGTGCGACGCGGGATGGAGCAGGCCGTTGTTCCGCTGGAGGAGATCGCGGTGGGGACCGTGATGATCGTGAAGCCGGGCGAGCGGGTGCCGGTGGATGCCGTGGTGGTGCTGGGTGCAACCAGTGTGGACCAGGCACCGATCACCGGCGAATCCATGCCGGTGGAAAAATGCAAAGGGAGCGAGTTGTTTGGCGGCACGCTGAATCTGACCGGTCGCGTGGAAGCGCGGGCGACCAAGGTGGGCAAGGACACGATGCTCGCGCGCATCGTGCATCTGGTGGAGGAAGCGCAAGGCACCAAGGCACCGATCCAAAACATCGCGGACCGGTTCACCGTGTGGTTCCTGCCGGTCGTGCTGCTGCTGGCGGTCGTCGTTTACGCCACCACGGGAAACATCATTACCGCCGTTTCGATTCTCCTGGTCGCCTGTCCTTGCGCGTTTGCGATTGCCACGCCGACTGCGGTGACGGCGGGCATCTCCAACATGGCCCGCCGCGGCGTGCTGGTGAAAGGCGGCGCATTCTTTGAACTGGCCGGCAAGCTCGATGCCCTCGTGATGGACAAGACCGGCACCTTCACCCTCGGCCGGCCTAAGGTGCTCGACGTGGTGGCCTTTGATGGAATGGCCCGAAATGACATCGTGCAGATGGCGGCAGTCGCGGAAAAGTATTCCGAGCATCCGCTCGCGAAGGCGGTGCTGAACTGCGCGCGGGAGGCCGGGTTGGAGACGCCGGACCCCGAGGACTTCAAGGTGGAGATCGGCCGTGGAGTTGTCGCGCGGTGGAAGGGCCAGGAGATCGCGGTCGGGCAGGTGGAATTCCTGCGGGAAAAGGGCATACCCCTTTCCGCCGAAACGCAGGCCACGATCCTGGGCCAAACCCAGCAAGGGAGGACGGCCGTGCTGGTCGCGCGTGGCGCGCAGGCGGTGGGGCTGATTGCGATTGCGGATGAGATTCGTCCGGAGACGAAGGCAGCCATCGCGGCGCTGCATCAGGTCATGGGGAATACGAACATCACGATGCTGACGGGCGACAACCTGCTCGTGGCCGCTGCAGTCGCCAAAGCGATTGGTGTGGAGCATTTCCAAGCGGGTCTGCTCCCCGAGCAAAAGCAGGAGTTCGTGAAGAAGCTACAGGACTCCGGGTGCACCGTGGGCATGATTGGCGACGGAATCAACGACGCCCCCGCGCTGGCCTTGGCCGATGTGGGAATCGCCATGGGTGCGACCGGGACGGATGTCGCCATCGAGACCGCCGACGTCACACTCATGAACGACAACCTGTCGCGCATCGTGGATTTCATCCTCATGTCGCGGGCCGTGCTCCGGCGCATCAAGCTGAACATTTTCCTCTCGATCATCTACAACGTGATCGGCCTTGCGCTCGGCGCCTTCGGCCTGCTCACGCCCATCGTGGCGATCATCTTCCAGGAGGCGGGCTGCATCAGCGTGGTGCTGAGTTCGATGTTACTGCTATGGGCAAAACCCACGCGGCCTTGACCTGGCATTCAGCCCATCCCCTCAAACCATCGAATCACACCGGACGCGAAGTCCCCCGCTGAAAAGCCCGCTGGAGAGACTCTCTCGCGCATTACTTTCGAGTTCACTGCAACCGAACAACAGCACACCACGTTATTTTTGCTCGAGCTACGTGGATCGATCCGCGTGATCGCGCCCCATTGGGGCTGTTAATGCTGGCGCGCTTCTTTAGCCGGTTCGCTTTGAGGCGCGGCCTTGGCGGCGCTCAGCGCCTTGAATTGCTCGACGAGACGCGTCACGACAGCGGCCATCGCTTCGACTTTCTTGCTGCCGAGCGAGCCGTTCATCTCGGTGACGAGTTTGTCGAGTTCCGCGGTTTGCGTGGCAAGGTCTGCCGACATCTGCACTTTGGCGGCGGCCTTCCTTTTCATCATTTCACACATTTCGCATTTCGCCGGGGCGGGATCCTGGGCGAAAGAAACGGAGCACCAAAGGCGCGGATGAGTGCGGTGGCGGTGAGGGTGGCGATTTTCATGGGGTGGTTGAGGTTACGGTTTACTGGAAAGTACCCGCTCCTTTTCGACGATCGCGAGCGTGGTCTTGAGCACGGTGTCGGGGGTGAGGGAGATGCTGTCGATGCCTTGCTCGACGAGGAACTGCGCGAAGTCGGGGTAGTCGCTCGGGGCCTGGCCGCAGATGCCGATCTTGCGGCCTTGGGCGCGGGCGGTGGCGATGACTTGGGCGATCATCTTTTTCACGGCGTCGTTCCGCTCGTCGAAGATGGGCGCGACGATTTCGCTGTCGCGATCGACGCCGAGGATGAGCTGGGTGAGGTCGTTGGAGCCGATGGAAAAGCCGTCGAAGATTTCCGCGAACTGGTCGGCGAGGATGACGTTGCTCGGGATTTCGCACATGACGTAAAGCTCCAGCCCGTCTTCGCCGCGCACGAGCCCGTGCTTCGCCATCTCGGTCTGCACGCGGCGGCCTTCCTCGACGGTGCGGCAGAAAGGGATCATCAGCTTGAGGTTCTTCAGCCCCATTTCGTCGCGCACCTTTTTCATCGCGCGACATTCCAGCGCGAAGCCGGCCTGATAGCGGGGGTGGTAGTAGCGCGAGGCGCCGCGGAAGCCGATCATCGGGTTCTCTTCGTTCGGCTCGAAGGCGCGCCCGCCGATGAGGTTCGCGTACTCGTTCGTCTTGAAGTCGCTCAGCCGCAGGATCACGTCCTTCGGGTAAAAGGCGGCGGCGATCATGGCCACGCCTTGCGCGAGCTTATCGACGAAGAACTGCGGCTTGTCGGTGTAGCCGCTGGTGAGTTTGGCGATCTCGGCTTTGGCGGCAGCGTCTTCGAGTTGGTCGTAGCCGACGAGCGCGAGCGGGTGAATTTTGATGTAGCTGGTGATGATGAACTCCTCGCGGGCGAGGCCAACGCCGTCGTTCGGGATGAATGAAAGCGAGAACGCCTCCTCGGGGTTGGCGACGTTCATCATCACCTTGGTGCGCGGGCGACCCACGTCCTTGAGGTTCACGCGCTGCACTTCGAAAGGCAGTTCGCCTTCGTAAATGAAGCCGGTGTCGCCCTCGGCACACGAGACGGTGACGCGCTGGCCGTCGCGCAGCAACTCGGTACCGCGCTCGGTGCCGACGATTGCGGGCACGCCGAGTTCGCGACTGACAATGGCGGCGTGGCAGGTGCGCCCGCCGCGGTTCGTGACGATGCCCGCGGCCTTTTTCATGATCGGCTCCCAGTCGGGATCGGTCTTGTCGGTGACGAGAATCTCGCCGGCCTGAAACTGCTCGAGATGCTGCACGCTTTTGATCACGCGCACCGGCCCAACCGAGACCTTCGCGCCGACGCTGCGCCCGGTGACGAGCAGCGCACCGCGATGGCCGAGACGGTAGGTTTCATACGTCCCGGTTTGCTCGCGCGAGCGCACCGTTTCGGGCCGCGCCTGTACGATGAAAAGCTCGCCGGTGTTGCCGTCCTTGGCCCATTCGATGTCCATCGGGCACTCGCGGCCTTTCTTTGCGGAGTAGTGGTCCTCGATGATGCAGGCCCAGCGGGCGAGCGTGAGGATTTCGTCGTCGCTCAGGGCAAAGCGCGCACGGTCGTCCGGCGACACCGGCACGTTTTTGACCATCTTCCCGCCGCCGATGTCGTAGATGAGTTTGAATTCCTTGTTGCCGAGAACTTTTTGGAGGATCGGCGCGAAGCCCTGTTTCAGCGTGGGCTTGAAGACGTAGTATTCATCAGGGTTTACAGACCCCTGAACCACGTTTTCGCCGAGACCGTAGGCGGCGTTGATCAGCACCGCGTCGCGGAAGCCGCTCTCGGTATCGAGCGTGAACATGACGCCGCTTGTCGCGAGGTCGCTGCGCACCATGCGCTGCACGCCCACGCTGAGCGCGATCTTCTGGTGATCGAAGCCCTTGTCGGCGCGATACGAAATCGCACGGTCCGTGAAGAGCGACGCGCAGCAGCGGCGCACGGTGTCGAGGAGCGCGCGGCTGCCCTGGACGTTGAGATATGTCTCCTGCTGCCCGGCGAAGCTCGCGTCGGGCAGATCCTCGGCGGTGGCGCTGCTGCGCACAGCCACGTCGGGCGGATGCGGGTCGCTCCCGCGGAGTTGCTCGTAGGCGGCAATGATGGCCGTTTCCAAATCCTGCGGAAGCGGCGCGCCGAGGATGACCTGGCGCACACGCAGCGCGCGGCTGCGTAGGTTCTCGAGGTCGCGCGTGTCGAGGCCCGTGAGGATTTCGTCGATCTGCCGGTCCACCCCGGTCGCACGGAGGAAATAGCGATACGCATCCGCAGTCATGGAGAAGCCGTTCGGCACCTTCACGCCCTTCGCCGTGAGCTCGCGCACCATCTCGCCGAGCGAGGCGTTTTTCCCGCCGACGAGCGGCACGTCCCCGATGCCGGTGTCGGCGAACCATTTGATGAATGAGGCGGTCATGGCGGAAGAGGATTTCAAGCTGGCTGCATGGGGACGACCAGGACCGGGCGCGTGCTGCGACTGACAACGGCCTGGGCGACGGAGCCCATGAGGGTCGCCGCCAGTCCCGTCTGGCCGTGCGAGCCGATGCAGATGACATCGGCCTCGAAGCGCTCCGCCGCGTCGCAGATCGCCTCGGCGGCATGGCGATGCGCGATGACTTTCACATCGGCATGAAGACCGTGCCGGGCAGCCTCGGCGGGAATCAGTTCGCGCAGCCGGGCGAGCAGCGGCTCCTGCGCCTGGCCCGGTTCCGCGACATGCACGAGACGCACCGCGCCGCCCGCCGGCAGCAGCGAGAAGGCGTGAGGCACTGCCTGGCTCCCGTGGGTGGAAAGATCGGTGGCGACCAGGAGGCGGCCCACTTGCGGGAGCGGTGCGCTTTTGACGGAGACGACCCGGTGCGCCGGCACGCAGGCGACGCTGACCGGCGCGGTGTGCAGCACCCGCCGCGAGACTGAGGCGTGGCGGAGACGGCTCCGGCCATGCCATTGGTGCGTGCCAATGACGATGAGGTCGGCACGGGCCTCGGCGACGAGTTCGAGCAGCCGGACCTCGACCGGCCCGGTGGCCGGCAGGACCTGCACGGCGAGGTGTTCCTTCGAGAAAAATCCCGCGGCTTTCTGGCGGAGATCATAGGAAAGCATCTCCTGCATTTCCGGCGCACGCGGCGTGTTGGGCGGCGAGTGCAGCGCCTGCTCGGCGCGTTCGTCGGCCAAGCGATCGACATAGCCCACGGTAAATTCGCACGGCCCGATCTCGCGGAGTTCGGCCGCCCAGGTAAGGGCCGCGTCGGATACTGGCGTGAAGTCCGCGCCGACGAAGACACGCAGCGGCGCGCCGCCGCGCGCCCAATCCCCGATCCGCGCCGACTCGCGCAGCACCAGCGTCGGCACCCACGCGGCTTCGGCGATGCGCTCCGAGACACTGCCCAGAATCCAGCGACCAACCGAGCCGAGCCCGGAAGAGCCGAGCACAATCAACCGCGCATCGGCCTGCTCTGCACACTTCGCCACGCCATCATCGGGCACCCCGTCGGCCAGCGTTTCCTCCACTTTCGCGCCGAGCAGGCGCAGGCGCTCCGCCTCCGCGCCCAAGCGCGGCCGCAATTCCTCAATCAACCCCGGCCAGTAGAGCGAAGGGATGTCGCCCCGTTCATCCACGCCATGCACCAGCAGGAGCGGCGCGCCGAGGCGTTGGGCGAAAGCTGCGGCCACGTTCGCGGCCTGGGTGGCGGGCTCAGAAAAATCGGTGCCGCAGAGAATGGGTCGCTTGGGGTGCTCGTTCTTTGGCGTCGCGAGATTGGGCATGGACCAAACCTACCGCCCTCAATCCGGGTCGCTACGCCCGGCTTGCCAATAGGTAGCCGGATTTTGCCGGTGCATTTGCGCCGGCGGGCACATTCATTCGGCGGCGAGTTCGGCGAGGCCGAGCCCGGCGTCACCTACACCACACATTTCATCGGCACGCGGAAGGGCTGGATCTGCTGGTCCAAGCCTGCCGCACCCATACGGGAGGACGCATCCCCGCCCACCCCACGGTCATGGCCTGCTGGGACAGCGACCGCCTGGATCTGCCGCGGATTTTCGGTGTGCGGGTGCGGCCGGAATGGCTCGGGACACCGGCCGCCCGCGATCCCGCCACGGTCACCTGGGCCACGCAGCGGGCGAAGGAGAGAGCGTTCCCATGGCGCGAGCAATTCGCTGAACCAGACCTCGAGCAGTTCGAAACCGATACCGATAGTGCAGCGCTTGGGGAACGGATGAGTGGCGCGAAAGTCCGTCGAGGCCGCGCCTTCCGGCCATCTCTCCATGAGGAATCGCCGCAGGACGGACGCGCCCGTCCCGGCATCGCTCAGGACCGCCGCCGCCGCCAAAAAACCGATATCCAACTCAAAGAAGCGTGGCACCATCTCTTGAGCAAAGAAGGCCCCAGCGCCGGTGCCGAAACCACCAATGCCCGCATCCTTCCGCGAACCGTGAGGAATTGTGCTTCCGGGCTTGCGGGGCGGGGCGGGGGCTGTTTGAAAATCGTGCGCATCAAATATGGAACTCTCGCCCGATAGACCGCTCGCCGGCTTGCTCGCCCCGCTTTTTGCCCTGCGGGGAAAGGATGATCTGGGGGTGGGCGATGTGGGGGCGCTGCGGGAGCTGGTGGATTGGGCGGCGGCGCAGGGGTTGACGATGGTGCAGCTCCTGCCGGTCAATGAGACGGGCAATGATCACTCGCCCTACAATGCGATCTCCTCGGTGGCGCTGGAGCCGGTGACGATCGAGATCACGCCGACGGCGCTGCTCGACCTGAGCGCGGAGGAGATCGCGGAGGTGACGGCGGGGACAGGGCTGGAAGGGTTGCGGGTCGGGCCGGTGAAATACCCGGCGGTGAAGGCGCTGAAGGAGCGGCTGCTGGCGAAGGCGTTTGAGAACTTCCTCGCGCGGACGTGGCGGAGTCACGGGGTGCGGCTGCGGCGGTATCGGGAGTTTTGCCGCACGGAGGCGGACTGGCTGGAGGATTACGCGCTTTTTCGCGCGCTGATGGAGGAGCACGGGGGCTCGGAACGCTGGGACTGGTGGCCGGCGGAGCAGCGCACGGCGGTGAGCGCGCGGGCCTGGCTGGCGGAGCAGTCGCCGAGGCGGCGGCGGGCGGTGGAGCTGCGGATGCGCTTCCGCCGCTATGTGCAGTGGCTGGCGTGGGAGCAGTGGGCGGCGGTGAAAAAATACGCGGACAAAAAAGGCGTGGCGCTGATGGGCGACATCCCTTTTGGCGTGAGCTACTACAGCGCGGATGTGTGGGCGCGGCCGGAAATTTTCGATCACACGTGGAGCGGCGGCTGTCCGCCGGAGCGGGTTTTTGAAACGGATCCCTTTACCTACAAGTGGGGGCAGAACTGGGGCGTCCCGCTCTACCGCTGGGCGGCGCTGCGGGATCGGGATTGGGACTGGTGGCGGCAGCGCGTGCGCAAGGTGCGGGCGTGTTTCCACCTGTTTCGCATCGATCACATTCTCGGCTTTTTCCGCATCTACGGGTTCCCGTGGCGGCCGGAACGCAACGCGGAATTTCTCCCGCTGACGGAGGAGGAGGCGCAGGCGCGCACGGGCGGGGAGCTGCCGCATTTCGTGCCGCACGAGGACGACACCCCGGAGCACCAGGCCGCGAACTGCGCGCAGGGTGAGGAAATTCTGCGGGTGCTGCTGGAGGAGTGCGGGGCGTTCCGGCTGATCGGCGAGGATCTCGGGGTGGTGCCGGATTACGTGCGGCCGTGCCTCGCGCGGCTGGGCATCGCGGGATTCAAGATTCCCTACTGGGAGACGGAGCCGGCCGGCGGGATGACGCCCGGCGCGGCCTATCCGCAGCTCTCGGTGACGACGTATGCGACGCATGATTTCGAGCCGCTGCGCGCGATGTGGGAAGGCTGGATGGCGAAGATCGCGGCCGCGGAAACCGGCGGGCCGGAGACGCACGCGGCGCGCGATACGGCGTGGCGCGAGGTGCGCGCCCTGGCGGCTTGGGCGGGCTTTGAGGTGCCGCGGATCACGCCCTACACGGAGGAAGTCCACGAGCGGCTGCTGCGCGCGCTTTTCGCCAGCCAGGCGTGGATGGCGATCTACATGATCACGGATCTCTTTGGCACGGCGCAGCGTTTCAACGTACCCGGCGCTGTGAGCGACACGAACTGGAGCCAGCGGCTGGAGGAACCGGTGAGCGGGTGGGCGGGCGATCCGGCGCTGACGGCGCGGATGGCGCGCCTGCGGGAAATCATCCGCGCGACCGGGCGGGGCTAGCGCTGGCCCGAGGTCAGCGAAACGAGGATGAGGATGACGATCAGCGCCGCGAGCACGGCGAGGGCGATCTTCACCCAGCTCAGCGGGTGCTGGCCGGCGATGGTGCCGGTGTAGCCGTTGACGACGACCTGGAAGGTCTTTGCGCCGTAGTTGTAGGAGAGCACCCAGACCGGCACGAGGACGTGTTTGAAGGTCTGCGCGGAGTAGTCGGGGTGGACCTGAAGGTTGCGGTGGGTGTCGCCCGGCACCTCGGCGGCGCAGAGCTGCTGGAGCTTGGCGTCCATGATGGCGCGGGAGTTTTGCGCGGCGGCCACGAGGTCGATCTGGTACTGCTCCACGACCCAGCCGCTGAGGTAGCCGGGGTCGTAGGGCTTGAGGTCGGTGGTGGTGGGAAAGGGCTCGATTTTGCGCAGCAATTCCGCGGGCACGCCGCGCGACGCGGGCACGAGTTCATCGTCGAAAAAGTGGTCAAATTCGCCGCTGCTGTACTCCCAGCGGGTGCGCTGGACCTGGCGGGTTTGTGAGCGGCCATTCGAGTCGGTGGAGCTCTCCGTTTCGTAATAGTGGTAGCCGCTTTCCGCCTCCCACTGGGCGTGAACCTGCGCGTCGAAAGTCCAGTACGGGAGATAGACGCCGTGCAGTGTGTCGGTCAGTGCGCGGGCCTTGAGCGCGTTCGGCGCGAACCACCGGTTGCCGTACCAGAGGCGGACTTTGTCGCGCACGTCGGTGTTCGACAGGCGGAACTCCAGCAGGCTCTCCGGCCGGATCGGCGCTTTGATTTCCTCGAACGGAATGAGCGACGACGAGCCGCAAAAATCGCACCGCTGCGCGACGCGCGTGGGGTCGAAAACGGTGATCGCCTGGCAGCTCTGGCACTTCACGGATTTCTTCTCCGCCACCCAGCCGCGCTGCTCGTCGGGGATGCTGCGCAGGGCAGTCACGAGGTCGTGCTCGGGGACCACGCCCTCGCCTTCCTTCGGCGGTTCCATCGGCGCGATCGTGCCGCAGAAGGGGCAAACCAGCGCCTTCTTTGCGGGATTCCACTGCGCTTCGCCCCCGCACGCGGGGCAGGCAAATTTCGACTTGGCGGTGATCTCGGACATGGCGGGGCGAGCGTCGCGCGGAAACTGCCGGAGCCCGTTACGGCGCAGGCTCGGCGGGCGCGGCGGGAGCCGGATTCGCGGGTGCAGGCGCCGCGGGCGGCGCTTGCACTGGCTCAGGCGGGGCCGGGAGCGGGGTCGTTTTCTCCAGCGCCGGTTTGCGCGGCGGTGGCTTCAGCGGCTCGACTCCGCGCGAAGCGAAGTAGCCGATGACGCAAATAATGAACAACCCGATGATCCCGAGGACGAGGAGGACTTCGAGAAGGGTGAACGCGCTCCGGAGCGGTCTGCGGAAACGACTGGCGGGTGTGCTTTGCGAGAACATAAAATGGGTGCGTGGCGGGTGGGACGCGGTTGTGCCGACCGTGCGCTAGCTCTTCAAAAACGCATCCAGCGCCGTGCGCGTGATGCGCCACGTCGAGCCGATCTTCTTTCCTTTGAGATCGCCCGCTTCGAGCGTCGCCAGCACGTCCGCCTCGCTCACGCCGAGTGCCTTCGCCGCGTCCGCGGTGCTGAGGAGTTCCGGGATCGCTGCCGCCGCTGCGCTGGGCAGCGGAGGCGGTGCCGCGGGCGGCGTGCTTTGCGCACCGATGCCGCCGCTTTGCTGCATCATCTGCTGCGCCATTGCCATGCCCACGGCCATTTCCGTGGCCATGCCGCCGGCTCCCCCGCCCTGCCCGCTGCCCATGCCCTGAGCCATTTGGAATTTCACGTAGTCGTTGAGATTGCCGACCGCCGCCATGGACGAGCGCTTGTCGATCGCCGCCTCGACCTCCGGTGGCAGGCTCACGTTTTCCACCACGAAAGTCGCAAACTCGATGCCGTATTTCGCCGTGGTCACCGGATTGATCAGCGGGAGCAGCGCGCCGCCGAGTTCGCTGTATTGCGTGGCCACGTCGAGCACCGGGATTTTCGCCTGCGCCAGCGCTTCGCTGAAAAGCGACACGATCCGCGAGCGCATGGTGTCGGCAAATTCATCGAGCCGGAAATGGTGATCGCTGCCCGCGACCTCTTTCAAAAAGAGCTTCGGGTCGGTGATGCGAAAATCATACGTGCCGAAGGCCCGCGCGCGGACGATGCCGAAGTCGTTGTCGCGCATCATCACCGGGTTCGAGGTGCCCCATTTGTTGCCGGTGAAAAGGCGCGTCGTGACGTAATACACGTCGGCTTTGAACGGCGTGTTGAAGCCGTATTTCCAACCCTTGATCGTCGCGAGCACCGGGATGTTGTCCGTGGTCAGCGTGTGCTTGCCCGGCCCGAAGGTGTCGCCAAACTGGCCCAGATACACGAACTGCGCGACCTGCGACTCGCGCACGATGAGCTGCGCGCCGTTCTTGATTTCCTTGTCCTCGTCCGGCCAGCGGTAGCTGAGCGTGTCACGCGAATCGTCGGTCCAGTCGATGATCTCGATGAGTTCACCTTTAATGAAGTCCATGAGTCCCATAGTGATTACTGTGCTCCTTGCGGTGTTGGTTGCGGGTTGGAAGTTGCGCGCGAAACCGTAGCGGGGCCGCGCGCGGGGTCAAAAGAATTGGCTGGCCTTTCCCCCATCACCACTCCGCCCACTGCACCGCCTGCTCGGCGGTCGTGAACCGGATGAAGCCGCGTCCGCCGGGGCGGCCATTGCCGGAGCCGCGCAGACCGCCGAAGGGCAGCGTGGAGGGAGAAAATGTGGTGGGCAGGTTGGCGTAGAGATTGCCGACTTCGAGCCGCTCGCCGAGCGCGCGGAAGGTGGCCTCGGAGCGGGTGAAGACGGAGCCGGTGAGGCCGAAGGGGGAGGCGCTCTGCAGGCGCACGGCGTGGTCGAGATCGGCGGCGATGAAGAGGCTGATGAGCGGGACGAAACACTCCGCATCCGCCGCGCCGTCGTCCTCGCGGAGGACGACAGCGGGGCGGACGTAGTGACCGCGTTGGCCTGCGACCTCGGGGACGACCGCGCCGCGCAGCAGCCACTCGCCGGGCGTCTCGGCGAGCAGGCGCGCGAAGCGGGCGGTGGCGGCGGCGCTGATCACCGGGCCGAGCTTCGTCGTCGCGAGCAGTGGGTCGGCGGGTTGGAAGGCGGTGAGCGCGTCGAGGAAGCGGCGCTGGAATTCCGCGGCGACCGGGCGCTCGACGATGACGCGGCTGGTGGCGTTGCAGCGCTGGCCGGCGGTGAGGCAGGCGCCTTCCGCGGCGGCGGTCGCGGCTTTGTCGAGATCGGCATCCGCGCAGACGAAGAGCGCATTGCTGCCGCCGAGTTCGAGCGCGAGGTCCTTGGAAAAATCGTGCGCCAGATTCTTCGCGAGGATTTGCCCGACCGCGACGGAGCCGGTGAAGCAGACCGACCGCACCCGCGGATCGAGGCAGAGTTGCTCGCCTTCCGCTCCCCCGCCCTGCACGACTTGGAAAACGCCGGGCGGAAACGCGGGCGACATCAGCTCGCCGTAACGCGCGGCGACGCCCGCCGCAAACGGCGACGGCTTGAAGAGCACCGGGTTGCCCGCGAGCAGGTGCGCCACGTTTGCGCCGTGCCCGAGGTGCAGCGGGAAATTGAACGGCCCCACCACCGCCGCCGGCCCGCGCGACCGCCGCCGAATCAAAGCGGGATGCGGTCCGCCGAGATCTGTCTCCTCCGCCAGCCAGCGGTCCGCATCGGCGATCGTCAGGTCGATCTTCGCCACCACCGCGCCGACTTCGCCGAGCGCCTCGGTGATGGGCTTGCCGGTCTCGAGCGCGATCCCGCGCGCGAGCTCCTCCTTCGCCGCTGCGAGCGCCTGCTGCGCCACGCGCAGCCGCGCGATCCGCTCCGGCAAAGGCGTGCGCGCCCACCCGCCCGCTGCCGCGACGGCCGCATCCACCGCCGCAGCGACATCGGTGGGCGCGACCTCCGGCAGGATGACCGACAAATCGCCGGGACTGCGCCGTGGCTCACTCGCCATAAATTTCGCGCCAGGCGCGGAAGGTATTCAGATGCACGCGAACGACTTTACTCACGTCGTTCGTGTAGCCGCCGGCGAGCACCCAAGCCACGGGAATCGCGTGCGCTTTCGCAAACTCAAAGACCCGCCGGTCCCGCGCCAGCAGGTCGTCGTGATCGAGCGCGAGCGGGGAGTACGGGTCTTCGAAATACGGATCGGCTCCCGCTTGGTAGAGCAGCAGGTCGGGCCGGCGTTCGGCGATGAGCGGGAGTGCGTCGTCCATGCTGCGCAGCAGCGTCGCGCGGTCGCAGCCGGCGGGGAGCGCGAAGGAGCGGTGATTCGCGCCGTCCTCGTGGTGGCGCGCAGTCACGTCGCGGAAACATTCGTTGTCCCAGTAGTCGTTGCCGTAAAGCGACAGCGCGAAAACGTGCGGGCGCGCGGCGGCGAGCTGCGCGGTGCCGTTGCCGTAGTGGAGGTCCATGTCGAGCACCGCGGCGGTGCGGATTTCGCCCGCCGCGACGAGCGCATCGAGCGCGACGATCAGCCCGTTGAAGGTGCAGAAACCTTCGCCGTGATCCGCGCACGCGTGATGAAACCCGCTGACCACCGCCGCCGACACACCATCGCGCAAAGCCTGCCGCGCCGCCGCCAGACAGCCGCCGCCCGTCAGGCACACCGACGGATACAACTCCGGCGACCACGGAAACTTCTGCGACTCCGCCAGCGCCCGCGGCTCGCCGGTCCGAATCGCCGTGAGATATTCCGCCGTATGCACGCGGCGCAAGTCCGCCTCCGTCACCGGCGCGGGCGCGGCGAGCCGCACGTCCGGAAACTCGCGCAGCCCTTCCGCCACGAGCGCGAATTTACGAATCGGCATGACGTGCGGCCCGAGCGGCGCGGCGTAGCCGGGATGGTAGAAGGCGGTCAGCATTGCGTCGGCAGGAGCAGCGCGATGACGGCATCGTCCGGCGGCAGTCGGTCGAGCGCGAGCAGCGGATGCGCGAGGTCGGCGGCGCGAAACGGCGGCGCGAAAATGGCGTAGAGCGCGCGCACCAGTCCGCGCACTTCCCGCCCCGAAATGGTCTCCTCCCCTTCCCTCCCGACGCGCCGCACCACGAGCTGAAACGCGAGCGGCCGCGCGCCGCCGGTGGCGTCGATCTCCTCGAACGCACGGAAATCCGGCTGGAAATACCTCACCACGGCCGGGTCGATCTTCCGAAAGCCACCGCGCTCGTAAGCCCGCAAGCGGATCTCGCGCGCCGCGTCATCCGCCGTTTCGTATTCCATCTCCGCGATCAGCGTCACGGGCGCATCGTCCGCCGCGCCGTTCGTCGCGAGACACTCCCGCGCCGTTTGAATCGGCCACGCCCGCAACCACCCCGCCAGCCCCGTGCGCCGGGCGTTCGGCGCAATGAGATTGTGCGAGAGATGCACCACCACGCCTCCGCCGGCGACGATCGCCGTGTGATCCCGCACCGCGACAAACTCCCCGGCGCGGCGCACGAGGATCATTTCGGAAAGAATCCGCGGCGCGAGCCGGAAGCGCTGATCGAGCGTCTCCCGCAGCTCCATCTCGTCCTTTGCGCCAAACTCCGCCCACAGCGCGGCGTAGCCGATGGCGAAAAGCGGATCGTCCACCGAGCGGATGCGGTCGATCTGAAACGGCGCGAGATCGACTCCGGCGGACTTGGCGTCGCCAGCCGCAAGGTCGGCGGGGTTTGAAACAATTTGCGCCATGGATTTGCGAAGCGCCTGAAGTTCGTGGTTCATTGCGGGCATGGCAAGCACCCCCACTCCTCTCCAAACGCTCGACCAGCGTTTCCACCTCCACCCTTTCACCGACCACGCCGCCATGCACGCGCAGGGCACGCACGTCATCGTTTCCGGCAGCGGCGTCTTTTTGCAGGACGCGCAGGGCCGCCAGCTCCTCGATGGCCTCGCCGGCCTGTGGTGCGTGAATGTGGGCTACGGCCGCGCCGAGATCACCGACGTCGTGGCGGCGCAGATGCGGCAGCTCGCGTATTACCCGTCGTTTTTCAACAGCACCACCGAGCCCGCCATCCGCCTCGCCGCGCGCCTCGCCAGCCTCGCGCCGCCGCGCGTGCAACACACCATTTTCTGCAACTCCGGCTCCGAGGCGAATGAGTCCGCGCTGAAAATCATCCGCGGCTACTGGAAGCTCCGCGGCCAGCCGCAGCGGACGAAAATCCTCTCCCGGGAGTTTTCCTATCACGGCGTCACGCTCGCCACCACGAGCATGACCGGACTGCCGAGCTGCAGCGCGCCCTTCGACCTTCCGCTGCCCGGCTTCCTCCACGTCCCCGCGCCGCACGCCTACGCCGCCGACCGCGAGAGTGATCCGGTGGCTTATGGAAAATGGTGCGTCGAGGAAACCGCGCGCGTCATCGAACGCGAGGGCGCGGACACCATCGCGGCGATGTTTGTCGAGCCGGTGCAAGGCGCGGGCGGCGTCATCCCGCCGCCTGCCGGCTACCTCGCCGCGCTCCGGGCGCTCTGCCGCGAGCACGGCATTCTCTTCGTCGCCGACGAAGTCATCACCGCGTTCGGCCGCGTCGGCGACTGGTTCGCGAGCAACCTTTGGGAACTCGACCCCGACCTCATCAGCCTCGCGAAAGGCCTGACCAGCGGCTACCTCCCGCTCGGCGCCACCATGGTCAGCGACGAAATCGCCGACGTGCTCCTGCACCACGGCTACTTCGCGCACGGCTTCACCTATTCCGGCCACCCGACCACCTGCGCCGCCGCGCTCGCCAACCTCGACATCATCGAAAACGACGGCCTCATCCCGCGCGTGCGGACAAACCTCGGGCCGTACTTTCAGGAAAAGCTCCGCGCCTTCGCCGGGCATCCCGCCGTCGGCGAAGTCCGCGGCACCGGTCTCATCGGCGCGCTCGAACTCGTCCCGCGCGGCGGCAAAGCCGCGCTCACTCCCACCATGATGCTCGGCATCAAAGCCGCCGCGCTGGCCCGGCAGGAAGGCGTCATCGTCCGCGGCATCCGCGACATCGTCGCCGTGGCCCCGCCGCTCACGATCACGCGCGAGGAGACGGATCAGCTTTTCGACGCCGTGGGGAAAGCGCTGGACCGGCTGGAGGATTGAGGCACCGCCCGGCGGCCCGCGGCGATTCCTCCGGGGTGCGATTTAATAGTGGGGCAAAGGCGGGGCCGGGGCGTCCCGGGTAGGGTGGGCCTCGCGCGGACTCGCTCCGCCCAGGTTGGCAAACTTCCGCGGTCCTTCCGGGACGACGGATTCCCGGCAGCACATTCCATCACACCAATTCCGCGGCGCCCGCTTTTCGCATTGCACCCGCCGCGCGGATTCGTAGTTTGCGCGTCCGTTTTGCGCCGTGAGGCGCGCGGCCACTTACCCCGTGGTGTAACGGTAGCACAAGGGTCTTTGAAGCCCTTTGTCATGGTTC
>Ga0114966_10002326_pt1 | contig 16954 bp, 19 predicted proteins | sample M_130207_XF_Meta_FD_87029 | JGI IMG/M metagenome (GOLD analysis project Ga0114966, IMG submission 87029) | Freshwater microbial communities from Lake Montjoie, Canada to study carbon cycling - M_130207_XF_MetaG | ecosystem: Environmental > Aquatic > Freshwater > Lake | place: Lake Montjoie...
AACCGCCGTGGCCGAGCACGGCCTGCGCGAGGCCTCGGTGCTGCGCGTGCGCAACAGCTACCTCTCGGTCATCGGCGTCGTCAGCCCCATGATCGGGCTGCTCGGCACGGTCATCGGCATGATGGGGGCGATGGCCGCGCTCGGCATCAAGAGCAACCCCGGCGTGCTCGCGGCCAAGATCGGCGAAGTGCTCCTCGCCACCGCGAGCGGCCTCTTCATCGCCATTCCGGCTTTCGTCGCCTACTACGTTTTCCGCAACGTCTCCCAGATGTGCCTCGTCCACGCCGACGACGTGGTGAACAACCTGTTGCTCGACATTCCCTATGACGAGCTGGCCGGCGTCCAGATCGGCGAAAATTTCGACGCCGGTGCGCCCGCACCGGGTTTCAATCCCGGCGTGCGCAAAGTCTCCATCGCCCTGAGCACCGCCTGCCCGGTCTGCAGCGGCGCGGTCAACCCCGGCATGAATCCCTGCCCGCACTGCGGCACCACGCTCGACTGGTCGGCTTGATCTGCGCACGGCCATGGCCCGCCTCTCTCACACCCAGCTCACGCGCCAGCAGACGCGTCTCGTGCCCGAGGAGGACCCGGAATTTCAGATCGCGCCGATGATCGACATCCTGCTCGTGCTGCTCGTCTTTTTCATGTCCATCACCACGGCCGAAATCCTCCAGGTCAATGAGGGTGTCATCCTCCCGGTCGCCAAGGACGCCAAAGAGCGCGCGAAGCCGAAAACTGGCGAGATCATCGTCAACGTCCTGTGGAGTCCGCTGACCGACGTGGGCAGCATCGAGGTTTCCGAGCAACAGTTCGCCCGCGCCGATGAACTCAAAGACTTGCTCGCCCGCGCCGTGGCCGCGGCTCCGGAAACGCGCATCCTCATTCGCGCGGATCGCAACGTCCGCTACGACTACCTGCGTTCGATCATGATCGTCGCCGGCGGCGCCGGCGTCGGCAAAGTCACCTTCTCGGTCGTGGATAAGGACGACGGCACTCCCGCGCCTCCGGCCAATACCCCGCCGTGATTCCGCAACCCTTTACCACTCACTGACAAATGTCTGGATCCGTAGGCTCCGAAGATGGCGACATGGGCTTTCAAATCGCCCCGATGGTGGATGTCGTATTTGTGCTCATGGTTTTTTTCATGGCCATGTCCGGCCAGCAGGTCAACGAACGGGAGCTGAACATCGCCCTGCCGAGCGGCTTGGTAGGCCAGGGACCGCCGCCGACCCTCCTCCTCATCGACATCTCCGCCGATGGCCAGGTGACGATGAATAGCAAGTCATTCGGCACTCCGGCGGACAAAGGTCTCGTCACCCTGCGCGACGCGCTGAAGGGCATCGTCGAGGGATTTGGCGGCAATAATCCCGTCATCATCCGGCCCAATCCGCAGACCAAGCACGAGCGCATCGTGGATGTGCTCAACGCCGCCGCCGCCGCCGGCGTCACGAAGCTTTCATTCAGCTAGGGCTCTGGCCGTCGTGGGGTGATGGGTGAATGGTGGTCCGCTCGCCATATGCGGCAAGCGGGACGCATGCGATACGGCAAGCCGGAGGCTTGCGCTACGCTCGCAGCGCAGGCGCCCTCGCGGGCTGTAGCGCAGGCGTCTCCGCCTGCCGTATCGCATGCGTCCCGCTTGCCTCAGCAGGTGCTTTCGGGACACCTCGAAACCCCACGCCGCTAAAACTGCGCGCGCAGTTTTTCCGGCGTCGCGCCGCCCGCGCGCAGGGCGCGCAGGCTGGTCGCATGATCGCGTTTCGCGAGGCGGAGGCCGCTCACGTCGGTCATCAGCGGGCAGTGGAAAAAGGCGGGCGCAGCGAGCGCGAGCGCGCGGCCGAGCAGGAGCTGGCGGCAGGTGCTGGTCAGCAGGTCGGCGCCGCGCACGACTTCGGTGATGCCCATCGCCGCGTCATCCACCACGCAGGCGAGCTGGTAGCTCGGCAGGTCGTCCTTTCGCCAGACGAGGAAGTCGCCGAAATCGCGCCCCGCCGTCTCCGCGTGCGGACCGAGCGCGCGGTCGCTGAAAGTGATCGTCTCGCCGTCCGGCACGCGGAAGCGCCAGTTCACGCCCGCCCGCTGAGTTTCGGATTTCGGATTTCGGATTTCGAGTTTCCCGCGCCGCGGGCGGCAGGTGCCGGGATAAAGCGGCTCGTCCTCGCCCGCATGCGGCGCGCCGAGTGCGCGGAGCACGTCCTGCCGCGAGCAGTTGCACGGGTAGATGACGCCGCGCGCGCGCAGCTTTTCAAACGCCGCCGTGTAGTGCGCCATCCGCTCGCTCTGCGTGTAGGGCGCGTGCGGGCCGCCCACATCCGGCCCTTCGCTCCAGCGCAGCCCGAACCAGCGCAGATCCTCGAGCATCGCCGCGCGAAACTCCGCCCGGCACCGCGCCCGATCGAGATCCTCGCTCCGCAAAATCAGCGCGCCGCCCGCCGCCGCCGCGCGTTCCTGCGCGATCCAAAAAGTGCGGGCGTGCCCGAGGTGCAGGTAGCCGGTCGGCGACGGGGCCAGCCGCCCGCGGTATGGCGGCGGCGCGTCACTCATCGCTTCGGCTGCGTGATGTGCGGCTCGCGGAGGTAGATGGGTTCGAGGTCGCCGGTGGCGGTGAGGCCGCGGCCGGCGTGCGCGAGCCGGGCGAGGCGGACGGCGGAGGGGAGGGCGATTTCCGCGCTGGGAAAAGCGGGGAGCGGGACGCTGGTGAAAACGGGGAGCGCGGAGTGCGCAGCGAGGACGGTGTGGAGTTCGTCGGCAGTGGCAAGGAGCGGACCGACGGTGCAAAGGCCGTCCTCGACGTGCGTGAAATAAAACGTGTCGCGGCGGGCGTCGCCGATGGCGAGGTAGGCGGGCGCGTTGGTTTCGAGCGCCGCCACGGAGGGCAGGCCGACGAGTTGCGCGCGGAGGCCGAGTTTCAGCCCGATCGCGGCGGCGATGGCGATGCGGACGCCGGCATACGATCCGGGCCCGAGGCCGATGGCGACTTGATCCACGCGGGCCGCGGCGGCGAGGGCGCGTGCGAGGACCGGGAAAAGCGCGGCGCTGGTGCGGCGGTCGGCGGTGAAGGTTTCGTCGAGCCGCAACTCACCGTCCACGAGCAGCGCGACGGTGCCGTGATGGGTCGAGGTGTCGATGGCGAGGATGGTCATGGGGCAGGGGATTCTTCGATCACGCGCGCACCGTCGTCGCGATGTGTGAAGCGCAGCCAGCGGGTGTGCGGCGGGAGGAGTGCGGGAAATTTTTCCGCCCACTCGATGACGCAGACGCCGTCGCCGAAAAGGTATTCGTCGAGCCCGATGCGGAGCGCCGCGTCGGCGTCGTCGAGGCGGTAGAAGTCGAAGTGGTAGAGCGGGAGCAGCCCGCCGGCGTATTCGTGGATGAGCGTGAAAGTGGGGCTGGTCACACTGACCGGCGCGCCGAGCCCGGCGGCGAGACCTTTGACGAAGTGCGTCTTGCCCGCGCCGAGTTCGCCGCTGAGCGCGAGGACGTCGCCGCGCCGGAGCGTGGCGGCGACGGTCTGGCCGTGCGCGACCGTTTCTTCAGCGCTGGTGGAAGTGATCGAAGACATGGGGGATTTCAGATTTCAGATTTCTGATTTCAGATTTTGGACGGAGCGCGCCGATGCGGGTGAGGGCGAGGCGGGGGAAGCGCTGTTTCCAGGCGGCTTCCAGCGCGGTGGCTTGGCGGGGCGCGAGGGCGAAAAGGAGTTCGTAATCTTCGCCGTCGGTGAGGGCTTGAGCCACGGTGCAGCCGGCGGTGCGCGGCAGGGCGGATTCTTCGAGGGTGAAAGCGCAGCGGCTGGCGGCGGCGAGGCGGGGAAGGTCGGCGGCGAGTCCGTCGCTGAGGTCCATCATGGCGTGGAGGGAAAAATTCGCGGTGAGCCAGCGGGCCTCGGCGAGGCGCGGGGTGAAGTCGAGATGCCGTCCCGCGAGCGAGCCGCCGAGCCGGCCGGTGACGTAAAGCGCGTCGCCGGGGCGTCCACCGGAGCGGAGGATGCAACGGGCGCGCTCGACGGTGCCGGTGAGGGCGACGTTCAGGAAGAGCGGGCCGGGTGAGCGCGCCGTTTCGCCGCCGACGATGCTCACGCCAAAACGCCGCGCGGACTTGCGCAGCCCGGCGTAAATCCCGCGCACGCGGGCGAAGCTGGTCGCGGGCGGCGCGGCGATCGTGATGAGCGCGTGCCGCGGTTCGCCGCCCATCGCGGCGATATCGCTGACCGCGCGGCCCAGCGCTTTCCACCCGATACGGCGCGGATCTTCGTCGGGGAGAAAATGCACGCCCTCGATGACGGCGTCGGTTTTCAACAACTGCCAGTGCCGGTCGCGCGGACGGCCGATGACCGCGCAATCATCGCCCGCTCCGACCCGGACATCCGCGCCGAGCGCGAGGGTGCGGGTGAGTTCCGCGACGACGCGATTTTCGCCGAGGTCGGAGAGTTTCACAGCGGGGGGACGACGCCTTTGGCGCTGAGCCAGACGACGCAGAGACTCGTGAAATTGAAGAGCGCGTGCATGCCGATGGGGACGAGCAGCGAGCCCGTGCGCTCGTAGGCGAGGCTGAGGCAGACGGCGAGGACGAAAAGCCCGCCGACGGCGGTGAGGCTGAGGTGGAAGGCGGCGAAGAGCAGCGCGGAGGCGAAGCCGCTGGCCAGCGGGCCGAGATAGCGCTTGCCCACGCCGTAGAAAAAGCCGCGAAAGATGAACTCCTCGGCGACCGGCGCGAGGATGACACCGGCGAAGAAAATCTTCGCCATCGCGACCATGTCATTCCGCCGGGCCACATCGCGAAAGAGATTTACCAGCGGTTGCTGCTCGGCCTGCCCCTGCATGACGGCGAGCGTCACGAGATTCGCTGCCCCGGCAAAAATGAAGGCGAGGACGACGAGCCCGAGCGACCAGCCGATGACCCGCCCCGGCCCGAGGCGATCGAGCCCGAGCGCCGGGACGAGGCGGAGGCCGCGGTAGTGCAGAAAGGCCGCGACGCCGATGACGAGCACGGGAAAGAAAAGCGAACCCGGCAGCACCTGCTCGATTTTCACCGCCTCGCTCGCGGCCCCACGGTGCAGGACCGCGCCGACCCCGAGCGCGACAAACGCCACGGCCAGAACGAGGGCCACGAGGGCGTCCGGCATGCGCCATCCCTCGGTCCGCACCTGACCGCCGTCCGTCCGAATGCGGTGGACGACCTCCGTCTGCACCTTCACGGCCAGGGCGAGCGCGGCGAAACCGAGCCCGATCGCGACGGGAGTCATACCTTCCGGCCGCAAGGGCTAGGGCACATAGAAGCTCGGGAGAAAGTAGAGCCGCCCGGCTTCAAGTTTCGGTATGAGGGATTTCATGACGTTCACCTCGACGCTGGCTTTTTGGCTCTGCCCGAGCACGCGAAAGAGCCGACCAAAATGGAACGGCGACTCGTAGCGGATGATCGTCGCGCCGCTGGCTTTGCCGAGTTCCATGGCCTTGGAGTAGGCGTCCTCGATCTGGCCGAGCGAGTCGATGAGTTTGGCCTCCTTCGCGTCCCGGCCGGAAATGATCCGCCCGTCGGCGAGGCCGTTGCGTAGCTCGGCTTCGTCCCGTTTCCGCTCGCGGGCCACGATGCCCACGAATTTCCCGTAGGTGTCCATGACCATCTTTTGCACGTAATCCTTTTCCTCCGGCCGCATCTCGCGGGAGCCGCTGAGCATGTCTTTGAAAGCCCCGCTTTTGAAAGTGACGGCCTCGAGCCCGACTTTGCCCATGAGTTCGCGGTAGTTCAGCGTCTGCATGATCACGCCGATGGAGCCGGTCAGCGTCGTTTCATTCGCCATGAGATGGCTGCCGCCGCAGGCCACGTAATAGCCGCCGGACGCAGCGAGCGAGCCCATGTAAACGACGACCGGTTTCTTGTTCGCGGGACCGAAGCCGCCGTCGCGCACTTTGCACACGGCGTTGTAGATCACGTCCGACGCGGTGACTTCGCCGCCGGGGGAATCCACGTGGAGCACCACGGCCTTCACCTTGTCGTCGAGCGCGGCCTGTTCGAGCTGGAGCTTGAGATCATCGACCATCGTCTCGCCCACCGAGCCCGGCTCCATGCTGCTGATGATCCCGCGCAGGTGGATGAGTGCGATCTTGCCCGGAGCATCCTTGCCATCGGCCTGAGGCTTGGCGTCCATGACCACCGCCTCCTCGAATTTCGCCGCGGATGGTTTGACGGGATTGCGCATGCCGAGCGCGCCGACGGAGAAAACCAAGGCGAAGAAGATGAGCCCAAGACAAAGGCCGAAGCCCGCGAGCATCCAGAGACAGCCGGAGTTTTTCTGCGTCATAGTGGGCGGAAGGTGGAGGATGCGGGCGCGGGTGACAAGTGGGGAGTGCCGGCGCGCGCTTCCGGGCAAAAACGAACCCGCCGGTCAGGCGGCATTGGCGCGCGCTGACCGGCGGGTTTGGTTAGTGGTTGGGTGCGCGGTTTGGGCCGCGCTCCGGGGTTATTCGACCGGCGCGGGCTGGACGGGCGTCGGCGGGGTGGTCGGCGGCGGGATCTGCACGACCTGGAAATTCGCCGTGGTCTGCTGGAGGAGCTGCGCGAGGCGGACGACGCCGGAGGGCGTCATGGCGATGCGCGTGTGGATCGGCATCACCGAAACGCCGGAGCCGTCGGCGACGATACCGGAGGTGAAATCGAGATAGACTTCCTCGGCGCCGACGGTGACCAGCGCGTGGTTCGCGTAGCGGGCGGTGAAGTTTTCGTGTTTGATCTGGAGGCTTTGCTGTGAGGCTTGCGGTTGGTTTGACATAGAGCCGCGTGCTTTAGCAGTCCGCCCGGGGGCTTTGCAACCGCACAAATGCGGCTCAGGTAATTTTTTCATTCGCCGGCTTTTGGCTAACCAACGCCCCGGCGTGCTGCTTAGTTTGCCGTGCCCTGATGAACGACCTCGCCGCCATACTTGGGATCGCCGTGCCCGCCCGCGACAGGTCAGACCCGCCCGCCGCGTGGGAGCCGCTTTGCCAGGTGCTGCTTTGCGCGAAAGAGTTCCTGTATCTAGACTAGCACCCATGAAAAATTTCACGGCAGTCATTCATAAAGGTGAGCCGCACGAAGGCGGTTACTGGGCCACCTGCCTGGAAGTCCCCGGGGCCAACGGTCAGGGCGAGACGCGCGAGGCGTGCCTCGAAGACCTCGCCCGCGCGATCAAGCTGCTCCTCGAAACCGCGCGGGACGAAGCCTTCCGTTTGGATCCCGCCGCCGAGGAAGCGGTCGTGGCTGTTCCATGAAGCGCCGGGCGCGGCTGAGCCATTGGCAAGATCCCGGATGCGTGCCGTTTCGCGAAGGTGGAAGTCACTCGATTTGGATGAATCCCCAGACCGGGCGCAAGGAAGCCGTGCCCCGTCACACCGAAGTAAAAACGCATCTTGCCCGGAAAATTTGTCGCAGCTTGTCCGTCGAGCCGCCGCCCGGTGATTGATTCCCGCTGAATATGCCCATCGCCCGCCGCCAAATGCTGAACCGCTTCGCCAGCGGCTTCGGCACGCTCGGGCGCGATCACGAAAAGCTCACGGATCGTTACAGCGGGCGCGAGTTCCGGCTGACCGATGTGAGCGGGAAGGTCGTGCGGGAAATCCTCGCGTGAAGAGTGGAAGAAGTGCGCGTCCTCCTCCGGTTCTTCGCGCACCCAAAATCACAACCGTGCGTTCGATTTCTCGGGATGACACGCTGTTGACCTATGCACACCGAACACCTCACCGCGCTCTTTCACGAAAATTTCGCCGCCTTCGGTGAACTCGGCGCGTCGGTGTGCGTGTGGCACGAAGGGCGCGAGGTGCTGTCGCTCGCGGGCGGTTTCCGCGACCGCGCGAAAACGGAGCCGTGGAGCGCGGAGACGCCCGTGCTGTTTTGGTCGGCGACGAAAGGGCTGGCCGCCGCGTGTCTGCTGCACGCTTGCCAGGAGCATGGCGTCGCGCCGCTCACGCCCGTGGCTGAGGTGTGGCCGGAGTTTGCGCAGGCCGGGAAAGACGGGGTGACGATCGCGGAACTGCTCTCGCATCAGGCCGGGCTCCCCGCGCTCACGCACCCGGCGGACGCGCAGGACCACGCGGCCGTGGCCCACGCCCTCGCCGCGGAGGCTCCCGCCTGGCCGCTCGGCGAGGGGCACGGCTACCACCCGCGCACCTTCGGCTATCTCGTGGATGAACTCCTCCGCCGGCTCACCGCGACCACCCTCCGCGACTACTGGCGCGCACACTTCGCCGAGCCGCTCGCCCTCGACGTGTGGATCGGCCTCCCGCCCGAACGCCTCGCCGAGGCGTCCGCCATTTTCCCGGCCAAGACCGCCCCGCCCAAAGGCGACCCCTTCTACACCGCCTTCGCCACGCCCGGCTCGCTCACCGTCCGCGCCTTTGCCTCCCCCCGCGGCCTGCACAGCGTGGCCTCCATGAACACGCCCGAGGCCCGCACCGCCTCCTTCGGTGCGTTCGGCGGCATCGGCACCGCGCGCGGGCTGGCGAAATTCTATGCCCTGCTCGCCGGCGGCGGCGTGTGGGAAGGGCGGCGCTTCTTCGAGCCGACCACCCTCGACTGGATGACCACCACCCTCACCCAAGGCCCCGACCGCGTGCTCCAAATCGAGACCGCCTTCGCCGCCGGCTTCATGCGCGACCCCGTGGACGTCCGCGGCCGGAAAACGCGCACCCACTTCGGCCCCTCGCCGCGCGCCTTTGGTCACCCCGGCGCCGGCGGCAGCCACGCCTTCGCCGACCCGGACACCGGCCTCTCCTTCGCCTACGTCATGAACCAAATGGAACCCGGCGTCTTCCCCGGCCCCAAATGCCTCCGCCTCATCGCCGCCCTCTCCGCGGAGCCGTGAATCCGCGCCGCGCGCTTTGCCGTGCGCCGGAGGGGCGCTCACCGGGAAATGCGCGATCCGTCCACCCGGGAGATCGTCCGCTACGGCTGGGAATTGGTGCCGCTCTTCGGCCCCACCGTGGCGTGGAAGGGGACGACCCTGTCCTCCGGGTGCGCCGGTTTTCGCTGCCGGCTCGGGCCAGATGGATTCGCGCGGCTGGTTGAAATGATTTCGCTCTGGCGACCGGCTGTTGAGGAAACACGTCCCGCTGATTCCGTGAGCGCCGCTCCTCATGGTCGCCACCGATCTCTTGCACGCTGGGCCTTGCGAAATCCGGTTTATTTTTCTGCAACCCCCGGTACAGTCGCCGCTCCTCAGCCGTTTATGCTCCAAGACAACCCCCTCTGGCACCTCTTCACCGCCCGACTCCATCTGCTGGTCGCGATGCTGGTCGCGCTGGTGGCTTCGGTTGTCTTCGCGCTCTCCGCCGGGGAGGGAGACTTCATCTTCGTCTGGATCGGCCTCTTCCTGATTTCCATGGTCGCGATCATGACCATGCTGGGGACGTACTACTGGATAGTCATCCCATTCGCTTTCGTCTGTCAGCTCCCTGCGATCCCGGTCCAAGGACGATTGGTGGAATTACCGGAGATCATGGCCGTGGTGTGCGGGGCCTTCCTGCTCATCCGCTATGCTTTGAAACAGCAAAAATTCACCCTTTTCCGCAAGGAGCACGCCGCCGTCATGCTCTATGCGGGGTGGGCTCTGGTGATTTTCATTAAGAATCCCGTTGGATTGAGCGACATGGGAGCCGCGGCAGGTGGAATGCGCTTTTACGGCAAAATAGGTCTCGCCCTCATCGCCTTTCTCATCATGGCGAATCAGAAAATCGACGAACGGGGCTGCAAGTGGGTCATCATTCTAATTCTTATCGGTGCCGTGCTATCGACCGCCCAAGATATCTTTCTCTTCTACTTCCCGATTGGGGGGCGCGACGTTTACGCGAAGGAAATCGACCCCGAGGCTTTCTATACTTGGCACCAATCGCTGGCCACGGTGCCCCTCACAGTGATCATCCTGTTGTTCAGCCTTTACCCATCCCGGAATATTTTCAGCATCCATCGCCTCTGGTCGCTGGGCACGTTCGTGGCCTGTGTCGCGCTGATCCTCGCCAGCGGTAAGCGGGCGGCTGCGGCTTCGGTGCCATTTTTCGCCTTAGCCGCCTCCACCATCCGCCGAGAATTTGGGTTTTTGCTCCTCTGGCTCGTCGGAGCGATCATGGCCTGCGGCCTGGTCATCGTCGGCCAAGGCGAGCTATTTCATCTGTCCCTCACCGCCCAGCGAACGCTGTCGTTCCTGCCGGCGCAATGGGATGCGGAACTCGCTTCCCTCGCAGGTGGTCAGGATGAATTCCGCGAAGCCCTGCGCGAGATGGCCCTGAAGAAAATCCAGCGCGACCCTTGGATTGGGACCGGATACAAAATCGATTTGCGGATGTTGCAAGGAATGTCGGTCCGGCAGGCCACGAATATCGACGAACAAGTGACTCCCTTTGCCCTCGCCTCGTCGTGGCACAATACTTGGTTGGGTTATGCGGCAGATTTCGGCATTCCGGCCTCGGTTCTTGTGGGCATCATCCTGCTCACGGTGCTCCATCGGTCATGGAAAACCTTCAAGCAGTCGGCTCCCGATTCGCTCGGCAAGGCCCTCGCGCTTTATATTTTTCTGTTCACCATTCGAGATATTGCATTCGCCCATACTGGAGGCCACTCGGCCAATGATGTGTTCACCCGTTGGTGGCTGTACGGGCTGTTGGTCGCCTTGACGTTCAGCGCCCGCCGGCGTCTGGCCGCTCAATCGGCGATGCCTCTTGCGACCAATGAACGCGGCCTGCTGCACCCAGCTTTTGCCCCCCCCGCTTCACGTCAGCCTGAAAGATCCGCGCGCCCGGCACCGTTCTGAGGACCACAAACAGATCGCCAAATCACCCCTGTGCTGCTGCCTCCCGCCCAAGTCTTCGCCCAAAAGTCTGGTCTGCTCGACCTATGGTAAGGCCGTTTTCGCAGCGGCTGGCCGTGCTCATGGACTCGCCGTTCCTGAAAGGATCTTTTGCCTACCTGGGCGGCAGCGTCCTCACCTCGGTGCTTCCGCTAGCACTGCTTCCGGTGCTCACGCGGTATCTCTCGCCTGGGGATTATGGCCTCGTGGCGACCTCCGCCGTTCTCACCCAGATTTTGGTCGTCTTCATCGGGGTCAATGCTTACGGGCTCCTGGCCCGCTGCCACTTCGATGAGCACCCTGGGAACCTCCGCGATCTCCTGAGCACCGCCATGGCGCTCAGCGGCGGCGTCGCCGTTCTCCTGCTGGGATTTTTCCTGGCCTTCGGGAGAACGATCGAACGCCTGACCGAATTTCCCGCGGCGTGGCTCGGGGCGGTATTTTTCATCGCCTGGGGGACGGTCATTCAGAACAACTACCTCTCCCTGCTTCAGGCGAGGAGCGAACCACTCCGCTACATCTCGATCCAATTCGTGGGCAGTCTGCTCAATCTCGGGATTTCCCTCCTGCTCGTCGTCTCATGGCACATGGACTGGCGCGGACGCATGTGGGCGCTCATCGCAGCGCAGGCGGTGATCGCCCTTCTCTGCCTGCACGGCCTCACCCTCCGGCTGAATCTCCTGCGCTTCCGCTTCCGCCACGAATCCTACCGGCAGCTCGCGGCGTTCGGCGTCCCGCTCATCCCGCACGTCATCGGCGGCTGGGTGATGACGATGGCCGCGCGCCTTTACCTCAATAACATCGCCTCCGTCGCGGACACCGGTCTTTACAGCGTCGCGTTCAACCTGACCTCGCCGCTCGCCATGATCGTCGGAGCTGCAAACAACGCCTACGTCCCGACGCTTTTCGGACAGTTGAGCAGCAAGGAAAGCTGGGACCGCGTCCGCCTCTGCCGGACGCTCATTCTGGTGTCGGCGTCCCTGCCGGTGCTCGCGGTCGTTTGCGCACTGGCCGTTCGGTGGGTGCTGCCGCTGATCGTGGGGCCGAGCTTTTACGGCGCGGAGAACTATGTCCTGTGGATGGCGTTGACCTACGCCGTGCAGGGCATCTATTTCATCTTTGGAAACTTCGTCGTGTACTCAAAAAAGACCTCCCTCATGACCTGGCGCGCGGACTTTCTCGGCGGCATCGTGCTCCTGATTGCCTGTCCGCTCCTGATCCATTGGAATGGGCCGGTCGGAGCGGCCCAAGCCACGTGCCTCGCCTTTGTCGTGTCCACCGTGGGGTGTATTACCGCCGCCCAGAAAGCTCATCCGATGCCTTGGCGCTCTGCCCTCACCTCACTCCTCCCGGTGCGCCGGACGCGTTGATGAAAACGCACATTCTTGACCGGCGATCAATCCCAACCAGAAGAACATCCTCATGAAAGAACAAGATATTCGCGACCTGAATATTTTCCGGAAATATCTCGAGCTTTCGCGCCAGGATGCCGACCGGATCTTCTCAGACAAAACGACCTTCGAAACCATCGCGTGTCCGGCATGCGGTGCTGCGGATTGCCAGCCGGAGATTCAAAAGCACGGCTTTACCTACGTCCGCTGCGCGCACTGCGAGACGCTCTTTGTGAATCCGCGGCCGGGAATCGCGGACCTGCAGCGCTTCTACGGCGATTCAGAATCGACGACCTACTGGGTCAATGAATTCTTCATGCCCAAGGCGGAGAACCGCCGCAAGCTGATGTTCCAGCCGCGGGCGGAATTGATCGCCAGCCGTTTCTCCGCATCGTCCCGGGGCCGCATCGCGGAGATCGGTGCTGGGTTCGGCATCTTCCTCGAGGAACTGCGGAAGCTCTGGCCCGCCGCGCAGGCCATCGCCATCGAGCCATCGTCGGAAATGGCGAAAATCTGCGCCGGAAAAGGGCTGAGCGTCCTCGAAAAAATGTTTGAGGACGTGAGCGAAACGGAGAGCGGCTTCGATCTGCTGGTCACCTTCGAGCTGGTCGAGCACCTGCAAAATCCTTTCGAGTTTTTTTCCAAGGCGCGTCGCTGCCTCCGGCCCGGCGGCTCCCTCTTCTTCACGACTTTGAGCGGTTATGGGTTCGACATTCAGAACCTGTGGGAGGGGTCCAAGAGCGTGTCGCCGCCGCATCACTTGAATTTCTTCAATCCCCAGTCCGTGAAGCTCCTGCTCCAGCGGTGCGGATTCCCCCAGGTGGAAGTGACCACGCCGGGTCGGCTCGACTGGAACATCGTCGAAAACTCGATCGCCGAGGGCCGCGATCCCGGTCGCTTCTGGCGCACCTTCGCGCGGAACGCGGACGAAGCTGCAAAAGTGGACCTGCAGGCGTGGATTCAGAAGCACGGCTGGAGTTCGCACATGCAGGTCATCGCCTCGTAAGCAGCCATGTCGATTTCCCCGGTGCACATTCGGCTGCGTGAAGGCCGCACCGGCATCCTTGAACTCGAATCCGACGGGGGACGCCGCCGGTTCATTCCGCATTGCGATCAGGACGCCGACCGCGCGCTGCTGCTGGAGTTTCAGGAACTCACCGACAGCCAAGGCGTGCCGCTCAAGGCCAATTACCATGCCGAAGGGTACAATTGGTATCCCACCACGGTCTCGTTCCTTTACTGGTACGTCTTCTGGCCCTTTGTAAAATACGAGCCGCTGGTTCGCGACTGGGCCGAGGGACGTACAAAATTCGAGTGGGATGGCTTCGGCAGCTTCCGGTCGCTCATTGAACTTCTCTCCGCCGATACCCCCAAGCGCTCGCTGGCCACCCGTCTCCACTACCTCCTGATGAAGTGGAGCAACCGCGCCGTCCTGCGGCGCAACCGGGCCGACATCCTGTTCTTTCGTTTCGCGCGAAAAGACTTCCGCACCGTGGAAATCCGCCAGGCGCTCGACGCGCTCGGAGCCCAATACCTCGACGTCGCCCCTGCTCCCTCGACCCGCGAACTGCTCTCCTCGCTGCTGCGGGGCGGAGGGGATTACCACTTCTCGCAGCCGCCGCCGATGAACCGAGGCAACCGTTTCGGACACACCTATGCGCTGGATCATCTCGATCCGCTCAAACGAAAGCTCTTTGCCGCGGCCATCCGGGCCATTGAGCGGTCGATCACGAGCTGCCTCGTCGAGTATCGCGACCACGAACGCGCCCTCCGCGGCTGCACGGCCACCACCTTTTACGGACTCGATGACGTCAATGGGTTTGTCTTCCCCATCCTTTATGCCTGTCGTGCGCGCGGCATGCGTACTATCGGCCACCAACACGGAGCCTATGTCAAACGGCATGCCGGCTATCGCATGGAGGGCATCGAGCCGAAGGACTTTGTTTGGTTTGATCGTGTCATCGTGTGGGGTGAATACTGGCGGGAAAAAATGTGGCGCGATTCCACGGCCTATCCGCCGGACTTTTTCATCGTCGGCTCGAACAAGTTTTCGAGCATTCCAGCGCCCGCAGGCGCCATCCCTCGACAGCCGAAAACCGTTCTCGTCCCCTACGAGTTTCTAGCGAACACCACCAAGGTTGGGGAATACATTGAGCGGCTCGTGGCGCTGGGATACCGCGTTTTTTTCAAAACGCGGCCGGACGAAGATCCCGCCGATCAACTGGATGCCTACGGCCTTTCACCAGCCTGTCGCCGGCAGATCGAGATCACTGCCACGCTCGACGCCGGCATCGTTGAGGAAATCGATATCATAGCCGGAACGATGACGACGCTCATTTATGAAATGCTCCCGTACAACAAAATCATCTGGATCTTCGATACCGAGTTCCGTCATCTGTTTGACTTGGTTGAAGAAGGCTTGGCGCATCTCATTCGGCTCGATGAACTTCGCAATCCGGAACAGATGCCGCCAGAGAAGCTGACGCGTACGTGCATCCCGCGCGAAAGGCTCTTTGGAGCCGAATCGCTCACCGACACGCTGCGGAAGCATGTCATGGGGGATTCAAGTTCATCCACGATGTTTGATGATGTGACCTCCCCATGATCACCGGCTAATTTCCCTCGGCCCTGCCGGGCCGCATCGTCCGGCTTTCAACTCATTTTGGTATGACTCCCTACGCCGCCGAATTCCGCTATCCCGGCGACACGCCCGAGCCAGCCCCCGAGGACGCGCAGGAGGCGTTGCGCCTCGCCGCTGAGGTGCTGGACTTTGTGAGGCACCACTGCCCCTTCCTGGCGTGAAAACCAAACTCCACCCCGGCTGCATCGGGGTCACCGCGGGATGCAGATGCGCCATGCGCACGAGGGACGAGGCCCGTTTTTTGCGCTACTAAAACGAAGATGAACCTGGAGCCACTGCACCCCGTTCAGATCCAGAGATTTCGCCAGATGACGCCCATCGAGAAGTGGGATGTCGCGCTGGGACTGCTCCGCACGGCGCGCGAGACGCGGCGCGCGGTGTTGCGGGGAAGAAATCCCAACCTGACCGAAACCGAGATCGAACGGGCTCTCGCAAAGGAGCTGAGCTGTGCCCGAACCTGATCTGCTCCAGATTTTTGCGAGGCCGGTCCATCCTGCGATTTGGACTGCAAACTCTCCAGCGTCCTCGTTCCCAAACTCCGTTTGGGAACGCGATGGCCGGCGAAACTCTGTTTCGGTGGCGGGACGCCGGGCGTGTGGGGACGCGCGCACGGGGCAACGGAGTTGCGCAGACAAGTGCGTTCCCAAACGGAGTTTGGGAACGAGGCAGGAATGCGGCGGCGGAGAAAAGCATGTGCGGGACATCCGTCGAATGCTGGAATTAAGCGAAGCGGAGATTGACCGCGCCGTTCTGGAAAAGGAGCTTTCCCGGCGCAATCTGACCTCCGCGTTTCAAACGATCACTCAGGAATGAAAACCAAACTCCACCTCGGCTGCGGCCACATCCTCAAAGAAGGCTGGCTGAACCACGACATCGTCCAGCTTCCCGGCGTGGACGTCGTCCACGATCTCCTCGTCTTTCCCTGGCCGTTTGCCGACGGGCAGTTCGACGAAGGCTATGCGGACAATGTCTTCGAGCATCTCCGCGACACCACGCGCACCATGGAGGAAGTCCACCGCATCACCAAACCGGGCGCGAAAATCTTCATTGGCGTGCCCTTTTGGAATTCCTTCGAAGCGTGGGGCGATCCGACCCACGAGCGGCTGTTCTCGGAGGAGATTTTCGAGTTTTACGATCCGACGACCTGGCGCGGGAAAGAGCGCGCCTACTACTCGAAGGCCCGCTTTCAGATCGGAAAAATCGTCTTCTGCATCAACCCCTTCAAACCGCTTTTCCGCGACCCGTGGCTCTACCGTTTTGGCCGCGGCATCGAGCATCCGTGGCTGAAAGCGGTGCTGCGCGCCTTCGCCACCTACTTCTGCAATGTGATCCACGGGATCGACGCGCATTTGATCCGTATCTGACCGGTCCATCTCGTGATCGCCGTCCTCAAGCGCTTCATCATTGGCCTGCTTGGCGCGACCTGCCGGAAGCGGACGAACGCGGTGAGTTTCCTCGTCCCCGCCTACACGGGGCTCGGCAATTTCCTGATGATGTCGCCGATGATCCGCACGCTGCGCGCGCTGTATCCGTCCGCGCGCATCCATGTGCTCGCCGGAAATCGTTTCGGCACGGAGGCCGTCTTCCGCGCCGGGGACGGGATTGTGGACGCCGTGCATTGGCTGGATGAAAAGCTCCCTGTTTGGAAAAAGGCGCTCTTCTTTCTCCGCCTGCGCCGCGAGCGGATCGCGACGGCGTTCATCCCGTTCGATGCCTCGCCGGCGTTCTACCGGTGGGGCGTCCTGCTGGCTGGAATCCCCCGCCGGATTGGTCACTCGGTGGAGGTCCTTGGCGTGGACATGGGCTGGACGCGCGAGGCGCTGACCGACGACGTGCCGCTGCGGCTCGATACGCACGAGAGCGATCTGCACTTCGATCTGCTGGAGCGGTTCCATGGCCGGTTCCCGCGGACCTACGAAACCCATATCGCGCCCGTCAGTCCGGTCGTGCTCCAGCGTTTCGGGCTGTGCGAGCGCGGCTACATTGCGATCCAGGTTTCCGCGGCGAATGCCACCGCGACCCCGAAACGCTGGGGGCAGGACCGCTTTGCCGAGCTGATCCGCCGACTCTCGGCGGACGGCGAGACAGTCGTTCTTCCGGGCGACCGCAACG
>Ga0114966_10002328_pt1 | contig 16950 bp, 14 predicted proteins | sample M_130207_XF_Meta_FD_87029 | JGI IMG/M metagenome (GOLD analysis project Ga0114966, IMG submission 87029) | Freshwater microbial communities from Lake Montjoie, Canada to study carbon cycling - M_130207_XF_MetaG | ecosystem: Environmental > Aquatic > Freshwater > Lake | place: Lake Montjoie...
ATGAAAAGATGCAAGTCAATAATTTAATTGTAGAAACATTACATCCAGAGCACAAGGTCGCGAAATTGTATAGATTCTTGCAGAACGTAGATGCTGGACATCACGGCAAATTGATTGCCTTGTTCAACAAGAAGGATAAGGAACACCGTATCCACTTTTAGGAAAAGTGGAGCAAAACTTTCACTAAAAGCATATTATCTTTGGCTCCACCTTTTTAAAAGGTGGATAAGGTGAATAAATAATAAATTATAATCATTAAATACAATAATTATAATTTTTGTAGCACCTTTAAGCAAGACCACCGACAATTTAGAAAAACTATATTTTGCTCCACTTTTCCCAAAAGTGGATTTTTGGCTCCACATATACTTTTAGAAAAAGTATAACAAAATTTTTGGCTCTTACTTCGTTATAACCTTTCCTAAAGGTGGATAAAGGTGGATTTTTGGCTCTTACTTCGTTACAACCTTTTTAATGTTGGTATATGGTATAGGAGGATTTCTATGAAACAAAAAAATATTTGCAAAGATTTAACATTTAACGATTGTGAATTAGCGATTCTGCGTATGGCCGTCGATAAAGCCGAAGAAAAAATGGCCAAACGCATTATCAACTCAGACGATATAAAAAAAATTATAAAAATCGTAGAAGATTTTATCAAGGTTAAAAATCTAATTTGTTACGGCGGAACCGCCATTAATAATATATTACCAGAAGAAGACCAATTTTATAACAAAGATGTCGAAATTCCGGATTACGATTTTTTTACTACCAATGCTTTAGAAGATGCAAAGGAATTGGCCGATATTTATTACAAAAAGGGTTTTACCGATGTAGAGGCCAAATCTGGACAGCATCACGGCACCTATAAAGTATTTGTGAATTATATTCCTGTCGCAGATATCACATATTTACCCAAAGGTATTTATCATTCGCTCAAAAAGGACGCCATAAGTGTTGGCGGCATCCTATACACACCCCCAAATTATTTAAGAATGGCCATGTATTTAGAATTGTCGCGGCCTGCTGGAGATACGAGTCGCTGGGAAAAAGTGATGAAACGTTTAGCCCTTCTGAACAAACATTACCCAGTGACCGATGTAAATTGCAATGAAGTTGAATTTCAACGAGATATGAAAATAAACGAAGAAGAGGAGGAGGAACGGATTTATGATAATGTTAGAGCCACTCTGGTAAATCAAGGCGTCGTTTTTTTCGGTGGTTATGCCATTTCCCTATATTCCCAATATATGCCCCAGAATTTACGACATAAATTAGAAAAAGTTGCGGATTTTGACGTTTTGTCGAATGACCCAGAGACAACTTGTGAAATTGTGAAAGAACGACTCAAAGATATTGGCATCAAACACACTAAAATAATTAGAAAGGAACCGGTTGGAGAGATTATTCCACTACATTATGAAATACGTATTGGCAAAGATACCATTGCATTTGTATATAAGCCGATTGCCTGTCATAGCTATAATAATTTAAATATAGGGGGTCAAAAAGTGAAAATAGCCACCATTGATACCATGTTGAGTTTTTATTTGGCGTTTTTATATGCAGATAAACCGTATTATAATGATTTTTTAGACCGCATCTTGTGCATGTCGAAATTCCTCTTTGATGTTCAGCAAAAAAATCGATTAGAACAAAAGGGTTTGTTGCGTCGTTTTAGTATTACGTGTTATGGGCATCAAGAATCCGTAGAAGAGATGCGTGCTCATAAAGCGGAAAAATATAAGGAGTTGAAACAAAAGGGAGACAAAAAGGAATTTGAAGAGTGGTTTTTAAATTATAAACCAGATGACATGAATGGGTCTTCGTCGAATAGCAAAGACAATATAAATAACAAAGTGAAAGGTAAAAAAACAGGCAATAAGAAAAAACTGAAACATAAAACCAAAAAAACAAAACTATTGGCGATTTATGGCGGCAAAACGAGACGTAACCGTAAACCATGATTCTTTTACAATCGCTGACATAAGCCGCCATTGCATTCGACGTCGTCGTAACCTTTTCCGTCGCAAGCTTTACCGTCGTCACAAGCTTTTCCTTGTCCATAACAATAGTCTAACTTGTCTTGAAATGTGACGCGCTTACAAATATTTTTGGTGTAAAAAGTGTAGGCAAAAACGCCGCCTAGCAAAATCAAGACGACAAATCCTATTATATACATCGAGTAATCTTCATCTGGTAACAAATTTTCACTCATATTCTCTATCGTTTCGGAAACCAATTTATTTGCATTAGGTACATCCAACGAAAATTCGGCACTCGTTATATCAATTTGGTCCATTATAATATAAAATTTATAAAATTAATATATTTGTTATACGCAACATTCTTTGTTCTAAATTTGCCCTTACAGACAATAATTTTCTAATATTATGATAAAAATATCTTGTGATATTTTTGATAATATTTTGTATAAAATGTTATGCCTACAATCTTCAGGTATTTTATCCTTGATTAAAACTAAAAAATATGTAAAATAAATGCAACATTTCTCTACTAAAAATTTGCAATAATTAAATCCATTATGTGAAAGATTCCAGTCATTTACGTAACTACACATTTGCGTCGAACTTTGTTTTATATAAAAAGAGTGTATATCCAACAATCCAGAAAGGATGCGATGAAAGTTGGTCTTTTCGTTCTTTACATTTAATAAATTACCAATTTTATCGTAACCATACAAGTCTAAATACAGTATCTTTTTATTTGGCTCTTTTGAAAATATATAGGGTGTAATACCATCCATGTATTTATTTTCATATAAAATATTACCGTCGATTAAAAAGGGAATATACGAAGACTTTATGATGGTTTGTATGATGTCGTCTACATCTTTGTAGGTAGATTTCACTTGTTTACAATCCTTTTTAATGTTGTGATAACTGATAAATAGTTTGTGATTTACCTTTTGCATGATGTCATCAGGTATGCGGTCCGCCAAATATTTCTTCAGTTCTCTGACAAATTGTAATTTATATGTTTGACTAAAATCGATTTTAATCATTTCGTATAATTGATGCATCAATTCTAGTGCGTCCATGTGATACAACAGTGCAACTATGGCGCCCACACTGCATCCAGACATGCGGTCTATTTTAATATAATTGCGTTTTTCCATTTCTTTTAAAAAATATAGGGCTCCAACTAAATAACTACCATTAAACATTCCTCCGTCTAGCACTAAATCAATGAGAACGGGTTCCTTCGCATGTTTAATGTCGTCAGGCAAATTGTCAATTAATTTAATTACGTAGTCATTTATCATGGTTGATTTTATTATAGAATTTGTTTTTCTATTCTATAATAAAACGAGTTTTATATTTTTTCGTTTTTCATCAATCGTTTTACAAAATCAGTATTATTTTTATTGGAAACATAAATATTTATTATTTCTGCAGGCGAATAAAAATACTCGTTTATTTTTTTTAAAAAGTTTTTATCCATTTTTGTTCTGAATAAATGGTAATATATTTCGGAAATCGTATTATGACTTGCATTGCTTAATTCATGAGTAATATCAATTCTACCGGGCCGTATTAAAGCTGGGTCCAATTTATGATAATGATTTGATGAAATAATTAATATTCTTCCAGGAGTTTCTCGAATACCATCCCATAAATTCAAAATATCATCTAAAGTAATAGGTTCTTCATTAGAAGAACTGTTGTTTACAGCTTTAATTTCGTTTAGTTCACAAATATTTTGTAAAATATTTCCTATTTTGTTACCATCATTGATTTTAATATTTTCGCTGAGATTCTCAATTGTTTCGATAAATTTTTTATCAGAATTTATAGTTTGGCGACTTCTATCTAAAATAATATCACCAATACAATCAATGTCTTCAAAAACAATAATTTTTTTATCAAATGTTATACTATTCATTTCATTATTTTCGTTATATCTATTTTCAAAGAAAAATTCTTCCAATTGTCTTTTCGTCTTGATTGTTTTTAAAGACATAACCACAATATGCCGTTTGGTGTAATTCGCAAGTGCCTTTATAAACGATGTTTTACCTGTTCCAGGTGGTCCATGTAAACCTATTCCCAAAGAATAAGGAATGCCTTTTTCATAATACCATTCACCGTTTTTTAAAAAAAAGTCGATTTTTGAGATTAGTTCATTTTTTCCGTCAAAGAAAATATTATTAAATGTTCTAGTACTTTCAAAAATGTCCTCCCTCCAACAATTGAGGCGTGTTTCATCGTTCGTTATTTGCACTTTATCTAAAGAATAAATAAACCTTTTGCTGTCACGATTTTCTTTAATGGTTGATAAATATGTATAGGTGATATTATCTATATATTTCTTAAGATGATTTACAGAATGTATGTATGAATAAATAGATATGGTTATCTTGTCGGTTTTGGTATTTATTTTTTCTCTGTCATCATTGAAATCGTCTTGTAACGTTTCTATTTTTACAAAAATGTTATCATCAATTTTAAAATGTTTGTTTTGATAAACAATAAAGACATCCAGATTTTTTCTTCTGTCTCCTTCATGAGACGATTGCCAAGTACTATGGGCTTCTTTAATTCTAAAAACGGTGTCTATTTTATAAATATTTGAAATAATGTAATCTAATATAGCTTTAAATCTATTACTATACATGGTTGAAATGTTTTGATTATAACAAAAGCTAGACATAACAGTACTCCGTTTGCCTTCTAATATAATTGTGTTTTTTTTATAAAAAAAGCCTTTAATGTCGTCAAATGTTACTTTTATTAAAATCTTATCCAATTTATTTTCATATACATAATGAATTGTATAACCGATGACACTAATAAATATTGTAGATATCACCGTGTCATATAAAGGGTTACCTGTTTTGAAATAATTAAATATCGCTATTTTAATTACATTATCATAAGATGTAGTTAGTGTATATAAAAAATCTAGCATCCGCTATAACAGATAATTATATTTAATAACAAATATTTATATGGTTTGTAATATTATTATTATTTTGTCTTCGTCAGAAACTGCCAAAATGATTCGTAATTTTGTTGAGCAAGTAAAACAACAATCCAAAGAGGGTACTTGTAAATAAAAATCCATTTATATTGAGATTGCCGTCATTCGAAAAAAGCACTGGTAAATAACGAAACAAGATTTTTCTAAAAAATGGCAACTGAAATAAAAAATATAAAACGGCTAATAATAACGGCGTTTGTATTTCATTATACATTTCGTCTAACGAATCTGAGTGTTTACGTTTTTTATTATAGTCGTCTATCATATCATTCGTGTCTTCGTGATTTTTAATATAATCAATATTGTTGGGAGGAGGTGGAACATAATTAGGTTGAACTTGAGGGTCGTTACTATGCCCGGTGGTAGTCATTGGTATATCTCTAGAGGGTAATTGCGTGGCGCCACTAATCGTGGCTTGTTGGAGGCCAGATACTATCTGACTAATGGTTGATTGGTCTAAAGTCATCCCTTGCCCTGCACCGTCTCCTATGCTTTGGTTTTGGTTTTGGTTTTGTATAACAATGTTTTCAGAAGCATTTAATGATATATTATTACTTATATTTCCGCCGCCAACTGGGTCGGTAGGCAAGTCTAAAATATTGGTGGAATCACTCATAATTATTATAAATATTCATTGCTTATAATAATTTACGCAAACAGAGATAGAGAGAACAGAGAATCCTTACTCGAAATCAACCATTTTGGCATTTGCGCTACATTTGGCGCTGACTGGGGTGTATTTTACACATTTATCATCGTTTTTGTATATTTTATCCTTAATTTGTTCTAAAGGTGGTGCATAAAACAACAAACAATTTTTATCTTTACAAACAGTTCTAAACAATGAAGCCAAACCGAACCCCAACAAAACCGACATGATTATTTTGCCTCGTTCGGTATGAACAAATTTTCCTAGATGTATTGCCATTATAGTATTGTTGTATATATTATGTATATATTATGTATAATACATTTATTTTTATTAAAAAATTGTATAGTCGACATTTACATCCTGGAAGCGTTATGTTTGTATTGGTATACTAGATATTTTGGATTCATCGTTAGGACAGTCGACGACTTCTTCTTTAAAATAAAAACAATTGTCTGCTTTGTCCTTAAATAAAACCTTACCGACAGTTTCAGGACTAGGATAAACATATATTTTTTTCATTTCTGGTCCTAAAATATAGACAAAAAAGAGTCCAACGGCGAAACTTACTAAAAACACTGGTATCGAAATATAGTTTAATAACATTTATATATTTTGTATATTTTTATATTTTCAAAATTTTTACATTGGTATTGTTTTGTTTACACATTTTTATCGTTTTAGGTATTTGTCTTCATGATTTAGGTAATACAAAATAATACAAAATAATACAAAATAATACAAAATAATATAAATATTATGTATATAATAAAATGGAAATTGAAATACCATCTTGGGTGTCTATTGTAAATTATAGAACAATGACAAACGAAAAAAAAAATAATGCCACCGCTGGAAATAAACAATATCAATATGAATGGATGAAAGAAGAAGTGAATGAATTTTATGAAGCAATATATTTACAAGACATCGAAGAAATACGCGATGAAGCTATCGGTTTAATACGAACTTTTCAACAGTTCCACGACTCCAAACGTGTTGTGGCTTTATGGAAAAAAGTAAGAAAAGACGTGGTTCAAGTTTTTCCATTACGTAAAATATTTTTAGAAACATTTGCAAAATGGCACGAAAAAAAATTAAAAAAAAATCAAGCAAAAGATGTGGTGGCTGAAGATTTGATTAAAATTGCCAAATTGAAATGGTAATACGCGACTGAACATATTCTATTTTGCAAATTGTTTACATCCAGGCACACTTGTCAACATCTGAAATTTTTTGGTCGAATTATCTATACACTCCGGATTTTTATCTGGATGAAAAATCAGCGCCTGTTTATAGTAATCCTTTTTCGTTTTACATGTTTGCGGCAATTTTCCTTTACTAGGACAACCGTCGATTTGTATTCCATCATCCGCTTCCACTTCATCAAAGACAATTGGACGTTGGTTACCAGACTCAATTCGTACATTAACATTATATGCTACTACCCTATCTTGAAAACTACTATACGATAAACTTCGGATACTATTTTTATTTTGCATTAAATTACAGGTATTGATATCAGCATTATGCCAAACCATAGTTTCATCATATTTCAACACTCGACTTTTATTCATAAGCGGCATTAATGTATTGGTGTATATATTCACTGCATCACGCGCATATTGCACATTGTCGGTATCATTCATTTTTTTTATACAATCTTTGATTTGATTGATTTGTATATAGATATTGCTAGTAGTTTCTTCTAATTCTTCTTTGGTTCTATCGTTGTCTACGATGGAATGGTATGTATCCAAATAAGCGTCGTATAAGGAAGTATAATCGTTAATATCGGCTTTTAAATCGTCGAATTTGAGCAATACTTCTTCGGTGCTTAAATAGCCAAACAATAATTTATTTTTGTTGTCAATGACTTCATCCTTTTTCTCCTTGATACTGTGTTGGAGAGAATCCAACAATTCAGGTAATAATTCCACCTTACCAAGTTGAATCTTTATTTGTAAAGGGCATGGGTCCGCAATGACTCCACAAGTCGCGCTATGTTGCCTATATGCTTCCTCATTGTCGGATTCCGCAATAAAAGTGGTTTGAAATCTCGTGCCACCAGGTCGTCCACAATTGATGCATTTTGGTTTCAGTTTCAGGAACTCAGTTCGTTTCTCTCGCTTACTTAATAGAAAATTGTTTATTATTTTCTTTTTGTTTTCCATTAGGACAGTTTCGTAAGCCAGTTTCATTTTAAAAAATTCATTTAATGCCTCTTTAACACTGGGTAATCCATTATTTCTTTCATTTGATGAATTTGTAGTGGTCTCGGATTCTGATTCAAACTCCATTATTATAATATATATAATATAATGTTGTATAATTTTTGACATCTTTGAACCATAAAAGTTTGGTTTGCTCTAAAGTAGGGGCAACGAGTGAGTATCACTAGAATCAATACGAGTGTTTATGGTGTATGATATCATATTCGCTTTCCCAAGCTGGTAGCCCAGTGATTAGTTCTTGATGAGCAATTCTTTTAGCTTGTTGAAATTTTTGAATTTTGGATAATATATATTGTTGTTTCTCTTTGTTTTTCTGTTCCATTTCAACAGGTGTCAATTTACCCTTGTATTTATAAAGTAAGATTGCTCCTAAAACAATGAGAAAACCAATAAATAATCCAATGTTAAATACCATATTATGAAAATTATCTCTCACCATATGACATTGCTTTAGAGTTTGATGTAAAAAATATTTCACTCCTGGCTCAGTGAGAAGGGGTTTAGGAGAAGGCCAGTCTCCGCTTTGATTTGAGAAGTGGTTGACATCCATAATAGTTCTAGTGTATGCTATTTTATACAATTAAAATTAAAAATTAAATTATACATATTATCTATATGGCTAGTTCTTATCTAAATATTGTAACATTTTTATTAACCACATTATTTTATTATTTGGCAATAAAGCCTAGTTTTACTTACGAAATGTCGAGTGACCCTCAAAAACATAAGGCATATATTAGCAATTCATATATGTATTTAGCTATTTATTTCTTATTGGTGGTGGTGATTCAATTCATGGTCAACGCGTCTATTATTTCTACCACTTGTGGGGGTAGTGTTACGGAAAATATGGGTGCGGCTGGTGTTTTTACCTTTTTACCGTGGACCTTACTCTTTGGCGTCTTAATTGTGGTTTTAACCGTGTATCCAGGGTTTAAGAGCGCATTCTCCGACGTGGTGGGATATTTTTGGGTGTCTAGTTCGGCGAATAAAATCATTACGGATTTGTTGATAAATCCTGATATCCAGAAAAAGGTAGATGACGACACGGCGGCGACCCCTGAACAAAAAGAGGCGATGCAAGGTGCAGCGGATGCCATTATTAAAATTTGTGGCAACACTGCCATATTAATTAATCAAATCGTGCCATCCAATTTTGACTCTTATTGGAACATTTTAAAACCATTAATGAAGGAAAAATACCAAACCGAGAATGAAGAAACGAAGAAAATGAAGAATGATTTGTTTGAATTGGTGGTGACGAGAGACAATGTAGGTGAATCCATGTGGTATATGTATACAGGGCTCTTATTGACGTCGATTGTGCAACTTAAAATCACAACGAGAGGCTGCGTAAATAACCCAAAAACAATGGAGCAGAATTATCAGAAATTTTTAGATGCGGAAAAGGAAGCACAGGCGCAAAAGGAGTTGGCAACTAGCACCACGTATACGATTACGAGTTAAATAATTACATGGTAAACAATCACAAATACTAAACAAAATTCATATATATATGTAAAATTACATATATGAATTTAGCCCCCTTCGAGGATTGAACTCGAGACCTTTACATTACAAGTGTATTAAGCCTAAACAACTGTTCAGAATGCTCTACCACTAAGCTAAGGAGGCTTTTTGTATATAACTAATTTACTAGCTACATACAAATATTATTCATGTGTTTTCTTTAAGTTGTTTTTTTCGAAAAATAATATTTCGGCAAAATTGTTTCGTAATATGTGCACAGTTATCCTAAAATATTCTAGGATATTCAATATAATACATAACCGCTAAATAACAAAGTATTCCTAAAAGTAGAGATAATAACCAAATAGGCAAAATTGTTTTATTTTTGTAGCCAATGCCAAATTCTCGAATACTTCCGTCTTTATTATAAAAACATGCTGGTTTCATTATTTGGATAAATCCAAAAATAATAATAAATAATATAATAGATATGAGTGTGATATTTTGTCTAATATAGTTTCTGTTCATCTTTATCTTATATATAATTACCAACAAATTTTTTTATCCTTATCCACCTTTATCCACCTTTATCCACCTTTGGAAAAGGTGGAGCCAAATGGAGCCAAAGTCTAACCAAAAATTTTGTTATACTTTTTCTAAAAGTATATGTGGAGCCAAAACTTTTGTTATACTTTTTCTAAAAGTATATTTGTTATACTTTTTCTAAAAGTATATTTGTTATACTTTTTCTAAAAGTATATTTGTTATACTTTTTCTACACCTTTTCTCATTTGAAACGCCGATTATTCTTTTGAAAACATAGTTAATATTTTGTCTATATTTTTATTATTATCATATACAAACCATTTCTTTTGATTACAATCCCAAACTCCACCTAATTTTTTAATTTCATCTTTTTTGATAAAAGGAACTATAATATAAATTTTTGTAAGTGTATTATAAGGACAACTTTCTAAGTCAATTGCCATATTTGCTAATTTGTCTGCGTTATCATTACCTAATGAATGTATGTCTGTATTATTTGTATGAGCCTTTATATGTATAAATTGAATATTTGATTTATCCTTATAAATTTCATAAGCACTTTTAACTAATTCTTTATTTGGTATATCTACAATCCAATTTTTTTTATAGCATTTTTCACCATAAGAAGAAACACAATTTATAGCATATTCTGAATCGCTTACAATTGCTATTTTTTTCCCATTCATTATATCATTTTTGATTATAAAGTATGTTTCAATAATCGCACTCAATTCTGCTGTATTGTTTGTTTGTTTTCCTTCTATTTTTTTTGATATATTACGAATATCATTTATTCCAAAAAAAATACCTATTCCTGCTAACGCATTATTTTTTCCATTATTAGAGCAAGCTCCATCAGTATATACATAATATTCAGGAATAAAATCAACAACTTGTTTTTTTTCTTTGGTTATAATTGTATCAAAAAATGATGTTATAGGATTTTGTTTTTCATTATTCGAATATGTAATATTATCACCAGTTTTATTATTTGATTGAATAAAAGCATCCGCTTCTTCTTTTGTCTCAAATTTTTTATATAAAGCATTTTTATAACCTTTTACAGAATTATTACAATCATTCCAATTTAGAAATATTCCAACATTTCTTCCGTTAGAAACAGCATAAAATACCATTGTTATATATGTATTATATCGTTTAGGTTTTATGTATTTTTGATATAATATAAAATGGGCGTTTCAAATGAGAAAAGGTGTAAAAGTATATTTGTTATACTTTTTCTAAAAGTATATGTGGAGCCAAAGATTATTATACTTTTATTGAAGGGTTTGGAATCATTTTACAGTGGATGCGGGTTTGGCTCTTACTTCGTTATAACCTTTCCTAAAGGTGGATAAGGGTTTTGCTCCACTTTTGAAAAAGTGGATTTGGCTCCACCTTTTCTAAAGGTGGATTAAAGGTGGATATCGTCATCCTCCTCTTCTGGTGCACCAACCCCATCCGTATTTCCATTAAAGAAGTCTTCATTCATATACTCCATGTCATACACTTCTGCGTCAATTTCTGCTTCTACTCGTTGCTGCTCAAGATGTTCATCTAATAAAATATCAATGTTTTCGTCATTGGCATCCACATTATTTTTTCGAATATTTCTCTCGGCCTGCGTCATTTTATCTCGAAAGGATTGCTCTTCATCATAGAAATCCTTGTCTAACGTGGTTAACCCTTTTTGCATTCCTTTACTATACATGCCGAGTTTGTTGATTTTGAGAATCGTGTCCGCATCTCTCAATTCATCCGTCATACGTTTCAATCTATCGGTTACTAAATTCTTTTCCGTTTCTTTTAATTTGAATATGCGGTCATGGATTTCTTCGTAGGAGGTGTCCATAGCGTCTTTCTGGTTATCCATAATGCCAATAAATGCCAATAACAATTCGGCGGTTTTTTGACGCAATAGCTTTTGATTACCAGACAATATTCTAGTATCGTTTTCACCCCTAGACGAGACGGATAAATCAATCTTGGTTTCCACTTCTTCTAAATATTCAATGGTAAAAATATCCGCCGTTTCTGTTTCCTTTTGGACTTCAGCCACAATCATTTCTGGGTCATCCGCTAATTCGATATAATTAATAAAGACTCGTAACAAATAATACTCAAATAAAAATCGACTCGTTCTTTCGTCAAATATCGGTTTGATACTTTTATCTTCACTTATTTTGATACTCGTAAAACTAGGCGTTACATTTGCGATTTTAACCAAATTTTTCGCGCTGCGTTGTATATTGGTTAACACATTGTTCAACGTAGACACTCCATAAAATGGTTTTAGCTTCTCATAATAGTCGCCAATACATTTTTTTAGTTTCGATGAATGTCTCGATGAAAACCCATAATAAGCTGGAATGTGCACATCGCCGTAATTCACCTTGTTTAAAACTATATTTGGAAAAATATTTACAAAATTTTCAATGAAATTCTTATAAAAATTCACAATATTATACAATTTGTCGTCGGAAATTTTCATAGTTTCATGTCTCGTTGAGTCATCGGTGACCCATTTCGATAAGTTTTCTATCGTTTTGGTCATTTTTCTCACTGAACTATTTGTGGTATTCGCTCCCTTGTTTTTTTGGACAAAATCAATGACTTCTTCTTTCATCGTTTCAATGTTTCGAATCAAAAAATTATTCAAGTCCTTTATTTCCTTGGTATATTCTTCCGTAGCAATATCAAAGGAGTCCATGGATTTATTCATCAGTTCTCTCAACGATTTTTCCAAGACCTCATCATTTTCATCATCAATCGCTTCAATTGTTTTGGCTAATTTGGTAATAGAAGAAACCTCTTGTTGGTCTACATTAATATTTATAATATTATGTTGACTAATCAGCTGAAGCAATCGTAAAAAGTGTTCGTTTTTATAATTTCGCCCATCATCTTTCAGTTTCTGAATAATACGCTCCACCGAATCGTTGGGGTTTATTAAAGTTGGGTCTGGTTTATCACTACACAATGGTAGCAAATCTTCTGGTATAGGAATAAGCGATTTGAATTTACAGAAATAAATAAAGGCCAAATATATCGTTTTTTCGTTAAATTCCGTGTGAATAGAAGGATATTTGTTTTTCGTATTGATATTGCTATAAAACAAGCTGCCTTCAGAATAACTGGTAATATCGTCCATCATATTCGACAATTGGGTCACAATTTGATTGTATTCGGCAATTCTGGGGTCCTTGGATATGAAATAGTTCACAGTTGTTTCATTGTTTTTCGTTTCGCAACAGGCGTTTTCTAAATAAGGATCATTTCCCGAACTATGCAGCAACAAATGGTGTTTCTTTACGATTTCTTGGATTCGTTCGACAATGGATAGAGAGAATTGTATGATTTTGGAATCAATGACCAGCAATTTTTCTCTCTGTTGAATCGTACCTGAACGTAAATCCGACATTAACGCCTTTTTAAATTCGGGTGAAATATTCACCAAATGTTTCATCTTGTAATTCACCAAGGGCGGCAAAAATTGCGTCCATTTCGAAATATCATGCTCTTCTGGAATTTCGGTAGAAGGAGACGTCAATAAATATTCGGTTTTCTCTTCAAATTTTCGCTTTACATCAGGAATAGCTAATAATACGTCATTCATCACACTCTTTATTTTATTGATGATAGCATCTTGTTTTTTCCCTTTTAAAACATTCCATGGCTCGCCAGATTTTCTAATATCATAGGCCACACAACCTAAATAAGTCAAACTAGTAAAATCGCCAGTTCCTTCAAATGGGTAGCCATGAAAAGACCTCACGCACCCTGGATGTGTTTTTCTAGTTCTTATCGAAGGTATTGCACTTTGCACACCAATTAAGAACATGCCGAGTGTATAATATAAAAGAGATGTATTGTAAAAGTCATTGTAGGACATGGTTTTTTTGCCCTTTTCGGCCATCTCTCTTACCATTTGCTTATAATCACTTTCGGATTCTACCGTGTTTCGAATAGAATCCAAGACACAGTTCATGATAAACTCCTTTTGTGTTTCGACATGTATACCCATAGCAACAGAGAGAGTATTTATAATATTATGAACCATACGAGAATCAGGACTATCATAATTGACCGTTTTTTCAGCCAAACCAGAGACAATTTTATTTCCAGCATCTTCTTCCATCACTGCTCTACTAGAGACCTTGAATCCTTCTTCATACCCTTCTTCGATATCGAAATTTGTCGGACAAATGGGCCACCCACTATGCTCATCACACCACCAATCACCGTCGTCACTTTGTTTGCCAATGTTGGATTTGACGATTTCCAAATGGTCGCGATAACCGTATTGCCCCTCCACCACAAAGGATTCGGCTAATTCGTATTTAAAGGACGGCAACAATGGAACATGCGTTTTAATACAATATAACCAATGTGCGCTTTCAAGTTCACCCAAGGGACCTAACCCTGGCAATGCTTTTCTGGTATACGTATTTGTGAATTTAATAATATCGTTTTGTTTTTTAACAAAATCCTTTTGACCTAAAATTAAATTCAATAATTCTTGAAACGGCGACACAGGTTTCAACGTTTTCTCTTCTTCGGAAACGGCTCCTAATTTATATTTTTGGTTGTTGTATTTCAAGATAGTATTTGTTTCTATTTTGCTGAGAACCGCAATGATTGATTTAAAATAGTTGAATTTATCAGTAACAGATTTTTGAAATTCTTCCTTGGACATTTTATATTTCATATCAAATTCGCTAATTACATCTTTGAGCAGTTTGGTTTGTAAGCCCAGTTCGTCGGATTTAATACTTTCGCATTTGTCGTCGACGTTTCCTGGAACATTTATACATTGTTTTTGCATATCACACAAAATAGAAGATTCGTCGGTATTTATCTTCATTTTATGAGCTTCTTTATTCAACTCTTCGTCCAAGACCCATTTATTATTCGCGCGAACATAATAATCTACTTCATTGGCGATATTTTCGTTATAACCCTTATACAAGAGCGCAAATTCACCATCGATTACTTTTTTGTGGCCATCGATTAATGTATTTGCATGGTATTCCGCTTCAGTTTCAGTGAATTTTTTCTTTTGCATTAAATCTTTACTAATATGAGCGCGCAATTCTTCTGAAGATAGTGTGAGCACCTCTTTCCCATACACTTCTTCTAATATGCCGTAATTTGTTTTGTCGTATTTTTTATCGAAATAAATGGTTTTATCGCTGTCCGCGCGCAATTCATCCAACGAAGTATAATATTTGGCAATGGTAATGGTTTTACATTTGTCTTCTTCGTCGGCCTTTTTCAGTTTACCATCTAGTTTGTTTTTTTCTTCTTCGAAAAGATTCGAAAATTCGCTCGGAAACATTAATGGGAAACTTTGCACCGAAAGAGCCGTGGTGTATAACTTTGTATTATCTCGGATGGTTAATTTGCGTAAAATTTCCGAGTTCGTAAAGGTGGTTTCAGGATTATACATGTCATAACCTTCATGTATAACTTCGTTGCGCAGGTTTTTATTCAATATATCGATGATTGAAAATGCATTTGCGTTCAATAATAATTGTTTTGCTTTGTTTTGCCCAATCATTTTGAAGATGCGCGAACGCTCCACAAAGTCTTTATTGTATTTTGAGATTTGCTCGTCTATAAAGGATACAATTTCTTTGTATTGCATAAAGGTTAAATCATCCGTATATATTAAAAATGGCTCCAAATAGGATACGACATCTACAATAGACAATTTTCCTTTCATGTATTTTTTCATCAAATTAAATAAAATCCTTGTTTTCGGTATGATGGTTTTAATGAATTTATGGTATATTTCTGCTTTATGCATAGTTCTAGAATCTTCATCACTTAAATTTAAAGCGAAATTCTTTATATTGTTGGCGAAGTTTTGTTCATTAAACTCCAGCTCTTGTTCGAAACTATCCACAAAAATATTATTCACGTTTGTTTTCTTTTTTAGTAATTGCCAATAGTTTAAAAATGCCAAGTTGAGATTTGCTTTATCTAAAATGCTGGTTCCGGGAAGATTTATTTTTGAAAATCTTATAATTTGTTCAGGCAATGTTAAAAATGATTTAATAGACATGGTATCGTTATTGGATATATTTGTTCGAACAGTTACTAGTTTTGCACCAGTCGAATCGACGGTATCCAACTTAGTAAGCGACGTATTATATTTTTGAATGACAAATCGTCTATTACGTATGGATTTACCAGTGAAAATAGAAGAATACATTTCTTCTAAATTATCAACGATTGTATTGACATCGAAAAGAACTCGTTTTTCGTCAATAAGCCCTGATGTTTCGTCGCCGACCAATTGAAAAGGGGTTAAGTACGGATTTAGCTCTGCATACAGGGAAGCATATTTATTTTGGTCAATAGGAAAATCGTTTGATTTATAATTTTCAATCAATTCTAACATATTTTTAGTATCCACATTTAAATCCAATTGAACAATATCGTTGTTTTCTTCGTCTATATATTGTGCATCATAAACCTTTTTGATATTTTTAACAACAGGTAAAATCCAGTATAAGTTCAACTTGAATGTGGAGAAATATTCAGATAACGGCTTATAAGTTGCTTCCTTTACCATACGCCCTTCTACATTTCCATATTTATCGAAATACGAAAAATGCTGTCTGAGTTGTTTGAACCGTTCTATCATAATGTGAATGTTGTTGAGAACTCTGGATGTTCTTTGTGAGTTGGGAATCGTAGACAATAGTTCATCTAATAAATCGCTTACCTGTGTTTCAATACTATATCTTTGACTTTTGGCATTTACATCCACGTATTGCACAATGGGTCCAAATTCTTCATCGCCGAATTTTACCTGGTCGGCCCTAATAATAAATTCGCGCAATTGGTCTTTGATATCTTTGATTGGAACGTTTAATGGTATTTTTTCTGGGTCGACAAAGATGGTTTCCTTCTGGAGGTCTTCGATTTCTTCTTGGTTTTGGTTTTGGTTTTGTTCTTGGTCTTGGTTTTGGTTTTGTTCTTCTCTTTGCTCTTTCGATAATGGCTGCACAGGTTTCTCCCGAATTTCAATCATTTCAA